>Ga0187892_10012098_pt1 | contig 10372 bp, 11 predicted proteins | sample MA1701073metaG_FD_139345 | JGI IMG/M metagenome (GOLD analysis project Ga0187892, IMG submission 139345) | Bio-ooze microbial communities from a basaltic lava cave in the Kipuka Kanohina Cave System on the Island of Hawaii, USA - MA170107-3 metaG ...
GGGGCGATCGGCATCGGACTGGGCTACGGGATCGGGTTCGTGGCTTCGATGCATCCGAGCATGGTGCCGGTCAAGGTTCCGATCTGGTCGGTGGCCCTGGCCCTGGGGTTCAGCGCCGGCGTGGGCGTGTTTTTCGGGATCATTCCGGCGTTCAAGGCGGCCATTCTGCACCCGATCGACGCCCTGAGGCATGAATAGGGGCGAACACACGGTCCGGCCGTCGTCCGAGGTTACGGCCTACAGGGTTACCCGTACCGGCATTCGGCTTGTCGGCGCCTCTTGAAGACGAGGCGGGGCCGGCGCTATACTGTTGGCATGTCACCGGCGACGAATCGGTTTGCCTCACCTCATCCGGTTTATTGGGTCATTGCGGTTTGTCTCGTTGTCATCGCCGTAACGCTGCTAGTGCGTTCTGGCGAGGGGCCTCCTGGCGGGGCGGCCTGGGCTCAGCCGGTCGCCAGCGGCGGGGCACGGGGTACCTTCGCGTTTTCGGGGCAACTATCCAAGAATACATACGGCGTGTATATGGTCGACCTCGATGCGATGACGATCTGGGCATACGAGTATTTGGCTGAGAAAGGATGCATGAGGTTGGCTGCCGCCCGGACGTGGCGTTATGATCGTTACTTGGAGAATCACAACGTTTGTGATCTGCCTCCAGATGTGATCGAGCGAATGGTCGACGAGCAGCGACAATACCGGTTGCAGGCGGTGGAAACACAGCCGCCGTAAGGAAGACCGATGGCCAAAATGTTCTATTCAGCGAAAGAGGCGGCTCAGCGCCTCGGCAAGAGCGAAGAAGATGTCAAGGCGTTAGTGCGCGCGGGCACGCTTCGAGAATTCCGTGACGCAGGCAGCGTCAACTACAAAGTTGACGATGTCGATGCGCTTGCCGCGCGTCGAAGCTCAGCGCCGGAGGCTCCGTCGTCTCGATCCAGTGCGTCCGCCAGTGGTGAAGTCGTACTGGAGCCGGCGGAGGACTCGAGTATCGAGTTGGCGCCTTCCGGGAGCGATGTCGTCAGTCTCGAGGACGTTGACAAGGATGACACAGCGATCGGAGCTCGGCCGGGCAAGAAGGCCAAAGAAGGTACTGTTGTGCCCTCGGTCGGGGTCAACGTCTTTGATGATGAGGAACTGGATGAAGTCGTTGACCCGCTCGCCCAAACGGCCGTCACTGATGTCGCTGGGCTGGGGATGGACGGCGTGGGTAGCGGCTCGGGTATTCTGGACCTTACGCGTGAAAGCGACGACACGTCGCTGGGCGCTGAACTTCTTGAGGAGATTTATACCGGAGAGGAGGAGGGCGGGGCGGCCAAAGTAGAGATGGGCGAGGACACCCGGGCCGGGCTGGACGAAGCCCTGCCCGACGAGGAGGCCGAGGCCGAGGCCGGATTCGCAGCAAAGGCGGAGACGCGAGCAGGCTCGCGCCGGGTGGTGACCAGGGTGGTGGAATACGGCCCGGACGCAGTGACGAGCAGCCTTACGGCGCTATTGGTTGTGGCGGTGTTGGTGATGTGCTTTGCGGGGCTGGCGGGGGCGGGCCTGGTCCGCGGCATCACGCCGGGCATTTTGGCCCCGGTATACGCGAATCTGTGGATGTACGGGATCGGTGCGGTCGTGGTGTCGGGCATCGCGGCTGGTGTGACTTATTTTCTGGGCAAGCGCGCTCGGTAGCCATTTCGCAAAATAGTTCTGACGCTTCGTCGATTCTTCTTGGAAAGTCGGGGGCGGCAGGTACACTACGTAACAGGTGCGGTTCGATCGCATGGCGGCTGGGCGGTGATGCCGGCGGCGAACCAGTCCGCGGGTACTGAGGAACTACGTGAATCATGCGGGCTTTGCCCCATGCCGTCTTTCCTGGAGGGAGGACGGGATCATGGAACTGTCGTAAGCATAGGAGGCAAAACGATGAGTGGCGGCGGGCGAATTCTAAAAGGACTGGTCTTGGCGGTTTTTCTGGCGGGGATGAGCGGGTGCGTGTCGTTGGATCGGCATAAGCGCTTGGAGCAGGCCCATCGGCTGGTAACCGCGGATAAGGAGCACCTCGGTCAGGAGTTGTTCGACGAGCGAAGCGTAAACGATTCATTGCGAACGCGCGTCGATTCGCTCGAGCGAGAGCGGGCGAGCAAGGATGACTTGGTGGCGAATCTCAAGAGCGAAAACGACCTTCTCGATGAGATGCGCCGTACGGCTGCCGCGGATCTGAAGGGGCTGGCCGGTAAGATGCCCGCGGACATCACGATCCTGGCGCCGAAGCTGCCCGCGCCGTTGGATAGCGCGTTGAAACGGTTTGCGGATGAACATCCCAGCGAAGTCGTTTATGATCCGGCGAAGGGATCGGTTAAGTGGAAGGCGGATCTGCTCTTCGCTCTGGGGAGCGACGAGGTGAAATCGACCTCGCTGGACGCCCTTCGTGGTTTCACGGAGATTCTCAAGTCGCCTGCGGCGGCGGACTTCGAAGTGGTCGTTACGGGTCACACGGACACGCGTCCGATCAGCAGGCCGGGAACGAAAGAAAAGCACCCCACGAATTGGCATTTGTCGGCCCACCGCGCCCTAGCCGTTGGGATGGTCCTGCAGAAGGACGGCTATGCGCCCAGCCGGATCGCGGCGATGGGGTGCGGGGAACATCGCCCGGGGGTCCCCAACGACAATGAATCCAACATGAGCCTGAACCGGCGGGTGGAGATTTACTTGGTACCGGTAGGGTCGGTGGTGCACGCAACGGCCGCCGGCCGACAGATTGAGACGGACACCGTAGCTCGGACGCCGGGCCGGAAATAGTGCCTTCGTCGGCCCTGTTCGGCGATTCGGCGATGATTATCTTGCGGACCTAAACTGCGACGGGTGCGAGCAGCACTCGTGACGCCTTGGCTCTTACCGCCCCGTTCAGGGGCGGTTTTTGTTGACGCACCCTCACATGAGTCCGGTCGTCGCCAGGCACCAAGGAGGCTCCGCTGCGGGTACGTGACAGTTCCGGTGGGCAAGCGCCGCCCCGGGAGGGGCGGGGGATGGTAGCCACGGGTGAAGCGCAGCGGAACCCGTGGAGAAGATTACGACAACGTCGTCCGCCCCGGAGAGGGGCGGAGGAACCGCTCGTTTTATACGGTTTCACCTCCTTCCTGCGCCCCGTCCGGGGCTACCTTTCTTCATCGCCGGTATTCCACGGGCTCGCGCCCGTGGCTATTCTCCTAGGCCCCGCCGGGGCCTCCGCAAGATCCGCCGATCTTGTCACGCACCCCTCCGCTGCTGGCGCGGCATTTGGGTGCGGTACGGCCATTTCCCGCCTATAATTCGGGCGACTAGGCGAGGTCCGTCCCTAAGGAGATTCCTACGAACGCTGCCCGTAAGCAACCCGGTTCAGCAGGCCGCCGGTTGGTGGACTTGTTCAGCAGCGTTTGGTTCGGCATCTTTTGGCTAGTTCTGCTGTTTTTCTACATGGCGGCCGGCAGCGCACTCCCTACGGTTCGGCAGCACGAATGGATCGAGCTCACCGAATTCCAGTGGTTTTGCTGGTGGCCGTTTCACGTCCTTCTCCTGTTTTTCTGCCTTACGCTGGTGACGGTGACCGTTCGCCGCATCCCGCTGCGGCCGGTCAACGCGGGAGTGTGGATGATTCACAGCGGAATCATCATTCTGTGCGCCGGCAGCTATTACTATTTTTCCACGAAGATCGAGGGCGATACGCCGGTGTTTCGCCGACAGGTTCGTATCGAGATTCCCGGGCTGGACGCGCCGGCGTCGCTCGCGGCGCTCCCGGGCGGCGCTACGACTGTGGCCGTTGGCGGCGAGCCGTGGCGGTTTGAGGTGCAGAGCACCAATACGGCCTGGCCTATTCTTTCCGAAGAGCATAAGGGAAAGAAGGCCTACGCGGTCAACGTAGCGGTGAGTCCGCCGGGCGGGCAGCCGTTCATTCGACAGTTGTTGGATGGGTACCCGCAATATACGGAAGACGTCATTCCCGGCAAGGGCCGGGCGATCAAAACGATTGGACGAAAACTAGTCGACGAGGGCCTGCGGCTTTCGCTTGACGTGGATCCGCAAAAGTACTTTCACCTCGCAGAGACATGGGCGTTGTTTGTGCGGCGCGAGGGCCAGCAGGAATGGGTGGAACGGCCGATCGAGGGCTTGCCTCGCTACCATGATCGGATCGGATCGCGGGACCAGGTGTTTGCGGACGCGAGTCATCTGGTTGAACTCCGACCGATTGATCTGCCCGCAGGCGCGGCTGAGGCTGGTGATGCGCTGGATAAGGCGTCGGTGCGCATTACCGGGTATCTTCGATACGCGAAAATGGACGGGCGTTGGCGCGAGGGCGGCGATCGTCTGAATCCGGTGCTGCGGTTCCGCGCGATTACGTCGAACAGAGAAGAGTCGCACGAGTTGGCCGCGCTCGATCCTGCCCGGATGAAACTGGAGAGCGGAACGGTGGAATTTCGCTGGTTGGACCGCGCGGCGGACGTCGCCGCGCTTCCTACGGATTCACATGCCAAGCTGCATGTGACTGTTCCGGCGAGCGGCGTTTCTTTCGACCTCCGGCTTACAGCCGATGTCGTTGTGGGCCGGGACGGTCCCTTGACGCCCATTGCCGGCACGGAGTTCTCTTATCGCGTCATCAACGTTGCGGATGATCTGGCGCTTCGCGATGGTGGGGGGCCGGTTTCGGTCGCGATGGTGCAGGTCAACACTCCCCAGGGCCGCTTCACGCGGATGGTGGCCGATCGGAGCGAGATGACTCGCGACATGCACGGCGAATCCGGCGACCCCCATGCCGACGACGATCGAAAGCCGCAGCCGCCTGATCCGCGGATCGTGATGATCTACGAACCGCGATCGGCGCCGGTTATCTTCGCCGCTCATCCGGACGGGTTATACCTGGTCGTCAACGGGAACGAAGGACGAATCCTCGCACGCGAAGTCGCCGTCGGTCAGACCGTGGAGGTCGTGCCTGGGCTGAGCCTCGGCGTGAGCAGCTTAATGTTGCGTGCGGTCGCGGAAGTGAAGCCCTACGTCGTACCGCGCGAGCAGCGCGATCGGGACGCGCGAGAGACCTATTCGATGATCCGGCTGGAGGTCGATGCCGGATCGGGGTTGGAGACGAAGTGGGTTCCGTACCATCATTATGCCTTGCCAAACGAGCAGTACGCCTATTCCGGGCGGATGGCGTATCAGCCCGTACGGTTTCGTATGGCTGACGGCGGTCAGGCGGAGGTGTTGTTCTCTCGCAGGCGCCTTCCGCTTCCGTATCCGGTGGCGATGGAGGACTTTAAGTTGGATACTCATCTTGGCGGATACTCGCCGAATCCGCTGACGATCCGCAACTATCTGTGCGGCCTGCGGTTCTGGGAGGATGGTCAGTGGACGGAACCGGTCAGGACCGTGGCAGTCAACCATCCAACGGAGTTCGGCGGCTACTCCTATTTCCAAGCCACGTGGGACCGGCCGCCAGCCGACAATCCGCTTGGAGGCATGAATTACACGGGGCTTGGGGTGGGCAATCGCAACGGCGTACTTATTCAGCTTCTGGGCTGCTGCGTCGCCGTGGCGGGGATGCTGTTTGCTTTTTATGTGAAGCCGGTGCTCAAACGGCGGCGTCGCGAACAATCGCGTGCGCGATCAGGCGAGCCAATGTTTACGGCAACCGAGGAGGTAGCTGCCCATGCACATGCTTAAGCCCGATGTGCCCTCATCGCGGCGCCGAGTCCGTGCGATCGATGTGATGGTAGTCGTGGTGATCGCCGGCCTTATCGGTTGGAAATGGATCAACCGCCCGGTTGCGGCGGCGCAACAAGTACCGTCGTCCTTTGCGAAGCAAGTGGACCTTGGGCCGTTGAATCGAACGGCAGTTCAGGCCGACGGGCGGCTGCGATCGTTTGAATCGCACGCCAAGACCTACATGGGAAAGATCAGCGGGCCGCGAGCGATCCGCGGGCAATCCAACGGCTTTACGTATTTGGATATGTTGTTTCGGCCGGAGGCGTATCGTGACCTGGACATCATCTTTATCAAGAACGAGTCGGTGCGCGACCGGATCCTATCGGCCTTGGCCGGTGACACCTCGGTGGAGGCGGGGCGTGCGGCCGCTATCCGCAAGAGCGGGCTCATCGCCCAAGAGTTGCTGCTGCGACCCACGGTGGTTGAGCTTCTGGAGAAGCTGGGCCGGGATCTGATCCGCACGTCGAAGGTCGTTGACGCGATAGAGACCGCGCTATCCGTCGCCGACCCGCGGTTCCTGGCAGAGAACCTGCGCATCGCGGCGGCATCCGGGCCGGAGACGCCGTGGCTGTCGATCACCCGACTGGCGGCGCAAGTCATGCCGAAGGACGAGGTTCATGCCGGTTTGGGGAGGGAGGCAACAGCGGAGGTCGGCGGCGAGCTTGGCCGCCAAATCGGACAGGCGTGGAACGACTTACGCAACTCGTGGCGCGGAGAAGACGCTGCCGCGGTGAACGCACAGATCAAGCAGGTGGCTGAACTGTTCCCCAAGCTTTCGGGAAGCGCCTATCCCTCGACCGAGCGGCTGGCCTTGGAGAGCTGGTATTTCCGCTGGAAGAGTATGACCTGGGTCTGGGTTGTGTACGTCGCGAGCGTTGTGCCGCTGTTGATGTCGGTTATCTACCGATGGGATCGTCCGCGGCGCATCGGTATGGCTCTGTTCATCGCGGCGTTTCTGGCGCACACGGCGTCGTTGGCGATTCGCTGGTACATTTCGGGCCGCTGGCCGAACTCGAACATGTTTGAGGCACTGACTACTTCGGCCTGGCTGGGCGGTGCGGCCGCCTTGATCCTCGAGTGGCTGACGCGGCGGAAATCGGTGCGGAACTTGTTCGCACTAAGCTCGGCGGTGGCGTCGATGGCGGCGCTGATGGCGGCGTACTTTCTCCCGGCACAACTTGACTCCAGCATCAACAACAAGATGGCGGCCTTGAATGACATTTGGATCTACATCCATACGAACATGATCATCCTGAGTTACGCCCTGATCGGGCTGGCCTGCGTTCCGGCCTTGTTGCAACTTCGGCATCGCTGGTGCGTCGCGTGGGACGAGGGGCTATTGTCGAGGGCGGAACTGTTGGCGGCGCCCGTGGCCGTGGGCGTCTTTAACCTTACGGGCTATCAGTTGCTCATGCACTTGATCGATGGTGACCACCGGGGCTTGTCGTGGATGTTGCTGGTCGGAATGGGTGGAGCGTTTTTGGGATCAGCGTTGCTCCTCGCCTGGACGTGGTGGTCGGCACGAACGGCGGGCGCGGGTGGGCCGCCGCTGGAGCGGTCGGCGGCGGGAGGAGCCGCGGCATTGATTCTGAGCACACAGGGGCGGCCGGCAGCGGGCGGATTCCTCAGGGAGGAAGGGCCGACGACCGGACAGGTTCTTGATGCGGCGACGATGGTGTTGGTTGAGCTATCGTTTATCTCCCTTTGGACCGGCCTGGTAATGGGGGCCATCTGGGCGGACCATTCGTGGGGTCGTCCGTGGGGATGGGATCCCAAAGAGGTCTTTGCATTGAACACGTTCGTCATCCTTCTGCTTCTTGTGCACGTTCGGTTGAAGGTGCGTGACAAGGCCTTCTGGACGGCGATCCTGGCCGTGGTGGGCCTGGAAGTGATGCTGTTCAACTGGATCGTCGTCAATTTCATCATCAGCGGCCTGCATAGTTACGCGTAGCCCCTCTGAACCCGTTGACGCGGATGGCGTCCTTGGCGGCCCGGCAGGTTTGGGTTTGTTTGGACTCGATGCTGGTGCTGGACTGTACGGTACCTGGCCATTGTAGGGGGTCAACGGAGCTGGCTTCCATTCAAGAGGTCCTTTTTTTGTAACGACGTCTCTGCGCGACGAAGAGGGAGACCACTGATAGGGCCTTGCGAGACCCTCGAATTTGGTTGTGGCGGCTTTGGGATGATCGACCGATGTCCGAGATGTAACTATTCCTTGTGGGGGCTCCCGGACGAACATGTGTGCCCGGAGTGTGGGTTATGGTGCGAACGTGATTGTGAGATTGTCCAACGCCCTCGTCTTCAATGGATACTACTGGCGATTGCGAATGGGGTGATCTTTTCGATCGGTCTGGTGCTGTGGACAGCGTATGGAATATTCTCGTTCTTTCTCATTACCCTTATCGGTGTAGTCAGCTCGGTCTGGAGGCTGCGAGGCCCGCGGAGAATGATCCTAATATCGCGCGAAGCAGTGCGCGTCTTCGGGCGAAGCAGCACCGAGGAAACCTACCCCATGGCAAGCATTCTCCGAACGGAATGGGACGGTATAATGGGGGACATCTTCTTTTTCGGACACAACGGCGAGCTGCTAACGAGGTTGTCTTACAGGTTTTTCTGGTCTCGCCGCGCGAGTAGAAGGGTGGTGTTGTTGGTCGACCAGTATCGGACTGTGAACACAGGGTCGCAGGAACGTCGAGGCACGTGCATGCATCGAGCACCGTAAGACGCGGTACTAGAACGAATTGGGGAATTTAACGCGGATGGTCACCGAGCAGGCCAACATGCCGGGGTTTTTCGGGGCGACGAGGTTGGGCTACGCCAAGAACGGTCAGACGGTGGTCTCCCTGTTGAACGAGGGGTGGCGTGAGGACGGCCTGGACGCCGACTCCTGTCCGGACCAGTACGCGCCGCTGTTTGGCCGGGATTTTCGATATGACAGCCATTATGGAGCTCCGTAAGATGGAACTGAAAGTGACGTATGATCGTAGTGTTGATGCCGCATATATCTACCTGACAGATACCGATGAGTATGTGGTCACAAGAACCATTGAAGCAGTTCCCGAGCAGATCAACCTTGATTTTGATCGCGCAGGAAGATTTCTAGGTATCGAAGTATTAGATGCAAAACACATTCTTTCTTCCCACATTATTGAGCGTGCGAAGAGGATCTGACCTGCTCTCCAGAATTTGATTCAGGTGTTGTGAGTCTCTCCCAGTCCCTGACCCACTCCCCATTCTTGGTTCAACTGGAAGAGGAGCTTTTCCGGCTCGGGAAACAATCCGCCCATGGTCACCGACGTGCGATCGTTCGAGCCGGGCCTGGCGAGGCTCGATCCGTGGACGGATGGGACATCTCGCACCCGTTGGCGCGAACACGGCGTACCTGCACAATGACCTCATCGGCACGCTGCGTAGAACCTCGACGCCAAGTGGTACACCCGGCAGTGACGTGGACGTTTTGACCGCCTTCGGCGAACGCATCGACGGGACAAACCAGCGGTACGGATATGCGGACGCGTGGGGCTACCAATCCCACGATGATTTACCTTTCCTCCACGTCGGGGCAAGGTACTATGACCCTGCCACGGGGCGGTTTTTGCAGCGTGATCCGATTGGGATTGCGGGAGGGCTGAATGTCTATGGGTATGTTGCGAATGCGCCAACGGTGCTAGTCGAAGCCCATGGCGAGGTTTCGCCGTTATTTCCGTTTTGATAAACCCCATCATGAAAAAGGGTGGCACTTCGACGGACAGTTCTTCGGAGGTCGATAGCATGGTTTGGTTGGAACGGGTTAGGTTGATTGTCGAAGTTCCGGTGGCACCGAAAGACGCCAAGCGCCGCGGGCTGCCGAACGGAATGGCACGAGTGATTCTCGATGCATCGCCCTCGCAGGATCGCGGCGTTGCCGTGGAGCTGCTCGCCTCCGCCGTCAAAGCATGTTCCCGTCAGGGAGAGATCCTGTACGCGGCTCCAATCAATCCGTTTGAACCCGCTGTCGCCATACAAGCGCGAATCCAGTCCATCGCGCATACGGCGGAAATACAATGGGTGGATCGAGAATTGGGCGTGGCTGCCATCGACGGAAGCTGCTCGCTGGCAGAGTTTCTTCGGTCCTGTCACAGTGAGGCAGTCGTCATCGTATTTGGCGCCATCGAGGAGCTTGTTGTTTCGGCGATGAGGCAAGCGCTATCGGAGCGCCGCAGCAGTAACCAATATGAAATACCTTTTTTCCGGCACGTCGAATTACACCAGGGCTTTGTGTTCTACGCAGCCTCACATTGTTCGATGGAGATTCTCGGAACACCATCATTTGTGCTGCACAGGTGCTTATTGCCCATTGTGGCAACAATGGATGCGTTGCTCCATCACGAAGAATCGGTTCATTCACACACAGGGTCGGATTTCTAGGATACGCCTTGGGACCAAGCCGGGCTGGTGGCGATATTGGCGACTGTAAGTTCGGAGGTTGCCCAATGCACAAACCATACAACATTCGGTGCTATGATCCGGATGCGGGGGAGGATTTCACTTTCCTGTGTGAGGACCATGCAGCATTCTCAAGCCTGCAACACATGTTCTTCGTTATTGAAGTGGTGCCGAAGACTACCGTGCGGCAATCCTACCCAAGCCTTTCTTCTGGAGCCGGGCGGAAGGCATA
>Ga0187892_10012099_pt1 | contig 10371 bp, 20 predicted proteins | sample MA1701073metaG_FD_139345 | JGI IMG/M metagenome (GOLD analysis project Ga0187892, IMG submission 139345) | Bio-ooze microbial communities from a basaltic lava cave in the Kipuka Kanohina Cave System on the Island of Hawaii, USA - MA170107-3 metaG ...
CGACGTGACCGAGGTAACAAATTGTTTTTGTTATTCATACCTAACGCGCTTAGTAAACCGAAATTAATGGTTTGACTTACTGACTGAAGTAAGTCGGCTGTGTTTTGGTATTCCTGACGGATATAGAACGTCTTAAAGAAGTTCGTATTCATGTTATTTAAGAACTCAGAATAAGAAATTTGTGAGCCTGTTAATGAAATACGAATAATATCTACGTTCGCTCCGTTTGTGTACGTAATTAATACGTCTCCGGTGGCCGCGTCTACTGAAGCTACCGCAGTTGTTCCGGCAGGTAAATACGATTTTAATGTACTTACATAGTTTGAAGCAAACCCGTTACTGTCAAATAAAATGTAAGGAAGTGGAAACGCAATATTTGCCGTTTGACGGGTTACAGTAATATTTAAGTCACCTTTTGAAGTGGCCATTACTTGCTGAACGTAACCAGGAGAAGCATAAGCCGGATTTTTGTCGTCTGTTCCTGGTGCTTTGTAACCGCCTCCGCCTCCGGTGGCCGCAAGTTTAGCGCGTCCCTTTAAAGGTACTACGTGCTTCTTCTTTTTGCGCTTAGGCACTAAGCCCCTGCGAAGTCCGCCTCTGTGTTTACGGGAAGCGTGTTTTTTTCTTCCTTTTCTAACTTCAGCGTCTTCTAAGTCATCTAAAAAATCAAGGTACTCCGCAAATTCAGCGTTGTCCATGTTTTCAAAATCTTCAGCATTTAAGCTGTCGAAATACTCCGCTTGTTCGAGCATTTCCATATTCGAGGTTTCTAATTCATCCATGACTTTGTCGAGTATATGTTTCACTTAATTAAAATTTATGCTTCTTCAAGTTCTTCAGCGTCTTCCGCATCTTCAGCGTCTTCCGCATCTTCAGCGTCTTCCGCATCTTCAGCGTCTTCAGCTTGTTCTAAGTCTTCAGCTTCTTCTTCTTCCACAGGTTCAGCTTCGTCATCTTCATAATCTTCTTCTCCGGCTTCACCTTTTGCTTTACCTTCAGCTTTAGCGCGTCTTATTGCGGCCATTTTTTTCTTATGCTTTACTTTTCTACGTGCGGCCATTTTAGCGCGAAATTTGCCTCTTAGATTTTCAAGGTCTTCAGCGTCTTCAGCGTTAAATTTTGGTGAACGGGAAAATATAGTAGATAAAAATGTTATAAGGAAAAAAGCAATAATTATACCTAATGCTACTTCAGCAATCGCTTCTCTGTTTAATTCTTTCCATTTTACCATTTGGACGGACTTTTGTGGACGGCTAAGGTGAGCCATTTTTTTTCCCCGTCAAAAAAATATTACAAACAGGCTTATTAATTTATTAATAAAGTAAAATTTTTCCACCCCTTGCTGAAAAATAGTAAAGAGTTTCCCACAACCGAAGGGCGTGAGTGTTCTAAGCCTCAAATGTCTTTTGGTCTTCTACGAATTTTTGTATTTGAGTGGTAATAACGGGTTTTGCCAGGGTGTAAAGCTCGTTAATGTTTTTAATGAACTCGCTGTATTGTTTAGATAATTCAGTAAGTTGTTTCATTAATTCTAAATTTTGTTTTTCTAATTCGTTCATGTGGTTTTGTATTTTTTATTTATGGCTTTTGAAATTATTTGAAGTTCCTGGGCTACTGCATAAGGGTTTTGACTTATGTCAGTCGCAAAAGTATAACTACCGTCTTCTTTTTTTCCTACTACTAAGAAAATTTTGCTTTTATCTTTATTAAAGCGTTCGCCCCATTTATCGGTACGTATTTTATTATGTTCTTCAACTTTCATTTAAGTCTCTGTATTGTTGTGAGTGTTTAAATTTGGTTTCTGAAAATAATTTTTTTGTATTAATTCTTTCCGCGTTCATGTCAATTCTTTCGTTAATAATGACATTCCAGGCATTAACTAAAAAAGTTACTTGCCCACCTAATTGAACATACGCAAATTGATGTACCCAAACTGTGTCCGGTTTTATTTCCTGTCTCTTAAATGAAAGTTCTGTTATTTTAGGTTGCGATTGGTTTGGTAAGTTTCTTGTTAATGGTACAATAGCTTCGTTTTGTTTGTTTCCCATTCCGCTAATTTTTTGTTGATATAAAGAAGCGGCCTTTAAAGTATTCATTTGGTCATCTGTCAATAAGGGGGCTTGGTCAGGAAGTATATTACAATTATAGTACGCTAATTCACTTCTAAGGAAATTTGTATTTAAACTTGTCAGCGTATCAAAGTAACTAATTAAATTTTGAGGTGGCTGAAATACTTGTATCGTATCTGAATTTCCTAAACTATCTGTATAAACAAAAGTTAGTATTGCATTGTCCTGGACAGTAAATACAGTAACTCCGGTAGGAAGGTACGGCTGTAAAATTTGTGGGAAGCTGTTACCTTGTAAGTAAATTGTTCCCCAAATACAGTAGGGTAAGTCTAAAGGGATATTAAAAGAAGTTCTAACTACAATTATTAAAATTTCACCTTCAGAACGTACAATAGAGTTTCCGGCACATGGGCAGGGTGCTTTATGTTTTTCTTTTACGGGGGTTACTGCTTTTTTATCCATTATCGTAATTTTAATATTTTGGGTTTAGTAATCTTTCTTCCTGCAAGTAAAATTTTTTCTTTTATAAATGGTTCAGTCCTTAAACTTTCTTCAAATTTAGGAAAAGAAATAAACCTTTGTGCCTGGTATTGAAATTGGTCGTTTGTGTTAAAGCGTATAACGTAATCGCAATAAGTAGGAAGCCAGTCGGGAATTTGTTTACAGGAATGTAACGCAATAAAAATAAAATTGTTTAGCTTCCTGGCATTTAGTAAAAAGTCAATTAATATGTTGTGAGGGTGTTCGGGATTGTCCATTTTTATATTTAGTGTTTTTGGTAAACAGCTAAAAGCCTCATCTATAAAAAACTTCTTATTCTTTTTTGTTTTTGAAAAGTTTAAGAAGCTCATAAAGTTTGTAAACTTAATTAAGTCTTTGCCTTCTATGTCAGTTTCAATTCTCAAATAACAAATTGTTTGTCTGTCAGTTTTAAATTTGTTTTTTGAATAGGTGGTTTTCCCCTCTCCGGTTCCACCTACTAAAATTACAACTTTACCCTTCATTGGTTTCTACTGGTTTCTTCTTCTTTCTTTTTTTCTTTTTTACTGGTGGCTTTTCTGTTTTGTTCTTCTTCTCTCTTTGTGCTTCAATAAGCGCGTCCTGTTTTTTGTTGTAAAGTTTCATGTTTTGGAAGTATAACCATTCCATGTGAACTATGCCAATAAGTTCAGGGGATAATTTATTAAGGAATTTTATTACTCTTTCAGTCTTAAAATAAATTTCAAGTCCTTTTCTTTGCCCTTCAGTAAGCTCAATATCTTCAGAGTTTAATTTATGCTTTGAAAAGAAATTAAATATAAATCCATGAAGTCCGTCGCAAAGTGAAAAGAACATACCGGAGAACATAGATATTAAAAATTCATCATTTGCACTCATTTTGTCCGTTACAGACTTTTCAGCGTCTTTTACTTGTTGAGTGAATTTATGGTCTGAAGTAGTTTTTTTAAAGTCGTTAAAGTCATCTTCTAACTCATCTTCTTCACTTTTTTCTTCTTCTTCAGAGTCTTCAGTATCTTCAGCGTCTTCCGGTTCTTCATTATTTACATGGGCTTCTTCTTCACGTTCTTCATTCGTTTCAGTTTTTTTTTCTTCAGCTATTTCTTCTTCTACGTCCGTAATCATAAAATAAAGTCTTTTTTAGTTCCGTCTAAACGGTTTTGTCTTATATGAATGTTTTGAGTTTCAAAGTCTATTAGTATCATTATGCTTTTACACTCTTTTACAGTTTCTTCCTTAACTCTGAATTTCTTCAAAAAGGTTTTGTATTCCTTATCTGTAAACTCAATATCTTCTTTTTTGTCACCTTTGGAAGCTCTTAAGGTGGCCTTTCCGTTTTTAATAATTATACTTACGTCTGCATTTTTGCCTACGTTTCTTTCTACTTCCTTATATTGCTCACCTTCTTTAAAGCCTTCAAAAAAAAGATTTTTTAAATAAGGGTTTAGCTTTATATGTTTTGTTTCTACTTCTTCCAAGGCGCGTTAATGTCTCTACCAAGTTTGTTTAAAATTTCTTCTTTCTTTTTGTTGAGTTTAAATAACTCCATTGGGTTAAAGATATTTTTTATAATATCTAACTCTACCTGGTTAAGTTCCCTTTCCAGTTTCAAAGTCTCATCTTTTGAAACTTCAGATTTTTTTACTTCAGGCGTTTCGGCCTTTTTGTCTTCGTGTTTTTTGCTTTTCATATAATTTTCTATTACTGATTTCCAAAAATTTATTGTTATTCGACCTTTTTCAAAGATTGTAGTTTGCCGTATTCCATTCATGTAAAATTTTATTTAAAACTTCGTTAATTTTTAAGTCCTTCTTTTTTATTATGGCTCTGAACTCTTTACAAACTGTGTTTTTACCAACAAGTCCGGTATTGTCTTCGTAAATTTTCTTAGGTATCTTTTTTATTTCTTCCTTTTCTACCTGGTCCGAAATAATTGGTTCGTTCTTTTGTACCTTAATTGCTTTATGGTTTTTCTTAACTGGCTTTTTTTCTTCAGTCTCATTAAGCGTTATTACGGCTTCTTCATTTTTTTCGTCCGTTATAATAGTTAAGACTGTTTGTTCTTTCTTTTGAACTGTCTGTTTATGGTTTCCGTTTAAACCAGGTTGAACTCTATGTCTTCCAAAACTCATAATTAATGATGGTAAATTATTAACACTATTGTTCCAATTACAATTAATGTAATAGCTATTTTTGGTATAAAATTTTTTACTTGCATAATTTTTTAGCGGCTTCCTTTTGACAAGTCGCGTATTTCTTTTGCGGATTTTTTTTATGCAATTTTTTAGCCAGGGCTGTAATTGCTACTAATTTTCTTCCTTTTCTGTGTCTTGCTATACTCATAAAATTTATTTTTTAATTGTTTGCGATTGGGAATATATAGCCGTCAAAATAAATATTAGAACGCGCGGCCATGTAAATACTCGAAGCTGTTCCTGTTAATTCACCTTGTAAACTGTCAACCGGATTAATTAAAGGTTCTGCGCTTAATGTTTTAAAAGCGTTTAAGGTAACTACGTAATCATTACCAATAATATCAAAATAAGAACCTACTAATAATTGGTGGTTTACTGCTATTCCGCTGTCTTCAGACATTCCCCAGGACATTTTACCGTAAAAAATATTTTTAAAAGCATTTATTACGAGTGTTCCGGTTACTATTGTAGCTACTCCCATGTGAACGGAAACACTTCCCGAAATAGTTCCGTACGCGCCAAGTGTTCCGGTAAATAATAAAGTGGCCACTTCAATAACTATTGTAACGTCTCCAGGTGTTACGGCTGTCCCTGTCCAGGTTCGAGTTAATCCCCCTCCGGTAATTGCGAAGTCCATACCTACCCAGGTAGCGTTATATGAAGGGAATGAAGATTTTATATTTTGTGGATTACCAACACTTCCCAAAATACCAACAATCGGATAATTTGTGTTAGCCCTCATAAGGTCATTAAAATTTCCGATTGCGGCCATGCCTCCGGTATAATTATCGTAACCATGTGTAAAAGGGATAGGGTTCCCTACTTTAATATTGTTTCCGTTGAAATTATACTGAAGTGCTTTACGTGCGTTGTCTGCTGATAGCATAATGAATGAATTTTTTGTTAATAAAGGGTTAAAGTATTGGAATAAAAAAGGGGTTCAACTGATTGAACCCCATAAGGTTTTAGAGACGTTTGCGTATCATTATGACCTTTTGAAGTAGTGTTAATAGAATTTGCGAAACCATTACCTACTCCGTTTTCAAAATTACTAATATTGTTAGGCGAAACCACTATGAGTAAATTAAACTTTTCAACAAGCCTTCCCTCACAACACAGCCCCCAGGCCATTAATACTTTTTTGGTTCAGAAAGGGACAATAAATGTACACAAATTATTAACACGTACCAATAACTTACGTTCAAGATTTTTGCCCGTTGACTTGCGATTGGAAACCTCAATAAACGGGATTTTAGAAGCAAGTGGAGGCCACTACGGCCTCCTTTTGAATTTTTTAATAAAACTTGTAAATATGACCCCCGTACGGTCTAACGGGGGTCAAGTCTACAATTTAGGCCATTATTACCCACAAACCCCCGTTAGTTTATGAATAAACCTGAAATACTGGCCGGAAACCTGGCCGCGAAACTTCAATACGAACGCGCTATTGAACGAATGACTTCTAAAGATGCTTTTGAGGTCGAACATACTATAAACCCCGATTGGTTTGAGGCTATGGCTTCAGGTGCTTTTATTGAAGGGGATAACTTCCAGGAAAAATACGAGTTTGATAATGGTAACATTATTTTGTCAAGGGACGGGGAAGGCTCAAAGATTTTTAAGCACCGTTACCATGTGTACGTAAAAAATAAATTATTTGCTAAGATTCATTGTCACCCTCGAATGGACAAAATTTTAAAGCCTGACTATATTCAGTTCCAGGTTATGAATAATGTACTTTATGAAGTGGGTTGGCTTGATGAAATAAAATACGTTTTTAATAAATTGTCCTGGAAGATGCTAAATCTTACCAGGTTTGATATTGCCCTGGACGGGGTCCAAGTAATGGACTTAGTTGACCAATACAATCAAAGAATTATTGGTAGAATGGGACGCGCTAAACTAACTACCCATGAAGTAGGTGACAATGAAATAGAGGGTTTTGATGTCGGACGTACTAAAGGTTGGTGTAAAATGATTACCGGATATAATAAAACTAAAGAACTTAAAAAGAGTAACAAAAATTACATTGAAGATTTTTGGAAAAAAACCGGATTGAAAATTGAAGGCCGCGAAATTCAGAGACTTGAATTAAAAATAAAGAATGAAGAAATTAAAAAAATTGTAGGTTTTGACTGGCATTATCTGGACAATTTTGAATACCTGGCTAGAATCTTCAGGACTTCTATGAAAAACTTTTTTGAATTTATTGAAAAGAGTAATGACAGTAATAAAACACGCGCTAAAAAAATTGAGTTTATTAATTGGGATTTTTTAGGTGCGCAATTATTGCCGCGTCTTTCTACTAAAGAAACTACTGAAGTATATAGAATGAAACAAGGTTCTAAAACTTGTTATTGGTCATATCTTGCTTCAGGAAGAAAGTATTACGCTGACATAGCCCAGGAATTAGCTATAAATGTAAATTGTTTGGATTGGTTCGTTAATAAATTGGAAGACTGGAAACATGAGTATTATAAAAAATGTGGCCACAATAAAGACGGTTTAGTTAGCTTCAAGTATCTTTTACATTTTGAAACCCTGGAAATGAATAAACAGCTTCAGCTTTTCGAGGTTGTAAATAAAGAAAAAATTTAAAATGAAAAACGAAATTCAAATTTTAGTCAATACTTTATTTTGGGAAAAATATATTGACGTAATTACTAAGGAAAATTATAAAGAGTTGGTAAATGAATTTTATAAAGCATTAGAAGTAATGATTTCTTCAGCAAGTTTTGAGGTTAAGATTGGAAATGCTTTAGACCCTCATTCCGTTGTTTTTGTAGTGAGAAAAATTTCAATAAATATATAAACCTAAAAAACCGAAAAAATGAAAAACACAGTTCACTTAATTGGGCGCGTTGGTAATGACCCCGAATTAAAAACCCTGGAAGGGGATTCTAAAGTATGTAATATGACCCTGGCCACTTCAGAAAGTTGGATAAATAAAAAAGGCGAAAAGGAAACTGATACGCAATGGCACAATTTGAAAATTTGGAATAAGGCGGCTGAAACTGCGGCCAAGTATGTAAAGAAAGGGGATTTATTCGCTGTGGACGGAAAAATACGTTACAGAGAATATACAGACAAAGAGGGACAGAAAAAATATTCTACTGAAATTGTTGTTACTGAAATGACCCTTTTACCAAATAAAAAAGATTAATTATGATAGGAAGTAAAGCCGAATTAGAGTACGCTCTAAAGGAAATAGTTAAAAATTTTGAAAGGAATTATTTGAAGGCTCAAACAGAAGCTTCTAAATGTTCGGGTTTTGACCAGAGAGACCGTTACACTAAGCTGTATGATATTTATTTTACTGAATTTGCTAGAACGGCAGGGACAATAAATTTTTTTAAAGATAAATTTAAAATTTAATTTATGAGAAAAGCAATAGCGGTAGCCTGATTTCAGCATGGCGGCCATTCATTTGGAATAGTTGTAACGGAAAATTCTGAAGGTGACGCAAAGGCTTGGATTGGTGTTGTTGCCGGTGTGAATGAAACTAAAGACATTATAAATATTGCTAATTCAGGTCCAAAGTTTCCTTTAGTGGCCGCGTGTCAGGTAATTGAAACGAATGGGACAAATTTTATTGAGCCTATCGAAATACCTGGTTAAAAAGCGTATTGTATTTTTTTCTCTTTTAAAATTTCATTCAATTTATTTATTTCGCTTTTACTGAAGTAATAAGTAATCATTTGCGCTAAACTCATATCATGCGCTGAAAAGGTCGCGCGTCTATGTCCAAATGCTTCTACTATTTTATTTACGTCTGAAAGGTTTTTTACTTTTCTGAAGATATTGTAAATAACTTCCTCATCTTCTCCAAAGTCATCAAATAAGGCCGCGTAAATACTGTCAGCCCAATCCAGGTATTGAAAGTCCTGGAAGCTTGGTGGGATTTTCTTATAAAGTTCTTCTCTACTGTCCTGGGCTTTGTCCCTGGCTTCTTCTTCCTCATCCCTTCCAAATATTTTATTCAGGAATGCAATAGCGCCAATTACTCCGGCTATACCAAAAATAATTTGTAAAGTATTGTTATTTTTTTCTTCAGCCATTATACAGCGTAAAAATGATTATTGTCAGCGTAATTTTTAAAAGTACCTCCCCAATTTAAACCGTATTCATTTGCGAGTTTGACCAGGCCACTCGCTAACCAGGAATTTTTAGAGGTGCTTTTAGTTAGTATTAATTTTCCGTTTTTATCGTAAAAATCTATGTCAGCCGCTTCTCTTTTTTCATGTGTTGAACTTCCCGGAGGCGCGTTACGTTTGTCCTTTTTATAGTAGTATGCTTGTTCCTGGTAAGTTCTTCCTGAAGAAGAAATATTTCCATAGTAACCCAATTTTTTAGCATCTTCCAGGAAATAAGAAAAATTTTTTCTTACTGAAGGTTTTAGTTGTTTAATGTGTTGACAGTTTCCTGTACAGCGTTTTAGTACATTCGATAGAAAGTAAATTAAAAATAATACAAGTATCAAGTTTACCAGGCTTCTCATCTTCTGAAGTTGTTTATTGGGTCAGTTGTTTTTCTGTGCATACATCTATTCCTAAATTTACTTCTTAATAAAAGTCCACAGGCTATTCTAACCTGGCTTGGGTTCCACCCGTTCGCTAACATGAAATTCCTGGCCGCGTCATCACATTGGCTCTCTATAAATTCATGTATAAATGGGTTTTTCTTCTCCCTCTTTGTTTTAGCGTGAAAAAAATGGTGAAATAATTCATGTAATAAAGTAAAGGTTTGAACGGGTTCGTACGGGTTATCGTGGTATAATGGGTCAACAAATACCTGGCCAGTTGGTAATGAAATTGAAGCCTTGTTTTTATTTTCTACTTTATATACATTAATTCCCTTTAGGAAGCCTTTAGGGAAGCGTGGATAGCTTTTTTTTCCGTACGGCTTAAATGGTCTTTTTTTGAGCCTTACATTGCTGTAATAGGTTCCAGGGGGTAAATTAAAGTTTATATGTCTGGCTGTATTGGTGTGAAAATAAAAAGGAAATTTATTACTGTCATAAATAACAATTTCCGTAGCCCTGGTAAAAAATGTAGACGGCTTATTTACTTTTATTAATTGCATAGAAAAAAAAAGCCCCGCGAATTTTGTCCGCAGGGCTTTATATTTAGTTTGTTTTAGTCTTTTTGTGACAATCTTACTTCAATGTAAATAATAGTCCCTACAAAGAGTATGAGGGTTACTATTCCCCCTGGAGAAGTTACCCAGTCCTTCAGCCCTTGCATGAAGTTACCTGATTTCTTTTTTTTGTCAGGACTTACAGTATCCTGTACAGTCTTGAATGCTTTTTTTACTACTCCGGCCATAATTACATATTGTTTAAGTTAGTTCTTTCAGACATAAATACGTCCCATGCGATCGTAGTCCCTGCTACCGCAATAGCGTTTTGTACGAATGAAAAATCTGAAGTTATTCTTTGTTCACTGATAAATAAATTTACAATGAATGTTTGGAAGTCAGAAGCTAAACGACGTGACCGAGGTAACAAATTGTTTTTGTTATTCATACCTAACGCGCTTAGTAAACCGAAATTAATGGTTTGACTTACTGACTGAAGTAAGTCGGCTGTGTTTTGGTATTCCTGACGGATA
>Ga0187892_10012100_pt1 | contig 10370 bp, 11 predicted proteins | sample MA1701073metaG_FD_139345 | JGI IMG/M metagenome (GOLD analysis project Ga0187892, IMG submission 139345) | Bio-ooze microbial communities from a basaltic lava cave in the Kipuka Kanohina Cave System on the Island of Hawaii, USA - MA170107-3 metaG ...
CACCCCCCACTGCTCGTTGGCGTGCGAGTGCACCGGCGACACCGAGCCGGGCTGGATCTCCACCACCGAGAGCATGAGGTGCTCGCCGGGGAACACGCGGGCGCTCAATCCCTCCGCGAGCTGTCGCGGGATGCCGCCCTCCTTCAGGTTGTGAAAGCACGACGCGTCGGCCATGATTCCCTCCTTTTGCCTGAGGCGCCATTCTACCGGAGAGTCGCGTGAGAATCTTCCTGGCCATGCTGTCGCACGAGACCAATACCTTCAGCAATGTTCCCACCGACCGCGCCCAGTTCGAGGCGCGCGACCTGAGCTACGGCGGCGAGATCGTCGAGACCTATCGCGGTACCGGCACCTGCCTGGGGGGCATGATCGCGGCGGCCGAGCGCCTCGGGATGGCGCTGCTCCCGTCGGTGGCGGCCTCCGCCTCGCCGGCCGGCCTCGTCACCCGCGACATCTACCAGCACGTCAAGCAGCGCATGCTGACCGATCTCCGGGCCGCGGGCCGCCTCGACGGTGTGCTCCTCGATCTGCACGGGGCGATGGTCCCGGAGGGCGTGGACGACGGCGAGGGCGACATCATCACGGCGGTGCGCCAGGCGGTGGGCCCCGACGTGCCGATCGCGGTCACGCTCGACTTCCACGGCAACCTGGGCGAGGGCATGATCGCGGGGGCCGATCTGCTGCACGGTTACAAGACCTACCCGCACGTGGACATGGCCGAGCGCGGCGTGGAGGCGGCCGAGCGGCTCACCCAGGTGATCGCCGGGCGCCTCAAGCCGACCGCGGCCTGGCGCAAGCCGCCGCTCATGCCGCCGCTGGGCCGCCAGGGCACCACGCGCGGACCGATGCGGCGCCTCTACGACCTGGCCGACGAGATGGAGCGCGACCCGAAGGTCATCTCGGTCTCGCTCTTCGCGGGCTTCCCCTACGCGGACATCCCCGACGCCGGCCTCGGCATCTACGTGGTGACGGACGATGACAAGGCCCTCGCGGAGCGGCTCGCCGACCGGCTCGCGCGTGTGGCCTGGGAGCACCGGCACGAGTTCATCCACACCGCGCTGCCGGTGAAGGACGCGGTGGCCAATGCGCTCGCCGCCGACGGCCGGCCGATCGTGCTCGCCGACATGGCCGACAACACGGGCGGCGGCGCGGCGGGCGACGGCACCGAGATCCTGCGCGAGCTGCTGCGGGTGGGCGCGCGGAGCGCGACGGTGGCGTGCATCTGGGACGCGGCGGCGGTGCAGGCGTGCGTGAAGGCGGGGGTCGGGGCCTCGGTGACCCTCGACGTGGGCGGCAAGGTGGACGACCGGCACGGCGCGCCGGTCCGCATGACCGGCGTCGTGCGCACGCTCTCCGACGGGCGCTTCATCCATCGCGGACCGATGATGAACGGCCTGCCGGGCCGGCTCGGAGCCACCGCGGTACTGGACGCGAACGACATAAAGGTGATACTCATCTCCTACCGCTGGCAGACCCTCGATCCGGAGATGATCCGGTTCGTCGGGATCGACCCCCTCAGGGAGAAAATCCTGGTCGTGAAATCCACCATCCACTACCGCGCGGCCTTCGAGCCGATCGCGAAGGAGATCATCGAGGTCGACGCGCCGGGACTGTCCTCGTCCAACCTGGCGCGCTTCGAGTACCGGCGCGTCCGGCGCCCCATCTTCCCGCTCGATCCCGACACCGTGTACGAGCCGGATTAGAAGGAGGCCCCCGCATGTCGTTCAGCGGCTTCACGCCGTCCGACTTCAAGGTATTCGACATCCCCGGCTTCAAGCCCCGCATGGAGGCGATCAAGGGTCGAGTCCGCCCCAAGCTGGAGGCGGTGGGGCGGGAGATGCTGTCCGACGTGGCGCGCATCGGCGGCGCCCCCGCCTTCGCGCACGTGGCCAAGCACATGCGGCGGACCGTGAACGCGCCCGACGACACCTGGGTCGCCTTCGCGCTCGACAAGCGCGGGTACAAGAAGCACTGCCACTTCAAGGTCGCGGTCTCGCGCACCGGGGTGCGCTTCCTCTTCGAGGCCGGGCCCGAGCACGCGCAGAAGAAGCGCTGGCTCGCGGCCTGGAAGCGCCACACGCGCCAGCTCGTCCCCGTGCTCCGCCGGGCCAAGGGCCTGGGCTGGTTCAAGGATGAGCACGACGAGGCCCCGTCGGCCATCCTCACCGACCTGCCCGCCGACGCGGTGGCGCGACTCGGCGACGAGCTCCTGCGCACGCGCGACGGCCAGTTCGTCCTCGGCCGCTGCGTCCCCGCGGAGGAAGCCGCCAAGTGGAAGCCGCGCGAGTACGCGCGCGCCGCGCGCGAGACCTTTCACCTACTCGCGCCGCTGTATCGCTTGAAGTGACCCCGGGCTCCGAGACGGTTGTCCGCCGACTGGGGGAGTGCGGGGGCCATTTCTGGGCCCCCGCATTAGATAGAGAAGCGGATCCGTTCGTCCGCTCCCAGCGGGTCGCCCCGGGCCGTTCTGACCCGTGACCACCGCCGCGATCTTCGACATGGATGGGGTACTGATCGACAGTGGGGCGCACCATCGGCACGCGTGGCGCGCGCTGCTCGCCGAGCTGGGCACCGAGCCCGCCGATCCCGAGCACTGGCGGCTGACCATCGGCCGTCCGAGCGAGGAGGCCATCCCGCTGCTGCTGGGCCGCCGGATGAGCGGGGCCGAGGCCCGCCGCCTGGCCCGGCGCAAACGCGACCTTTATCAGGAGCGGGCGCAGGCCGGGCTCGAGCCAGTGCCGGGCGTGCCCGAGTTCCTCGAGTCGCTGGCCCGACTTGGCGTTCCCCGGGCCGTCGGGACCTCCGCCTCGCGCTGGGACGCCGAGCGCCTGCTCGACGATCTGGGGCTCCTGCGCTACTTCGAGGTCGTGGTGACCGCCGATGACGTCATGCTGGGCAAGCCCGACCCGGAGGTGTGGACGCAGGCGGCCCGCCGGCTCCGCGTCGCGCCGGCGGCGTGCGTGGTGTTCGAGGACGCGCCCGTCGGCGTCCAGGCGGCGCGGAGCGCGGGCATGCGGGTCATCGGCGTCACCACCGCGCACACCGACGCCGAGATGCTCGCCGCCGGCGCCGAGCGCACCATCCCCGACTTCCAGGGACTCGAGTGGAGCCGCATCGCCCAGCCGTGAGCACGGCCGGTTTCTGGGACGGCCTCTACGCGGGCGGCCAGGACGGGTGGGATCTCGGGGGGGCCACGCCGGCTTTGGAAGACTGGCTGGCTTCTGGCCGGTTTGATGTTCAATCTGGCAACCCGCTGGGGGCGGACAGTCGGATCCGCCCCTCTATTGAATGCGGGGGCCCAGAAATGGCCCCCGCACTCCCCCATTCGGCGGACAACCGTTCCGGACCGGCCCCCGTACTCCCCCTGGCCGCAGACACTCGTGCCCGGGCTCGCGTTGCGGTTCCTGGGGCTGGCCGTGCTCACGACGCTCGCCTGCTGGCTCGCCTCGGGTATCGGGTCATCGCTTTTGATTTTTCTGACGCCGCGGTGGCCGAGGCGCGGCGGCTGGCGGCCGCCGATGGGGTGGACGTCGGCGTGGAGCAGCGTGACGTGTTCACGCTGGGGCGGGACTATGCGGGCGCGTTCGATGGGGTCTGGGAGTACACGTGCTTCTGCGCCATCGAGCCCGCCCGCCGGGAGGAGTACGTCCGCGTGCTCCACACGATCCTGCGACCGGGCGGGCTCCTGCTCGCCTGCTTCTTCCCGCTCCGCGAGGGTGGCGACGGCCCGCCGTTTCCCGTCTCGCGCGCCGACATCGACCGGGCCCTCGCGGGCCGCTTCACCGTATTGCGCGCCGGGCCACCGCGCCGCTCCGCCGAGCGGCGCCGCGAGCTCGAATGGCTCGTCGAGGCCCGCCGGGGCTGATCGCGTTGACCCGCCGTGCGGGGGCGTGCTAGGGTTGGGCACGTTTTTCTCGCCGTCCGAGAACTCGAGCCTTAACGAGGAGGCACCCATGAAGTTCCCGCGCATGCAATCACTCTTGACCGCGGTCGCCGCGCTCGCGCTGGTCGCGGCTCCGGTCGTGCCCGCGTCGGCCCAGGGCCAGACCATCAAGATCGGCACCCTCTACGACCACTCGGGGCCGTTCTCCGCCGCCGGCTCGCTCAACTGCTGGCGCGGCGCGAAGATGATGATCGACTACATCAACGAGAAGGGCGGCGTGCTCGGCAAGTACAGGATCGTCCAGGTGGACGGCGACAGCCAGTCCAAGGCCGACGTGGCCATCAACGAGGCCGAGCGGCTCCTCAACGTCGAGAAGGTGGACATCCTGGCCGGCGTCTACTCGAGCGCCCACGCGGTCCCGATCGCGGAGCGGGTGGACAAGCAGAAGAAGTTCCTGTGGATCACCACCGCCATCGCGGACGCGGTGCTGAAGGACCGCAACCTCCAGTACACCTTCCGCCCGCAGCCCAACGGCAGCCTCTTCGGGGTCGGGAGCGTGGACTACATCGCGGCCTACTCCGCCGACAAGCTGAAGAAGCCGGCCAAGGACGTGCGCATCGCGATCATCTACGAGGACGGACCCTACGGCGCGGGCGTCGCGGCCGCGAACGAGTCCCAGGGCAAGAAGCAGGGCATGCAGATCGTGCTGAAGGAAGGCTACTCCGCGCAGGCCGCCGACCTCTCCTCGCTCGTGACCAAGCTGCGGGCGGCGCGGCCGGATGTGCTGTTCCACACCGGCTACAACCCCGACATCAACCTGTTCCTCCGGCAGGCCAAGGAGCAGGGCCTGCGGGTGAAGGCCTACATGGGGCACGGGGCCGGGCACAGCCAGCTCGACAAGCTGCGGGAGGCCTTCGGCAACGAGGTGGAGGGCTTCCACACCGCGGACCCGCCCGCCTCCCAGCTCATCGACGCCAAGAACTTGAAGCCGGGCGTCGCCGACCTGACCCAGGAGATGGTGAAGCGCTACAAGGCCTTCGAGCCGAACATCCCGGTCAACAACATCGCCCCGCACGTCTCGATGGGCTTCAACAACATGTGGGTCCTGCTCAACGACGTGCTGCCTCGCGCCATCCAGAAGCATGGCGGCTTCTCCGCCGAAGCCCTCGCCAAGGCCGCCCGCGAGACCGACATCGCGGAAGGCGGCACCATGCAGGGCTACGGGGTGAAGTTCCTCGGCGAGGGCAACCCGATGCGCGGGCAGAACGAGCGCGCGATCGCCGCGGTCTACCAGGTGGTCGACGGCCAGTTCCGTCACGTGTGGCCCAAGGTCATCGCCACCCCCAACGCGCCGGTCGTGCTGCCCGCCTCGTCCCCCTGGGCGGCACGCTAGCCTGATCTCACGCGGCGAGGCGGGGGCGACGGCCTCCGCCTCGCCGGCTCCCCTCGTGCTCACCATCAGCCGGCTCACCAAGCAGTTCGGCGGCTTCACCGCGCTGAACGCCGTCTCCTTCGAGGTGCGGCCGGGCGAGATCCTGGGCCTCATCGGGCCCAACGGCTCCGGCAAGACCACCTGCTTCAACTGCATCTCGGGCGCGCTGCTGCCGACATCGGGCTCCATCCGCTTCAAGGACCACGACATCGCCGGCCTCACCCCCGACGCGGTCTGCCACCGCGGGCTCGCGCGGACCTTCCAGATCCCCCGTCCGTTCCGCAAGCTCACGATCCTGGAAAACGTGGCGGTGGCCGCCCACTTCGGGGCCGCCCAGCGCAACACCGAGGCCGAGGCGCGCCGCCACGCCCGGGAGGTCCTCACCCTCGTGGGCCTGCCCACCGATCCGGACGCCACCACCTCGACGCTGGGCGCAGGCGGGCTCAAGAAGCTCGAGCTGGCGCGCGCGCTCGCCACCCGGCCCACCCTGCTCCTGGCCGACGAGAGCCTCGGCGGGCTCGATCCCACCGAGATGCACGACGCGGCCGAGATGCTCCGGCGCATCCGGGGCGAGCTCGGCATCACCATCGTGTGGGTCGAGCACATCATGAGCACGCTGCTCCGGGTGGTGGATCGGCTGGTCGTCCTCGATCACGGCGAGAAGATCGCGGAGGGCACGCCGCGGGAGGTCGCGGAGAATCCCCAGGTGATCGAGGCGTACCTGGGCGAGAAGGTGGTGCTGAGCTGATGCTCGAGCTCTCCCAGGTCACCGCGGGGTACGGCGCCTTCACCGCCCTGTGGGACGTGAGCCTGCGCGTGAGCTCGGGCGAGGCGGTGGCGGTGGTGGGCCCCAACGGCGCGGGCAAGACCACCCTGCTGCGCGCCATCTCCGGCCTCATCGCGCCGCGCGCGGGCCGGGTGACCTTCGAGGGCGCCGAGCTGGCCGGGCACCCCGCCTACGACATCGTGGCCCACGGCATCGCCCACGTGCCGGAAGGGCGCCGGCTCTTCCCGCAGCTCACCGTCGCCGAGAACCTCAAGATGGGCGCCTTCCTGCCCGCCGCGCGCGGCCACTTCCACGAGAGCCTCGAGCGCGTCTACACCCTCTTCCCGGCGCTGGCGGAGCGGTCCGCCCAGCGGGCGGGCAGCCTCTCGGGCGGCGAGCAGCAGATGCTCGCGGTGGGGCGGGCGCTCATGTCGCGGCCCAAGCTGATCCTCTTCGACGAGCCGTCCATGGGCCTGGCCCCGGTCATGGTCCTGCGCCTGTTCGATCTGATCCGACGCGTGCGGGAGGAGGGATACACCATCCTGGTCGTCGAGCAGAACGTGCGGCAGGTGCTCAAGCTGGTGGACCGGGCCTATCTCCTGGAGGTCGGCCGCATCAAGATGGAAGGCCGCGCCGCCGACCTGGCCGAGCAGGACTTCGTGCGCAAGGCCTACGTGGGCTTCTGACCGTGATCGAGCCGATCTTCATCCTCGAGGCGGTGGTGAACGGCATCCTGCTCGGCGGGGTGTTGGCCCTCCTGGCCCTGGGCCTCAACCTGATCTTCGGCGTCATCGACATCGTGTGGATCGCGTACGTGGACATCGTCGCCCTCTGCATGTACGGGGTCTACTTCTTGGTCACCCTCTACGGCTGGCCGCTGTGGCTGGCCGGGCTCGGGGCGATCGTGATCGGCGCGGGGCTGGGCGTGCTCGTGCACCTGCTCATCATCACGCCCATCCTCTCGAGCCCGCCCATCAACCAGCTCCTCGCCACCGGCGGGCTCCTCTTCTTCATCCAGTCCGTGGCCACGCTCCTCTGGTCCACCGATCACCGCTCGGTGCGGGTGACGCTCCCCACCATCGAGGTGGGCGGCATCTTCATCTCCTTCTCACGGCTGCTCGCCTTCGGCCTCTCGATCCTGGCCATGATCGCGCTCTACCTCTTCCTCAAGCGGACCTACACCGGCACCGCGATCCGCGCGGTGAGCCAGGACCGCGAGGCGATCGCGCTCATGGGGGCGCGGCCCCAGCGCCTCTACGTCGTCACCTCCATGGTGGGCGGGGCCATGGCGGGGGTGGCGGGCGCGCTGCTCATCATCCAGTACGCGGTGCACCCGTACTTCGGGGGGGCCTTCGGGCCGCTCACGTTCATGATCTGCGTCCTGGGCGGCCTCGGCAACATGGTGGGCGCCTTCTTCGCCGCCTTCATCATGGCCCAGGTCATCTCGGTGGGCGGGGTGATGGTCTCCACCGAGATGGGTTACGTGATCGCCTTCGTGATCTTCATCGTCCTGATGTTCGTCCGCCCGGGCGGCATCTTCGCCAAGCGCGGATGACGACCGCGTTCCGCGTTCTCGGCCTGCTCGCGCTGGTGGCGATGGCGCTGATCCCGTTCCTGCCCCTGGGCGCGGCCCAGGAGTACATCTGGCACGTCATCATCCAGATCTTCCTGTGGTCGTTCGTGGGCAACGCGTGGTCGCTGATGGGCCGCTTCGGCCTCGTCTCGCTCGGCCACGGCGCGTTCCTGGGCGTCGGGGCGTACGCGACCGTGCTGCTCTGGAACTTCTACGGGATGACGCCGTGGGCCGGCGTCGTCCTCGCGGTCCTGCTGACCGTCGCGCTGGCCCTCGTGGTCGCCTATCCGTGCTCGCGCTTCCAGGTGGTGGGCCACTACTTCGGGCTCGTCACGCTCGCGGTGGGCGAGGTGGTGCGCCTCTGGATCGTGGCCGAGCGCGACTGGACCGGCGGCTCCCTCGGGGTGAGCCTCAAGACCGGGGGCACCGCCTCCGGGCTGTGGACGCTCCAGTTCGCGGACAAGCGCGTCTTCTACTACGTCGGGATGGCGGCCTGGCTCTTCGGCCTCTGGGTGTGGTGGCGGGTGGACCGCAGCATGGCCCGCTCGGCCATGGAGGCGATCGGCGAGGACGAGACCGCGGCGGCCTCGGTGGGGATCCGGGTGACGCGCTTCAAGATGGGCATCACCGCGCTGTCGGCCGCGCTCACCGCCCTGGGCGGGGCCCTCCTCGCCCTCTACCTGGCCTACACCAACCCGGACACCCTCTCCGGCATCGGGGTCTCGCTGCGCATCGTCTTCGCGGTGGTGCTGGGCGGGATGTACTCGCTCCTGGGGCCCTTCGTGGGCACCGCGCTCACCATCGCGCTCAGCGAGTACCTGCGCATCTACTTCGGCATCAAGCTCATCGGCATCGCGGAGACGATCTACGGGCTCCTGCTCATCATCTTCATCATCTTCCTGCCCGCCGGGATCTACGGCTCCATCCGCGACGCCCTGTTCCGCCGCCGCCCCGCCCGATCGTCCGGCGGGGTCGCGGTGGGGGCCGCCTCCTCGTGACCCGGCTCTCGCCCGGCGCGGGCCCGGCCCCATTCATCGTGGCCACGATCATCCTGGCCGGCTGTGCTGGCGGCGACCCCGGCATCGGGCGCGGCGGCCAGACCGAGGCCCAGCTCGCGGCGGACCGCGCCCAGTGCCTGCCCTTCGTGCAGGCGCATACCGAGACGACTCCCGAGCTCGCCGAGGCGGCGTGCCTCGTCAACCGCGGCTACCGCCCGCCGCTCCCCCTCGCCCAGGGCCCGGCCGGGATCGGCACGCTCTACGCCACCGCCAATCGGGACGCGAACGCGATCGTGGCGGACTTCCAGGGCTGCCGGGTCGAGGCCTTCAACACCCCGATGCCCGAGCACAAGGAAAAGAAGGCTCCCTCGGGCATCTTCTCCAGCTTCTTCGGACAGCTCTACCCGCGCGGCTTCTGGCGCAAGGCGCAGACCCCGGACCAGTGGGCACTCCATACGTTCGCGGCCTGCCTGAAGCGCCGCGGCTACACCGTCTCCGACGTCACCCCCGCCCGCTGAGATCCGGCGCGGCGGTTGCGCCGCTCGCATCCTCGCCGCATAATCCCCGGCATGGCGAAGTGGCGGGTGGTCCCGGACGAGGAGCCGGCCAAGGCGGTGCTGACGCTGGCCGACCAGGTGGAGCGGGACGGCGGCTCGGTCCTCACCATCTATCGCGAGCCGGTGGGCGACCACTGGCAGATCTTCTGTCTCCTGCCGCTGGAGAAGGTGGAGCCCACCCCCTACCAGCGCGACCTCTCGCCCACCCACGCCAAGCGCCTGCAGGAAGTGGTCAAGAAGATCGACCGCTTCGTGGACCCAGTGGTGGTCATGTCGCCCCGGCCCGGGGTCTACTGGACGCCCAACGGCAATCACCGGCGCACCGTGCTGACCAAGCTCAAGGCCAAGGTCATCCCGGCGATCCTGGTGCCCGAGCCCGAGGTGGCCTTCCAGATCCTGGCCCTCAACACCGAGAAGGCCCACAACCTCAAGGAGAAGTCGCTCGAGGTGATCCGCATGTACCGCGGCCTCGTCGAGGACGAGCCGCAGTCGGGCGAGGACGACTACGTCTTCCAGTTCGAGGCGGCCCACTTCATCACCCTGGGGCTGCTCTACGAGCAGAACAAGCGCTTCGCGGGCGGCGCGTTCGCCCCGATCCTGCGGCGGGTCGACAAGTTCCTGAAGGGCCACTTCCCGAAGACCCTCAAGGAGCGCGAGGAGCGGGCCTCGCTCGTGCGCGACGCCGACGAGGCCCTCGTCGCGGTGGTCGCCCGGATCAAGAAGCGCGGCATCAACCACCCCTACGTGAAGAACTTCGTCCTCGCGCGCACCACCCCGCTGACCCGCCAGCGCAAGACGCTGCCCGGCTTCGAGCAGACCTTCAAGAAGCTCGTCGAGAACATCGAAGCCTTCGACGTGGCCAAGGTGCGCTACGAGGACATCCAGCGCTCCGCGATCATGGGCGCGCCCGCCGCGGGCTAGGCGGTTCTGCATGGCCCGGCCCAGCAAGCTCGCCGACGCGGACGTGACGCAGCGCCTGGCCGCCCTGCCCGCCTGGACCTTGAAGGACGGCAAGCTCCACCGGGAGCTCACCTTCCCGGACTTCACCCAGGCCTTTGCCTTCATGACCGACGTGGCCCGCGAGGCGGACGCGCTCGATCACCATCCGGAGTGGTTCAACGTCTACAACCGCGTGGTCATCGATCTCGCCACCCACGACGC
>Ga0187892_10012101_pt1 | contig 10369 bp, 9 predicted proteins | sample MA1701073metaG_FD_139345 | JGI IMG/M metagenome (GOLD analysis project Ga0187892, IMG submission 139345) | Bio-ooze microbial communities from a basaltic lava cave in the Kipuka Kanohina Cave System on the Island of Hawaii, USA - MA170107-3 metaG ...
AAGAGCAGGCTGTTACGCTGTTAGGTGTTCGCTGTTACGGTCCGCATTCACAGCGATACCCTGCATCAGCGGCCTAACAGCTAACAGCGAGCAGCCTAACAGCCTGCCCTATTCCGGTCGTGCCGTCGCCAGCCGCAACACCTCTAGATAGCCCGGCGTGACGCAGGCTTCGTCAATCGCACGGCGCGCACGCAATAGGTGGTGCAGGCGTGGGAGGTTGTGATGCGGGACCGTCATCAGCAGATGGTGCTCGAGGTGAAAGTTGACGCGATTGGGTGCGATGAGCAAGCGTTCCCACCAGCGGGTGATGATCGTTCGGGTGTTGCGCAACGGGTCGAGGTGATCCGGCACCATGCCGTGCTCGGCAATCGAGCGAATGCGGGTCACGAGCCGGTACGTCGTCAGCCACGCCACCACCCACAGAAGGTAGAGGGCGGGGTAGCCCGCGACCGTGAGCAGCCCGAGCAGGACCGCATTCGTGACGGCGACGGGCACCAGCTTGTGCCAGCCGACGTTGGGGCGCTCGCCGGAGTTCATTCCGAGGACCGTCCGTTGATTGCGACGCCGGGACCAGCCGATGTCGCGCAGAAACACCGCCTTTGCCTGCTTCCATCCGGTCTGCCCGGACAGATCGCGCCGCACCTTGCGCTTGAAACTGCTGCGCGTGACGGGGAACGGCATCGCCAGACCCAGGTCCGGGTCCTGATCGGTACCGGTACGGGTATGGTGCACCAAATGGTAGGCACGGTACGGAGCGACATCGGCCCAAACCGGATACGCCGCCAGCCAGTTGCCCACCCAATCGTTCAGGCGACGGTTCTTGAAGAGAGTCCGATGCGCCGCCTCGTGCATGACGATCGCCATGCCGAGCTGGCGCGCGCCGATGATGAACAGCGCCACGAGCACCGTCAGCCCGTTTGGCCACCACGCGACCAGCCCCATGACTGCGAAGATCAGCACCCAATTGGATGCCACCATCCACCACGATCGCCACGCACTGATCTTCAGCAGGGCCTTGCGCTCGTCGGGTGTGAGCACTTCGCGGAGCATCGCGGCGGCTGCCTTGCTCGTATCGACGGTAGACCGGGTGGCCGCCGAGTCTTCACACGGTGTCGGAGTGGCTGCAGGTGGGCTGGTGTTTGGAAACGGTGTGGCCGTGGCAGTCATACGAGTCCCCCAGCTGAGTGTGCCGAGCCGCGCATATCGGCGGTCGTCCGCGGCGCGTGCAGATGCGGCGCGCCGTGCGATTGCATGAAAGTGCGCCAGCAGGCACGACCGAGTCGGTCGTAGCGACGCATGCTATCGACCAGACCCGCGCGCTCGCTGGCTGGCACGAGCGGTTCGGGCAACAGCGGATCGATTGCCAGCTGGCGAATGACGTCGCCGCCGATCCGGAACGACTCCGCCATCGCGGCCAGCGCGGGCATGGCCCCGAGCCGCGCCGCACTCCGGGCGAGTGCCGCATCGAGGTCGCGATAGCGACGGCGCAATGCTGCCGCATCCCACAATCCTCGCGCTCGTGTCTCGGTCGCGTCATCGAGGTTCGTGATGGCGAAGACACACGCCTCCGCCTCGAGGCCAAGCTCGTACAAAGCCGCGCGCACGTCGTCCACACCGCCGCGCAGATTGTCCGGTCGTACCCAGAGGTCGCGGGCAAGCTCTCGGAAGCCGAGGAAATCGAGGGCCCGTTGGCGCCGACGCCACCGCGGGCGGTCGCTGCGCGCCAGGTCGACGGTGTGGACCCCGACCCACCCGCCGCGCCACGGAACGACGCGCTCCTCCAGGCTGGTCCACGACACGACGTGCCGTTGCACCGGCTGGGCTGCCTGAGCGATGCGGTACTGACCGCGTTCCGAGCGCTCGACGGTACCATGTTGCAGCAAACGCGCCAGCGCCACTCGCATGCTCTCGTGAGACAATCCAAATACTGCTCCCGCAGCGACCAACGCACGGACGGGCATGTCGCGCCCTCGCAATGACGACAGCAAGTCGAGGATCACGCTCTTGGCAGCGGGCGTCATGGGTTATTGTTACTGCATGTGTCACCTTGTGTCAATTCATGTAATATTGATTTCGGGGACCTGGAGGCGGAACACGCTTGCCATGCGCGTCCCGCACGGTAATAGAGATTCTTCGGAAATGGCTCGGAGCACGGAATACAGATCACAGACTCGGCGCCCGAAATCATTCCGGTGCGTCCGTGTTCTGTGCTCCGGGCTCTGTGCTCCCACGCGTTAGAGAGGTCTCGATGCATACCCTCGTCCTCGTCCGACACGGCGAAAGTACGTGGAACAAGGATAATCGCTTCACCGGCTGGACCGACGTGGATCTGACCGAACACGGCCGCGACGAGGCCAAGCGTGCCGGCCAGGTGCTGGCGCAGCAAGGGTTCACGTTCGACGTCGCATACGTCTCGGTGCTGAAGCGAGCGATCCGTACCCTGTGGATCATCCTTGATGAGATGGATCTCATGTGGATCCCGGTCCACAACTCGTGGCGTTTGAACGAGCGCCACTACGGCGCACTGCAAGGGTTGAACAAGGCAGAAACAGCGGCGAAGTTCGGAGAAGACCAGGTGCAAATCTGGCGGCGTTCCTACGCGTTGCCGCCGCCGCCGCTCGCGCCCGACGATCCCCGCCACCCAGCGCACGATCCGCGATACGCTGGCTTGGACCCTAACGACTTGCCTGTCACCGAGTGCCTCAAGGACACCGTCGAGCGCTTTCTTCCGTTCTGGGCGGACACGCTGGCACCGGCAGTGCGCGCCGGACGCCGCGTCCTGGTTGCGGCGCACGGCAACACGCTCCGCGCGCTCGTGAAGTACCTCGACAACGTGTCAGATGATGCGATCGTCGGCGTCAACATCCCAACCGGCGTTCCCCTGGTGTACGAGCTCAATGATGATCTGACGCCGCGGCGCCACTCCTACCTCGGTGATCAGGAGGAAATCGCCCGGGCGATGCAACAAGTCGCAAACCAAGGCAAGCGCAACGCCTAACAGTCCGTTGGAAAACCGATGGAACCCAGAACCCAGATCACAGACCACAGACAAGAACGCTTCATTTTCGCAGCTCCACGTCTGGGTTCTGGCTTCTGGGTTCTGGGTTCTGTGCTCCGGGCGTCTTTCAACACGCTGCCAACCGATGGCGCGGTCCTTCAGGGTGCGTCGAGCGTCACATACGGTTCGGACACCGCAACTTTGATGAGCTGACCGCCGCGCAGCGGCATATTGACGTCGAGGCCGTTGGCCACGGCAACCATGTCGGGGCTCCACAGCGTGCCGGTGCGTGCCACCAGATGGTCGAGCATTTCACCGTTGTCGGCGGAGACCAGGCGCAAGCGCGCCTCGTGAATGCCGGCGCGCTCGGCAGGGCTCAATGGTCGGAAGCTCTTGGCAACGACATCGAAGACCGGCAAGTACGCGGTGCTGCCTTCCACGGACGTAAAGCCCGTCAGCTGATAGATGGTCCGTGCGTGGGCGATCCACGTCAGGTGCACGACCACATCGCCGCGATCGCCGCGGGCTTGAACCAACGCCCGCGCCGCCGGCAGATCGCCAATCGTCATGCGATGGGTCTGCGGAACGATCTGCGCCTTGCTCTCCTGTTGCAGCCGCCGCGCCCCGTCGAGTGGATCGCTTCCGGGGGCGACCATTTGGAGGAGAATGATCGCCGCGGCGTTGGGATCCGCGGCAACGATCTGCTGGCGTGAGTTGGCGCAGCGCCAGTCGAGCGGGAACTGCACGGAGAAATCCAGGCTCGGGTGGAGGAAGCGCTGACCTTCGAACAATCCTTGCGAGGCACGCGGGCCGACCACGAGGCCGTCGAGGCGCTGCAGGAACTCGGCGCGGGACGCCGCGATCGGCGCGACGACCGAGCGCGGCAACGTCGCCGCGTAGGCGCGCGTGTTGGCGATGCGCTCCGGCGTCGCCGGGTGCGCATCGAGAAACCCGGGTCGTCGGGGGGCATCGCCCTTGAGCTCCTCCTGGCGCTGCAGGGCGGTGAGAAATCCCTCGATCGCTGCTGGATCCCAGCCGTCCTGGGCCGCCATCTCCTGTCCCACCCGATCCGCTTCGCGCTCCTGATCGCGGCTGTACGGTGCCAGCACCAAGCCGGTCGCCAACCCGCCCAGACCGCCAACGAGGTCACCGAGAAGCGGGCTGACCAAACCCGTGACACCCGCAGTGAGGCCAGTCAGAACGTCGAAGGGCGTCGCGCGGGAGATTTGCTGCACCGCATGGCGCCCGGCCACGTGACCAATCTCGTGACCCATGATGACGGCCAACTCGTCCTCCGAATTCGCCAGCGCCAGCAGGCCACGCGTGACGTACACGTACCCCCCAGGCAGTGCGAAGGCGTTCGGCTCGGACGATTCGACGATGTGAAACGAATAGGTGATGTCTTGCCGCGGCGACCGCTGCGCCAGCCGTTGACCAATCGCGTCGACGTACCCCTGTAGAGCAGCATTGTCGACGAAGCCCAGACCCGCCTCGATGCGCTGCGCTTCCTCCTGCCCGAGCTGCTTCTCTCCTTCGGCGGTAATGAGCACGATCTCGGGGCGCCGCGTGACCGGATTGATGGCACAGCCGCCGCCCCACATGACCGCACAGCACCCGAGCAGCAACGCCGAAGCGCTCGCGCGGACGGCAGCTCGGCACATCGGTGGAGCTCCCAAGGCGCGTGTCAGCGTTTCTGGCTGCGTACCGCGTCGGCGATATCGCGGCTCAAATCGGCCAACGTCGCACTGAGCGCCGCTACGCCGGCAGCGGTATCGTCACCCGTTCCGGGGCGGGTGACGTCCGTCTGGCGCGCCGCCAGAATGGACTTCGACACCACGTCGCGAATCTCCCAGCGGGCGATCAGCGTGGCGCGACGCTGATCGTCCTGATCGAAGCGCACGATGTCGACCTGCACCTGGTATTTGGGGACGGTCCCGTACCACGGAAATAGGGTCACGCGTTCTGTACCGAGCAGCTGCGCCAGGTTCTGCATCAACACTTGAGAGACGTTGCTCGACAGAGGCTCTGCCCAGCGGTCGACCGGCTCGAGCTGTACCTCGTTCGCGTTATTGCGTACCACGATCTCCGGCCGATTCGCATAGTCTGGAACGCTGATCGGTCCGAGACCGACAGAGAGGTCTGCGAGCTTGCCGCCGCCAGCGGCGCTGGCATCGGCGGCGGGCGCGGGTGAGAGGACGAAAAAACGGGACGGGTCGGGCCGCGGATCCAGGATGGAGCACGCCGATACGAGTACAGCGGCCGTCAGACTCGCGGCCGCCGACCGAGCAGATTGCCTCACTGGTTCCCCCCTCCTGCCGTCCGACCGCGCACGATGGCGCTCGGATTGCGTTCCAGGTAGTCGGCCAGTAATCGCACCGAGCGCGCGGCAGATGACACTTCATCGAGCGTCTTGCCGAGTTGGTAGGCGAGCGGCGAGTCCGGCGCGAGGAGGCCGCGCGCCTGCTTGGCGGTCTCCTCGAACTGCACGAGCGTTTTCTGGGCCGTGACCGTCGTCTCGCTGAATCCTTGCGTGACCGGACGCAAATCACCGCGCAGGCCGTCACTGAGCTGTCGCACGCTCACCAGAGTCTGGTCGAGCGACGTCAACGCGGCCTTGATCTCCGGCGAGGTGGTCAACTCCTTGACGCCGTTTGCCGCCGCAGCGAAGTTGTCGATTAGCGCCTTGAAGTCGATGCTTTCGAGCTTCGTCATGAGCTGCTTGAACTCGGACTGCGCCTTTTCCAGCGTCGTCGGCATCGTCGGGATCTCGGGAATGTCATCGTCGATCTTGGCGATCTCAGGAGGCGCGTCAGTGTGGAAGTCGAGCTGGATGAACAGCAGACCCGTGACCAGGCTTTGGGTATTGAGCTGCGCCCGCAGGCCCCCGGCGATGGCGTTGCGCAAGCCCTCGCGCGTGAACGGGGCACGTGCACCGGCGCCGCGGACTTTGTCCGCATCGATCTCGAAGTACACCGGAATGCGGAAGTCCTTCGCCTGTGGCTCGAACGTGATGCCGATCCGGGTCACCGTGCCGATGTCGACGCCCTTGAATTTGACCGGGGCGCCGACACTGAGCCCGTTCACGTCCCCCGTAAAGAGGGACACGAACGAATAGGTGTTGCGAAAGAACTGTCCCGACCCCAACACGATGACGCCGGCCACCGCCAAGGCAACGGCACCGAGAACAAAAGCCCCCACTAAGGTGGGATTTGCCCGCTTGCTCATGAGGCCTCCGGATTCGCTGTGTGCATGTCTACTCCTCGCGTCAGGAAGGTGTGGACCTTCGGATCCTTGCAATGCTCCAGCAACTCCTTTGGATTGCCGTTGGCAATCATCGTCTTGGTGTCGGGATCCAAGAACACGCTGTTGTCCCCGATGGAGAAGATGCTGGCCAGCTCATGCGTCACGATGACGATGGTCGAGCCGAGGCTGTCACGCAGCTCGAGGATGAGATCATCCAGCAGGCGCGAGCTGATGGGATCCAACCCGGCCGACGGCTCGTCGAAGAAGAGAACATCCGGATCGAGGGCGATGGCCCTGGCCAAACCGGCACGCTTCTGCATGCCGCCGCTGATCTGGCTGGGGTAGTAGTCCTCGAAGCCCTTCAGGCCGACGAGCGCGAGCTTCAAGCACGCGACGTCGCGGATCTCCGTGGCGGTCAGATCCGTATACTCTGCCAGCGGCACGCCGATGTTCTCGGCGAGCGTCATCGAGCTCCACAGCGCGCCCTTCTGGTAGAGGATGCCGATGTGCTGGAGAATTTCCTGCCGGCGCTCGGGCGCTGCGGTGGTGAAGTTTTCCTCGTCGTAAAACACCTCGCCGCGTGCCGGCTCGAGCAACCCGACGAGATGGCGAAACAGCGTGCTCTTGCCGCAGCCGCTTCCGCCCATGATGATGAAGATGTCGCCGCGGTTGACCGTGAAATTGAGATCGCGCATCACCACGAAGCTGCCGAAGGCCATCGTCAGGTCGCGGACGGTGATGTGCGGCTCTCGCGACTTGGCAGGGGCCGCGCGGGGAGAGTCGGGGGTAGGCGTTGGATTGGTCATCTGTCGAACGCGGGATCAGTGCTTAGTAGTCTCAGTAATCAGTAATCAGTGAATATCGATCTAGTCTTTTGGTAGACAATCAGTTCGCGAAAACTTCGTGCGTACCGTGACTCCTCCATCAGCCCTCCTCCCGACTACTCACTTACTGATTACTTGATTACTGCTTACTCGATTACTGATTACTGATTACTTGATTACCGATCACTGATTACCGATTACTTCCCCCTCAGATCCCGACAATATTGCAGACGACCGCGAACAGCCCATCGGTCACGATGATCAGCACGATGCCCAGTACGACTGCGGCCGTCGCCGCGTCACCGACCGCCGAGGCGCTGTTTCCGCACTGCATGCCACGCATGCAGCCGGCGAGGGCGATGAGCACGCCGAAGACGGCGCTCTTGAAGATCCCAAGGCCGAAGTCCATCAACGTCACCGCCGCAATGGTTTCATTGACATACTGAACCACGGACAGGTGCAGCATGCCCCTGCCGACGACCAAGCCGCCGAGAACGCCTAGAAAATCTGCATAGAGACACAGGAGCGGCATCATCACGCAGAGGGCGAGCATTCGCGGGAGGACCAGGAACTCCATCGGCGACAGGCCAAACGTCGTCAGTGCATCGATCTCCTCGGTCACTTTCATGGTACCGAGTTGGGCGGCGAACGCCGCCCCGGTGCGCCCCGCCATGACGATTGCAGTCATGACCGCGCCCATCTCACGGGCCATCGCGAGTCCAACCAAGTCGGCGACGTAGATCGAGGCTCCAAAACGCTCGAGCTGCACGGCCCCCATGAAGGCCAAGATCAGACCGATCAGAAAGCTGATGAGCGAGACGATCGGCAGCGCTTCGGCACCGGCTTGCTGAATCAGCGTGAACAGGTCTGACATCTGGAAACGCGCCTGCAGCCGGAGAAGCTTGAGGAACGCCAGGGTCATCTGGCCGAGGAAGGCGACCGATTCGACCAGACCGTCGCGCACTTCGAGCGCCGACGTGCCGACGCGCGACAACCACGACGCCGGCGCGTCGACCCGCCGCGCACCGGCGCGCTCCGGAACGGCCTCCGCCAGGCCGAGCAATCGGAGGACCCCGGCCGGCAACCCGCTCCGATCGGCCTCGACACCGCGTGCCTTGCACTGCTCGAGGACGGTACCGAGAAACGTCAAGAACGCGGTGTCCCAGGCTTGCAAGCCACTGGAGTCGAACGTGACCTGGCGCAGCGGCTGCGCCTCGATCTCGTGCTGCACGGCGTCCGGCGAGGCCCGCTTACTCCGCAACACCCATTGCCCCGAAAAACGGATGGCCAGGGTGTCGCTCCCGGGTCGCTCGAAGGCCACCTCGCCAGTTGCCGCGGCCTGGTTAGCGGCCGACGTCATCCCCCCTCGCCGGCTCTGCGCCGATGCAATCGCACGCGCCCCGTGTACCAAAAGTAGGTGAGAAGGCAACCCAAGACCGCAGAAATTTGGGGTGAAAATGGGGACTGAAAGAAATTTCGCCTAGGGGCTTTCCCCCCGACGCTAAAAGAGTTAACTAGGGTGCGGGTGGTCGGACACTCCAGATTCAAACCGGCCGACCGTTCAACCACCTGCAGCCGAGCCGGCGGATCCCCGGCCGTGGCCCCCCTGGCCGGCCGCCGGCTCGCTGCGTAATCTCTCGCGACCCCCTCCAGGTCACCTAGTCCTGTCTCAGTCGTCGAGGTCCTCGAACAGCACGGTGCTCAAGTAGCGTTCGCCCGAGTCTGGGAGGACGGCGACGATGGTCTTGCCAGCAAACTCCTCCTGTCGCGCCAAGCGCACGGCCACTGCAGCCGCAGCACCACACGAGATCCCCGACAGAATACCTTCCTCGCGTGCCAGGCGGCGCGCATACTCGATGGATTCGTCGTCCGTCACCGTCTCGACGCGATCGACCATCGACAGGTCCAAGGTCCCCGGTATGAACCCAGCACCGATCCCTTGAATCCGATGCCGTCCCGGCTGCAGCGGTTGGCGATGCAACGCTTGTGTGATTACCGGGCTCGAGGCTGGCTCGACCGCGACGGAGAGGATCCGTTTGCCTTTGATCTGCTTGATGTAGCGAGAGACTCCGCTGATGGTGCCTCCGGTACCGACGCCGGACACCAAGACGTCAATACTTCCGGCGGTGTCCTCCCAGATTTCAGGGCCCGTGGTCTTGACGTGGATTTCTGGGTTCGCCGGGTTTTCGAACTGCTGCAAGAGGACGTAGCGATCCGGATCCGTGGCCGCGATCTCCTCGGCACGCTGGATGGACCCGGCCATTCCGCTGGCCGCATCCGTCAAGACGAGCTGCGCACCAAATGCGCGCAGAACTTTACGACGTTCGAGGGACATGGTTTCGGGCATCGTCAGCGTGATCGGGTAGCCACGTGCTGCCGCGACGAAGGCCAGCGCGATGCCGGTGTTGCCGCTGGTCGGTTCGATCAGCGCCTTGCCGGCACGTAGCACGCCGCGGCGCTCTGCGTCCCATACCATCGACGCACCGATTCGACACTTGACCGAGTAGGCTGGGTTGCGGCCTTCAATCTTGCCGAGAACCGTAGCGCCCGCTCCGGCACTGATTCGACCGAGGCGCACGAGCGGCGTGCGACCGATACTCAACGAGTTGTCTTCATAGATCACGACTTGCCCACCTTGCCCGCCGACACACCCTTCTGGTGCGCGACGCTCGGTTCTCCTCACGGGCCGCGCCGACGCGGCTCCTGTAGGGGAACGCAGATTAGTCGTGATGACGAAGGGGATTCAAGCGTGTGGAGGGTGAACACGCATCTGCCGCAGAATCGATCCCAGGCAGACCGCAGCCCGGCGCGTCTACTCGGGAATGCGCCCCTTCGAGCTGTCGAACGTCCAAATCCGACCGGTTCCCATGGTGTGCTTGGCGGTGCCAGTGAACGAGTCCGTCGCAGCGGTCATGGCTATCGCAACGCCGCTCGAACCGTCGTATCCCGGCAGCTTCGACTTGCAGTCCGGCGGACTGCTGCAACTGATATAAACAAAGTTGTTGATGTAGTAGGCCTCTTGTGCAGACGCCAGGTTCTTCAGGTCCGCCCGGGCGGTGCCGTCGAAGCTCCGCTGTCGATACGTGACGAATTGCGGGATTGCGATGGCCGCCAGTACGCCGATGATCGCAACGACGGTCAACAGTTCGATCAGCGTGAAGCCCCCATTTCCGCGCTTCAGCAAGCTGATTGGTTGCATAGCACCCTGTTCCTCAGCCGTTAGTAGGAGCAAGCCACGTACCAGGCGAAGTTTCAGAGAAATGCCTTTGAACATCGCGGACAAATCGCAGCCGGCAACGGTCCG
>Ga0187892_10012102_pt1 | contig 10369 bp, 9 predicted proteins | sample MA1701073metaG_FD_139345 | JGI IMG/M metagenome (GOLD analysis project Ga0187892, IMG submission 139345) | Bio-ooze microbial communities from a basaltic lava cave in the Kipuka Kanohina Cave System on the Island of Hawaii, USA - MA170107-3 metaG ...
CCGGTTATCGCCGGCCTCGGTGAAACCGTGATCGCTTGGCCGGCCAAAGCGGCACACGCGGCCTGTCGGGCTAATTCCAACAGGCGCCGCCGGACATCCGGCGACTCAATGGCTTGCTTCGGTGACATCCCGTGGATTCTCCGGAGAGTGCCGCCATGCTACACTGGCCACCGCTAGTGGGGTCGCGCCTGGCGAAGGTCGCGTTGTATATCAGCCGATGGAATTGCAAGGTTATGTCGCTACCTGTCGTGGCCATCATAGGCCGTCCCAATGTGGGCAAGAGCAGCCTCTTCAACTCTATTGTCGGCCGGCGGACCAGCATTGTCGAGCCCACCGCGGGCGTTACCCGCGACAGGGTATCCGCCATCTGCGACATCGACGAAACTTATTTTGAACTTGTGGACACCGGCGGACACGGCGTCGTCGACCGGGACGACCTCGGGGAGCACGTGGAGCGACAGATCCAATTTGCCGTTGACCAGGCACACCTGATTCTATTTGTCGTGGACGCGCGGGAGGGGCTGACACCGCTGGATCGCGACACTGCCAAGCTGCTGCGGCCGCGGGCCGATCGCGTCCGGCTGATCGCCAATAAGGTGGACGAGCCTCACATGGATGCCGGGATCGGCGAGTTCGTTCGGCTCGGTTTGGGCGAGCCGATCGCGGTCAGCGCGGTTACCGGGAGTGGTCGCTGGGCGTTGAACGACCTCATCAAAGACGCGCTATCGGATGTCGAACGGGAGGTTCCCGCCGATCCGGCCATGAAGATCGCCATCATCGGCAAGCGAAACGCGGGTAAGAGCAGCTTCATCAACGCACTCGCCGGCGAGGAACGAGTCATTGTCAGCGAGGTTCCGGGAACGACGCGAGACAGCATTGACGTGCGGTTCGAGAAGGACGGCCGGACGTTGGTGGCGATTGACACCGCCGGCGTGCGAAAGAGAAGCAAGCTGGCCGACGACATTGAGTTTTACGCGTACAGCCGTGTGGCTCGATCGGTCGAGCGCGCCGATGTCGTACTGTTCTTGATTGACGCCACCGTGCCGGTCGGTCAAGTCGACAAGCGGCTGGCCAAGCTCGTGTCCGGCGAACTGAAACCCTGCATTCTCGTGGTCAACAAGTGGGACTTGGCCAAGGGTCAGGCATCCACTGAGGCGTACGGGGACTACCTGACCAAAGTCCTGCCGGAGGTGGACTACGCACCTGTCGCATTTACCTCCGCGAACTCAGGACGGAACATCGATTCGACCATCGACCTGGCGATATCCCTTTTCAAGCAATCGAAGACCCGCGTCGGAACCGGGCGGCTCAACCAAATCCTTCAAGAGGCGCTGGCCGGCCACTCACCGTCGACCAAACATGGGCGAAAGCGACCAAAGTTTTTCTACGCCACGCAGGTTTCCACTCAGCCGCCGACGATCGTCGTGTTCGTCAATGGTCCGGACCTGGTCACGACGGACTACGAGCGTTTTCTGCTGAACCGGCTGCGGGAGAGTTTGCCGTTCGAGGAAGTTCCCATACGACTGTTGTTCCGGCCGCGGCGCGAACGAACCCCGGCGGCTGGCCACTGACGGACTGCGGATAGTCGCAATCCGAACCGCGTGAGGCGGGCCGCATCGGCGCTTCAGGCTGCCGGAGCGGTCATGTCGGCGGCGGCGCAGGCGATCAGGCGGCCCCGAGCCGCTACGATCCGGCCCGTGACGCGTCCTGCCTGGCGAGGTAGAATACGGTCATGAGCATCGAATTGCATTGCCCGCAGTGCGAGAAACTGATCCGCGCGCCCGACGACGCCGGCGGGAAGCACGGCAAGTGCCCCTACTGCAAGCACAGTGTGTACATTCCCCTGCCGTCTAGTGGTGACGACGAGATCGGCCTGGCCCCGTTGGATGACGACGAAGAACGCCGGGCGGAGGAGCTGCGCCGGGAGTCGATCAGCTACGCCGCCACGCTAGATAAGGACCCGGCGGCTAAGGGTGAAGGCGGCGCATCCGGGGCGGGCGGCGCAGGCGCTCGAAGTCGGCCGGAGGCGGCCGAGACGCCGGGCGAGGTGATTGACATTCCCGCGGCGGTGGAGCGGTTCGTTCTGGCGATGCGAGATTCGAAGCTCGATGAGGCCGAGCGTATCGCCGGCCGTTTGCGAAGGACCGGGACGCGAGCCCGCGACCACATCGAAGGGCTGATGCTGGATCAGATGCCGCCGAAGATCAAAGACATCCCGGCGCCGCTGATGCAGGGGTTCCTCAAGAAGTTGCTGGAGATGCTTGGCTAGTCCGGGCTGCGCGGCGGCATGTAGCCGGTTTCCAAGGACCTCGGTGCCCTCCTCGGGACGGTCGACCAAAAAGAACAGGCCCAAATCGCCCAGATCGGGTTCGACCAGACGCTCAAGGAAATCAACTCCTATTATGATGGCTACGACCGCTGGCTGAAGGCGCCGTATTATTCCGTCGCACCGGCAGATCGCGAGACGGACCGGGTCAAGAACTTCGAGCGAATCCGGACGGAGACCCGAAACCCGCTCTTGAAATTGGTTTTGCCGTCGCTGGTTCGGGCGCGAGAGTTAGACGAGCGGCTAACCGCCCACCGGAGGGCGACGCACCTTCTGGTGCACCTGTTCGACTATCACCGTCGAGAAAAGAAGTTCCCCAAGTCCCTTGATGAGCTCAAGGTCGCTAACTTGAAAGAGCTGCGCATCGACCCATTCAGCGGAAAGGACTTCGTTTACATTCCGCAGGAGGACGGTTTCAAACTGTACAGCGTCTTTGACAACATGAAAGACGACGACGGGGTTCACAATGCCACGGCCGACTACAAAACGGGCGACCTGGTGTTCTGGCCCGTGCCGGACTGACGCCTGCGCGTAGGTCGGGTCCTCAACCCGACGCTCACTCCCCGCCCACGGAGGCCCTCTGCGCCACCCTGAGACCTGCGTTGGTTGGACACCATCCGCTACGTAAAACTGATTGGTTGCGCAAGGCCAGATCGACGAAACGGAGCGGGAGGGATTCGAACCCTCGGTGCAGTTGCCCGCACACCGCATTTCCAGTGCGGTCCCTTCAGCCACTCGGACACCGCTCCAACCCGTTGGGCGATACAGGATTCGAACCTGTGACCTCCGCCTTGTAAGGGCGGCGCTCTGGCCAATTGAGCTAATCGCCCGTGGCAACCCAGTTATTGTTCCTGCCGCTTGCACGATACCAAGCTCGACCATGCTGGCAAGGCGCGATCCACGCCGAAACCGCGCCCGTCAGGAAAACCCTTGCAGAGCTCGTTCGCTGCCCTTCGGTCGCGATTCGGATACTATGCGATCAGCTGGGTACATTACACGGTCATACCGGCGCGGTTGGCCCTGTGCATCCGATCCGCTGCCGGATATCCTCTGAGGCGCTGCCGTGGACTTTCCGTATTATCCGGTCAACGACTTCGGCCCGGTCATCAAAGGCATGGTGATCGGCGGGCTGGGGATTGTCCACGTCTTCGTGGCCCAATTCGCCATCGGCGGCGGACTGCTGATGTGTTATTTTCAATGGTTGGCCCAGAGCGGCCGCTGCGAGCCGGCGCGACGCTTCCTCGACGGCTACTTCAAAGCCATCGTCCTGATCAGCTTCGTGATCGGAGCCTTGACTGGCGTCGGCATGTGGCTGATCACGATCCAGACCAGCGCCCGGACCATCGGCCTGATGGTCGATGCGTTTCACTGGATCTGGCTGATCGAATGGACCTTCTTCGTTCTAGAGATCATCACCGGGTATGCGTTCTACCGATACGGTCCGCGCCTCGACGATCGCGCGAGGATGACCCTGCTGGTCCTGTACTCGATCGCCGCGTGGTTCAGCTTGTTCTGGGTGAATGGCATTCTTTCCTGGCAGCTTACGCCCGGGGAATGGACGGCGACTAAGAACCTGTGGGACGGATTTTTCAACCCGAGTTTCTGGCCTTCCCTGCTGTTTCGGACCGTCACCTCCATGACCACCGCCGCCCTCGCGGCGTGCGTCGTCATCAACACCATGACCGCTCACGATCGGCACCAGCGGGTCACTTTGATTCATCGGGCGTCGCATTTTCTTGTGCCCATGGCCGCCATGCCGTTATTGGGTATTTGGTACTTTGCCGCGATCCCGCCCGACAGCCGGTCCTGGGCGTTGGGTGGCAGCGCGGCCATGACCTTGTTCCTGGGCCTTGCGATCGGCGCGTCGCTCTTAATCGGCCTGTATGCGTTCGTCGGCCTGCTGGGAAAAAAACTGTACATCAACGCCGCGACCGCCGCCTTGCTGTGTGCGCTGGCTCTTGCGGCCACGGCGGGCGGCGAGTTCGTTCGCGAGGGCGTCCGCAAACCCTACACCATTCGGGAGGCGCTCTTTTCCAACTCGATCACCGAAAGCGAGGTGGCCGAGCTTCGCAGGATCGGCTCGGTCACCAACGATCCCTTTCCGATTCGGGATGCCGGCTCGTATCGCAGCGACCAACTCCGTTTAGGCGCCAAGGTGTTCCGGTTCCAGTGCGGCGTCTGCCATACGATCAACGGTGTTAACGGATTAGTCCACCTGGCGGGCTCCTGGAGGACAGACCAGAAGCGCATGAACATCGCCAAACTCCAGCACACCAAAGCGTTCATGCCTCCCTTTGCCGGCTCGGCCGAGGAGCTCGAGGCGCTCGTGCAACTCATTGAGTGGGAGACGGAAAAACGGCCGCCTCGCTGGCCGGACAGCGTAGACCCAGGCGTAACGGCCCAAATCCAACAATGGCTCGACGAGGCAGGAACCGCATCCGTCACCGCGCAAAGCCGGCTCGCATCGCAACGAGGTTCGGACTAATGGACAAGCCATTCCCATTCGGATTTCCACCGCCTACGGCGTTCTATCTATCTCTGTACATCGCGTCGTGGGTAGTCCATGTGGCATTCATGCACTACGTCTTGGCCGGCACCGCCTATCTCGTCGGGGCTGGCCTTGCCGGTTTCATCCAGGGTGGAGCACGCGCGGAAAGCCTTGTTACCAGAACCTTGCGCGATTGGATGCCCTTTGCGGTGAGCATGGCGATCACGGCCGGTGTCGCCCCGCTCATCTTCCTCCAGATCTTGTATCAAAGACAGTTCTACACCGCGAACCTGTTGTTGTTCGATCGATGGATGGCGATACTGCCGGCGCTGATCGTCGGCTTCTATCTAACGTACTTGCTTAAGGCCGTGCGAACCGAAAGTTGGCCCGCAGCGGCAAGACTGCTCATCGCGATCGGCGCCTTTCTGTGCTTTGCCTTCACGGGCGCCACGTGGAGCACGAATCATGTCGTGAGCCTCAAGGCGGGCGAGTGGGCGTGTTTCTACGAATCGGGCGTGCTTGTCTCGGGAGTTCCGCGGGTGTTCATATGGTTCGCCAGTTCGTTCGGCACTCTCGCCTGGCTCGTCGGTTGGCAGTTATTCGCTTTGCAAAGACGTGCCCTGGTGGTGCCGGTAGGTATCGTTGGCCGTCTGGCCGCCCTTGGCTTGGCCAGCGTTGCATGTACCGCGTTGGCCGTCGGAATGTACTACCTGTACGCGGACAGCCGAACGCAAGCCGCCATCGTCGGACCGCTGGCCCTCCCCTACCTCTTGGCCTTCATCGGGGGACTGCTCATTCAAGCAGTCTTCTGGCTCGCCGCGCTCCGAGCGAGGCGGCTGGGCGCATTGTGTCTGTGGGTCGCCTCAGCCGGAGGATTGCTTTCGCTGCTCGGTGTCGCAGTCATGCGCGAGGCCGTCCGGCTCCGCGATGTCGATGTAAACGGGCTATTCGCCCGGCATGCAGACGCCCGGAGCGTGGGCGGCCTGACTGTGTTTGTGACCTTTGCGGTCATCAATGCGCTGCTCATAGCGTGGGGCTTCCGCTTGGTCCTAAGGGGTCTGCGGAGGCATTCCCTCGGCGCAGCGAGCCGCGTGCTTTAGCACGCCCGGAGTTTTAGCTTGGGGCAGTATCGCTCGTTTTGAGCGCCGCCCAAGCTCAAGCTTGCTACCGGTCAGTTTTAGTCATTTACATAACCTTCGCGCCGAGCTTATACTAGTGGCGCAGGACGCTAGCGGACCGGACTTAGCGGTTCCCCAAGACGGTAAAGGAGGACCGATGCGACGAATCGCGGTAATCAATCAAAAGGGCGGCGTCGGAAAGACGACGACCGCGGCCAATCTTGGCGCCGCGCTGGCCCGCGCCGGGCAGCGCGTGCTCCTGATCGATCTTGATCCTCAGGCACATCTGACTCTGCACTACGGCGTGGAGCTCGCCGAAGAACAGCCGTCCATCTATGACGTTTTGGTACGGTCCGCGCCGATTGGTCAGGCCGCGCTGGTTCGTGGCAACGTCACGCTGGTGCCGTCGGACATCGGCCTGGCCGCCGCGGAGGCCGAACTCATCAGCGTCACCGGCCGCGAAGTGATCCTGCGGGAGGCGGTGACTTCGCTGGCGGCGGAACATGACGTCATGCTGATCGACTGTCCGCCTTCACTGGGTCTGCTGACCATCAACGCCCTTGTGGCCGCTTCGGAAGTTGTGGTCCCGCTGCAAGCTCACTTCTTCGCGCTACAAGGGGTCAGCCGGCTTCTGGACACCGTCACGCTCGTCCGCCAACGGATCAACCCCAACCTCTCGGTGGCCGGCATCGTTTTGTGCATGCATGAAGCTTCCACCAAGTTGGCCAGCGAGGTTGTGGACGATGTGGAGCGTTTTGTCGAGGGTGCCCGCGGCAAGCCTGTAGCGTGGGCGGAAGCGCGGATCTACAAAACGCGAATTCGTCGTAACATCAAGCTGGCGGAGTCCTCCAGTTACGGACAGACCGTCTTCGACTACGCCATCCGCAGCCACGGTGCTTTGGACTACGCGAATCTGGCCGCCGAGATCTTTGACATCGATCTAGGTGTGGTCCTGGCTGACCCACAGGCGGACGCTAGCCCGGGCGCCTCAACCCCGCCGGTCATCCAACCGCGCATCGTACCGCCGCCCGCTCTGCCCCCAAGTCGATCAACCGTTTTCGATTCGCCGCGCATCTCGGCCGACGATGAACGTCGGGGGCAGATCGCCGCCGCCGGCCGCGGTTGATCAGCCATGTCTGCGACCCGAGGCCCACGAACCCTGCTGATTGGCTTTGTTTGGGCCGCATATTGGATTGCGCTGCTTTTTGTCACCCACCTGCCCGTTACGCGCGTCCGTGCCGAGCGGCTGAGGGGCGCCGACAAGGTTCTCCATTTCGGCTTGTACTACGGTCTGGTCCTTGTCGGCGGGTATTATCTCCGTACGGCAAACAGGCGGATAGCCGTGAGGGTGTTGGCTGGTTGGGCGGTCCTTTATTGTATGTTCGCGGGGCTGGACGAGTGGACCCAGCGATTCGTCGGGCGGACCCCGGACTGGGGTGATTGGCTTGCGGACACGACCGGTATCATCGTCGCGACGAGCCTCTTGATCTGGAAGACCCGGTCCACGGTTCGGGCCGGCCCAGGGACCGACCAAATCTAGCCCGTTGATTGTAACAGGCACTTAACATCCACACCCTCTCGGCTCGTCGTCACACACTCGCGGGCCGACTATGATAAACTGGGGACAGACGAGCTAACGCATCTGCGACGGAAAAAGGAGCATGGCCGCGAAAAAGACCATCGTTGTTGTTGAGGATGAAGACGCGATTCGGCGAGGGATTGTCGACGTACTCCGCGTCTCAGGCTATGAGCCGATCGAGGCCGCCGACGGGGAGGCAGGCTTGCGCCAAGCCCGTCACGCCGGCGTCGATCTTGTTCTCCTGGACTTGCTTCTTCCCAAGCGCGACGGCTTCGAAGTCTTGGCGGAGCTCCGAGTGACGCATCCATCGTTGCCCGTGATTATTCTGACGGCCCGCGGCTCGGAAGACGACCGAGTTCGCGGATTGCGCGGCGGCGCTGACGACTACGTTGTAAAGCCCTTTTCGGCCAAGGAACTTCTGGCGCGAGTGGACGCCGTGATGCGGCGCAGCCCGGAGCGGCCGAACCCCGTCCTGACGATTACGAAGGGCGAGACGACGGTGGACTGCGCCCGCCGCGAGGTATGCCACCGCGGCGAAGAGCGCGTTCCGCTTTCCGAAATGGAGGCGAGCATTCTGCAACGATTGGCCGCCCATGCCGGGCGGGCCGTCTCGCGCGAAGAGCTGCTTTCAAGTGTTTGGGGAATTCGCGACGGACACGTGGACACGCGGGCGATTGACATGCACATCACGCGATTGCGGCAGAAGCTGGCCGGATCCATGACGGACGCTCCCGAGTGGATCGTCACGGTGCGGGGCAAGGGCTACATGTTGGGACCGGACTTGGAATTGGTCACGCAGCCGGCGGGAGCCAAGGGGGCCCGGTGAGACGGTCCGGAAAGGGTCTTCGCTACGCCGTCTTCGGCTTCGCCTTGATCTGTGTGCTGGTGCTGGGCGGCATGACCTGGGCCACCATCGCAACTTGGCGACTCGCCGAACTCAATGTCCAGAAGCAGAATGAAGCCCGCAAGACGCAAGCCCTGATTCGCATCGACAATCAGTTCGGCGCGATTCTTGCCGCGGAATCGGCGAGGGCGGAGACCGACTACGTCGCCGTCCATCGTCCCAACCCGATCCTTTCGAACGACTACGAGGAGTTAGAGCCGTCGGAGTACCTGCAACTCTCGCCCATTACGCTGTCCAAACCGCCACACGACTGGATCGAGCTCTATTTTCAGGTCGACCAATATGGCCAGTGGTCTTCGCCGCAGTTGCCGCCGCCGAAGGTGCGGGCTGTGCTGGGGCATCCGGATTCCGATGGCGTTCCGCCTGCCCAGTTGTGGAGCACGCTGCGGCGGTTGGAGGAAGCCCTGCCGGCGGCGGAACTGGACAGTCGCCTGTCCAACGCCCTCGAGCGAAGACGGAAGTTGACCGGCGAAATGCCGGAACAGGAATCGGTTCTTGCCACGCACATCACGGAAGCGCCGCCGGGATCCGCTCTCTCGTCGCAACGGGAACGGTCAAAGGAACTGCAGAAGCGAAGCCAGACGCAATTTGGTTTTATAGAGCGATATGTCCACCGACAAAAATGCGACAATTATGATATTTCCGAAGGCAACATCCGAAACCTCGCGGCTACGGGGTGGTACAATCCCGACTTGTCCTCGCCGCCGGCCTCGATTGAGACGCGTTTCTCCGACTTGGTTCCCTTTTGGCTAAAGCCGAGCAGCGCGCAGGAGCGGGGCTTGGCCTTTGTTCGCCATGTTACGGTCGGCGACGCTGTCATCCATCAGGGATTTCTTGCGGACTGGGATCGACTCAAGCCTGAACTCCTGGAGAAAATCGATGATCTGTTTCCCCATGCCGATCTGGAACCGGTTGATGAGGCTGCGGGACCGACTTTCGTGGCGTCCGAACACTATTTGAGCTCGATTCCCGCTCGGCTTACGGTGCCGGAGGACGCCGTGGGCGCCTCCGCGGCTGCATGGCGAGAGGCTCGCGGCGTCTTGCTCACAACCTGGGCCGCCGCGGTCGCTCTGCTGCTGGCCGCCGGCTGGGGAGTTCGCAATCTGGTCGGCCTCACCGAGCGCCGCCTTCAATTCGCATATGCCGTTACCCACGAACTGCGCACGCCGCTGACTACGTTTCGGCTTTACACGGACATGTTGTCAGCCGGATTGGTGCCGGATTCATCCAAGCAGGAGTACCTCGACACGCTGAATCAGGAATCGGCGCGGCTGTCCAGTCTCGTTGAGGACGTCCTAGAGTACGCTCGGTTAGAGAACCACAAGGTTCGGCTGAATCCCGTGGCCACCACGGCCGCCTCCCTGATGACGACCGTAACCGAATCGTTGGAAAGGCTATGCCGCGCCAACGGGCTATCTCCGCGAACGCACAGCGACGTGCCTCCGGATGCTCCTCTTCAAGTCGACATCGATCTAGTCAACCAGATTGCCGGAGTTCTGCTCAATAACGCCTGTCGTCACGCACGCGGGTCGAAGGAACCCACCGTGCTCCTGTACCTGGGCGGTGAAAACGGTACGCTGCATCTGGACGTCATCGACACCGGGCCGGGCATCGATCGCTTCGACGCACGTACCATATTTAAGCCGTTCCGGCGAGGCCGCAACGCCGATGCGACGGCCCAAGGCGGCATCGGGCTGGGCTTGGCTCTTGCGCGGGACTGGGCTGATCTTCTCGGCGGCCGACTCGACCTGGCCGCCCGAAGACATCCTCAGTATGGCGGTGCGCATTTTCGCCTGACTATACCTTACTGAAATCCGGGAATAAGGCTCGCGCGGGTCTGGCCATTTCTGATGGTGCGGCGGAATGATTCGCGCCCTGCTTTAATGGCGCGATAGGTTTGGCGCTGGCAGAATCCTGGGGTGTTTGTATGTTTTGGACACCTTTTAGGAGCGCG
>Ga0187892_10012103_pt1 | contig 10368 bp, 10 predicted proteins | sample MA1701073metaG_FD_139345 | JGI IMG/M metagenome (GOLD analysis project Ga0187892, IMG submission 139345) | Bio-ooze microbial communities from a basaltic lava cave in the Kipuka Kanohina Cave System on the Island of Hawaii, USA - MA170107-3 metaG ...
AGGCGCGATCAGATGCGAGCGCCCCCATCTGCTCGAAGGCTCGCACGATCAGAGCCCCCCCCGAGAATCGGCAGCCCTTCGTCTGGACCGCAACCATCGATTCCATTCAAGCCGAACTTGCCCGATGCCGCCAGACCCTTGAGCAGATCAAGCCCGGCTGCACCGCGCCGCGAGCGAAAAGAAGAAGCCCGAAATCACCAGCTATTCCTCGGACAGAACGCTAGCGCGCGACCGGCCGGTTGGCGAGCCAGAGGCCGCCGAGCACCATCGCTCCGCCGGTCGCGTGGTACCAGTGCGGCGCTTCGCCGAGGAGGGCCCAGGAGAGGAGGGCGGTGTAGAGCGGGGTCAGGTAAAGGATGAGCGCGGTGCGGCTCGCGCCGATCTCGCGCATGAGCCACGACCACGCCTGATACGCGCCGAAGCCGGGCAGGAGGCCGACGATCAGGACCGCCGCGACCGCGCGCCAGTCGAGCGGCGGCGGGCCGACGAGCCAGGCTTCGGCGAGCGTCAGCGGGGCGAGGATCAGGACGCCGGCGCCGGTGATCGCGGCGAGCCGCACGAGCGGGTCGAGGCGCGAGGGCCGGAAGCGCAGCCACACCGAGTAGATCGCCCAGCACGTCGCCGCCGCCGCGACCCACAGGTCGCCGCGGGTGAACGCGAGGCGCGCGAGGTTGCCCGGGTCGCCCTTCAGCACGATCGCGAGCACGCCGGCGAGCGCAACGCACGCGCCGGTGAGCTGGGCGCCCGACAGCCGCTCGCGGAACACGCCGGCGGCGATCAGCATGATCAGCACCGGCACCATCGCGTAGATCAGCCCGATGTTGGTCGCCGACGTGGTGCGCGCCGCGATGTAGACGAAGGCGCCGCACACCCACATGCCGAGGGCGCCGAGCACGAGGAGATCGCGCCATTCGCGCCGCACATCGGCGCGCCGCTGCCACAGCACCCCGCCGGACAGCGCGAGCATCGGCGCGAGGGCGACGAGCCAGCGCCAGAAGGCGAGCGCATGCGGCGGGAACCAGTCGGCCGACCAGCGCGCGACCAGCATGTTCGCCGACCAGAGCGCCGGCGCGGCGAGGAGCAGCGCGTAGGCGAGGCGACGGCGGCGCGCCCGCGCCGCGGCGGCTAGCGGCGATCGCGCGGCCGCGGAATCGTCCACAGCAGGAGCGGATGCCCGCCGGCGTCGGACTCGCGGTCGGGCGGCCAGCCGCCGAGCCCGAAGCGATGCGAGACGACTCGCGCGCCCGGCGCGAGCTCGGCGGCGAGCTTCGGCCGCAGGCGCTCGTTGGTCGCGGGGAAGAGGAACAGCGTCACCACCGTCGCCTCGCGCAGGTCGGCGTCGAAGAGGTCCTGGTGGCGGAACTCGACCAGGTGCGCCACGCCCGCCGCGCGCGCGTTGCAGCGCGCGCGCTCGATCATGCGCGCGTCGAGCTCGATGCCGACCGCCCGTACGCCGTGCCGCCGCGCCGCCGCGATCGGGATGCGGCCGTCGCCCGAGCCGAGATCGTAGACGACGTCTCCGGGCGCGATCCGCGCGAGCGCGAGCATCGCTTCGACGACGGGTTGCGGTGTGGGGAGGTAGAGCAGCTCGGCTTCGTGCAGCTCGGCCGCGTTCGGCTCGCCGCCGCGCGCTGCGGGTACGCACGCGGCGTGCGCGCCCGCGGCCGCGCCCGCGGCGAGAGTCGCGGCGAGAGTCGCCGCGAGCGCCGCGGCGAGCGCCCGGCGCATCGCGCGCCGGCGCGGTCGCGAGCTCGGGCGCATGCCCGCGCAGCCCCGCCCGCTACTGGATCCGCGCGCCGCTCGCCGGGTCGAAGAGGTAGGTCTGCTCCGGCGCGAGCCGGATCTTCTCGCCCGGACGGAAGTTGTGGCGCTCGCGCACCACCGCCGTCACTTCGGTGCCGGCGAGGTTGCAGAAGATCTGCGTGTCGGCGCCGGTCGGCTCGACCACGATCACCTCCGCCGGCACGCCCGCCTCGCGCACCGCGAGATGCTCGGGCCGCACGCCGAGCGTCACCGGCCGGCCGTCGAGGTCGGCGGCGAGGCTCTTCGGCGCCGCCACGCGCACGCCGTCGCCGAGCACGACCTCGAGCCCGCTGCCGTTCCGCGCGAGCTTCCCGCCGAGGAAGTTCATCGCCGGCGAGCCGATGAATCCGGCGACGAAGAGATTCGCCGGGTTGTCGTAGAGGTCGAGCGGCGCGCCGATCTGCTCGACCCTCCCCGCGTGCATGACCACGATCTTGTCGGCCATCGTCATCGCCTCGATCTGGTCGTGGGTGACGTACACCGCGGTCGTCTGCAGCCGCTGGTGCAGCTCCTTGATCTCGGTGCGCATCTGCACCCGTAGCTTGGCGTCGAGGTTGGAGAGCGGCTCGTCGAACAGGAACACCTGCGGCTGGCGGACGATCGCGCGGCCCATCGCCACGCGCTGGCGCTGCCCGCCCGAGAGCTGGCGCGGGTAGCGCTCGAGGTAGTCGCCGAGGCCGAGGATCTTCGCCGCCGCGTCGACCCGCTCCTTCATCTCCGCGCGCGGGCGGCCGGCGAGCTTGAGGCTGAAGGCCATGTTCTCGAACACCGTCATGTGCGGGTAGAGCGCGTAGTTCTGGAACACCATCGCGATGTCGCGCGCCTTGGGCGCGACGTGGTTCACCACCCGGCCGCCGATCGCGATCTCGCCCTCCGAGATCTCCTCCAGCCCGGCGATCATCCTGAGCAGCGTCGACTTGCCGCAGCCCGACGGACCGACCAGCACGCAGAACTCGCCGTCGTCGATCGCGATGTCGACGCCGTGCACGACCTGGGTGGTGCCGAAGGACTTCTTGATGCGCGAAAGGGTGACGGCGGCCATTGGCGGTTCTCTCGTTGGGTTAGGCGGCGACCGGAAAGCAGGCCGGCCCCGCGGGTTCCTTGGCGTGCTCGAAAGCCTTGTAGGTGAGGATGAACTCCTGGTGGCCGAGCGCCTCCGATTTCGTCGGCGCGCCGCGCGCGACCTCGAGTACGAGCTCGTAGACCTCGCGCCCGACCTCGTCGAGGCTCGCTCTCCCCTCGAGGATTCGCCCGGCGTCGACGTCCATGTCGTCCTCGAGCTTGCGGAAGGTCTCGGGGTTCGCACAGACCTTGATGACCGGCGCGACGCCGAACCGACGACCGACCCCCGGCCGGTCGAAAAGAGGACGACATGCGAGCCGCAGGCGATGAGCTCGGCGATCTCGGCGTTGTCGTTGATGTTCGGGAAGCCGAACCGCACCTCGCCGTCGGGCACCACGTCGAGGAGGTAGAGCCCGCCGGCGGGCGGCACGTCGCCGGGCTTGATCAGGCCGACGATCGGAGAGGCGCCGCTCTTCGCGTACGCGCCGAGCGACTTCTCCTCCTGCGTGGTGAGCCCGCCGTCGGCGTTGCCGACCGCGAAGCTGCCGTGGCCGAGGGTCGCGTAGTAGCGCGCCGCCTTCTCGACGCAGGCGACGATCTCGCGCCCGAGCTCGGGCGTCGCCGCGCGCGCCGCCATGTGACGCTCGCAGCCGACGAGCTCGCCGGTCTCCTCGAAGATGCACGCCGCGCCCTGCGGGACGAGGAGGTCGAACGCGCGCCCCATCGCCGGATTCGCGGTGATCCCGCTCGTCCCGTCCGAGCCGCCGCAGACCGTCCCCACCACGAGCTCGCCCACCGTCATCGGCACCGGTGCCGCCGCGGCGAGATCCGCCAGCGCCTCCTCGACCCACGCCGCGCCGCGCGCGATCGTCTTCCTCGTGCCGCCCGACTCCTGGATCACGAGCGTCGCGACCGGCCGGCCCGAAGCGGCGATCGACTCCTCGAGGCGCGCGCGGTTGAAGCTCTCGCAGCCGAGCGACACGAGCAGCACCGCGCCGACGTTCGGATGCGTGCAGAGCCGCTTCATCATGCGGTCGGCGTAGGCGTTGGGGTAGCAGCCGGGGAAGCCGATGAGGTGCACGCCCCGGTCGCGGAACCGCGCCACCACCTCGCGCGCCACGTGGTGCGCGCACTCGACGAGATAGGCGACCGCGACCACGTTGCGGATGCCCTTGCGACCGTCGGCGCGGAGATAGCCCTGGAGCGGTTGCATGATCCTAGCCTCGCCCTACGAACGACTTCCCCGCCTCGTGCGTGTAGGTCGGCAGGTAGTCGCTCTCGAGGTTGTGGGTGTGGACGTGCTCGCCGCGGGCGATGTTCGCGGTGGCGGTGCCGATGACCGCGCCGTACTTGAGGACCTTCTCGCCGGCGCGGATCGCGCGGCGCGCGAGCTTGTGGCCGGCCCCGACCGCGCGCGCGACCGCGACCGGCGCGCCCTCGATCGTCACCGTCTCGCCCGCGCTCAGGGCGCGCGCGACGACGAGGCAGTTGTCCCCGGGCGCGAGCAGGACGAGACGGGGATCGAGGCTTGCCATCGGATCAGAACTTTCCGTGCTCGAGATAGGCGTCGACCGGGTCCATGCCGCCGAGGATCGCCGAGCGGATCCGGTTCTCGGTCTGCGCGACGGCTTCGGTCTTCGCGATCGCCTCGGCGGCCACCGCCCGCGGGATCGCGACGACGCCGTCGATATCGCCGAGCACGTAATCGCCGTCGGCGATCGTCACTTCGCCGATCGTGACCGGTTCGCCGTAGCGGTCGGGAATCCAGCGGGCGACGATGTCGCTCGGCGTGTAGAAGCTCGCGTACACCGGGAAGCCGATCTTCAGGATGAACGCGACGTCGCGGCACCCGCCGTCGACGATGTAGCCGAGCACCCCCTTCCCCTTCAGGGTCTCGGCCGAGAGCTCGCCCATCAGCGCGACCTCGTGGTTGTGCGGCTGGCACACCACCACCCGGCCGGGCGGGGCCTGCGAGAGGAGCCGCGTCCAGCCGAGCAGCGTGTCGTGCGCGCTCCGCGTGCGGTCGATGTGGCCGGACACCGTCCAGGCCGGGCCCGCCACCTTCAGCGCCGGGTCGAGCGGGCGGATCGCCGGCGGCAGCACGACGCGCTCGTGCCCCAGCGCGCGCAGGACGTCGTGGACCGCGCCGGTGTAGAGCCGCGCGAGGCGCTCGGTCAGCTCGTCCATCGGGCGCTCGCGTTCTCCAGCGTCGCGGCAACGTCGGCGAAGTGCGCCCGCATCGCGCGCTCGGCGGCGGCGGCGTCGCCGGCGCTCACCGCCGCGAGGATCGCCTCGTGGCCGGCATGCCCATGGGCGAAGTCGCGCGCCCCGCGGCGGCGCGCGTGGCTCGCGCGCATCGAGGCGGCGAGCGGCTCGCGCATCGACTCGATCAGCATCACGAACAGCGGGTTCTGCGTCGCGCGCGCGAGCGCGAGGTGGAAGGCGAGGTCGTGGCGGAGGTAGCCGGGGCGCCCGACGGTGGCGCGCATCTGCCCGACGACGTGCGCGAGGGCCGCGACGTCGGCGGCGGTGCGGCGGCGCGCCGCGAGCCCCGCCACCGCGATCTCGAGCGTGCGGCGCAGCTCGAGCACCTCGCCGATCGCGAGCTGGCGCGTCGCCACGGCGTCGGCGAGAAAGCCGTCGAGCGGCGCCGCGCGGAGCTTGCTCACCACCGCGCGGCGTCCGTTCGCCACCTCGATCAGGCCGGCGGCGACGAGCTGCCGCCGCCCTTCGCGCACGATGCCGCGCGAGACGCCGAGGCGGCGCGCGTGCTCGATCTCCCCCGGCAGCCGGTCGCCGGGCTTGAGCCGCCGCGCGACGATGTCCGCGCGGATGCGCGCGGCGACCCGTGCGGCGAGCGTCGGCGGGTTCGCGGCCACGGCTCCCCCCCGCGTCAGGACTTGACCGCGCCGGCGGTGAGACCCGACACCATGTAGCGCCGGAACGCGTAGTAGATCGCCGTCGGTGGCAGCGCGTAGATGATGCCGGTCGCCATCAGCAGCGCCCACGGCGCGTCGTCGAACGCGAGGAAGTTGCCGAGCGCGACGGCGAGCGTGAGGCGGCTCTCGGTGCCGAGCATCAGGAACGCGTACAGGTATTCGTTCCAGGCGAGCAGCAGCGCGTAGGTCCCGATCGCGACCATCGTCGGCGCCATCAGCGGCAGGTACACGTGCCAGAAGACCTGCATCGTCTTCGCGCCGTCGATCTTCGCCGCCTCGTCGAGCTCGTACGGGATCTTGGTCGAGGCCTGGTTCATCACCCAGATCGCGTACGGCGAGGCGAGCGCGACCATGGCGAAGATCAGCGACCACGGGCTGTCGACCAGGCCGTAGGTGCCCATGATCTTGTACATCGGGATGGCGAGGAACGCGGCCGGGATCAGGTAGGTGAGGAGCGCGATGTTGGTGATCGTGCGGCCGCCGCGGATGCGGATGCGCGTGATCGCGAAGTTCGCCGCCGCGCCGATCGCGAGCGTGATCAGCGACACCATGACCGCGACGAAGAGGCTCGTCCCGAGCTGGCTCCAGAAGTGCTGCACCAGATTGTGCTTCGCGCCGAGCACGAGATCGAAGTTCTGCAGCGTCGGGTTCTTCGGCACCAGCCCGCTCGCGACCGCCTCCTGGGCGGGCGAGAGCGCGATGACGAAGAGGTGGTAGATCGGAATCACGGTCCACAGGAACACGATCGCGCCGACGAGGTAGAGCGGGAGGTTCGCGAGCTTCATCCGCGGCCTCAACGCTGGACGTGCTCGCCCGAGAGCCGCTTCATCATGAACCAGACGATCGGGATCACCGCCGGCATCGCGACGATGATCGCGGCGAGCGAGACGTCGACCTGGTCCATGCGGAGGTAGCGGATGCCGAGCGTGGCGAGCACCTGGGTCGAGTCGATCGGCCCGCCGCCGGTGAGGAGGTACACGCTGTTGAAGTCGCCGAGGCTCCAGATCGTCGAGAGCAGCACGCAGGTGAGGTACAGGCCGCGCATCGACGGCCAGGTCACGTAGCGGAACGCCTGCCAGCGGGTCGCGCCGTCGACGCCGGCCGACTCGTACAGCTCCTTCGGGATCGCCATCCGGCCGGCGAGCAGGATCAGCGTCCAGAACGGCAGCGACTTCCAGATGTGCACCATGATCGCCGCGCCGAGCCCGTAGTGGCGCTCGGTGAGCCAGCCCGGGCCCTCGACGCCGAACCACTTGAAGATGAGCGTGTTCACCATTCCCCACTCGGGGTTGAGCATCCACCGGAAGGAGAGGATGGTCGGGATGGACGGCGCCGCCCAGGCGATCAGGAACAGCACCGACAGCCACCGCACCCACCGCGCCTCGTGCAGGAAGAACCCCGACAGGCCGAGCGCGATGAACATCTTGAGGTTGACCGCGACCAGCAGGAAGACGACCGTGTTGACGATCGTCGTGAAGAACACCGGGTCCTGGAAGAGCTTGCGGTACGCGCCCGGACTCGAGCCGAGCCAGACGCCGTAGAGGACCGGGAAGACGACGAACAGCGCGAAGACCGCGAAGTAGGGGACGAGCAGCGCGATCCCCCAGAAGGTCTCCTCGGAGAGTTCCTGCTTGGGCGCCTGCGCGGGGGCAGGCAGGGCTAGAGCGGACATGAAGGCCGTTCGGGGCCGGCGCGGTTACGCGTCAGCCCCGGGGATTTTCCGCGCTATTGCGCGAGGATCTGCTTGATCCGGGCGATCATCTCGTCGGCGGCCTTCTCCGCCGCCACGCCGTCCTTGGCGATGCGAGCGGTGGCGCGGCCCCAGACGTTTTCGGCGTTGACGAGCGTGAACTTCCAGTTGTAGACGAACGGGAAGAACACGATGCCCTGCGACACCTGCTGCTGCACGGCCTTGCGGTGCGGGTCCTTGCCGTCGGTCCAGAACGGCGCGACCGAGGCGCGCTTGGTCACCGGCACCCAGCGCCCGAGCGAGCCCTCGACGAACGGCTGCAGGTTTTCCTCCTGCAGCAGGAACGCGAGGAACTCCTTGCCGCGCGGCTTGTTCTTCGCGTCCTTGAAGATCACCGCGGTCTTGACCGCCGCGAGCTGCGGCAGGCTGCCGCCGGTCGCCTTCTCGGGGAAGCCCCGGGTGCGGATCTTCTCGTAGTAGTTGGTGCGCGCCGCCGCCTTCTGATCGGCGGTCGAGGTGCCGCGGTTCATCGTGTCGAACTGCGCCGCCGGGATCGAGATGGTCGCGTTGTGCGTCATCACGGTGGTCTTGTTGGCGAAGTTCAGGTTGTTGTCGACGTCGGTCCAGTTCACCGACGAGGCGGGCGAGCAGCCCTTCTTGACGATGCCGGCGTAGTCGGCGAGCGCCTTGACGAGCCCGGCCTTGTTCTTCGGCTGGTCGAGCACGAGCTTGCCGCTCTCGTCGACGACCTGGACGTCGTAGGCGTTCATGAACATGTGGAAGCTGTAGAACGTGTCGGACGCCTGCACGCTCGCCGGGTGCCCGATCGCGTACACGCGCTGGCCCTTCGCGCGCAGCGCCGGCTGGACCTTGTCGCACCAGAACGCCCAGAAGCCCTTCCAGTCGTTCGGGATGTCGGACTCCTTGTAGCCGGCGTCCTGCAGCATGTCGATCCAGTAGTTGATGTGCATCAGCTGCATCTCGACCGGCGCGGCGTAGTAGGCCTTCTTGCCGGTCTTGCCGTTCAGGAGCCAGGTGGTGGAGAGCGGTCCGGGCAGGAACTGCGAGGCGATCGGCTGGATGATGTCGTCGAGGTTCTCGAGCTTGTCCTCGAACGCCCACTTGCCGGTGACGCGGAAATCGTAGGTGAAGCCGAACCCGACGTCGGGCGGATTGCCCGCCTCGACCGCGGCGACCGACTTGGTGACGACGTCCTCGGGCGAATAGAGCGAGAGGTCGACCTTGACGCCGCTCTTCGCCTCGAACTTCTTGATGACCTCGTTCAGCGCCTGCTCCTCGGCGGGGTAGAACGCCTTGGTGAACCAGACGGTGATGCTCTGCTGCGCCTGCGCACCGGCGGCGGCGAGCGCGAAAGCGGCCGCGAGCGCGCGGCTGACGAACCGGGACATGAACTCCTCCTTCGGATGGTGCGGCGTGCGTCGCTCTCGTCGGCCGGGCGCGCCGCGGGCGCGAGGCCGTGCACCTGTTGGACAGGTTGCGCGGCGAGGCTACGCCCGGGCGCGGCCGGTGTCAAACCGCCGCCAGCCGCTGCTTGCGTTGCGGCAATATTCCTAAGATATTGATTCGTATAGAAAACTCTGAGGAATTGGGGCTTTTCGCGAGGGCCGCTGCTATAATCCGCCGCTGCCGCGCGCGATCGCCTCGCCCGCGCGCGTTGCCGCGGAACACCGAGAACAACACCGCACGACAAGGAGGATGCTGGTGGCCGATCGCCTCAAGGGCAAGCACGCCTTCCTCACCGCCGCCGGTCAGGGAATGGGCCGCGCCGCGGCGATCGCGTTTGCGCACGAAGGCGCGCGGGTCTGGGCCACCGACGTCAATGCCGCCGCGCTGCGGACGCTCGAGGGCACGCCGGGCATCGCGACGCGCGTGCTCGACGTCACCGACTCGGCCGCGGTCGAGCGCGTCGCGCGCGAGGCGGGCGAGATCGACGTCCTCTTCAACTGCGCGGGCTTCGTGCATCACGGCACCATCCTCGACTGCACCGAAGCCGACTGGGACCGCAGCTTCGACGTCAACGTGAAGTCGATGTACCGCGTCACGCGCGCGCTGCTGCCGGGCATGCTGAAGCGCGGCCGCGGCAGCATCATCAACATGGCGTCGATCGCCTCCAGCCTGCGCGGCATCCCGAACCGGCTCGCCTACGGCGCCACCAAGGCCGCGGTGCTCGGCTTCACCAAGGCGGTCGCCGCCGACTACGTGAAGCAGGGCATCCGCTGCAACGCCGTCTGCCCGGGGACGGTCGACACGCCCTCGCTCCAGGACCGCATCAACGCGCTGCCCGATCCGGCCGCGGCGCGCCGCGACTTCATCGCCCGCCAGCCGATGGGCCGGCTGGGCACCCCCGACGACGTCACTCCGCTCCTCATCTACCTCGCCTCCGACGAGTCCTCGTTCGCGACCGGCGTCGCTTTCTCGGTGGATGGCGGCATGACGATCTAGCCCCCCGATCGCGGGAAACGCCCCCTCCCCGGAGACAACAAGATGAAGCTGTGTCGCTTTGGCAAGAACGGGTACGAAAAGCCCGGACTCATCGATTCCCAAGGCATGCTGCGCGACGCCTCCAGCGTGGTGCAGCAGATCGACCAGGACACGATCTCGCCCAAAGGGCTCGCCAAGCTGCGCAAGGTCAGGCCGGAGTCGCTGCCGCTCATCAAGACCGAGCCGCGCCTCGGCGTGCCCTACATCGGCATCAGCAAGTTCGTCGCGATCGGGCTCAACTACTCCGATCACGCCGCCGAGGCGGGTCTGCCGGTGCCGAGCGAGCCGATCGTGTTCCTGAAGGCGACCACCTCGATCAACGGGCCGAACGACGACATCATCCAGCCGAAGGGTTCGACCAGGCTCGACTGG
>Ga0187892_10012105_pt1 | contig 10365 bp, 8 predicted proteins | sample MA1701073metaG_FD_139345 | JGI IMG/M metagenome (GOLD analysis project Ga0187892, IMG submission 139345) | Bio-ooze microbial communities from a basaltic lava cave in the Kipuka Kanohina Cave System on the Island of Hawaii, USA - MA170107-3 metaG ...
AATGGTCACGTCCGGTTCGATGAGCGGGGACGAGAAACGGAGCGATGGACTTCTCGGCGAGAGCGACAACGAAAGACGCCGCTCGCAGTAGGCGCCGCCGGTCCTGCACGCCACCGCGCTCGTCCTCGACTCTACCGAGAAGGCTTGAAGGGATACGGAATCTTGAGGGAGACAAGATAGAGGAAGTACAGACCGATGGTGCCCTGGACGAGACGCACGGACATCTCGTCAAGGTCATGGTGATCGTAAAAACCGATCGAGAACCGATCCATCGAGTTCACAAAGGAGGTCGAGCGGTGGCTGGCGAGAAAATACGATCGGGCCCCGAGATTGTCAAGGACTTCGTCGACGGTCTGCAGGCGGATTCTTCCCTTGATGAGGGCGTCGTCGAGGCGCTCTCGGGCCTTCAGAAGGAAGGCAAGCTCACGCCGACGCGACTCCTGCAGGAGCTCGAGGCGAAGCGCAAGAAGGGGACCGTCAATGGTTAGCCTTCGGAAGATCTCGGTTGCCGGCTTCCGGGGAGCGCGGTATCCGCTCGTCATCGATCTTACGAACTCGCACCGAAGCATCGCGATCTTCGGTGAGAACGCGACGGGAAAGAGCACGGTTACCGATGCGGTCGAATGGTTTTTCAGAGACCGTGTCGAACATCTCTGGAAGGAAGACTGCAAGGACGAAGCGCTCCGAAATGTGCTTCTCGTCGATGGCGAGGATGCCGTCGTTCACCTCGAGTTTAGCGACGCCGGACTTTCCTCGGAGAAGCACCTCACCGGGACGCTCGCAAGCTCGGAGTCGAACAAGACGAGCGCGTTCAAGACCTTCAAGAAGAATGCCGGTGAAGAACGCCTTGTCTTGAGAACAGCCGACCTTAGCAACTTCATCGATAAATCCAAGGGCAAGAAACGCGAGGAGCTGGCCGAGATCATCGGCTACGTGGCCCTCACGGACTTCCGGGGGCTCATCACGGCTGCGCCGACCTCGCTCCAGAGGGATCCCGAGTACGTGGCAGCGAAGATCCAGCAGCAAATAGCGCAGGGGAAGCTAGTGAGGCTCTGCGGTTCCGTGCTCGGAGAAGAGGCCGACCTCTATGCGCGGGCGACGAAGATCGTCGCCGCGTTCGGCCTTGATGTGACGGTGACCACCGAAGCGACGTACAAGAACGCGATTCAGGCTCTCACTGCGCAGATTGCGAAACACGAGAAGGCGACAAGGCGGCTCGGGCTCATCCAGGCGAGTGCGGCGGCCGCAGACCTCATTTCGAGGGTGAACATCGCCCGCGATGCTGAACTCGCGTTTCTTGAACCATACGGGCGCCTGATCGCGAACCGGGAGCAGGTCAAGCTCCTCGACGTCGAACAGTTCTTGGCCAAAGGCCAGCAGGTCCTCGAACGCAAGCTCACCGACCCGGACACGTGCCCATTCTGCGGGCAGAAGGTCGACGGCGAACACCTCATCGAGGAGGTCAAGCGACGGCTTGGGGAGCTCGCGGCGCTACAGAAGGAATTCCAGGCGACGGAGACCGCGAAGGTCCACTGGATCCTTTCGCTTGCCGAGCTCAAGCGCCAGGCGATCGCTTTGGGGGCCCAGCTTGCCGGCATCTCGGTCCCCGAAGTCCTCTGCACCGCGCTCAAGGAGGCGCCGGCGACGCTTATCGCCCTTGAGAAGCTCGTGGGACAGCGGTTTGCCCGACACGAGCAGATCGTGGTCGAGGCCGATGCAACCGAGCGGATCGAGAAGCTTCGGAGCTTGCTCGGTGAAGCGGTCACGAGCTTCACTGAGGAAGTGAAGGCGCTTGAGCTTACGAAGGAAGAGGAGGTCATCGTCGCCGCGATCCAGACGCTCGGAGACATGATGGCGGCCTTCGGCGAATATCGGGCAAGCACGCAGACCAAGGAGGCCTTCGAGCGGCAAATCAAGACGCTCGCGAAGGTCAAAGACGAGTTCATCAAGGTACAGAACGCGACCTTCCAGCATGTCCTCGATGTGATGTCGGAGGACATCGGGAAGTACTACCTCGCGCTCCATCCGGCGAAGAACGAAAACGTGGATAGCGTACGGCTCACGATCGTCGGCGACGACGGCGTGGAGTTCGAGTACTCCTTCCACGGCAAGAAGACGTCGCCACCCGCGAAGTACCTCAGCGAGAGCCACCTGAACAGCCTTGGGATCGCGCTCTTCCTCGCCTCGGTGAAGCTCTTCAACAAGGAGAGTGGCTTCTTCGTGCTCGACGACGTGGTGACAAGCTTCGACGCCGGGCATCGACTCCGGCTGCTCAGGCTTCTTGAGGAGGAGTTCAAGGACTGGCAAATCGTGATCCTCACGCACGAGCGCCACTGGTTCGACATGATCAAGAAGGAGCTTGGGCCCGCTGGTTGGCTGCTGCGCCAAGTCGACTGGAGCAATGAGAATGGCGTCCAGCTCCACATGGCACCCACCGATCTTCGTGAGTTGATCAAGATGAAGCGGGCGCAGGGACATGAGGTCGGGAACGACGTAAGAACGCTCTTGGAGGCCGTCCTCAAGGAAATCTGCCGCGCTCTCGAGGTCAGGGTCCCGTTCCGCTTCAACGAACGGAACGAGGAGCGGACGGCCGGTAACTTTCTCAGCGATCTCAGAAGCACGCTGAACAGAAAGGCGCCGGGACTCAAGGACCATCCGATCTTCAACCAGATCGACACCTCGAATCTCTTGGGCACGAAGTCGTCGCATGACCGCCCGAAGGAGGTGAGCGCTGGCGATATCGACGTCGCGCTTGAGGACATCGCCAAGCTCGAGGCGGAGTTCAGGTGTGGTGGGTGCGGGCGCCTCGTGGAGGCGGAACTCTTGATCCCCGGCGGAAAGAAGATCGCATGCAGATGTGGCACGAAGAAGCTCGAATGGAAGGAGTGACGATCTGAAGAGCCGCGCGTGATGAGCGTAGCGAGGTGGCGGCAGGTCGCGCCTATCGGAGGATCCGCAGCCACTTGCATAGCGATCGCGGGACCCCGCTTGGGTTACTCCCCGGCTCCTTCGATGGTATATTCAAGTTGAGGTTCTTCCCAACAAGATGGAACTAGACGCGCAGCAATATACCGCTTCAGGCATCTCGGCCGCGAACCGCCGTCGCCTCGAGCGTCTGCACCGTGGCTCTCGCGGGACCGTCACCGTCCGCGACGCCGCGCGGATTCTCGCGATCGACGCGACCGCGGCCGCACGCCTGCTGGCCCACTGGCGCGCGCAGGGATGGATCCAGCGCGCGCGACGGGGCCTGTATGTCCTGGTGCCCCTCGGCGCCGCCGGGTGGGTTGGCGTCGTCGCAGATCCGTGGATCCTCATCACCCGGGCCTTCGCGCCCTGCTACATCGGCGGGTGGAGCGCCTGCGAGCACTGGAATCTGACCGAGCAGATCTTCCGCGAGGTCGTGGTCATCACCTCGAAGCCGGTGCGCCCGCGCCGCGGAGAGATCGGCGGCGGCGGCTACCTCGCTCGCGTCGTGGCGCCGAAGCAGCTCTTTGGGACCCGCCGTGTCTGGCGCGACCAGACGCCGGTCGACGTCTCCGACCCGTCACGCACGATCGTCGACGTCCTCGACGTACCCGCCCTCGGCGGGGGCATCCGCCACGTCGCCGAGGTCGTCCGGGCGTACTTCGCCTCCGAGCACAGGAATGATCGCCAGCTCGCCGAGTACGGCCGGCGCCTCGGCAACCAGACGGTCTTCAAGCGCCTCGGCTTCCTCATCGAGCGGCTTGGCATCGACGCGCCGGACCTTCTGGCGACGTGCCGCGGCGCGGTGAGCGCCGGGTACGGTCGCCTTGACCCGAGCGGCCCCGCACGCGGCAGGCTGCTTCGCCGCTGGCGGCTCCAGGTTAACGTCGAGGTGCCGGCCAGCCGATGATTGACGTCCTCGAGCTGCGCGAGCGCGGGCGCGAGTGGTCGCTCCGCGAGGACATCGTCGAGAAGGACTACATGCTGGGCTGGCTCCTCTGGGGCATCGCCTCCGAACCTGCCCTCACCAACACGTGGGTGTTCAAGGGCGGCACGTGCCTCAAGAAGTGCTATTTCGAGACCTACCGTTTCTCGGAGGACCTGGACTTCACACTCTTGGAGGGCGCGCCCGAAGAGCCGGAGGCCCTGCGCGCCATCTTCGCGGCGATCGCCGAGCGCATCTACGAGGCCTCGGGGATCGAGATCCCGCGCGAGCAGATTCGGTTCGAAGCGTACAAGACGCCGCGCGGTGGGCACGCTGTCGAGGGGCGGGTCTACTACCGAGGCCCCCGGCGCCCGGGTGGCGATCTCCCGCGCGTGAAGATCGACCTGACCCCCGATGAGGTGCTGGTCTACGACCCGGTCCGCCGGCCCGTCACGCACCCGTACAGCGACGGGTTCCCGGCCGCCAGGGAGCCTCTCTGCTACAGCCTTCCCGAGATCTTCGGCGAAAAGCTCCGAGCCCTTGCCGAGCGTGGCCTGCCCCGGGATCTCTACGATGTCGTCAGCGTCTTCCGCCGACCGGAAGCACGGGGCGCGGCCGAGATCGTCCTTGACGTCCTGAAAGAGAAGTGCCGGTACAAGGAGATCGCCGTTCCGACGCTCGCTTCCATCGAGGCGTCCCCGCGTCACGAAGAGCTCGAGTCCGAGTGGCAGAACATGCTCGGCCACCAGCTGCCCGAACTTCCGCCAATCAACCTGTACCTCGAGGGCTTACGCGAACTGTTCGACTGGCTCGAGGGGCGACCGGCCGTCGTGCGTGCACTACCGCGCGCGCCGGTCGGCGCCAACGAGCTCGAGTGGACGCCGCCGGCCGCGATCGCCACCTGGGGGACACTGGTGCCGCTCGAGGCGATCCGGTTTGCCGGCGCCAACCGGCTGTGCGTCGATGTCGGTTACCAGGGCTCGGTGCGTCGAGTGGAGCCCTACTCGTTGCGGCGGACTGGCGATGGTCACCTCCTCCTCTTCGCTGTCCGGCGCGACACCCGGGCGGACCGCTCCTACCGCGTCGATCGAATCGAGAGCGTGCGGATCACCAAGGACAGTTTCACGCCGGTCTACCCTGTCGAGTTCTGGCCCACGGCCCCGATCAGCGCCCCGCCTCTCGTACGGCGCCAGTCCTCGTCGGTCCCGCATCCGCCCGCCGCACGCGCAGGGCGATCCGGGAGATCGGCACGCGCGTCGGGCGGACAGAAGTACGTCGTCCAGTGCTCTTACTGTCGCAAGCGCTTCGTGCGGCGGGACACGAATCTGGCAAAGCACAAAATGAAGGGCCGACAGTACGAGTGCCCTGGTCGCATCGGCTACATCGTCCGGCCGGCCAGGTGAGGGTGAAGGCGGTGAACTGCAATGGCCGAGCTTGACATCTTGGTTACACCCGGTCTCAAGGATCTCGCGGGCCGGGAGTCGTCCCTCGATGAGCTGGCCAATACCCTCCTGGAGGCCTCCTGCCCGTCACCGCCCTTACGGGTTCTCTCCCTCCCCAGGTTCTCGAAGCGGATACAGGCCGACGTAGCCGCTCGCAGGGACGCGGCGCACCGACTCACGGCCGCCCTCGCTCTCGCCCGGGCTCGAGACCGGGGTCACTCGCAGATCCTTCGCCTCCGGCTTGAGGCGCGCGGCGATCTTCCACGCCTGGCGCGTCACGAGCAGCTGGCCGGGCGACGCTTCTTCGGCGGCGAGCAGGACCGAGCCCATCAGGAAGTCGGTGTCGAAGAAGAACCGGTCCACGATGGCGTCGAAGTCGATGGCCTCGATCTCGTACGGGCCGACCTGGTCGCCCGTGCCGACGGCCCCGTCGTTGTGGAGGTCGCAGTAGAGCTGCAGGCACGAGTACAGGACCAGCCAGTGATAGTCGGTGAGCTCGTAGCGCCGCCGGCCATCTCGGCTGGCGCGCAGGAGGCGGTCGATGATCCGGGTCAGCCCCCGGCGCCCGAAGAAGGGGACCAGCTCCGGGAACAGGTCGCGGTAGGACTCGTCAAGCTCCTGCCGCTGCGTCGGGGTCAGCCGATGGCCAGGGAGATAGCGGAGGAGATGGACATCCCGCACGTGCGCCAGCGCCACGTGGACGATCGCGAGGAAGATGGGATCGGGCTCATCCTGGAAGACGATCATCGGCTCCCGCACTCGGGTGGCGTGAACAGATTAGCGCCGGGAACGCCGACGATCAAGATAGCTACCCTTGCCCTGCCCCCCTTCATGCCGGCACGTACCTGCTGGAAGCGGGCTCGGCGATCGAGTCGACGGCAAAGAAGCTACCGTACGTCACGAAGTTCTGATCGGCGCCAGCCCGCTCTAGCCCAACCCAGGGGTTTGCCGTGGGGTCCTATTCCGCCCATGCCGGACCACCGGGAAGCAGCTGGCGCTGTTCGCCGAACGATGGCAGGTCCTGGAGATCGTCGGGAGTATCGCGCGCCTTCAAAATGATCGGTCCGCTGTAGTGCCGATTGAGTGCAACGAGATGGATGACCGCGCACCCCATGCCTGCCCCCGCGGGCACTTGGACTAAGTCGTTCATTTGCTCGCCGGCCGCGTGAGTCGATAGACCCACCACCATTGCGCCCGCTATGTGCCTGTGCTCGTACGTTAGGCATTCCTTCGCCACGTCACGCAAGAGTGCGGCATCATCGAGTGGCACGTGGTAGCCGCCAAGAACGAGGAGCCCGGATCGTCCCGGGTCGAGCTGTCCCCCTGGTCCTGTGCCTGCCGAACGGAGAGCCCCATTGACGACAAGAACAGCTTCGGCATGTGTCAGCGGCACCGCAGTCGGCCATTGGAGCCGGTGAGGAACCTTTACTTCGAGTGCCAGCACATCGGCAGCGCTGATAACGCACTCAAGATCCGCCGTCCGCCGATTCGCTCGCGGCGCTTGTGGTCCAACGTCGTTCCCAATGGCGATGAGAAAGCTGGCCGCCGCCAACTCTAGAATGCCGTGACTGAATTCTCCCGGGTCTCGGAAGGTCTTGATCCTCTTGCGCCAACTCGGATGTGTTGCCCACGCGTGGGCCAACTCAACTACAAGATCAAGTTCGATGATTGCGGGGATGTCGATGGCGTTGGGGAAGGAGCCCGCTGACGCTTGCACGCGCGCTACGAGAAAGCGCAGCCGATGCGCTTTGCGATGTCCAGACAACGCGGCGGTGCCAATGGAATCCCCGTCGATCAGCGGACCAAAGACCGCCCGTGCCCGATCCACAAGCTGGGACAGGACACGTGGGCCATCGAGTGTCCGGGATGGGAGATGCCGTAGCGGCGCCGCCAAGAGGTCCAGCTCTGCCTTGCGGGCTTCGACGCAGGTCGCGGACGCATATGCGAACCCGCCGGGGAGTTCAATGGGACTTGCCCGAGCGACAAGTCGTGTGCGTCGGAATGGCGTGCCGAAGTGTCGTCCGAGCGGCGACCCTGCCGGCCTGCTAGGGACGATGCTCCTTCTACCACAACGGAAACATCCGAGGGTGAGGTCCCAAAGCTGACGAGGCAGAATGTTCGCCGCCAGAACATTCTCGCGACACCAACCGCATAGGAGATCGGTTCCTTCCGGCTGCGCCACCCCTCGGAAGACGGGAAGGTGGCCATCCTGCAGAAATATCGGTCGCCCGCCTGAGGCGACCTCCCTTCGAAGAAACTGTCGCAAGGCCACGACTAACTACCCAGCAGATCCTTCGGGGGTGAAACTATCGGCACAAGGGCGCGACCGCCTTCGCGACGAAACGAAATGGCTGGTACAGATCGCCAGTGATGACCGTAATCGGCGTATCGGGTTGGGCGCGTCCGGCCGCGACGGCCAGCCGAAGCTGAAAGGGCGCGGTTGTTTCCGTCGAGAATCACGCACTCACCGTTTTCAGGATCGGGGACAGTGATCAGCGACCATTCCGGCCGCCACTCGAATGTCCCGTCGGTCTCATCGACCGCTTCACCCAGCCGATAGGTGCCTCCCGTGATCTTCGGCCAGCGATCCGTAGGCATCGCGCCGATGAAGCGAAACGCGTCGATGTCGGCGGCAGTCACGCTCTCCTCGGTCCACCGCTCCACGAGGCCTTCGAACGCCTGAAGGATTCCCGGCGTGTCCTTCGAACCGGCGCCCACCCAGCGAGTCACTACGTCACGGAACTCGATCCCTCTGGCGGCCAAGTTAATCGTCACACTCGCTTCTCCTGAGATCCGTCCTTCAAGAAGCTTCGCCGGCTCAGCGGCCGATGAATTCTCCCGGTGCGTTTCGGATCGAGGCGGTGTCGAGGTCATCGGCCGCTCCCACATCCAGCACTCTCTCGGTGAGCGTGGTGCCCGGGTCATAGACGAACGGAATCACCGCGCGGCCCCATCGCGACCCTGCCCGAAGGGCTGTAACGCCTTCCCTGACAACCTTCCGCGCGAGGTATGACAGGGAAGGTCACACCGGACCACACGGCCGTTCGGCCCTCGATGCTTCCAGCCCAGCGTCGATCGCCCGGTCAGTGCGTCTAGCCCGGCCTCCTGGAGCCCCCGCCATCATTGTTAAGTCAACCGAGCGAGGAGCCTCCCGCCCCTGCGGACGCTTGACCCAGCACCGGCGCGTCGCAGGCCAATAATAGGCCCACCGGCACCGAGGCAGGACGCGAAGCAGATGTGACCCCGGACGTCACGGATGCGGGCGAGGCGACGGCTCTCGAACGGCAGAGGTCACGATGCCCTCGGTGACGGACCGGCCTCTCGAGAAAACGAGCCTGGAGACCGCGGCACTGTGACCTTCCCTGTCACGGCCGCCCGGTAGGGTGGGTCCTCCAGAACGGCGCTCAGAACCCTTGCAGAGGAGGAACCCGCCCATGCTCACGGTTGCCGAAGTCGGCCCCATCGCGAAGACGCTCGGAAACGTCCTGACCGGTGAGCTGCGCTCCCACGGCGCGCTCACCATGATCCCCCTGCTCGCCCCCATGCTGTCCGAGCCCGATTGGCTCACCCTGGCCGAGGCCGATGCCCCTGTGCGGATCACGGAGGTCAGCGAGGCCGGTTCCGTGCCAAACCTCACCGTCACCAACCTCGCCGACCGCCCGCTCCTCCTCCTCGACGGCGAGCAGCTCCTCGGCGCCAAGCAGAACCGTATCCTCAACACCACGGTCCTCATCGCCGCCAATGCCACCGTGACCATCCCCGTTAGCTGCGTCGAGCAGGGGCGGTGGGGCTACCGCGGGCGCCACTTCACGCCGAGCGATGTCTCCCTCTTCGCTTCGGTCCGCCGGGCGAAGGCGGATTCCGTCACGCGCTCGGCCCGGGCCGGGCAAGGCCATGTGGCCGACCAGAGCGGAGTCTGGGACGCGCTTGCTGCGCGAGCCGCCGAGCACGCGGTGTCGAGTCCCACCGGCGCCATGCACGACTTCTATGCCCACTATGAGCCCGACATCGCCGCGACTCGCACCGCGCTGGCGCCGCTCGCCGGGCAGATCGGCGCCATCGTCTACCTCGAAGGCCGCTGGGTGGGCCTCGAGCTTCTCGCTGGCCCCGGCCTCTTCGCCTGTGCCTGGCCGCGGCTCTGCGCCGGCTACGCCGGCGACTCGATCGGCCGGAAGGGGCCCAGCGGCGGCGTCCCGAGCTCCGCCACTGTGCTCGCGACCCTCGTCGCCTGCCCGACCGAGGCCGTGAGCGCCGTCGGGCTCGGCACCGAGTACCGCCTCACCGGCGGGAAGATCACCGGCGCCGTCCTCGTGGCGGACGACCGGGTCGCCCACCTCATGGCTTTTCCCCGGGCGACGACCGATTGATCGCACCCATCTGGTCTATTGACATCCGCGATCGCGCTATCGAGAATCGCGGGACTTCATGCCGCGGGGGAACCAGCTCACCCGACAGTGGCAACTGCTGCAACTCATCGACCGGCTAGCCGGGGTGGCCGTCGATGACGCGGCGCGTGACCTGGGTTGTGCCGTCCGAACGATTTGGCGGGATCTCCGCGTCCTCCAGGACGCCGGCTTCCCGATTTACGACGACGCAGGGGCCGACGGCCGCCGATCCATCTGGCGCCTTCAGGAAGACTTCCAGAAGCGCCTGCCCCTCAAGCTCACGCTCGGCGAGCTGGTGGCCCTGCTCATGAGCCGCGCTTTGCTCGCCCCGGCCGGCGCGATGCTGGGCCCGTCGGTGCAGTCCGCCTTCGAGCGCATCGGAAGCGTGCTCAGCAAGGACAGCCTGGCCTTGATCGACCAGATGCGCGACACGATCGGCGTGCGGGCTTTCGGCGCCAAGCTCCAGGCTCCGCTGGCCGAGCACCTCGCCGCCATCCAGCGCGCGCTTCTGGAGCGGCGGCGGCTGCGGCTCCGCTACTACTCCATGAGCCGCGACGGGATCAGCGATCGGCGCGTGGACCCCTACCATCTGACTCTCCACGCCGGCGGATTCTACCTGGTGGCCTACTGCCACCTGCGCGAGGCGGTG
>Ga0187892_10012106_pt1 | contig 10364 bp, 7 predicted proteins | sample MA1701073metaG_FD_139345 | JGI IMG/M metagenome (GOLD analysis project Ga0187892, IMG submission 139345) | Bio-ooze microbial communities from a basaltic lava cave in the Kipuka Kanohina Cave System on the Island of Hawaii, USA - MA170107-3 metaG ...
CCGGGTGGATGCGTCGGAAATCGCCAACGAGCTGATCGGCGACAACGTCAGCGTCGCAGTCGGCGCCTGCTGCCTGGGTACGGTTTGCCAGGATGATGGGATCAACCAGTATTGCTGCACGACGACGGGCACACCGGGCAAGAGCTGGGGCGAAGGCTTTCTGTGCTCTGATCCAGGGCCCTGCCATTGCCTAAGCAATTCCGTATGCGACGATGGGCTGTTCTGCAACGGCGCCGAGACCTGCAACCTGCTTACGGGCAGTTGCGCGCCCGGCACGCCGGTCAGTTGCCCCGATCCTGGTGCGTGCCAGTCTGCCGCTTGCGACGAAACACTCAATGCGTGCGTGACCACCGACGATCCCAACGGTTCTGCCTGCGGCAGCGGCGCCGATGACGCCTGCACCAACCCGGACACGTGTCTGGGCGGTGTATGCCAAGCTAACCATGCGCCGGCCGGCACGAACTGCGAAACCGTCGCCAGCGAGTGCACGAATTCGAACTGCAACGGGTCCGGAGGCTGCATCACCACGAACGTGGCCAACGGCACGGTTTGCAACGGCGGTCTGGATACCGGCCCCTGCGACAATCCAGATAGTTGCCAGAACGGCGTCTGTGCCGGCAACAATATCGGCAACGGTTCGCCATGCGACGACGGCTTGTTCTGCAACGTCGGCGAGACCTGCACGGGTGGCATCTGCGGCGGCGGTTCGGCCCGCAATTGTGAAGACGGTCTGGTCTGCACGTTGGATAGCTGCGACGAGGTCGCCGACATGTGCGTCAACACGGACATTCCGGACTGCGTCGAGAATCCCGACATTGGTCTGGATCCCAAGGGTCCCGACAACTGCTTTGAGGAGGGCGAGACCGTCGTGGTCAACGTGACGTTCGGCGGCACCCCGTCGACGCTGTGCATCGCGGGCGGCCAGTTCCGCATCGAGTACGACCCGAGCTGTCTGGACTTCGTGTCGGCCACACCGGGCGATGCCCCGTGGACGCACGAGTACTTCGAGCAGGTCAATGAGACCACCGGTGTGATCTTCATCGCCGTTGGTTCGCCGGTCGGCTGCACTCCCGCCCCAGGATGCAAGTGCAGCAGCGCTCCGGGCACCATGGCGGAGCTTACCTTCATGAAGCTCGGTGATTGCAATGAGTGCGATCTGTGCTTCAGCAGCGTCAATCCGCAACACACGTACCTGACCACCGACAAGGGTGACCAGGTTGATCCGGATTTCCTGGATTGCAGCAAGCTCATCTACGACGATAGCGAGACCACGATCAACTGCCCGGACGGCGTTGAGACCAACGTGGATTGCGACGCGTCGACGGCCACGATTAGTTGGGCCCCGGTAACGGCCAGCAACGACTGCGACGGTCCGGTGAATCCGGTGTGCACGTGCGTTCACACGCCGCGTCCGGGTCGTCCGGCGGTTCCGTGCAACCATCTGGCCAACCACGGCGGCACGTTCCCGCAGGGTCACTATGACTTCTCGTGCACGGCGTCCGGAGCCAACTGCGGGGCCGGCGATTCGTGCAACTGGACGGTCGAAGTGAGCGATCAGACGTCGCTGGATGTTGAAATCCAGCTCTCTCCGATCGTGACCGGCAAGGCAAACGGTGATGATGAGTTCACCCGTTGCATCTGCTTCGAGGTCTGGGCGAGCTGCTTCCCACCGGTGCAGATCGATGAGTTCTGCGAGACGGTGACCTTCGGCGGTCCGTTCCACTTCGCAGGGCATGGCGACATTTCCTTGAAGGTGGATAAGGGCTTCAATTGGGTCTGCGTCGCGGCCCGCGACCGCCAGCACTCGCTGGCTGCCTCGTCCTTTGTGGATTGCGACGATGGCTCGCACCACTACGAGGCGGAGTTCAAGGGTGATCCGTTCTTCGGTGGCAACTGGTTGATCCAGGGTAACCTGAACGGCGATCACGTGATCGACATTCTTGACTTCGGCGTGTTCCTGGGTCAGTTCAACCAGAACAACACACCGGGTCAGGACAAGACCTGCGATGAGAATGAGCTGCACGCTGACCTCAACGGCGACAATGTGGTCACTGTTGCGGACTTCACCTTCATCCAGATCAACTTCCTTGAGGACGACAAGGATGTCTGCTGCCCAGAGGGCAGCACCGGGTCGGCCCCAGGGATCACGGAGATCTCGGTGCAAGAGCTGCGTGAGCGGGGTCTTGAGGACCTGGCCATCGCGGATCTGAACGCCGATGGTCTGCTGAACACCGTCGATATGACGCTGTTCCTGGAAGGCGCCCGTCCGGACGCCCCCAAGGGCGGCACGACCCCGCGTCCGCAGCGGGTTCGGCGGTAGAGGGACAAAAGCTCTCGGGAACGGTTTTCCTTACCGTTAGGAATCCGCTCCTGAGGCCGTAAGTCAAAGAGGCGGCGTGTGGCGACAAGATGCCATACGCCGCCTCTCCCTTTTGCGCAAGGTGGGCGGCGTGCCCGCAGTCGTCATTCTCGCGCTGGCGGGAATCTACGTGGATGGATACTGGACCCCCGCTTTCGCGGGGGTGACGCGCGTCGCGGGGGTGACGCGCGTCGCGGGGGAGGGTGGCCCAGCGCCTTTAGCGGTGGGGGAGAGTCGAATCGTTGTCATCCGTCATGGCGGCGCTGCGATTGGGTATGGCAACCGTGGAAGAATTGGGTGATTTAATCCTGCGGTACCACAAGGGCCGGCTCGAGCTTTACGAACCGGGCGCAAGTGGCTGCGGCGTGTATGTCGATTTTGTGAACGGGCCGGTCGGCTATCGGCGGCGATCAGGCCATGATCGGCGGCAGCCGCTGGCACTGGCCATCGGGCGACGCAGGGGACCCATGACCGTCGTGGACGCGACGGCCGGATTGGCGAGGGATTCATTTCTGCTCGCCTGCCTTGGGTGCCGGGTCATCGCCGTGGAACGGTCGCCGGTTCTGGGAGAATTGATTCATGACGGCCTGGCACGGGCGTCCGCTGACGCAGGGCCGCGGTTGGAGCAAGTCCTCTCGCGTATTTCATTGATTGTCGCCGACGCCCGCGACGCGCTTGGCGAAATGACGGACGAGTCCGCGCCGGATGTTGTTTATCTTGATCCCATGTATCCGCCGACGCGCAAATCGGCGCTCGCCGGCAAGGAGATGCGGATTTGCCGCAGACTGGTCGGGGATGATGGGGATTGCGGGGCGCTTTTTGCGGCCGCCCTTCGGTCAGCGCGCAGGCGCGTGGTGGTCAAGCGGCGGCGACACGCTCAGCCCCTGGGGCCGAACCCCACGCGTACGTATGACGGTACCAGCGTCCGGTATGACGTGTATCTGACGAAGGCACGCAGGCATGGAGAGACCCCCGCGTTCGGGGGGGCTTAGTCCTCGAATTCCAACTGGAGGGCCTTCTGATGATCGGAAACGCGGAAGATGACCAGGGTTCGGTCCGCGCCGGGCATGGCCGTGCCGTAGACGTATTCGATGTTGACCCCTGCGTTGGCGATGGTTCGCGCGGCCCGCGCGAAAGAACCCGGTTTGTTGCGAACCGGGACGGCGATCACCGGCACGACGACAAAGGCCGCCCCGGCGACCTTGAGCGCTTCCTTGGCGGCCTCGACATCGTCCACCACCAAGCGCATGGTGCCGATGTCCACCGTATCGAGAACGGTTACGGCGCGGATGTTGATCCTTTGCTCGGTGAATGCCGCACACAAATCGGCCACCACGCCGGGCTTGTTGGCCAGAAACGCTGAAATCTGCTCTTCCGCGGACGCACGCATGCGTGACCACCTTTCCTTCGTCAGGAAATCGACGACATTGGCATGATCCTACAAGACTGGGCGATATCCGGCAAGCCGCGACGGCTTGCGGGCAGCCTCACCTCTTTTTAGGATTTGGATCGGTCGCACGCACTGGGAAGTTTAGTGAAGGGTGCGCTTTGTACGCGGATCGGGACCAGATCGGGGCCGCCCTTGGCCGTATTCCCAGCGGCTGTTTCATCCTTACCGCCGCGGTCGGCGGGCGCGCAACCGGCGTGCTGGTCTCCTGGGTGCAGCAAGCGGCCTTCGAGCCGCCCTCCCTCACCGTCTGCCTGAAACATGGTCGCCCGGTGATGGAACTGATCGACGCATCGGGTCGGTTTCTGCTCAACGTCATCGGCCAGGACTGGGCGGCGATGTTCCGCCACTTCGGGCGCGGGTTTACCCTCGACGAGGACGCCTTTTCAGGACTGAGAATCGAGCCAACGGAATTCGGTCCTATGCTTCGATCGTCGATCTCTCAAATCGGCTGTCGGGTGGGGGGCCGGTTTGAAATCGGCGACCATACGCTGTATGCGGCAGAGGCATTGGCGGCCCAGCTCGTCGGCGAGCCGAAGCCCTATGTGCACCTTCGCAAGAGCGGGCTGAGCTATTGATGAGTCAGGGGCTGCAGGGGTTGGATCGAGCATGAGCAGGACGAGCCAGCGAACAAGCCAGCCGTCACGGTTGTTTCCTGTCGTAGCGGCGTGCTTCTTCGCAACGGGAGCGGCCGGGCTGATCTACGAGATCATCTGGAACCGCACGCTGGCTCTGCTGATGGGCAATACAGCCTACTCTCTGGCAACTTTGTTGACGGTTTTCATGGGGGGGCTGGCGCTCGGCGCATGGGTAGGGGGTCATTGGCCTCCCCGCGGGCGATGGGCCCTTCGGACGTACGGCCTGCTGGAGCTCGGCATCGGCCTCTACTGCCTCCTGCTGCCAAGAATGTTGGACGCCGCCGCCCCGCTCTTTACGGCCATCTATCGCAACCACTACGGCAGCATGGTTCGCTTCAACCTGATGCAGTTTTGCGTCGTGGGCCTGATTCTTTTGATTCCCACCACGATGATGGGTGCGACCCTGCCGATTCTCACGCGTTTTCTGGTTACGCGAATGGGCGTGCTCAGCCGAACCGTGGGCGTTCTCTACGCGGTCAATTCCGGTGGAGCGTTTGTGGGAGCGTTGTTGTGCGGGCTCCTGCTATTGCCGACGCTAGGCGTCGAGCGAAGCTACCTCGTCGCGATCCTGACGAATGGAATCGTGGGCCTTATCGCGATCGCCCTCTCCTACGTTGTGCCGACGAGTTTGCCTGTGGCGCCCACGGTTGAAGAGCCGTTGCGAGGGTTGCGCAAATCCGCGGAGAAGCGGCGGGATCCGGAAAGGCCCGGCCCGGCATTTACTCCGGGCGTCTTGCTGCTGGGCTTTGGCCTGTCGGGCTTTGCGGCGATGGTCTATCAGGTCGCGTGGACGCGATCGGTCACGTTGTCGACCGGATCATCGACATACGCCTTCACCCTTATCGCGGGGGCTTTCATTCTTGGTCTGACGTTGGGAAGTCTGACGCTCGGGTGGATGGGCGATCGCTCGTGGGGTGGATATGTTCTGGGCTTGCTGCCTGTTCTGATCGGCCTGACCTCCGTGATCACCGTCGCTGCGCTTGGCCGTCTTCCCGTTGCCATGTCGCGCCTCCTGCAGTCCGAGCCGACGTTCGCCGAACTACAATGGTCGCAGTTTCGCACGGTCTTCTTCATCTACCTATTACCGACATTCTGCATGGGCGGTATGTTGCCTATCGTCAGCCGCTTCGTGACGCGCGGTCCGGACGACGTCGCTCGCAGCGTCGGCAATGCCTACGCCGCAAATGCGCTCGGAACCATCCTCGGCTCTTTTGCCGGAGGGTTCTTACTAATCCCCTGGGTGGGGATGCGTTGGAGCATTCTGATTGGCGCGGGAATCAGTTCATTGGTCGGAGCGGTATTCTTGTACCAGGCCGCGTCGACGAATCGACCGCTGCGCCTGCCCCTTGTGGCCGGTGTCGTGGTCCTAGCCGGACTGGCAATCCTCGTTGCTCCCCGATGGGACCAGGTGGTCATGACCAGCGGGCCGTTCATTAAGGCGAAGAATTATGCTTCCGGCGGCGGCGATTCGGATGCTCAAATCCGGGCGCGAATGCACCGCGGTGACGAGATCATCTATTACCGTGAAGGCGTTTCCACCTTGGTTACGGTCACACAGTCATCGCAGGACAGGCGAAGTCTAATCACCAGCGGCAAGCCCGACGCCTTCAGCTACGCATCGACGCAGAATTGGCTGGGGCACCTGCCGATGTTGCTACGGCCTGATGCCGCGGACGTTTTGATAGTCGGCCTCGGCGGCGGGTCGACGCTGGGGAGCGTCCTGGCGCATCCCAACCCCAAGGCCGTCGATTGCGTCGAGATTTCCGCCGAAGTCGCCGATGCCGCCCGTGAGTACTTCAGCAAGTACACCGACCACGCCTTGGACGATCAGCGAGTCAAACTGATCATCGGGGATGGTCGAGTTCATCTGCAACATACGGACCGGGCTTATGACGTGATCATCTCGCAGCCGTCGAACCCATGGATGGCGGGCGCTTCAGCGTTGTTCACACGGGATTTCTTTGAATTGGTCAAAGGTCGGCTTCGCCCCGGCGGCCTGTCCTGCATTTGGTTCCAGGGCTTTCGAATGCCGGTGGAAAACTTCAAAAGTCTGGCTGCCGCTTGGGCGAGCGTTTGGCCGCACTGCTCCATTTGGACCTCGCGAGTATCCGGGGAGTTTCTCTTCGTCGGGTCGCCCGAGCCCCTATCGGTGGACTTCGCACGCCTTGATGCACGGTTCAAGCTCCCGAAGGTGGCCAGTCAGATGAACGCCATCATGATGCCAGCGCCGCCCGATGCTCTCAGTTACCTGGTCGCCGTAGACGACGGCGTCCGTACCGTAGCCGGTGGCGCGACGGTCAATACGGATGAAAACTCCCGTATCGAATACGACACACCCAAAGGGATGTGGCAAGACCACGCGTTGGAGATTGCCAAACGGCTTCACACGGTCCGCGTCGATCCCTGGCGATTCGTCATCGCTCCGCCAAACGACGATCAAAACGCCAACTATGGGGCCGCCCGCGCCCGCGGCGCCGAGATCCTTACCGCCCAAGACGACCTCTTCCGCGCATTGGACCTTCCGCCGTCGCGGCAGCGCGAACTCATCACCGACGTCCTCCGCCGTAACAAGCATGACGCCCTGGCCCAGCGGATCCTGGGAACACTCGATCAGAACGGCGATTAGGTCACGATCAAGAGTGATTTGGTCACTTTCTCCGTCGCGGAGTTAGCCTATAGATTCAGTCGCCATGAAAGCGGTGCGGCCGCCGGCCGTTCGTCCAAGGATCTCGCCCGCTGAAGCTCCCGGTTGATGCGGCCACCAGGATCCCTGCCTTCTCCTCCACAATCTCTAATAGCACGGCGACCAACGCAGGATCGAGGTCTTCGTGCTGCGCCGAAGCGGAGAGGATTTCTCGGCACTTGGAAGTGGAAAGAGCCGGGCGGTACGGGCGGGGCGTGCTGAGCGCATCATAACAATCGGCTACGGCCACAATCCGCGGGAGCAACGGCAACTGGTCGCCCGCCAGACCATCAGGATAACCCTTCCCATTGGGTCGTTCGTGGTGCCAGCGAACAATCGGGCGAACCTCCGCGAACGTACGCAGCGGCTGGAGGATGTCGTACCCGATCAGTGGATGCCGCTTGACCAGCTCCATCTCGACGTCGGTGAGTTTTCCTGGTTTGTGCAGGATCGAGTCCGGGATGATGATCTTGCCGATGTCGTGGACGATGCCGCCGATCTTCAACGTCGCCAGCTCGCCGGAATCCACCCCCACGCGCCGCCCGATTTCCACGGCGTACAGGGAGACGCGCTCCACATGCCCATGGGTGTATGGATCTCTTCCCTCAATCGCGCTGGCGAGAGAGGTGATCACCGCCGTCGAATCCTCGAGCAAGTTGGCGGCGCGCTTCATCCGGAGGACGTTCGACAGTCGGACCAGGATCTCCTGGGGGGGAGCGGGAAGCTGGATGCAATCGTCGGCTCCCGCCTCGTAGGCATCCACGCGGTTTTCCGCCTGCCCAGGCGGCATCACGAAGATCACGCCAACCAAGGCCGTGCGGGCATCGAACTTGATCTCTCGGCACAGTTCGAGGTAGGGGTGGACGGTTCCCTCCGGCGCAAGCACTAGCAGATCGATCTCCGGGTGATTGCGCATTCGCCGGAGCACCCCCGAAGGCGTCTCGGTCGAACTGCATGTCCAGGAGTGAGCCCTAAGAATCTCTTCCAAACCGGACGCAACATCGGCGGGCCCGACCAAATGGACCTGTTCCGGAATCGTACCCGGACTAACCATGTAGCGTTCTCTTCTGCCGAGGTGTGAACCTTTCCAAGGCTATCGTCCCCTGGACCATACTCCTTTAGCCAGGTACCGCGATTCCCAACAATCGCATGCGATGACCATGCAAAATCCCGTGGTTTTGAATGAATCCAGTCGTGTTTTTTGTAAAACGCGGTACTAGCGTGCTCGGGTGTACTCAGACGGCCGGCGAGTAACGACGATAATGATACCAAGGGGCGTTTCAAGCAAAACTGCCGGCTGGTCAGGGCTATGTCGGATCAGGTAATTGTTGATGTGTGCCTTTCGGCTCTAGCCGTGGTGGGCGAATGGGCAGGATGTTCGTGTCCACGATCGGTGGAAGCGGGGGGCCACCCCATGAACGCCCAAGCAACCGCTGCCGCCCATTATCGGCCCGCCGTCCCGCTGGTCATCCACAACGGAATCTGAATGAGAGGTCATCCCATGACACACGCAACTATGAAGACGGAAGTTTCCAGCTCCGGGGGCGACCTGGAGCGCCAGATCCGGGCCCGCATCGACTCGTTATCGTACCTTCCCACGGCCGGCGCCGTCGCCATGAAGTTCGTCGAGCTGGGCAGAAACCTCGATGCGGATCCCTCCGAGTATGCCAAAGTGATCAGCGCTGATAGCTCGCTAAGCAGCAAAATCCTCGCCATGACCAACTCTTCCTGGGCCGGCGTTCGCAACAAAGTCACCAACGTCAAATCGGCGGTAAATCTGTTGGGGCTCGGAACCGTTCGCACGCTCGGGGTCAGCTATTGCCTGACGGGATTGCATAACGAGCTGCGACTCTCCTCCGAGGAGTCGCAGATGTTTTGGGAGTCTTCGCTTTGCAAGGCGGTGGCGGCGAAGACGATCGCCAGCCGGTCCGATGTCAAGCTGGCCGACGAGGCGTTTGTCGTCGGACTGCTTCAGGATTTCGCCGTGCCGATCATGTATGCCGTCGGAAAAGAAGGGTACCTGGAGGTTCTTCGGACTGCGGCGACCGATGCCGAGGTGCAGCTGCAAAAGGAACGTAAGCTGTTCCGGATGGATCATGCCGAGGTCGGTCGCATCCTGGCGCAAAAGTTGGCGCTACCGGACCTGCTCGTGGACGCGATCGCCTTTCACCACAACCGGGAGAAGCTAAACGAGTTTGTCGAGAATCAGGCCCTGGCGGACGCCGTCTATGTCGCCTCTCTGTTCCCCCATCCCATGAGCGAATGGCATCGAGAGGACATGGACACGCTCTGTGCCTGCTTGCGGGAGCACGTCGGATCCATTGATGCCAAGGAATATCTTGCGGAGGTCCAACAAGAATTCCATAAGGTCTATAGCTACTTCCATGAGGGGGCTGTTCCGGAGGGCCAGCTGACGGACCTGTTCGAATCCGCCACACGGGAGGCCGCGAACAAAACCACCGAACTGGTGGGCACGGTCAACGAACTCATGCGGCATGCCGCCACCGCCGGATCGGAAATGAACGAGCTTCTCAGGCAACAGGACCAGCTTCAAGACAAAGCCACCCGCGACCCGCTGACCGGGGTGCTGAACCGAGAAGGGTTCAACACCGCGGCCAATGAGCTGCTGGCCAAGGCGGCACGCTACGGCATCGGATTTGCCGTCGCCTACCTGGATATTGACCGGTTCAAGGCCCTCAACGACACCTTCGGTCACGAGTTCGGCGACTTTGCTCTCAAGTCGGTGGTCGCCGGAGTGAACGAAGCGATGCCCCAGAATCATCTGCTCGGACGCATGGGCGGTGACGAGTTCGTTCTCGCGCTCGATGATTGCACCGAGGAGCGCGCCAAGCAGATTCTCGACCACGTCGTTTCCAATGTTGGAGGGAAAGCGGTTCGCAAACGGAATCACTCCGCGCAGATATTCGTCAGTTCCGGTATGGTGTACGTTTGGCCGACGAGCCGGAAGCAAGAACTGGATGCCCTGGTGTGTGCGGCGGACAAGCTCATGTACCAGGCCAAGCGCGCCGGCGGCAATCGGCTGCAGATGCAGTCTATTCAACCCTAGGAAACGCTCCCCCGACGTCTTGCCTTGTACGCTATTGGGAGCCCGCTCTGTGCTGCTTCAGTCGGAAATGGAGTTTTCCGCCGTGCGGGGTAGTGTAGACCCCTCAGGAGGAAAACGAGATGAGCAATGCGAAGGAACGGCGGCATTTCACAGGCCAGGAGAAGGTAGCG
>Ga0187892_10012107_pt1 | contig 10364 bp, 8 predicted proteins | sample MA1701073metaG_FD_139345 | JGI IMG/M metagenome (GOLD analysis project Ga0187892, IMG submission 139345) | Bio-ooze microbial communities from a basaltic lava cave in the Kipuka Kanohina Cave System on the Island of Hawaii, USA - MA170107-3 metaG ...
AATCCTCCCGATAAGGTGAAGCTGTTGGACCAGGTCCGGCAGATCATCCGGCTGAAACATTACAGCATTCGCACCGAGGAATCCTATGTCGGATGGATTCGAAAATTCATCCTCTTTCACGGAAAACGCCACCCGGCCGAAATGAAGGAAAGCGAGGTCAGCGCCTTCTTATCCCACCTGGCCAACGATCGCAATGTGACCGCATCGACCCAGAACCAGGCGTTCAGCGCCTTGCTCTTCCTCTACCGTCATGTCCTCAAGCAAGAACTGGGAGACATTGAAGGTGTGGAGCGCGCCAAGCGCCCGTCGCGCCTCCCCATGGTGCTGACTCGCTCCGAGGTCAAAGCCGTCTTGTTTCACTTGAAAGACACCGAATGGCTCATGGCCAGCCTGCTCTACGGTTCCGGACTGCGCCTGATGGAATGCCTTCGGTTGCGGGTGAAAGACCTTGATTTCAGTTACCATCAACTGGTCGTAAGGGATGGGAAGGCGCAAAAGGATCGCCTCACGATGCTGCCTCAGTCCCTGGAGGCCCCGTTGCAGCGACATCTGGAACGGGTTCAGGCCCTTCACGCCAATGACCTCCGCCGCGGATACGGAGAGGTCTATTTGCCGTTTGCGCTGGAGCGGAAATATCCCGGCGCGCCGAAAGAATGGGGATGGCAGTATGTTTTCCCATCCGACCGGTTGTCGAAGGATCCGAGAAGCGGCAAAATCCGCCGGCATCATCTGGACGAGAACACGCTGCAACGAGCCGTAAAACGAGGCGTCAGGATGGCCGAACTGATCAAGCCGGCCAGTTGCCACACGCTGCGCCACAGTTTTGCGACCCATCTGTTGGAGGCTGGCTACGACATTCGAACGCTGCAGGAGCTGCTGGGACACAAAGACGTGAGCACAACGATGATTTACAAGCACGTCTTGAATAAGGGTGGCAAGGGTGTTCGCAGCCCGTTGGATCTGCTCTAAGAACTGGCTGGGCGGCCGGCCTGGCTAGCAGTCCGGTCTCGTTTCTGTGGCGAAGCTGGCGGGTGGCGGGAAACATTTCCTCCTTAGCGCAGTACGGGATGTGGCGCGAGCTACTGGAATGCCGCTACTAGCCTGGAACTGCCAACGCGGTTCAAACCACCCCGCCGTGGCCCGTCCGCGGCATTCCCTCCTTATCCAAGGCGGGGACGTCTGGCCGAAGGCCAGAGTAGTTTTGTCCCCCTTGACAAGCGAGACCACAGGGGGGTGGTACGAACTAACGAAGATCCCCTTGATCTCCCCCTTGTGCGCTGGAAGCTGTGAAAGAACTCCCCCTTAATCAAAGGGGAAGGCAGCGCAGCGACGGCGGTCGCGTGGCGACAGCGGATGCGTAGCCGCCCGGGGGTTGTCTCGCAAATTTTGGGAAAGCCTCACTTCAGCAGATCGTACTTCGAATGCCGTCACGCTCTTCCCTTGGCTTTCCGGTTTCGCCAGACAACCCCCGCGCCCTTGGCGCTGCCCCCTTTTCTAAGGGGGAATTCCACGCAACTGCAGGCTCGGGAAATTTTTTCACGGCTCCTGCGCAAGGCGGAGAAAGTATTTTGCCCCCGGGCTGCAGCTTGTCTACAACGGCAGTCAGCATCGCGATTGCAACCCTCCTTATCCAAGGCAGGGAGGCTTAGTGCCGAGTTTCCCGACAGAAACCAGGCTCGCAGGGTGAGGATGAACATTCAGAAGTGTAGCATCCGTTCTCAGAATGAACCAGCCGCTCATAGAGCGGCTTGCGGCCTCTACAATTTTTTATAGCCTCCCTCTCCAGCGTAAGGACCGAGTGCGGATGAGGGTGACTCGACGAGGCTGGTGAGGGTCTGGAGAAAACGGGCTGCCGGCGCGCCGTCGAGTGCCCGATGGTCGAAGGTAAGGCTCAGCGTGATGATGTCACGCAGGGCGATGGTTTCGCCGACAGCTACCGGCTGGCGCAGAATGCGGCCCACCCCCAGAATGGCGCACTCGGGGTAGTTGATGATCGGCGTGAAGGCATCGATGCCGAAAGCGCCGAGGCTGGTGAGGGTGAAGGTGGCCCCACGCAGTTCGTCTCCACTCAATTGCCTCGAACGGGCCCGTTCGATCAGGTTCCGCGAACGCAACGCCACTTCGCGCAAGGTCAGTGTTGCCACGTCGCGAATGACGGGCGCCAGTAATCCGGTTTCAGTATCCACAGCGATGCCAATGTGGATGGCGGAACTGGTGCGCAGGTTCTCTCCTTCCCAGCGGGAGTTTAGTGCCGGATGCCTCCGCAACGAGGCCGCGACAAGCTTTACGAGCATGTCGGTATAACTCGGGACGATGGCTTCGGCGTTGTTCTCCGCGGCCTTGAGTTCATTGCGCAGCCGAACCAGCGAGGTCGCATCCGCCGTGGTGTGGAGCGTCACGGCAGCGGTTTTCTGCTGGCTGGCAAGCAATCGCCCGGCAATGGTGCGACGCGTGGACGAGAGGCCCATCGGCTGGCGATCCCCGGCTGCGTGGCGAATGTCAACCTCGCGGATGCGTCCGGCCCGTCCAGTGCCCGGAACAGCCATCCAGTCCAGGCCCAGTTCAGCGGCCACTCGCCGGGCTCGTGGACTGATGATGGGCGTGTGCGCGCTGGCTTGACGGTGCGACCCAGTCACTGGGGCAACGACATCCGAAGAAGCGAGTGGGTCTGCCGCAGGCGCCGATACGGCTGCATGGGAAGGAGCCAGCGGGATACTCTCACCCTCAGCCAGAAGGTAGCCCAGCAGTTGACCCACCTTCACGGTGTCACCCGGCTTCGGTGCATCCAGGGGGATGTGGAGCACTCCCGAGTCGAGCGATTCCACTTCCTGCGTGGCCTTGTCGCTCTCGAGGGCAAACAGCAAATCTCCAGCCAGAACAGATTCACCGTCACGCTTCAACCACTCGGAGAAGGTACCTTCATCCATCGACCAGCCCAGACGCGGAACGGTTATTGTGATTGGCATGGCGGTGTCACTCGGAAATCAGATCCCGTATGGATCGAGTGATGGACTCGACATCAGGAACGAGAGCCCTTTCCAGCGGCGGACTGTAGGGCACGGGTGCGAAGGCGCCGTTCAGTCGACGGATGGGTGCATCGAGGTCGTTGAAACCGGCGTCGGCGATGTGGGCCGCAATTTCAGCCCCGAGGCTGCAGGGGGCGAAGGCTTCATCGACGATAAGCAGCCGGCCCGTCTTCGCCACAGACGCAAGGATGGCACCGGTATCCAGCGGTGAGACGGTTCGCGGGTCGATCACTTCGACGTTGATGCCATCGTTCATCAGTAGCTCTGCGGCCGCCAGCGTGTGGTGAACCATCAGTGCGAGCGCAACCACGGTCACGTCGGTGCCGGCGCGGGCGATGCGGGCCTTGCCGAACTCAAGCTCGTAGGATTCGACGGGTACGGGTCCCTTCAGTGTCATCAGTTCGCGATGTTCCAGGAAGAGCACAGGATCGTGACAGCGCAGCGCCCGGGTCATGAGCCCTTTGGCATCATGGGGCGTGGAAGGCATGAGGACGCGCAGCCCGGGGATGTGCGTGAAGATGGAATGATAGCTGCCCGAATGATGCGTTGCCGCCGAGTGTCCGATGCCCACGCAGCCGCGCAGCAGGATGGGCATGCGCAGCCGGCCGCTGCTCATGTACTGGATCTTGGCGATCTGGTTGACGATTTCGCCAAAGGCATCGTTGATGAAATCCATGAACATGAAATCGATGACAGGCCGGGTGCCCGTCATCGCGGCGCCGCAACCGAGCCCCACGAAGCCGCGTTCGCAGATCGGCGTGTCACAGAGGCGGTCGGCGCCATACTTGGCGAACAGCCCCGTCGTTGTGGCAAAGTTGCCGCCGCGCACTCCGATGCCTTCGCCCATGACAAAGATGCCGGGTTGGCGCGCCATCTCGGCATCCAGCACCTCCAGGGTTGCGGCAGCGAATCCGATGTGACGATCTCCGGCGGCTGGCTCCGGAATCGAGAGCGGTGCCGCCTCTTCGCAGTAAACATGCCGCGTCGCGGTGGCGCCGTCCGGCAGGGGCGCCTGTTCAGCGGCCTGGGATGCGGACGTGACCTGAGCCAGAACTTCCGCATCGATTGCATCCAGTTCCTCGCCCGTGGCAATTTTTTCTGTGACCAATAGGGAACGGAGGCGTTTGATCGGACAGCGCTCCCGCCAGGCGGTTACTTCTTCCCGCGTGCGATAGGTGTAGTCGCCCATGCCCTCGGCATGAGGTCGCGTGCGGTAGGTTTTGCACTCGATGAGCGTGGGGCCGCCGCCGGATCTGGCCCGCTCAACGGCTTCGCCTGCAGCCCGGGAGACTGCGACGACATCGTTCCCATCCACTTCCACGCCGGGCAGGCCGTAGGATGCGCCGCGCAGGGCAACCGAAGGATTACCCGCGGCATAGCGGAAGGGCACTTCGGTGGCAAACTGGTTGTTCTCACACACGAAGAGCACCGGCAGTTTCCAGATGGCCGCCATGTTCAGTCCTTCGTGAAAGGCGCCGTTGTTCACCGCGCCATCGCCAAAGAAGGCCACGGCCACATTGTCGGTCTTGAGCAACTTGAAGCTGTAGCCCGCTCCCGCCGCCTGCAGGATACACGGCCCCACGATGCCGCTGGTGCCCATGAGCCCGATTTCCGGGGCGAAGAGATGCATGCTGCCTCCGCGTCCCCGCGAGCAACCGATGTCTCGACCCAGGAGTTCGGCGATGAGTTCCACGGGAGGCAAGCCCTTGGCCAGGGCATGGCCGTGTCCGCGATGCGTACTGAAAACCACGTCGTCGGTTCGCAGATGCGTGCACACACCCACCGCGATGGCTTCCTGCCCGACGTAGGTATGGCAAGCCCCATGGACCAGGCCACGCTGGTGAAGGCGCGCCAGTTGCTCCTCACACTGCCGTATCCGCTGCATGGAGCGGTACCACGAAATCATCTGTTGCTGAGTCGTGGGCATCACTGCCGTCCCTTGGCTGATGCTGGCCCGACGGAACCGCCGCCGTTCATGGCCAGATTGCCGCCGTCCATGGGGATGAGGGCACCCGTGATCCAGCTGGCGCTGTCAGAGGCCAGAAAAACGGCGAGGCCCTTGATGTCGTCCGGGTGACCGAGGCGGCCTGAGGGGATGCCGCTGAGGTATCGGGTTTTGAGGGCAGGGTCTGCTGCGATGCGCGCCTCAAGAGAGGGATTGAGCACTTGCGCCGGAAGGATCGCGTTGACGCGCACTCCGCGGCCGCTCCATTCCGTGCTCAGCTCGCGAGTCATCTGCGCCACGGCGCCCATCGCCATGCTGTAGCCGATGTGGCCGCGACCCAGTGCCGTGGTGCTGGCCAACGAACCGATATTGACAATGCTGCCACGCCCGGCAGCTAGCATGCGCCGGCCCGCTTCCTGACACATGCAGAAGCGCCCCAGAACCAAGTTTCTCCACGATTGTTCGACATCCGCCAGCGAGATCTCTTCGGGGCTTCCCAGGACGCCGTCGCCCGCCACGTTGCCGAGGAAATCGATCTGGCCAAATTCGGCATCCAGATGCCGGAACAAGTCGCGGATCTGCTCCGGGTCAGACACATCGCAAGGCGCCACGGCCTTGTGACGACCAAACTCTGTGATGAGGGCCCCAGTCTTCTTTGCGCCCTCCGCATTGCGGTCCACCAGCATCACATCGGCTCCGGCTTCTGCCAGCGCCAGAGCCATGGCACGACCGAGGCCCTGAGCGGCTCCAGAAACGAGGGCGACTTTACCGGTGAGATCAAACAAGGAAGCTGACATAGGTTTTTATGGTTGAGTTGGGTTGGTTCGCGGGATTCTCACGAGGCTGGCAAGGATAGCTCCCGCCAGGTAGCAGCTGGCGAGAAAGAGCAGGCATTCGCGTTCGCCATAGCCGTTCGAGCGGAGCCAGCCCATCTGGTAGTTGCCGAGCCAGCCTGCGAGGTTGGCGCACATATTGATGAAGCCGATGGAGACTGCTGCCGCCGAGGCGGTGAGCGTGAGCGTGGGCAGCGCCCAGAAGGGTGACGGCCAGAAATACGCAGCAAATCCCGTGAGGCACAGCCACGTCATCACCACCGCGAATGGTTGCCCGGTCATCGCACTGCCGGCCAGGAGAAAAGCCGTGGCTGCCTGGCCGCCTGCGCAATGCCACTTCCGATCGCCCGTCCGGTCGGCGGATTGCCCCGAAATGAAAACGCCGGCCAACCCGCAGGCATAGAACAATCCGCTGTAGAGCAGTGTCGCGCGGTCGGTACCACCGGAAAGGTTTTTCACCATCGAGGGCACCCAAAAGGCCAGTGCATACCCGCCGGTGTTCGTCGCGAAAATGCTCAGCGCCAGCAGCCAGACATTCCGCGTGCGCAGCGCCTGCCAGATGCGGATCTTATTCGCTCCCTCTTTGGCTCGCGCTTCCGCTGCCAACACACCCTCGAGGTAGTCGCGCTCCGCCTGTGACAGCCAGGTGGCCTGGCGGGGCCGATCGGTCATGGTGTACAGCGTCACAAATCCCAGGACCACCGCCGGAACGCCTTCGACAATGAACAGCCACTGCCATCCTGCGAGTCCCAGCCAGTTGACATCCAGCAGCAGGGCCGACACCGGCGCGCCCAGCGCAAGGCTGAACGGCACCGCCATCACCAATCCGGAAAGCGCCCGGGTTCGCTCCTGTGAAGGGAACCAGTGCGTGAAGTAGACGATGATGCCGGGAAAGAATCCTGCTTCAGCCACGCCAAGAAAAAACCGTGCCAGGTTGAACTGCAGGGGCGTCTTCACAAAGGCCGTCAGCGCTGAAATGAGGCCCCAGGTGATCAGAATTCGCGCAAACCATTTCCGGGCGCTCCATCGCTCGACCAGCAACGCACCGGGGATTTCCAGCAGAAGATAGCCGATGAAAAAGATACCGATCCCCAGACCGTAAACCGCCTCGGAAAAGTGCAGGTCGCTCGCCATGCGCAGCTTCGCAAAGCCGACGTTTGCACGATCCAGATACGCCACGATGTAGAGCAGGAAGACGAGCGGCAGAACCCGCCACGCCACCTTGCGGCGCAGGCCGGTCACATCGACGGAAGGTCCATCTTCCTTGTGGAATTGGTTCGCAGCTGGCATGCGGCTTCGGACTACCAGAGAGTCCCTCACAAGTCCGTCGCCGGAGGTTCGAAAAGCGTCCCGCGCCCGAAACGCCACTCAGGATCGAAGCGCCGCTCCATCGCCTCGCTGCGTTCGGCGGAGTATTGAATCGGCAGGAACCTGGCTTTCCGTTTCACGAGGCCATGCTCCACTGAAACTGATCTTCCGAGCTGGACGCACTGCCGGGCGAAGACGGTCAATGCCTCGGACCCCTCGTCTCCGCCTCTCCATCCGGTACTCCGCTCTTCTTGTTCGCGGGATGCTAGCATAGGTGGCTCCCGGGAATCCGGCGCGATACCTTGATCCACTTTTTCTTGCAAAGGAATCACTGATCGTCAGCCTACCGCGCCGTCCGTCCTTTCGCAGACTGCTCTGCCCGAGATTTCTTTGCCGGCATCGTGGACACGAAGTCCGCACCCCACCGAACCCATTTCTCTAAGGCCGACTTGTTCTGGCAGCCAGCAGGCGCGACGTATACATAGCCAGTCAGAGGCCGTCCCGTGAAATCCATCGGGCGTGCGTGCGGCAGTTTTAGTGCTGCTTCGTGGCCTGGAGGGCCGACGCGAACCACCAAGTCCTCCTTGATAACACCGCAGAACATGCTGCCATTGAGCATGAACGCGAGGCCGCCAAACATCTTCTTTTCGGACACTCCGTTCCTCGCCGCGAGGATCTTGCGAACTCGCTGAGCCAATTTTTCGTCGTAACTCATGTTGTTATTACTCGAAGCCTGGGAATCCTTCTCAGAGTTTACATGCCGCCGCGGCGGCGCCACGACCCATGAAAAAGGCTCTTTTCATCGGGGCTCAACCAGCGGCATGATCGTAGAGAGTCGTCGCGCGAAGCCAGGTAGGGGGACAGCGACGCCACGACTATGAAGGACGACAACCCTTAAGCATGCAGAGCATGATAAGCCACATCGCCGGCAGAGCGAACGACTTGCAAGCCCAATTCGTGCGCCTGGACTGCTGCCGCCAGCAAACTGTTCTGGGTGACTGCAAACGGTTCATTACCTACAAAAGGCACCTGCATCGCCACCTCCATGACGGTACTGAGCTGCACGGTGTCTTGCGGTGACAGCGAGATCTGTCCCAGATGGGTTGGAAGACCAACCTTGGCAAAAAAGATCGCGACCTGTCTGGCTTCATCCAGGCGTGTCTCTAATACGAGTTGTGTGAGGAGCCCGATGGCGACCATTTCACCGTGCAGATAGTTCTGATGCACCGCTGGCAAAGCTGTCAGCGCCTGGGCGACGGAGTGAGCGACGGCCAATCCACCGCTCTCGAACCCAATGCCGCTTAACAGGGTATTCGCCTCGACAATGCGGTTGAGCGCATCCGTAACTTCCGAGCGGCTCACGGCCTCCACAGCCGCGGCGCCATCCGCAAACAAGGTGTTGGCGCATAACTCACCCAGAGCACTCGCTGCCAAAGTGGGGCGCGCTCCGAGCACGGAGCGTGCTCGTGGATTTTGCAAACAAGTTCGCGCTTCATACCATGTGGCCATAGCGTCGCCCATCCCCGCTACCAGATACCGCACCGGCGCCTCGGCCACGATGCGCGTGTCAACCGCCACCAGGGCAGGACTATTGGGGAAGAACTCGGCCCCCGTAAAGACACCCGCTGGGGTGTACATGATGGAGACCGCAGAGCAGGGCGCGTCATTGGAGGCTAATGAGGGACAGATCACCACAGGAAAACCAAGCCGATGGGCCACGCATTTGCCCGCATCGATGCATTTCCCGCCGCCGAACGCCAACACGCAATCGACGGATGGGGTAGCCCGCAGAATTGCGACCACCCGATCGACTTCTTCCAAGGAGCATTCACCCTGAAACGTGACCACCAGCGATTCAACCTGGGCGGCTCGGAGGCTATTGAACAGTCTTGTCCCGTAGCGTTTCTGGCCGCCTTGTGAGATCAAAACAGCGCTGTGCCTGCTGGGCACCAGGGAGAGGTGCCGTCCAAGATGTTCCAGGATCCCGTCGCCTTGAATGTATCTGGCGGGAGCAATGAATACCTGAGGCACGCTGCGCTGCGGTCCGTCTTCGACCGAAAAGACAAGTTGCGGCGCGTAGGGTCGTGGGGAAGGCATGATTTTACCTGCTTAAGACAGCGTCCGTCTTTCGAGACGGTTGCGATCAAGCTCGAAAGCTACTATTGTGAATTACAGAATGAAACGGCTCGCCCGCTTACCCCATAAAGGCTTCTCAAGCCTTCATCCTCTTCCACGCTGGGGCGAGGAGAACCGAAGTTTATCGAGTGTTTCAAGAAACGAAGTCTGCACGATGTATCGCGGTGCCCTGGATCCCCAAGGAGGGGTTCGGCTCCCTCAATCCTCGGGCTTGTCCCGGAACCTTCTTCAAAACCCTCGATCCCATTCCCCGCGGCGTGGCCATCGCTGTCGAGTGCATCGATGACCGATCTCGAAAAATGCAGCTCGAATTCTACAGTAGCCGGTTACTTGGCAGGCGCCACCGGCAAGTCGGAGTTGAACGTGTCCACGATGCACTTCCAAGTGCCATCGGGCTGTTTTCTCCAGATCGTCAGATACTTGCCGCGGTCGGTGTTCGGCTTTCCTTTGGCATCATTCACGGTCATCTCATAGGTGCCCTGCGTGTAACCGAGATCCCCGGATTTGGCAACTTCCACCTTCGTAGGCTGCCAGCTTATGACGAGCCCTGGCAAAGCAAACATGTCGGACCAGGATTTTCGAACGGCCTCCTTGCCGGTTGCGGCCGGGGTGTTGGGAGCCAGCATTACCGAGTAATCGGCAATATGGGAAATGCTTCGATCGAGATCCTTGGCGCCGGCGGCCTTTGACCACTCGCTATCGTTAGTGCGAAGGGCGGCTTCATCCGCGGCGCGGGTATCCGGAGGAGCTACTGGTTGCTGCTGGCAAGACCAGGACAGCAAACAGAGTGTCAAGCTGAACAGCAGGGTTCTGGACGGCCTCATAGATTCCACTCCTTAATGGGCCAACGTGGGCCTCGGACGTTTTCGGTGCCGGGAAGTATATACCCAGGCGGGATTTTCTGCAGTACCTCCTCCTCCCGATTGTCCGTCATGAGGTGAGCCGGTGGGGAGTGGTCGCAAGCAACGTAGGGCAGGCTTTCCAGCCTGCCGGTGGAGTTTCTACATTCTGATCACGCAGCGGCGGCGCTGGTGAGGCTGCGATCGGTCACGGGCAGATCGAGGGGAGCCAGCAGTTCGGGATGCTCGACCATTTCTTTCCGTAGCAGCGTGATCA
>Ga0187892_10012108_pt1 | contig 10363 bp, 8 predicted proteins | sample MA1701073metaG_FD_139345 | JGI IMG/M metagenome (GOLD analysis project Ga0187892, IMG submission 139345) | Bio-ooze microbial communities from a basaltic lava cave in the Kipuka Kanohina Cave System on the Island of Hawaii, USA - MA170107-3 metaG ...
GGTCGACGCCGGGTGCACCTCCGGCGACGTCGATCACGCCACCCACGCGTTCGGGCTGGCGGTGCCCTTCGGCATCGTCTCGACCACCGGCGTCGCCGGGCTCACGCTCGGCGGCGGCACCGGTTACCTCACGCGCAAGTACGGCCTCACGATCGACAACCTGCTCGAGGCGGACGTCGTACTCGCCGACGGCAGCTTCGTCACCGCAAGCAAGAGCTCCCACCCGGATCTCTTCTGGGCGCTGCGCGGCGGCGGCGGCAACTTCGGCGTCGTGACGAGCTTCCTCTTCCAGGCGCACCCGGTGAGCACCGTCTACGCCGGGCCGATCTTCTGGGAAGCGAAGCACGCCAAGGCCGTGATGCGCGCGCATCGCGATTTCCTGCCGACAGCGGCCGAGGAGCTCGGCACCTTCGTCGGGCTGAAGACCGTGCCGCCGACCGACCCGTTCCCGAAGGATTTCTGGGGGAAGCGCGCGTGCGCCGTGATCTCCGCCTACGCCGGCCCGGTGGCCGAGGGCGAGAAGGTGATGGCGGGTTTCCTCGAGGCGCTGCCGCCGCCGATCTTCAACTGGATGGGGGCGATGCCGTTCCCGGCGATCAACGCGCTGTTCGACCCGTTCTTCCCGAAGGGCCTGCAGTGGTACTGGAAGGGCGACTTCGTGAAGACCCTCCCGGACGAGGCGATCGACGCCTACATCGCCCGGTCCCTCGAGGCGCCGAGCGACTTCTCGCTCATGCACCTCTACCCGATCGACGGCGCGGTGCGCCGCGTGCCGAAGGACGCGACCGCCTGGGCGACGCGCGATGCGACCTGGTCGATGGTGATCGCCGCGATCGACCCCGACCCGAAGCAGGCGAACGCGCTCAAGACCTGGGGCCGCGCCTACTGGAAGGCGGTGCACCCGTTCAACCTCGAGGGCGGCTACGTCAACTTCCTGCACGACGACGAGGCCGACGGCCGCGTCCAGGCGAGCTACGGCGGGAATTACGCCCGGCTCGCGTCGGTGAAAGCGAAGTACGACCCGAAGAACCTCTTCCGCGTGAACCAGAACATCCGCCCAATGGCGTGAAAGGAGCAGTCATCGTGCAAGCCGTCCAGCAGTCCACCACCACCGGCGCCGCCGTCGCGACGCCACCGCAGCCCGACCTCGCGGCGCTCAAGACCCGGCAGCAGGTCGCCTGGTCCGCCGGCGACTACGCGGTCATCGGCACGACCCTGCAGATCGTCGGCGAGTCGCTGTGCGAGGCCGTCGATCTCCGCTCGGGCGCCCGCGTGCTCGACGTCGCCGCCGGCAACGGCAACGCGTCGCTCGCCGCGGCGCGGCGCTGGGCAGACGTGGTCGCCTCCGACTACGTACCGGCGCTCCTCGAGCGCGCGCGCGAGCGCGCGGCCGCCGAGCGCCTCCCGCTCGAGATCCGCGAGGCCGACGCCGAGAACCTGCCCTTCCCGGACGCGTCGTTCGACGTCGTGCTCTCGACCTTCGGCGTGATGTTCACGCCCAACCAGGAGCGCGCCGCCGCCGAGATGGTGCGCGTGTGCCGGCCGGGCGGGCGGATCGGGCTCGCGAACTGGACGCCGGAGAGCTTCATCGGCCAGGTGTTCAAGACGCTCGGCCGCTTCCTCCCGCCGCCCGCCGGGGTGAAGTCGCCGGCGCTGTGGGGCACCGAGGTGCGGCTCGCGGAGTTCTTCTCGGCCGCGGCAACCTCGATCGACGCGCAGCGCCGCGAGTTCGTGTTCCGCTACCGCTCGCCCGCGCACTGGCTCGAGATCTTCCGCACCTGGTACGGGCCGGTGCACAAGGCGTTCGGCGCGCTCGAGGCCGCGAAGCAGGCGGAGCTCGCCGGCGACCTCGAGGCGCTGATGGCGCGCTTCAACCGGGCGCAGGACGGGACGCTCGTGCTGCCGAGCGAGTATCTCGAGGTGGTGATCAGCCGGCGCTAGAGCCGGGGCGAGGAAGCGGCGGCGGTGGTCGCCGCCGCCGCTCAGGACAGCACCGTCAGCCCCTTGACACGGGAAAAGTCCCGGTCGTGGGTCACGAGCGCATCGGCGCCGATCGCGATCGCGCTCGCGAGCTGGACCGCATCGGGCAGCTTGAGCCCGAGCGAGACGCGAAACCGCGCCGCGCTCTCGGCGACGTCCGTGCTCAGCGCAACCACCTCCCAGGATTCCATCACTGCGCGGTAGCGACGGACGAGCGTCTCGTCGCCCGCTCGCAACGGGCCGGCGAGAACCTCGGCGATGGTCATCGTCGCCACCGCGAACGCGATCTCACCGGCCGCCTGCCGGTCGAACAGCGGCTGGAAACGGGCCGCGTACTGCGGATGCGACTCGAGGTGGTAGATGATCGGCGCAGCGTCGAGCAGCACCAGCGCGCCGCGCGGGAGCGCCGCGAGATCTAGCGGCTCCACTCGTCGCGCAGCCGGCGCAGGGTTCGGGCACTGTTGCGGCCCCAGAGCCCGCGCCCGGAGCCGGCGAGCGGGGTGAGCGGCCGCTGCCGCGCCCGCGCCGGCAGCTCGGCGATCGGCACGAGCGCAGCGATCGAGCGCCCGTGGCGGGTGATGATCGTCGAGCGACCCTTTTCGGCCTCGGCCAGCAGGGCGGGCAGCTCGTTGCGGGCGTCCTGGACGCCTCTGCGGGCGGGGCGCTTCATGCCGCTGACTGTACAGTCTGTACGGAATTGGGTCAAGCGCATAGGCCCTGCGCACGTTCCAGCCCTCGCTGACGAACGCCCTCGGGGTCTGGCCGCGCTCGGCGGCTTCCGCCGCCGTTGCGGCCCGTCGCGGCGTTCCGGCCGCGCCGCGGGCGAAAAGGCGGCGATCCCCGCGACCTCGTACTACACTCGCGTCGCTTCTCCCGGCACTCCCCGATTCCCCGGAGGACCGCGACCCGTGCTGCTGGAGCGCGAGGAACCGCTCGAGGCGCTGCGAGGCGCCCTCGCCCGAGCGCGGGCGGGCGAGGGCCACACGCTCCTCGTCGGCGGCGAAGCGGGCATCGGCAAGACCTCGCTCCTCGAGCACTTCACCGCCGAGCGCCCGGGCGGCGTCCGCGTCCTCTGGGGCGCGTGCGAGGCGCTCGCCACGCCGCGCCCGCTCGGGCCGCTTGCCGACATCGCCGAGGCGATCCGCGGCCCGCTGCTGGAGGCGCTGCGGTCGAGTCGTCCGCCGCACGAGCTCTTCCAGGGCTTCCTCAACGCGCTCCGCGAGCACGACGGCCCGACCGTCGTGGTGATCGAGGACGCGCACTGGGCCGACGACGCGAGCGCCGATTTCCTGAAGTTCGTCGCGCGGCGGATCGTGCGCTACCCGGTGCTCCTCGCAGTGACCTATCGCGAGGAGGAGGTCCCGCCGCGCCACCCGTTCGCACGCGCGGTCGCCGACGTGCCGGCCGACCACCTGACGCGCATCGTCCTGCGCGGGCTCTCGCCCGCCGCAGTGGACGAGCTCGCGCGCCGGCACGGGCGCAGCCTCCCCAACCTGCACGCGCTCAGCGCCGGCAACCCGTTCCTCGTCACCGAGCTCGTGCGGAGCGACGAGCCGCCGCCTTCGGCCACCCTGCGCGGGGCGGTGCTTTCCCGCCTCGCCCAGCTCGGCGAGCGCCCGCGCGAGCTCGCGGAGCTCGTGTCGGTGATGCCCGACCGCATGGAGCGCCGACTCCTCGACCGCGCGGTCGCAGACGACGACGCCCTCCAGGCCTGCGTCGCGCAGGGCTTGCTCGTCCTCGACCGCGATCACGTCCGCTACCGCCACGAGCTCTCGCGCCGCGTCGTCGAGGAGTCGCTCGGGGCCGCCCGGCGGCGCGAGCTGAACGCGCGCGTGGCGGCGTTCCTCGCCGGCGAGCCGCTCGACGCCACCGCCCTCGCGCGGCTCGTGCATCACGCTGATGCCGCGGGCGACGCGGCGAGCGTGCTCCGCCACGCGCCGACCGCCGCCGCGGAAGCCGCGCGGCGCGGCGCGCACCGCCAGGCCGCGGCGTTCCTCGTCGCGTCGACCCGGTACGCCGACGCGCTCGCGCCGCGCGAGCGCGCCGGGCTCCTCGACCGGCTCGCGCAGGAAGCGTTCGCGGGCAGCCTGCACGACGAGGCGCTCGCCGCGAACGAACGCGCGTTCGCGCTCTGGCGCGAGCTCGGCGACACGTTCGCGCAGGGGCGCAACCGGCGCACGCGCTTCGAGTTCGGCGAGTTCGCGAATTACGGCGATCGCGCCGCGTTCGCCGCCGACCTCGAGTCGGCAGTGGGACTGCTCGAGCCGCACGGGCCCTCCACCGACCTCGCGATGGCCTACGTCGACTGGTCCTTCCGGCTCAGCATGCGCGGCCGCCACGACGAGGCGCAGGCCTTTCACGACCGGGCGGCGGCGATGGCCGAGGCGCTCGCCGATCCGCACGCCCTCGCCCACGTGCTGCTCCTCGGCGAGCGGCGCTGCCATTCGTTCCTCGGCGTGCCGAGCCTCGAGCGGACCGCGCGCGCGCTCGAGCTCGCGTTGCGGTCGGGCGACGAGGCGCTCGCCGCGCAAGCGTGGGGGCTCTACGGCACGTTCGCGCGATCGAGCGGCGACCTCGCCGCGCTCGACCGCGCGGTCCGCGAGGGCTCGCGTTTCTTCGAAGCACGCGATCTCGACGGCCAGCGGATGGTGCTGCGCGCGCAGGCCGCCTGGGGCGAGCTCCTCCGCGGCAACTGGGACGCGGTGCCGGGCATCGCCGCCGAGGTGCTGGCACGGCCGCAGGTGCCGGGGCTCGCCGAGTTCTTCGCGCGATCGAGCGTTGCGCTCGTGCGCGCGCGCCGCGGCGAGCCGGGCGCGCTCGCGCAGACCGAACGGGCGGTGGAGGCGGTCAGGGCGCGCCTCGACTCGCCCGCGACGCGGATCAACGGCGGCGGCATTTCCGCGGAGGCGAACTGGCTTGCGGGCCGGCACGATGCCGCGCTGGCCCTTGCGCGGCGCGCGTTCGAAGAGGCGTGCGACATGGCCGCGACCGCGCGGCGCTTCGGCATCACGCCCATCTGGACGCGCGGCGTGCGGGTCCTCGCCTGGTGGCTGTGGCGCGAGATCGGCGCGCCGATCCCGCCGGACATGGAAGGGCCGATCGGACTGCAGCTGCGCGGGGACTGGCGGGCCGCCGCGCGCATCTGGGAGGAGCTGGGCATGCCCTACCACCGCGCGATGGCGCTCGTCGACGGCGACGAGCCAGCGCGGCGCGAAGCGTTCGCGATCCTCGAGCGGCTCGGCGCCGCCGCGGCGATCGAGCGGGTCCGGGAGATGCTCGCCGGGCGCGGCGTGCGCGGCATCCCGCGCGGCCCGCGCGCGGCGACGCGCGCGAACCCGATGGGGCTCACCGAGCGCGAGATCGAGATCCTGCGGTTGCTCGAACAGGTATTGCCGAACGCCCAAATCTCGCGCCGGCTGCACCGCTCGGTGAAGACCGTCGGCCACCACGTCTCGGCGATCCTCGCCAAGCTCGGCGCGGCGAGCCGGCAGGAGGCCGCGCACATCGCGCGGAGCAAGGGGCTGCTCGACCGGTAGGCGGTCGCGCGGGGACGCTCGACGCGGAAGGCCGGGCGGCTACTTCACCGTCGAGGTGGGAATGTTGGGGCTCTCGGGGTTCACCGTGACCGTCCGCATGGCGGGCGAGATCACGAGATCCATGTCCTCCATCGGCACGGCGCCGAGAAGAACTTCGTCGCCGAGAACGAGCGCGCCGGTGAAGCAGGCCCGGTTGGCGAAGTGCACTTCGACCGGCCCGACGTAAGGGCACAGCCGCTTCGACCCGTCGGCAGTGGTCACCTCGCGCTCGTAGAGCTGCTCGAGCCCGAGCTGAAGCGCGACGTGCGGGGGAACGCAGAGGTGCAGTGCCCCGGAATCGGCGAGCGCCTGGACCTGGATCGGCTGCAGCCCGGGCTGCCGCGGATTTTTCAGCGTGATGGTGGTGTGCACGAGACCCATGCCGTCGATCGTCCCATCCGGACGAGTCGCCGTCAAATGCGGGCCGCCAGGGCCGGCCGCGATGGTCCCGCGCGTGCGCGTCCGGGCGCTGCGATCCTCGCCGGGCCAAGACCCGTACTACACTCGGCGCGTATCTCCCGGCACCGCCCCCGACCCCGGAGGACCGCGACCCGTGCTGCTGGAGCGAGAGGAGCCGCTGGCGGCGCTCGAGCGCGCCCTCGAGCGCGCGCGCGCGGGTCGCGGCCACGCCTTCCTCGTCGGCGGCGAGGCGGGCATCGGCAAGACTTCGCTGCTCGAGACCTTCGCCGCCGAGCGGGCGGGCGGCGCGCGCGTGCTCTGGGGCGCGTGCGAGGCGCTCGCCACGCCGCGGCCGCTCGGGCCGCTGCTGGACATCGCCGACGAGCTGGGCGGTGCGCTCGCGGAGGCGCTGCGCTCGAACCGCCCGCCGCACGAGCTCTTCCACGGCTTTCTCCAGGCGGTGCGGGCGCACGACGGGCCGACGGTCGTGGTGGTGGAGGACGCGCACTGGGCGGACGATGCGAGCGCGGATTTCCTCAAGTTCGTCGCGCGCCGGATCGCGCGCTACCCGGCGCTGCTCGCGGTCACCTACCGCGATGAGGAGGTCTCGCCGCGGCACCCGATGATGCGGGCGGTGGCCGACGTGCCGGCCGACCATCTGACGCGCCTTGCCTTGCGCGGGCTCTCGCCGGCCGGGGTGGAGGCGCTGGCGCGCGAGCACGGGCGGAGCCTGCCGAACCTGCACGCGCTGAGCGGGGGGAATCCGTTCCTCGTGACCGAGCTCGTGCGCAGCGACGAGCCGCCGCCCTCGGCGACCCTGCGCGGGGCGGTGCTCGCGCGGTTCGTGCAGCTCGATGCGGCGGCGCGCGAGGTTGCAGAGCTCGTGTCGGTGGTGCCGGACCGGCTCGAGCGGCGGCTGCTCGACCGGGCGATCCCGGGGGCGGACGAGGCGCTGCGAACCGCCGCCGAGCGCGGCCTGCTCGTGGTCGATCGCGCGCATGCGCGCTACCGCCACGAGCTTTCGCGCCGGGTGGTCGAGGACTCGCTCGCCGACGCGCGGCGGCGCGAGCTGAACGCGCGCGTGCTCGGGCTGCTGGCCGCCGGGCCGCTCGACGCGACGACCCTCGCGCGGCTCGTGCATCACGCCGACGCCGCGGGCGATGCGGCGGGCGTGCTCCGCCACGCACCGGTCGCGGCCGGGGAGGCGGCGAAGCGCGGCGCGCACCGCCAGGCGGCGGCGTTCCTCCGCGCGGCGCTGCGCTACGGCGATCGGCTGACGCCGCGCGAGCGCGCGGGGTTTCTCGACCGGCTCGCCGACGAGGCGTTCGCGGGGACGCTGAACGACGAGGCGCTCGACGCGAACGAGCGCGCGTTCGCGCTCTGGCGCGAGGCCGGCGACACGTTCGCCCAGGGCCGCAACCGCCGCCGCCGGTTCGAGTTCGGCGAGTACGCGAACTACGCAGCGCGCGCCGCGTTCGCCGGCGCGATCGAATCGGCGATCGGGCTCCTCGAGCCGCACGGGCCCTCGACCGCTCTCGCGATGGCCTACGCCGACTGGGCGCTGCGCCTCAGCATGCGCAGCGAGCACGACGAAGCGCAGATCTACGAGAACCGCGCGCTCGCGATGGCGGAGGCGATCGCCGATCCGTCCGCGCTGGCCCACGTGCTGCTGTACGGCGAGCGACGGTGCAACTCGTACATCGGCGTGCCGCGTCTCGACCGGGTCCGGCGCGCGGTCGACCTTGCCCTGCGCTCGGGCGAGGATGCCCTCGCTGCACACGCGTGGGCCCTGTACGCGATGTTCGCGCGCTCCGCCGGGGACCTCGCCGCCCTCGACCGGGCGCTCGCCGAGGGGTTGCGCTTCGTCGAGGCGCGCGATATCGATGGGCAGCGGGCGATCCTGCGCTCCCAGCAGGCGTGGCTCGAGCTGCTGCGCGGCGGATGGGACGCGGTGCCCGGCATCGTTGCCGAGCTCCTGGACAAACCCGATCTCCCGGGACTCGCGCATCAATTCGCGAATACGAGCGTCGCGCTCGTGCACCTCCGCCGCCACGGCGACCGCGCCGCGATCGCGCAGATCGCGCGGGCCGGCGAGGTCGCCGAATCGCGTCTCGGCGCGCCCGGGACGTTCGTCGGTACGCGCAGCCAGCTCGCGGAGGCCTATTGGCTCGTGGGAGAGCGGGCGCTCGCGCGCGAGTACGCTCGGGAGGCATTCGGGTACACGCGGGATATGGCGGCTACCGCGCGCCGTTTCGGCGTCGAGGCGGCGTGGACACGCGGGGCGCGCGTGACTGCCTGGTGGCTGTGGCGGGAGATCGGCGTACCGATCCCGGCGGATGTGGAGGGGCCGATCGGGCTCCAGCTCCGGGGCGACTGGCGGGCCGCTGAGCGAGTCTGGGGCGAGGCGGGCATGCCGTACCACCGGGCGATGGCGCTCGTCGACGGCGACGAGCCGGCGCGCCGCGAAGCCTTCGCGATCCTCGAGAAGCTCGGCGCCGAGGCAGCCATCGAGCGCTGCCGCGAGATGCTCGCCGAGCGTGGCGTGCGCGGCATCCCGCGCGGACCGCGCGCCAAGACGCGCGCCAACCCGATGGGCCTCACCGACCGCGAGGTCGAGATCCTGCGCCTGCTCGAGCAGGGCCTTCCGAACGCGCAGATCTCCCGCCGCCTGCACCGCTCCGCGAAGACCGTCGGCCATCACGTCTCGGCCATTCTCGCCAAGCTCGGCGCGGCGAGCCGGCAGGAGGCCGCGCACATCGCGCGGAGCAAGGGGCTGCTCGACCGGTAGGCGGATCGCGTCGGCGCCAGGCGATCTAATTCCACGATTTCCGTGTTACACTGATTCCGTGATTCCGCCAGCGGGCCGGCCATGAAGAACGTCACGATCACCCTCGACGAGCAGACCGCAGCATGGGCGCGCGTCCACGCGGCCGAGCGCGACATGAGCGTGTCCCGCATGATCGCTGAGCTGCTGCGCCGGCGGATGCGGGAGGTGCGCGAGTACGACGAGGCGATGCGCCGCTTCCTCGCCAAGCGGCCGGTCCGGCTCGGGCGGCCCGGGCAGCGGTACGCGACCCGGGACGAGCTGCATGACCGCTCCCGTCTTCGTTGACACGAACGTCTTTCTCTACTGGCGCGACGGCCGGGACACGGCCAAGCAGGCGCGCGCGGCCGAGTGGCTCGCGCACCTCTGGCGCGAGCAGACCGGGCGCACGAGTACCCAGGTGCTGTCCGAGTACTACGTCAACGTGACGCGGAAGCTCGATCCGGGCCTCAAGCCCGACGAGGCCTGGGACGACGTGCATGCGCTCCTCGCCTGGGAGCCGCAGGCGATCGACGGGCCGCTCCTCGAGCGCGCACGCGCAGTGGGCGAACGCTACGGCTTGAGCTGGTGGGACAGCCTCGTGATCGCCGCCGCCCAGGCGCAGGGCTGCTCGCTGCTCCTCACCGAGGATCTGCAGGACGGCGCCGTCTACGGCGGCGTCACCGCGCGCAGCCCGTTCCGCCTGTCGCTCGGCGAGGGCGCCGCAGCCTACGCAACTGCGCCCGCGGCCGCGCGGCGTATCCCCCGGCGGGGCCGTCCGAAGCGCTGAACCCGGCGCCCGCTTCGGGCTCGCCGGCCGCGCGCGACTCGCGGGCACGCGGCGCCCGCCGCCGGCGGGGCGCCGGCGCATGGATGCCGCACAAAGATAGGGAGCCTCCCCGCCAAAGATAGGGCAACGCGCCGATTCGGCCGCGGCGCCGTCCCCCTAACCTGCAATCGTCCCCTCGCGCGTACCGCCGCGGGGACGGGCAGGAGGAGGACGAGATGAACGGGAAGCTGGGCTGCACCGCCGCCGCTGCGGGCGCGATCTTCCTCGCGACTGCGGCGGCGCTCCCCGTCCGTGTCGGCGAATCGGCCGCCGCGACGCTCCTGGCGCCGTCGCATCCGGCGCCGACGCCCCCGGCCGCAGCGCCCCCGACCGCAGCGCCCCCGGCCGCAACCCCCCCGGCCGCAGCGCTCCCGGCAGCGACGGCACCGGCCGCCCCGCCCGCGGGCGCCGCCACCCTCGCGCACGACCCGCAGTTCATCCTCGAAGTCGTCGCCCGCCGGATGGGCGTCACGCTCCGCTCCGACGTCCCGCCGCCGGCGATCCGGCTCGAGAGCCGTACGCCGCTCGCGCGAGCGCAGGCCGCGGCCGAGCGGCAGTGGGGATTCCGGCCGCCCGTGTTCGTCAGCACCTTCGCGGTGGCCACGAACGAGATCTACCTGATCGACGAGCGGGGCCTGTACGAGCGCCACGGCGGCTCGCTCGACGACTCGCTCGCGCACGAGTTCGTGCACTACATCCAGGCCCACTACCTCGGCGACCGGCTCGCTACCGAATGGTCCGAGTCCGAGGCGGTGGCGGTGCAGACGTGGTTCAGGA
>Ga0187892_10012110_pt1 | contig 10362 bp, 6 predicted proteins | sample MA1701073metaG_FD_139345 | JGI IMG/M metagenome (GOLD analysis project Ga0187892, IMG submission 139345) | Bio-ooze microbial communities from a basaltic lava cave in the Kipuka Kanohina Cave System on the Island of Hawaii, USA - MA170107-3 metaG ...
GCGGTTACACGAAGGGCCTGCCGCTTACTCTTCGCTCGCCATTTTGAAGGACCGGTCAATTGGCTGTCTGTATGAGCGCGGCGAAACGCATCCGTACGAACGCATCACCTTCGCTCGCTTTAGCCTTGAGTGGCTCAGCAGCGGACAAGACCAATTGAAGAAGTGAAATCAGGCCCGATTCAGGACCACCTTGGCAGGCTGACGCTGAATCGGTTGCTCCTGCGGGCAGCCGTCTCTGAGGGGGCGGAGAGCAATCATCATTGTCTAAAAAGCGAAGGGCTCCAATGCATACCGCCAGCAAAGACCAGCAAATAAAACAGTGCTTCCAAAGCGAAGGCTACGTGGCGTTGAAAGGTTTTCTCAGCCCGCAGGAAGTGAAGGAACTCGGCCAGGAAATCGATCGCTACATTAACCAGGTGACCCCTCACCTTCCACCTGAGGAAGTGTTTTACGAGAGGAAAGGACAACCGGAAACCCTCAAGCAACTCCAACGAATGTTCCAGCACGACGATTATTTCAACCGGTTATTCCTTTCTGAGCGCATCACCTCTGTCGCAGAGCTCTTGCTTGAGGGGCCGGTTATCGGCAAGAACCTGCAATGGTTCAACAAACCCGGCAAGATCAGCCAGCCCACCCCGCCGCATCAGGATGGCTATTACTTTATGATTACGCCTCATGAAGCGGTGACCATGTGGCTCGCGTTAGACGAGGTCGATCAAAGTAACGGGTGCATTCACTACGTACCTGGCTCACACCGCTTGGGATTGCGCCCCCATCAACGCACGGCGATTCTTGGCTTCTCGCAAGAGATCTCCGACTATGGTCCAGTGGATCGGGCCGCGGAAGTCGCCATTGTCGCTCAGCCAGGCGATTTATTGGTCCATCACAGCCTGACGATCCATCGCGCGGACGCCAATGCCAGTCATCGCAACCGGAGAGCCTTGGGCTTCATCTACTACTCGACCCGAGCTCAGGAAGACGTCGAACGCCAGCACGCCTATCAGAGAAAACTCACCAAAGACCTTATCAAGGAAGGAAAGCTTTGAGTTCCGAGGGAAACTTTTCGGATCGAGAAAGGCGCATTGTGTTCCTGCGATACGCTGACGCCGATGCGGTGGAAGTCAACAATCAACGGCGGCCACGCCTGGGAAGACTGCTTCGAGGGACCAGTCAATTCCCCGAGGTCCGAGACTGCGAGGCCGCTTTGTGATCCTAAACCCTGAAGGCAGAACTAGCCCGGGTTGGGCTTTGCGATTTGGCACAGCGATCCAGACCAATTGACTCCCATGAATTCATTGCAAGGCCCTGATATCAAGGGAACCTGGGCCACGTTACTGCTACCGCTCAATTCAGATGAGAGCATCGACTATTCACGTCTCGCTGATGAAATCGACCTTCTCATAGCAAGTGGTATGGATGGAATTTACTCCAACGGGCACTGCCGGCGAGTTTTACGCTCAATCTGAGGAAGAGTTTGACCGTATCCAGCTCTTGCTCGCTGAGAGATGTGAGCGACACCGAATAGCCTTTCAGATTGGCATCAATCATATGGCCGCCCAGGTGTCGCGTTCACGCTTGCTGCGGGCCGTCTCTTTAAAGCCTGGAGCCTTTCAGGTCATCCTGCCCGACTGGTTTCCTTTGAGAATTGAAGAAACCGTTGCCTTTCTGCAAAAGATGGCGGAGCTGGCAGCTCCGGTTCCTCTGGTCCTTTATAACCCGCCGCACGCGAAAGTCATTTTGAGCCCGAGTGACTACGCTCGAGTCTGCAGAGATGTCTCTTCTCTTGTCGGAGTCAAAGTGGCTGGAGGCGATGCTGATTGGTTCGATGCCATGCGGCGAGCCAGTCCCGAGCTTTCTATCTTCGTACCCGGACACCAACTGGCCAGCGGAATCCGCCTGGGAGCATCGGGATCCTATTCGAACGTTGCCTGTTTGCAGCCGGCCGGCGCCAGCCGCTGGTATCAGCTCATGCAGAGGGATATCCATGCAGCGGTCCAATTCGAAGGACGGATCCAGCGTTTCCTCTCGGACTATGTTGTTCCTTTCCAGACGCGACAAGGCTTCTCCAACCAAGCTTTGGACAAGCTACTGGCTTATATCGGAGACTGGGCTTCGGTTGGGACCCGCCTCCGCTGGCCCTATCGCTGGATTCCAGAAGCTGAAGCCCGGGATCTGCGATCGATTGCCCGAAAGTGCTTACCGGAATTGTTTGAGTGCTAAGACAAGCCGAGGAATCATGCTCGAACCTGGCCGTAAGCATGAGATTGGCAGCTTGAGAACCATGAAAGCCTGTTCGGCTCCTGGGTCTGCAGTACGCTCGATACTTTGACCACGGACTCGCCACGAGACTTGATCGGGAGAGGGGCCTCTTCGTATCTTCATTTTTTCGATCGCTCTTCCCTTTTTGTCTGAAAGGACCTTAACTCGGGCAATGACGATCAAAGACTGAGTCGCTATGGCGAGCTCCGCTCCCGAGAAAGGACCTCAATGAATCCATTCCGAGGCATTCTCCCAGCAGTGGTAACCCCCTTCGATTCTGAGGAGGAATTCGCTCCACGCACCTTTGAAGGTTTGCTGGAGCGCCTTTACAGGAAGGGGGTCCATGGCATCTATGTCTGCGGCCAGACCGGTGAAGGCCTGCTGCAGCCCGTCGCGCAGCGAAAGCGCGTGGCTGAGGTTGCGGTGAAAAACTCTCCGGCTGGAAAGCAGGTGATCGTTCATGTTGGGGCCCATCGAACTTCCGAGGCCATCGAGTTAGCCAGGCATGCATCCCAGATTGGCGCCCAGGCCATCAGCAGCCTGGCGCCCAACGGCCCCTATTCATTTGCCGAAATTCAGGCCTATTACAGAGCCTTGGCTGCAGTGTCCGATGTCCCGGTGCTCATCTACTACTTCCCTGAAGTCTGCCCGACGGTCCACAGCTTGAATCAGATTTCCAGTCTCTGTGAAATCCCCAATGTGATTGGCTTGAAATTCACGGATTTCGATCTCTTCAAGCTCTCCACACTCCACCAGCATGGGCACACCGTTTTCAATGGCAGGGATGAAATCCTTGTGGCAGGGCTGCTGATGGGTGCCGACGGCGGCATCGGCAGTTTTTACACCCTCGTGCCCGAATTGTTCCTGCAAGTCTACGAACTGGCGCAAACCGGCCAGTGGGACAAAGCCCGGGAAGTCCAGAATGTGATCAACGAATTGATTGCTATTACAATTCGCTTTCCGTTGTTTCCGGCGATTCGGTGCATGCTGGCCTGGTCTGGCCTTGACTGCGGCCGATGTCTCGAGCCCCGCCGCTCATTGAGTGCTCAGGAGGAGAGCACACTTCGTGACCAGCTCTCGAAATCCAAACTGGCAGAAAGTATCCTTTCTAGAGTCGCGCCTTCGTGAGAAGTCTACTGTGAACATCTTCTTCAATAGAAGCAATTAGCCGGCACGAAAGAAAGCTTCCCAAGTGGCGCCCAAGTTCTCCATGAAACCATTTTCGTTCGCTCTTCTCTGTTGTTTTCTGACTCATGGCCTGTATGCCATGGCACACGCAAGGACTGCAGCGCAGCAGTTATTTCATTGGCGCCACCTTCCGGACCTCCCGATGGCCGTCAGCGGCCAGATGGTTGGCGTCAGCAATGGTACTTTAATTGTGGTCGGAGGCTCGATGTTTGCCAAGTCGCTGTTCGAGGGCGGCCGAAAAGAGTGGGTGGATACAGTATTCGTCCTGGAGCCCGGCAAAGAACATTGGCAAGAGGCCTATCGGCTCGACCAGCCTCTGGCCTACGGCGCCGCCGTAAGCGTCGCGGGAGGAATGATCTGCCTGGGCGGTGGCAACGCTCAGCGAAATACAGCCGAGGTCTTCCGACTCCGCTGGACAGGAGGGCGCATCGAAAAAACGCCCCTTCCCCGCCTCCCTCATCCTTGCGCCATGATGGCGGCCGCAATGCTTGGCGAGCGCATCTATGTGGCCGGAGGACAAGAATCCCCTCAATCGACCCAAGCCTCGAGGAGCTTCTGGACACTGGATCTCTCGAAGTCGGACTTGAGATGGGAAGTATTGAAGGAGTGGCCGGGAGCCGGCCGGATTCTGCCAGCGGCAGCTGCTCAAGACGGCGCCTTCTACCTCTTTAGCGGTGCCGAACTGGAACCGGGGGATGATGGCAAAGCAGTGCGACGGTACTTGAACGATGCCTACCGATTTCGTCCCGGCAGCGGTTGGGATCGACTTGTCGATCTGCCTCAGGCTGCGGTGGCGGCCCCATCCATTGAATATGGACAGTCTCACATCCTGCTGATGGGGGGAGACAATGGAGCGAACGCATTCCGCATCTGGGAGCTGAAGGAGAATCATCCCGGCTTCAGTCGGGAGATTCTGGCTTTTCACACGATCACCGGGACCTGGAGTCCGATGGGAACTCTGCCGGTGGGTCTGGTCACGAGCCAGATCGTCCGGTGGGGAAATTCGCTGGTGATCCCGGGTGGCGAGGACCGACCAGGGCGCCGTTCCGCCGCCGTGCTCTCGGCCGAACCGCTCGAAGCCAAGGGACACTTTGGCTGGCTCAACTATACGATTCTCGCGACTTATCTACTGGCCAATTTGCTGATTGGCGTCTACTTCGGATACCGCCAAAAGAGCACCGAAGATTTCTTTCGAGGAGGACAACGAATCGCCTGGTGGGCCGCGGGGATCGCCATCTTCGGCACCCAGCTCAGTTCGCTGACCTTCATGGCTGTGCCGGCTAAGGCTTACGCGACCGATTGGACATATATTTTGGTCAATTTCACCATCCTCCTGATGGCACCGGTGGTGGTTTACTGTTATCTGCCGTTTTTCCGCTCTCTCAATGTCACTACAGCCTACGAGTACCTCGAGAGACGCTTCAATCTGGGGATCCGCCTCTTTGCAAGCACGGCCTTTGTCCTTTTGCAGACCGGCCGGATGGCGATCATCCTCTTTCTTCCGTCTATGGCTTTGGCCGTCGTCTCAGACTTGAACGTCTACGTTTGCATTCTGGCGATGGGTCTTCTTTGCACGCTTTATACTTTGCTCGGCGGAATTGAGGCTGTCACCTGGACTGATGTCCTTCAAGTCATCGTACTGTTGGGAGCCGCACTCCTTACACTCGTGCTGATTGCCAGCCGGTTGAATGGCGGAGCGGCAGAAATGATTTCTGTGGCGTTGGCGGATGGCCGGCTGAAGGTCTTTCACTGGAGTTGGGACTATACGATTTCCGCCGTATGGGTGATCTTAATTGGCAATCTCTTTGCCCAGTTGATTCCTTATACAACCGACCAGGCCGTCATTCAACGATATCTCACAACACCGGACCAGAAGCAGGCGGCTCGGGCCATCTGGGTGAATGGTTTTTTGAGTATTCCTGCCTCACTGCTGTTCTTCAGCATAGGAACGGCGTTGTATGTCTTTTACCGCCAGCATCCCCAACTGTTGAATCCGGCTTATCCTACGGATGCGATTTTTCCTTGGTTCATTGTCAGCCAGATGCCTTCTGGATTGTCCGGTTTGGTGATCGCCGGAGTCTTTGCAGCGGCACAATCGACGGTTAGTGGATCGCAGAACAGTGTGGCCACAGTCATCGTCACTGACTTCTTCCGAAGGTTACGGCCCCAAGTGAGCGACCTCGTCTGCTTACGCCTGGCTCGCTGGATGACGGTTGTCTTCGGCATTTTTGCGACCTCCGTTTCAATTCTGATGGTGACCTTCAATATCCGATCGTTGTGGGATGTGTTTCTGAATCTGCTGGGGTTGGTCGGAGGAACAGTGGCCGGGCTCTTTGCTCTGGGAATCTTCACGGTAAGGGCCAATGGGCGAGGAGCCGCTGTGGGTGCCGCCGCGGGTGTGATGATTCTGTATCTGGCCCAGAGATTTACATCGGTTCACTTCTTTCTCTATGCAGCGGTGGGAATGTGTTCCTGCTTCATTGTCGGATATGCAGCGAGCCGCCTGTTACCGGAGGGACCTCGGGATTTGACCGGTCTTACGCTTTACACCAGGGCCGGGGATGGGGTCCACCCAATCGAAACAGGTGAAGTCGGAATTGCCAGGCGCTCGATCTGAACGTGTCACATCATCCTGGGAAGACAGCCTCGCCCCTTCGGCGCCCTCTCTTGCTTCATAAGCGTTGCTAACTCGCGCGGCCTTCAGGCAGGGACTACTCTGTCTCGCCTCAGGAGCTTTTGGAAAACTCAACTGCTGCCCTCGTAGCAGTAGCCATTGTCTTAATCATCTCATCAGGGGGTTTTTATGGAGAACTTACGATCAAGTTGGTTCAGGTCACAGAGAGGATGCGCTGCTCCTCTTGCAGAATGGCTTTTCCTGTTCTTTCTCCTGAGCAGAGTTGCTGCCACAGGCCAGCCTCTGCTGGAGAAGATCGACCTTTTTGAAGCGAACAAAGGTCAATATGCGCACTATCGGATTCCCGGCATCGTGGTGACTTCGAAAGGGACCCTGCTAGCATACTGTGAAGCTCGCAAAAGCACTCGCGGAGACTGGGGGACCATCGACATCCTGCTGCGGCGCAGCACTTCGGGCGGCAAGACCTGGGAGCCGGAAAGGAAAATTGTCACACCTCCCGCTCACGTTTCGAAGAATCCGGTGGCTCTTAAACAGAATCTCGCCAGCGCTGAAGAAGTGACTGTGAATAATCCGGTGGCCATTGTCGACCACCAGACCGGCGCCATTCACTTTCTCTATTGTATTGAGTATGCCCGCTGCTTCTACATGCGCAGTGATGATGACGGGAAAACCTTCACAGAGCCGGTCGAGATCACTGCGACATTTGAAAAGTTCCGCCCGGAATATGACTGGAAAGTGATTGCCACAGGGCCCGGTCACGGCATTCAGCTGAAGAATGGCCGGCTCATCGTTCCGGTATGGCTTTCCACGGGCACCGGCGGACACGCGCATCGTCCGTCCATTGTTTCTGTTGTTTACAGCGACGACCACGGCAAGACCTGGAAACGGAGTGACACTGTGCCCGATACTTATCAGAACCAAAGCGAGACGGTTACGGTGCAGTTGCAGAACGGGCCGGTGCTGCTCAATATGCGAAACGAATCTCCTGAACACCGCCGCGCCATCTCCATCAGCGCCGATGGGGTCAGCCAATGGTCCCAGCCGGTACTCCAGCCGGACCTTCTCGAGCCGATCTGCATGGGCAGCATCATTCGTGTCACCGCGCAGCCGGAGTTCCGCAAAAGCCGCATCATCTTTGCGAACCCGGACAACCTGGAGGCCACTCGTCGCAGAGGACCGCAGGACATCAACAAGGATCGGAAGAACCTCACGATCAAGCTGAGTTATGACGAGGGAAAAAGCTGGCCGGTTTCTCGAGTCCTCGAACCGGGCCTTAGCGCTTACTCCGACTTGACCGTTGGTCCGGACAAGATGATGTATTGCTTTTATGAACGGGTTGGTGTGAACGAAAATATGTATAACCCTCGTTATCTCACCTTGGCTCGCTTCAATCTGGAATGGCTCACTGAGGGCAGGGACCAGCTCGATCAATGAATCAGAAGATTTGAAACGGAACGTTTCGGATGATTCGTGGGAGAGAACAGGGCAGCAGACGAGGTTCAAGCAGGTTGATGGCTGCGAGTGATCGGTGGGGTGCGCGAGACCAACCCCGCGAAAAGGCGGGTGTCTTCGCAGAGATCTCACTCTCCTACTGAGCATAGCCGAGGCTTCTGAGAATCTCCTCGTCGCTCTGGGATTTCACAGGCTCTGCCTCGGTCAAGTCTGTAGCGAGGAACCAATGTTTGAGTTCCGATGTTAATTCTTCGTATTGTCCATTGCTGTCATGAAGAACTCGCGGTGTCAATTCGGAGGGGTCTTTCTCAATATCAACCATGGAAAGCAGATTCTCCCGGGGCGACCACACCCACTTCGCATGGCCCTCGAGCTTTGCCAGTCGAAGAGGCATCCGATCCTGACTAACCCATATCCAGGAAAGCCAACCTGGCGCCCATCCCTTTTTCCCGGCGAATGTGACGCAACGCACGGGTCTCCTGGGCATGCGTTCGCCGCGCTCGATCGCCGGCAGAAGGTTGAGCCCGGCGAACGACTTCTCGATCTTTGACGCGTTCTCCGTAACCAATCCCAGAACAGTTGGTGTTACGTCGAGCAAGGACACGTTTTCTCGAATCACCTTCCCCTTTGGAATGCGGTGAGGCAATCGCATGATCAGGGGAACTCTAAGGATGCTCTCATAGAGCCGTCGCCCGTGGCCGACGTATCCCTTCTCACCCAGACCTTCACCATGATCAGATGTCAGGACGACCAAGGTCGATTCCCGCAGACCATTTCGGTCGATCGCCTCGAGCAACTGGCCAACGTGGTGGTCGGTATAGCCAATTTCGGAGTCATAGTTTCTGATGCGCTGTCGGATGGCGGAGCTTCGCCACTCCATGCGTGGGCGCCTGCTTCCGCTGGCTTTCGGAGAGCCATACTTATCCCTCCAAAGATAAGGAGAATGCGGATCAAAATAGTGGACCCACATGAAGAACGGCCGCCTTGCACTTTGTTGGTTCAGCCACGAAACTGCGCGTGGCGTAACGTCTTCAGCGTAGCGGGTTGAATTAAAGACCTGATACTTTCGAGTGAGGTCTTCATCATAGACAGCAAACCATCGATCGAGATGAGTCAGGTGGGAGGTCAAAGGCCAGGCACTGATATAAGCAAGATTGGTGTAACCCAGTTTTTGCAGGATCTGTGGGAGAAACAGCCAACTTGTCTCGTTCGGCACCGCAACGCCATTGATGCGAGCACCGTGCTCCTGAGGGTATCGACTGGTAAGAAGTGAGAAGTGCGACGGACCTGTCAACGGAATCACTGAATACGCTCGGTCGAAACGAACGCCCTCCGAAGCCAACCGATCGATGAATGGACTGGTTTGTAGATGGTAACCATAGCTCGACAGGTGGTCAGCCCGAAGTGTGTCGATCGTGACCAGCAGAACGTTTGGATAGGATGCCTTGCCCGGATCTCTCCCGAACAGAATAGCTGCGGCGAAGAGCGTGGCGAAGGTAGAAATAGCGATTCCTTTGTTCATTGTTTGTGGTGGCTGCCGCTTGACAGGACACGGCCTTTGATATCAAAAGCAGATGCTAGCCATCTCCAAGGTGGGATCAGGAACCCCGGTTGAATCTTTGATCTGAACAACTCAGTTTGTGCTTTCAGCCGAGAAGCAATCTCCGGGTGACTCCGAACGATGTCATTTCGTTCTGACGGGTCTTGCTCCAGGTTGTAAAGCTGGGCCGCAGCGAACCTCACCTGTCCGCCGTTCTTAGCCGTCGGATCCGGTTGAGCTAGATGCAATTTCCAGGGACCAGAGCGCACGGCCAGAATGTTGGCGCCGCTAAAATAGTAGAAATCTGAGTTTGGAGCCGGCCTCTTTCCCTGCAGCATGGGCAGAATGTTGTTGCCGTCGATCGGGCGATCGGATGGAATCACCCCCCCTGCGGATTCAATCATGGTCGGAAAGAAGTCCATGATTGTCGCAATGCCTGTTTCGATAACTCCGGCGGGAAGATGCCCAGGCCATCGAACAATGCCGGGGACCCTAAGGCCGCCCTCCCACACCGTGTGTTTTCTGCCCCGAAAAGGGCCTGCATTGCCAGCTTCAAAACGGCGGCCAAGAGACGAGGCAGGTCCGTTGTCACTTGTGAAGATCATCAGAGTCCGACTGTCCAGGCCAAGATCCCGGACAGTGTTCAGAATCCGGCCAGTACTCCAGTCGAGTTCCTCTATAACGTCACCATAGAGCCCAGCCTTTGACCGCCCCTGAAACCCCTGGGAAACGCTTAGGGGGATATGAGGCATCGTATGCGGCAGATATAGGAAGAACGGCCGTTGTTTGTTTTCCTCAATGAATTTGATCGCTTCGGCGGTATAGCGTTGAGTCAAGGTCCGTTGGACGACCGGCCATTCAATGGGCGTTTGATTGCGATAGAGGCGCAGCCTGCTGAAGTTGGGCGGCATCATGGTCATGTCGTTGCTATAAAGCAACCCGAAAAAGAAATCGAAGCCGTGCCGGTTCGGAGAATACATAGAGAGGTCGCCGAGGTGCCACTTGCCAATGCAAGCGGTACTGTAGCCACGGGCTTTCAAGGCTTCGGCCAGCGTGATTTCGTAGTCGGGAATGCCAAACGCTTCGCGCGGATGGAGAACGCGGATCAACCCCGAACGGATAGGGTAGCGGCCTGTCAATAAGGCCGCTCGCGAGGGGGTGCAGCTAGAGGCAGCCGCGTAGAAGTTAGTCAGCCTTACCCCTTCCGACGCCATCCGGTCCAGATTCGGGGTTCGGATAGTGGGGTGACCGTAGACTCCCAGGTCCCCATATCCCAAATCATCCGCGA
>Ga0187892_10012111_pt1 | contig 10361 bp, 7 predicted proteins | sample MA1701073metaG_FD_139345 | JGI IMG/M metagenome (GOLD analysis project Ga0187892, IMG submission 139345) | Bio-ooze microbial communities from a basaltic lava cave in the Kipuka Kanohina Cave System on the Island of Hawaii, USA - MA170107-3 metaG ...
CGTGCCCCTGCCGAGGCGAAGCGTCAGCGTGTCCGCCAGCCCCGCACGCCTCAGAAGATCGCGCATCACCGCGGCCTCGCTGTCCTTCGAGTACGCGCCGCCGTAGAGATGATAGTAGTCGGGCCCGCCGGCGTAGGGCACGACCACGACGTAGGAAGGCAGTCCCTGAGCTGTCAATTCTCGCATCCTCTGCTGCGCGGCTTCCCGCGAATCGAATCGCCCAAGAAAGAACGCAAGCGGCGTGCTATGGAGGTCCCATGCGTTCGAGGCCGTCTTCAGCCCGCGCTCTACCAGCGAGCTGAGTGCGGCAGCCGCGCCCGCGCTGTCCGCCAACGGGCCCGCCATGACGCGGTAGTACACACTGCCATCGACGCGCACGGGCACGATGTAGAACGTGAGCTGCGTCGTATCGAGCACGGCCAGGGAATCGGCGCGCGCCATGGCGACCGCCAGCTGATCATAGGATTCCACGGCCACGGAGTAATTCAGAATCACACCCGCCGGCGCGGGCGTACCCGCGTCGACGGCGGTGGTCGTGCCGACGACGCTATCCGAACCGCCTGCGAGCAGCCGGCCGATCAGGAACCCGATCGCCGCCAGGCCCGCTATGGCGCCGATCACACCCCAACGCGGCCGGCCGATCCGGATGGGAAACGCGCGCCGGCTGGGCGGCGCCGGCGCCGGGCGTGGAGACTGTACAGGTGCAGCGACCGGCGCCGTCGCTTCTTCAGCGGGTCCGGGCTCCGCGCCCTGGGGCTGCTGGTGTTGCCGGGCCTGCAGGTCCGCGAGCAGTGCCGCCCGCGCTGCGTCCTTGGCCGTGCGCCTCGGCTCCGTCGAGCTCGCCGACGACTCCTCGTCCGGTACCGGCTCGAAGTGCAGCACGGGCGGCGGCGTCGGCTGCGGCGGCCGGATCACACTCTCCAGACGGATCGTCTCCGGCAACAATGCCACGGTCTGCGCAAGCTCACCCTCGTCGCTCAGCACGATGACCGAGGGCACGCGTTCAGCAATCGCGTCCAGGCCGGGAATGCCAATGGGGGCGAAAGCGAGCAGCAGCGCATTGCGCCCGGCCAGTTCAGCAAGCAGCCTCGACCAGCCAGGGTGAAGGAGCAGCTCGAGTGGATCCGGCGTGAACCCGCCGGGTGATACGAACTCGAAGGTTTCTCCGGAGGGCTGCGCCGTCACCCGCTCGAGCGACGCTCCATACAGCAGCGCATCCGCGAGACCTTCGACATTCGGTTCGCCCAGCGCCTCATGCAGCGACGGCGCCTCGAAGTCCAGGTCCGCGAGGATGACGGTCCGCGAACCTTCGAGGGCGCGCGCCAGCCCGATGGCGGCATGGGCCGCCCACGGCGTGCCGCGCTGCCCGCGCGAAGTGACCAGCAGCAACGCCGAAGGCAGCTTTGCGGCATCGAAATGCTTGCGAAGTTCGTCCGACGCGTTCGTGCTCTCGTCATCGTAAGGCACCGCGTCGGGCCAGAGACCCAGGCTCATCCAGTTGTCGTGTCTTCGATTCGGGACCGCGGAAGTCGCCGTAATCTAAGGCTGGATGGAGCCTCGGAACAGGGAACGCGCCCGGGCTCAGAACGAAGGACCGAACGACACGGAGAACACACCACCGCGATCCGGTCGATTCAGCGGGAACGCGTAGTCGAGCCGCAGAATCGTGTAGAACACGTTGAGCCGGAGCCCGAGCCCCCACGCGAAAAGCGGCTCGCGCCAGAGGAACGGATCCTGACCTGGCTTGCGATCCCAGACCACGTGCACATCGCGGGCGTCCGTGCAGGCTTCACTGCGCGAAGGATCCAGGGCACCCACACACACCTGATCGTCCCAGGCGAGGCCACCATCGAGGAACGCGACGGCATCGACGGGCGGGAAGTTGCCGAGGAATCCGATCTGCAGCTCCTTGATCACGGGCACACGGACTTCGAGGTTGGCCAGCGCCGCACTCGAACCGATGAGCTGATCGCGTACCGGACAGCGGGACAGCGATTCCTCGCCGCTGAATTGCCGGCTCTCGGTGCATTCCGTGCCACTCAGATCGAACGAGCCACCGTCATATCCGCGCAGGAAGTAGGGCCCGCCCCAGAACAGAGAGAACCGATCGGCGTCACCGCCGAATCGCGTCAGTCCGACGAGCCGCGTTGCGACGACGACCGTCTGCTTGACGTTCCAGTAGTTGCGGAAATCGATGAGCGCCTCCGTGAACGTGAGGTCGCCCAGCGTTCGTGACATCTGGAGGCGGTAGCGCCGGCCGTACACCGGGCCGGTCCACCCGAACAGCGAGTTGTCGAAGACGAGCGCCGCCGACGGCTGGAAGTAGCCGAGGCTGCCGACGCGCTGATCCTGCTGGATGGGCTCGAACGTCAGGCGATCGTAGCCGCGATAGAGCACGTCGCTCTGATAGTGCACGCCGCTCAGCCCCAGCTCGAAACGGCGGAATGTGCTGAACGGATAACTGATCATCGCCTGCGCGCTGCGGATCACGTCGCGGACGAACACATTGGCCAGCACATCGCGATTCGTACCGTCAATCTCCAGCCGCGCGTCCGTCACACCGAAGTAGCGATAGAGCGGGGTCTGCGCCACCGCGACGCCCAGATTCGCTCGCGTCTTCAGGAAACTGTAACCCATGTAGACGTTTGCATCGGAGAGCGAGCCGTTGATGTTGGCGGCCGCCAGGATGTTGTGATTGCCCAGCATGTCGGACAGCGCAATGAAGCTTCCGCCGTACACGCCATTGCCGTAGTAGCCGCCAACGCTCGCGCCGATGGTGGGCCGACCGATCATGTCGGGTGTGAACTTGACCTTGTAGTCCTCGTGACCGAACGCAACCGTGTCCGGCAAAGCGAGCGCGGCGCTGTCCAGCAGGGCCACCACCGAAACCGGCGCGAGCTGCTCCGCCGCGATGCGCTGCGGTTCGGCACTGGCGCGCAGCGTTGTTCCCGACCGATAGAACGAACCATCGAACGCCGACGACCGCAGCGGCGCCCGCGTTTCGGCCACGCTCACCGGCGGCGGGCCCACCGTGCGTGGCCCGGGCTCCGCATCCGCGATGAGCGGCCGCACCGCCCGCGGCACCGGCATGCGCGGCAACGCCAGCGGGTCTGCCACGCGGTACACGTTGTAGCCGGCCTGCTCGAAGTAGACGAACGCCAGTGCACCCTGTCGCGACCAGGACAGCACGGGGCTCAACGGACCGATGCCGATTACGCCGGACAGCACATCCGTGATGCGCGACAGTTCCGCGACCTGCACATCGTACAGGTACAGGTCGTTGGTGCCCGTGCGGTCGTTCACCCAGACCAGATGGTTGCCGTCCGGCGACCAGACGGGATTCACGTTCTTGCCTTCATCCTGATGCGGCAGAATCTCGATGGCGCCGCCGTCCAGCGAGTAGAGCGCGACGCGGTAGTTGCCGTAGCTCAGCTGATCCAGACTGGTACTCGGCCCGCGATCCGTGGTGAACGCGATGCGGCGGCCATCCGGTGACCAGGACGGCAGCAGGTCCGCGAACTTGTCCTGCGTCAGCCGCCGCAGCCTGCCCTGCAGGTCGGTCACGAACAGATCGCTCAACCCGCCATCCATCCCCGTGAACACGATGTGCTGCCCGTTCGGCGCCCAGCTCGGGTTGGACAGCCCGTTCAGCTCGAACTCGAGCTTCTTCCACACCTTTCGTCGGCGCACGTCGTACAGATACAGCGCATCATTGCCGCCGGTCTGCGCGGCAAACGCGACATAGCGGCCATCGGGCGAAAACGACGCGCTCGAATTCATGTAGCGGAGCGACTCGAAGCCGCCGCTCCGCTCCGCGGCGACCAGTTTGCGCACGACCTTGCCGGTTTCGGCGTCCGCAAGGAACAGGTCGAACGCGAAGCCATCGCGCTGCGAGAGCAGCAGAAGCTGCCGGCCGTCCGCTGAAAGCGAGGGCGCCAGGTACCACGGATCCTCGAGACGCGCGTGATTCGTCAGCCGTGTCGCGAACGAGGCCGGCTGCCGGAACTCGGCAGCCTGCGGCAGATACTGCTTCCGCACTGCGGCCATCCACTCGTTGCTCAATTCGCTCAGCGTGATGCCGAGCGTCGAGGCGAACGCGCGCTCCAGCCCGACGCGAGGCGCCTTCTGCAGCAGGATGCCGACCACCTCGTCGCCCCACTTCGAGCCGATGTACGACCAGAGTGACTGCCCGAATCGGTAGGACAGGTAATCGTCGCGGTACATCATCTCGTCGATCGACCGAAGGTACCCCGCCAGCGAAGCATCGCGCAGCCAGCTCTGCGTGTGCGCATCCAGCGTGCCGATCGACAAGTATTCCGCCATCCCCTCCATGAACCAGAGCGGCAGCCGCGTGCCGAATGGCGTCGCATCCGTCATCACGCCGCGCCGAAAGATCACGTCGTACTGGAAGCCGTGAACCAGCTCGTGGGTGAGCACGTGATCGAAGTCCGCATACGACCCCGTGAACGGCAGGATCATACGGCTCTTCAGGGCTTCCGTTACACCGCCGGTGCTCTCATCAATGAAGCTGGACAGCGCGTTCGTCTGCTGGAAATCGCTGTGTGAGGCATAGATGATCAGCGGCTTGCGGTCCCGGAAGTCGTGCTGCAGAACGCGCGAGAGCCGACCGTACGAGCGTTCGATCATCCTCGCCGCGTCGACCGCTGCGGCGCGCTCGTTCTCGTAGTAGTAGACGTCGAAATGTTCCGTCTTGATGACCTGAAAATCGAAGGAGCGGTACTGCACCTTGTTGCGGCCGAAGTACTGCGCCTGCGCGCTGCCCGCCATCAGCAGTGCCGCGGCCACGGCCGCAACGTTCACGCTCCTACGGAACATCGCTCCCCTCTACGCTTCGAGTTCCTGCGCGGGTGCGTCGCCCCAGAGGCGCTCCAACTGGTAAAACTCCCGCGCGGCGGGGTGAAACACGTGTACGACATAATCGAAGCAGTCGATGAGCACCCAGCGGCCGGAGCGCAGCCCTTCCACGTGGCCGGGCCGCGTTCCACTCGCTCTCAGCGCACCGAGAATATGCTCGGCGATCGAGCGGACGTGAGTGTCTGACGTACCCGTGACCAGCAGGAAGTAGTCGGTCGCATCGGACAGGCCGTGCAGGTCGAGCAGGAGCAGGTCCATCCCCTTTCGCTCCCGCGCCGCCTCGATCGCCACCGTCAACTGCGCCGGGATGGCCGCCCGCCGGCCCGCCCCGGCCCTGCGCTTTCGAGTCTCCGCCAATCCGTTCTGCTGCCTCTCGGTTAACCCGTCGCCAGACTGCCCGCGTCACCGGCGGTTCCGGCCGACCCGGCCTCGCCGAGACGTACGTTGCAAGTCTCGCGCTCGCAAGATGAACGAACAGCGGCCGCCGGGTCCGGACAGCCGCCGCCTTCCCTGGACCGGAACCGCGTCAATCCGCCTTGATGACCCAGACCTTGATCTCCGGCCGAACTTCCGAGTGCAGCCGGATCGGTACGGTATACACGCCGAGCGCCTTGACCGGTTCAGCCAGGTCCACCTGCCGGCGATCCAGCTCGAAGTCGAGGCCCTGCTCCTTCAGCCGATCCGCGATGTCCGCCGACGTGATCGAACCGAACAGTTTCGATTCCTCGCCCGCCCGGGCATGGAACGTCAGGGATACGCCCTCGAGCTGCGACGCCCGGCGCCGCGCCTCCAGGAACTCCCGCTTCGCACGGTGCTCGGCCCGGCGCTTCTCGTCCTCGAGCGCACGGATGTTCGACGCCGTCGCCTCGAATGCCAGGCCGCGCGGAAGCAGATAGTTGCGCGCGAAGCCCGGCTTCACCGTAACGACCTGGCCCGCGTGGCCCAGCTTCTCCAGATCCTGCTTCAGGATCACCTTCACGTTCTTCATCGCCGTCACTCCTCAGGGCTCGGATCCCGACGCCTTGTTCCGCGTTCGCAGATCCAGCCATGTGTCCGTCAGTCCCACCATGATCGCGAGCGGATAGATCACCGCCGACAGCACCACCACCAGGGCGGTGAGCAGCGGTCCCAGCGAATTCGCCAGCACCGTCACAACGGCCAGCCCACGAACCGCGTACAGCGCACCCATGAAGAGCAGCAGGTTCGAACCGGCTCGATCCGCGGCCGCGTCGAGCGGCGCCAGCAGCAGGGCGACGCCCGCGATCAGCACCCAGACCAGTCCGTCCGTGAACCGGAACTCGCGCAGCCGACTGAGCGGCTGTGGCTCTCCCGCCACAATGCGCCGGTGCGCCCACCACGCCACCGCCAGACCGGAGAGCGACGCCAGCGCCAGCACGGCCGGGTACAGCGTCGCCTGCACCTCACCTGCCTGCTCGAAAATGGACCGCGCCGCTGCCGGCGCCGCATCCGCCGTCGCACCCAGGAACGCCTGTACCGAGGCGTCGAACTCCTGGCCGATCTGCTGGTCGAGCTGCCCGAAGCTGCCCGGGTTCAGCACGAAGAACAGCGCGGCAGTCCCGGCCGTCGCCGCGACCGCGACCAGACCGCGATGCACGAAGCCAGGCCCCGGCATCCCCACACAGGCCACCACGAACCAGCCCGACAGGACCAGTGCCCAGCCCCGGCTGAACGTGAACACCCAGTCCGTGGTCGGCCCCTGCAGCAGCAGAACCGCGCCGGCCAACCCCACCACCGCCCACAACCCGCGCCGCGGACCCAGCGCCATGAGCAGGGCCGACAGCGGGATCAGGATCAGCAGGACCGAGTGGAATACCGACGCCAGGCCCGCAACGGCCGCGAGCAGCAGTACGCTGCCCAGGCCACGGCTCCTGCGCTCCACGTCAGCCGCCGGCCCTCCGGATGTACGGCAACAGTGCCAGGAATCGCCCGCGTTTGATCGCAAGGTCGACCTGGCGCTGATGGCGCGCGCACATGCCCGTCATCCGGCGCGGCAGAATCTTGCCCTGCTCCGTCATCATGCGCGAAAGCGTCTTCTCGTCCTTGTAGTTGATGTGACGGATCCCGGATTCGCACAACGGACACGCCTTGATGCCTCGACGCATGATCAGCTCCTTATCTCGTCATCCAGATCGTCGTCCTCATCGCCGGAATCCGACTTCTTCGGCTGGCGAGTCGCAATCGAAATCGGCGCGGCAGGTTCCCCTTCGTGCAACACCAGCAGGTAGCGAAGCAGCTCTTCGTCCAGCTTCAGCAGCCGCTCGAATTCCGGAAGCGCAGCCATGGGCGCCGTGAACTGCGTCACCACATAGTAGCCAGCGGTCCGCTTGCGGATCGGAAACGTGAGCTGCCGGCGGCCCCAGTGATCGACGGCGGAAATCTGCCCGTCGTTTTCGCCGGTCAGCTGCGCGTGGTACCGCTCGAGACGTTCCTGGATCTGCTCGTCGGCAAGCTGTGAATCGAAGATGTAGACAATCTCGTAGGCTCTCACCGCGTTCCTCCCCTGGTCTGCGCGGCCCGGCCCGCGGTGGGCCGAGCAGGAGCAAAGTCACTTAACTTAACGATAGTTACGCGTTGCCGGTAGCGTCAGCTCGCTCCCACGAGCGCGGCCTGGACGGCCGCAATCAGCGACGGATACAGGGCGTAGCCCTGCTGTGCGGGTTCCAGCGCCAGCCGCTCACGGTTGGTGTGCGCAAAGCGCTCCTCACCCGGCGCGAAGCCCAGCGTGGGGATTCCGTGCTCGCCACAGGAGTGGCCGCCATCGGTGGCGAAGGTCCATGGACGGATCCCGGGCTTGCGGCCGGTTCCACGCGACACAGTGGAGACGGCGGCCGCGACGATGGGGTGTGCCGAATCCATCAGGAACCCGGGCGTGAACATGCGCCGCTCGCGATGGATGCCGGTCCAGGTGCGCTGCGGCTCGTGGGAGAAGAGGACTCGCAGCTTGAACGGATCCGGCGGCGCGGCATGTTCGCGAAGGAACTGCTCGAGCTGGGCGGCGGCCGCGTCGGCCGTCGTTTCCGGGAGCACTCGCCAGTCGATGACGATGCGAACGAGATCAGGGATCACGTTGCGGCTGGCAGGCAGTGTTTCGATGGCCGTGGGCGCGAGCGTCGACGGGCCGAGGACGGGGTCGGTTCGCATCTCGGCGGCAAACCGCTCGATCCAGGGGAGCAGCCGGGCCATTGGGTACAGGGGATTGCTTGCGCGGCCGGGCGCGCTGGCGTGGCCGGCCACGCCTTCGATTTCGACGATGAGTTCAGCGCGCCCGCGGTGACCGATGCACACGTCACCGTTGGTGGCCTCGCCAATGATGACGCCCCCGGGTTTGACCTGACCGGACTGGAGCAGGAACTCCATCCCCCAGCCGCCGCGCTCTTCCAAAACGGTGTGCGCGACGAAGACGTCGCCGTCCGGCCGGTTCTCGAGGAAGTGGGCGGCCGCGTAGGTCTGAATGGCAAGCGGGCCTTTGATGTCCATGGCACCGCGTCCATGCAGGAATCCGCCTTCGACCACGCCACCGAATGGCGGGAACTCCCAGGTTGCCGGATCCCCGACATCGACATGATCGAGATGGCAGCTGAGCATGAGGGCGGGCGCGTGGCCCGCTCCGCGGACGCGCCCGATGGCATTACCGGCATCATCGATCCAGACGTCGTCGAACGCGAGCGTTTCCATTTCCTGGCGGCATCGATCGGCCACATCGCCTTCGGCACCGGGCAGGCTGGGCGTGCGGACCAGGTCCTGAGCGAAGGCGAGAACGCGATCGAATGACAGGTCCCGCTTCATCAGCCGAACAGCGCGCTCAGCCACTGCTGCACGACGGCGACCAGCGTACCGAGCGAATCGGGGACGGCGCCCACGCGGGTCTCGTGCACGCGCGCGAACCACGGCGCAAGCACGAGCGAGACCACGCTCATCAGCTTGATCAGGATGTTCATGGACGGGCCGGCCGTATCCTTGAACGGATCGCCCACCGTGTCGCCAACGACGGCGGCCTTGTGCGGATCCGAGCCCTTGCCGCCGAACTCGCCGTGCTCGATCAGCTTCTTGGCATTGTCCCATGCGCCGCCCGCGTTGGCCATGAACAGCGCGAGTAACACGCCGGTCAGCGTGGCACCCACGAGCATGCCACCGAGCGCGTGTATGCTGACGTAGCCGATGATGACGGGTGTGAGCAGCGCGACCAGGCCGGGCGCGATCATCTCGCGGAGCGCCGCGCGCGTCGAGATGTCGACACACCGCGCGCTGTCCGGCGCGGCCGTGCCGTCCATGAGACCGGGGATCTCGCGGAACTGACGGCGAACCTCATCCACCATGCCGCCCGCCGCGCGACCCACGGCCGTCATCGTGAGCGCCGCGATCAGCATGGGAATGGTGCCGCCAATCAGCAACCCGATCGTGACCATCGGATTGATGACATCGAGGCCGGTGTTCCGCAGTCCGACGGCGGAGGCGTAGGCACTGAAGAGAGCGAGTGCGGTCAGCGCGGCCGAACCGATGGCAAAGCCCTTGCCGATCGCCGCCGTCGTGTTGCCCTGCGCGTCCAGCTCGTCGGTGATGCGGCGCACGTCCGGACCGAGGTGGCTCATTTCCGCGATGCCGCCGGCATTGTCGGCTATGGGTCCGTACGCATCCACCGACATGGTGACGCCGACGGTGGCAAGCATGCCCACCGCGGCAATGCCGATGCCGTAGAGTCCTGCGAACGAGTAAGCGACGCCAATGGCCAGGGCGATGAGCAGCACCGGCGCCATCGTGGACTCCATGCCGATCGCGAGCCCGCGGATGATCGTGGTTGCGGCGCCCGTCTGGCTGGCCTCGGCAATCCGCCGCACCGGCTTCCACGCCGTGTAGTACTCCGTGATGACGCCGATCAGCAGCCCGATGAGAGCGCCGGCGACAATGGCCCAGAACGGGCCCGTGGACGGGTACTCGCGCGCGGCCGCCGGATCGAAGATCTCGAAGCCGAGACCCCTGACGACGAAATACATGATGACGAGGAACAGGCCGGTGGCGAGGAACGTGACCAGCCGGAGTGCGTGGGCCGGACCGAACCGCTCGAGCAGCTTCATGCAGGCAATGCCGGCGAGCGAGGTGAGCAGGCCGACCATGATCGTGAGCATGGGCAGCGCCAACGCGATCGCACGGCTCTCCGCGTACAGCGCACTGCTCGCGGCAATCGCGATGGTCGCGACCACGGAGCCGACGTAGCTCTCGAAGATGTCGGCGCCCATGCCGGCCACGTCGCCTACGTTGTCACCAACGTTATCGGCAATCGTCGCAGGGTTGCGGGGATCATCTTCAGGGATGCCGGCTTCGACCTTGCCCACGAGGTCCGCACCGACATCGGCCGCCTTCGTGTAGATGCCACCGCCCACGCGCGCGAACAGCGCGATCGAGCTGGCGCCCATGGCGTAACCGCTGATCAGCTGCGCGAAGGCGTTGAACTCGACGTCGCTGATCGC
>Ga0187892_10012112_pt1 | contig 10361 bp, 4 predicted proteins | sample MA1701073metaG_FD_139345 | JGI IMG/M metagenome (GOLD analysis project Ga0187892, IMG submission 139345) | Bio-ooze microbial communities from a basaltic lava cave in the Kipuka Kanohina Cave System on the Island of Hawaii, USA - MA170107-3 metaG ...
ATTTCTGGTGGAACCAGCGGCGCGACATGGAGGCGTTGCATGCGCCATGCGGGGGGGCGGGACGTTGTCTGTGGTCCGCGTCTCGTCAACGTCCGTCGCAGCGTCTCAGAGTCCATCAATGCCTTGCCATTTTGCCGCCACGGCGAGATGGTACTCGCATGGTCTGGTTGGCACGGCGCGGGGGCAGCTGGGCCCTAATTCGCCAAGTGATCGTTTTGACCGGCATCATTGCGTGCCAGGTAATGCTCATGCACTCTCGTGTTGCGGCGTGCACTGGCGATTGCCGCGACGATGGCGGCGTAACCATCGACGAGATCCTCATCATGGTGAACCTCGCGCTGGGCGGCACCGGCACATGTCCGGCCGCTGACGCCGACGGGAATAGCATGGTCACCATCGACGAGATCTTGCAGGGCGTCAATCATGCACTGCTCGGGTGCCCATCTTCCGCGACTCCATCCGCAACAGCGACGCCTACGCTCCAGCAGACCGCGACCTCGACCCCGACGCCGGCGACCTCGCCCATTGCGTCGGCGACCATTCAGGCCCCCCTGTTCAAACATTCGAGAACTCAGCTGCTCGGCCACAGCAGTGATGCCATCTTGGCCACTGGCGATGTGAACGCCGATGGACTTCGAGACGTCGTCATGGTGAGCAACGACGGCGCCGGGGCAGTCGGCATTGCATATCCCGGAGGCCGGTTCATTGCACAGCCATCGTTCACGGCCGGTGACCGGCCGTCTGACGCGCGACTTGCCGAAATCAACGGTGATGACGCGCTCGATCTCATCGTCGCCAATGCGGGGTTTGTTCATCTCTCGGTTTTCCCCGGACATGGCAACGGTGCATTCGGGACTTCACAGTTTCTGGTCGTCGGCATGACACCCAGTGCCATCGCGATCAACGATCTCAACAACGATCGGCTATCGGACATCGTGGTGGCTAATCGCGGCTCGAACGACGTCAGCGTCCTACTTGGGATGGGTCGTGGCCGCTTCGCGACGCACCGTGATTATCGGGTCGGAGATGGCCCGATCGGCTTGGTGGTGACCGACGTGACCCGCGACGGAGTGCTCGATGTGGTCACGGCTAACCACGACTCGTCGGATATATCGATCCGGCCGGGTCTGGGCGACGGGACGTTCGCTGATCCCATTCCGCTACTCACTGTGGAGCCTCCGGTGGCAATGGCCGCTGGTCGGTTCAACGATGATTCGACCATCGATCTGGCAACGGTCAATGAGCGATCAGGTGACGTCTCACTCTTCTTCGCTGAGCCGTCGGGTGGGTTCACCGGTCGGCGCGCCGGTCCCCTTGTAGAATCCGGCCCATACACACGCGGTAGCCGGCAACTGTTGGCGGTGGACCTCACGAACGATCACCGCGAAGATTTGGTCACCGTTCGAGAGGAGGTGGTGCGGGTCCTTCATGCGCAACGGGACGGGTCAATGATCGTGGCGCAGGAGTTGAACCTGAGCCCCCTAAGAGAGGTGGCATTCATCGACGCGCCGCTGTCCGCGACGATCGACGAGATGACCGGTGACGAAATTCCGGACCTAGTGCTCGAGGGCGGCGGCACACTTTGGGTTCTGCGGGGGAACGCGGCGGGGACCTTTGAGACGGAACCGCGGGTGCCGGTCACGGGTCCGCTGGTGGCGGTTGCCAGTGCGCAGGTTAATGACGACACGCCGCTTGATCTGATTGTCGGCCACCCGGATGGCACCTTCGGCGTGCTCCTCGGGATGGAATCGGGGTCGTTTGCCGAGGAACGTACCTTCCAAACCGGAGGGTCGATCTGTGGTTTGACGGTTGCAGACGTCAATGGCGATTTGCACGTAGATGTCGTCACGACGGATGGCGACGCAGGTGACGTGGTCGTTCGTAAGGGAAAGGGGGATGCGACGTTCGAGCTGCCCGATCGCATCCACTTCGGAGGGATTCCCTGTAGGATGGCCGCCGCCGACTTCGACGGCGACGGGCGCGACGATATCGTACTGATCGACCGTGGCACCCTAGCGTCGGCGATTTTCTCGACCCCAGGTGACGGCTTCAGCGCGCCCGTCCCCGTCGCTCGTGTGCTCGGGCGAGACCTCCAGGTAGTCGACGCAGACATGGATGGCGGGCGAGATGTCCTGTTTCTGGGCGGTTTGGTTCGCAGCCTCGGTAACCGCATGTTCGACAGTGGGCAGCGCCTCCCGATTGCCGTTGCCTTCGCAGGCGCGATCGCCGCCGCCGATCTCAACGCCGACCATCGTCTCGACTTTATCATCGGAAAGACCGGCTCGACTCCGCCTCCCGATAGCGCCTTTGTCCCACGGCTCGTCATTGCATACGGAGCGGAAGGAGACTTCGTCGTTCCTCCACCGCTTTCCATCGGGCGCGGCCCCATCCGTGTCGTGCCTGTCGACATGAATGGCGACGACATCCTCGACGTCGTCACGGGCAATGCTGCGTCTGGAGATGTCTCGATTCTGCTCGGTATCGGCGATGGTACCTTTCGGCCCGAGCAGCGCTACGGCGCCGGCGCTGGATTCATCGATCTCCTAATCGCCGACTTCAACCGCGATGGCGTGTTGGACATCATCACCGGGAGCCCCGAGGGATACCTGACGATCCTCGCCGGCCACAACTGATCCGGGCGGCGGCTTTCGCCCAACCCAAACGAGTCAGCGCGCGACGCCTTCGGCGCTTTGGGCTGCTGGCGCGTCGGTGGCCTCTGCCAACGCCTCGGTGGTGCTTTCGAGGCGGTCGCTCAAGATGCGCGTGAGGTTGAAAAACACGGTGGAAGCAATGCGCGGGTATTGACGGCGCAGGCGATCGAGGAAGCGGGTGTCGAGCACGAGGTACTCGAGATTGTCCTCAGCGATCACGTCTGCCGAGCGCGGCCGCTGGCGGACGAGTCCCATTTCCCCGACGACGTCGCCGCGGGTCAAAGAACGGATCGCGTGCGAGTGGTCGCCACGGTAGACGTTGGCGCGACCGGCCAGCAGCACGTACAGCTCCGCTTTGAGCTCGCCGCAGCGCGTGATGAACGTGCCGCGTGGAGCAGATTCCAATCGTCCCATGAGCACCACCAGCTTCGCCTGAAACGGCCGGAGACCAGCGAAGAGGGGAATCTGGCGGTGCGGCTCCGGGCCGAGCTTCAGGAACAGCAGATCCCACAGGGTGATGATCTTTGTCGTCGTCACCAACGCCGGAGTGAGGAACAGCTCGACCACCAAGGCGATTCCCATGGTCGCGCCCGAGAGCAGACCGAAGTGGCGGACCGGCTGGAAGTTGGACAGACAGACGATGAAGAACCCTGCCGAGAGCGCCAGGGCGATGAAGAACGCCGCTTGCCCGACCGACGCCATGGCATTAAGCACCGCTTGCGCCTGACTGCCGGTCTTGCGCAGCTCGGAGTTGAACGCGCTCAGCAAATGAATGGTGTCGTCGATGGCGATACCGATGGCGATCGCGGCGATCATGCTCGTCGAGATGTTGAGCGTGATCCCCCACCATCCCATGATGCCGAACAGCACGAACGTCGGGAACACATTCGGAATGAGCGCCATGATCCCGACGCGCAAGGACAGGAACATGAAGGATAGCAGCGCCAGCAACACCATCAGCTCTTGCCACAGCCCGGTGACCTGTCCCCAGGCGAGCGCGTCTGCGGATCGACTGAGCAGCACGACCGTGCCGGTCGGTCGCGCCTGCACGCCGAGCGGCAAGCGACTGTCGGCGAACTCTTGGATCTGACGCACGAGGGCATCGACAGCGGTCGAGCCCGAGAGCGACGTGCGCACCACGATGTTGGCGCGCGTCGCCTGCCGATTGATGACGCCGGCGATGTCGTCGGGATTCACCAACAGGAGAATCTGCTCGACCTCGTTCTGGCTCTCAGGGAAGTCGCCGGTCGCGTCGGGCTGCAGGGCCTTGCGGATAATGCGGAGGTAGTCGAGAAACGACAAGGTCTTGTCGACGCCGGGCTGTTGATCGATGAAGGCCTGGATGTCGCGGATGGCGGCGAGCACCTCGAGCTTGGTCACCGATTGTCGCTCGCCGCCCTCGATGACCACGTAGATGGGTTGCGTGCCGGCGAGGCGGCTGGCGATCAGTTCATTGTCGACCCGAATCGAGCTGTCAGGGTCGAAGAAGCTGATGTAGTCCGTCTCGACGCGGATGCGGGCGATGCCCCAGATGCTCCATGCCAGGACGACCAGGCTGCTGATGAGCACCGTCTTCCGATTGCGGACCGAGAAACCGCCGATACGGCGCAACATGTCGGGAAGCCAGCCGGAACCTTCGACGTGTCGCGCCAGGCGCCGGCTCGGCAGCGGCAGCAGCACCAGCAATGCCGGCACGACGGTGAACGCCGCCACGACGATCGCGGCGATGCCGAACACGCTGTAGATGCCAAACTCGCGCACGGCGCTAATCGGCGTGAAGATCAGCGAACCGAAGCCGATCAATGTGGTGGCGGCGGCCACCATGATCGGGCTGGCCACGTGATCGAGGGCGTGTCGGACGACGTCGACACTGCTGCGGCCCGGTTGCAGCTCCAGGTAGAACTGGCTGATCATGTGAATGCCCGAGGCGATACCGACGACCATCAACAGCGGATTCAGCACCAGTGTTCCCATGGTGATGGCCGTGTCGTTGAGGACCATCATACCGGTGGTCCACACGACCCCGACGATCACCGTCGCCACCGGCACGAGCACTCCGCGCACGGTGCGGAACGCGAGCACCAGAACGCCCATGACCAGCAGCATCGCGAGCGGCGTGAACTTGAGGACATCCGACTCCATCAGCCGCGCCGCGTTGATCTTGATGGTGGGAATGCCGGTAATCGCCCAGCGCTCGGGTCCCTGCGCCTCGGCCACGAGTTGCCGCAACTGCTCCTCGAAACCGCGGCGCTCGAACTCCTCTTCGGACATTTCTTCGAAGATGACGGAGATGCCGGCGGAGCGACCGTCGGTCGACACAACATTTTTCACGTAGATGGGGTTGGCGAGCACCTTGGCGCGCAGTGCTGCCGACTCCTCCGCCGTGCGGGGCAGCTCGCGCATGAGGCGCCCGATGTCGAGGCCGTAGTAGCCGACTTCGATGCCTTGCACGTTCGTGGGGCTGATGACCTGCTGCACCCCCTCGAGGTCGCTCAGGCGCTGCGTCACTTGATCGATCTTCGCCAGCGTCGCCGGTGCAAAGATGTCGTCCGCAAAGACGCCGATGACGACGATTTCTTCGTCCCCGAAGATCTTCTTGATGGCGTCGTAGTAGTGTTTTTCCGGGTCGTCGGAGGCCAGGAGGTTTTCAACTGAGCCATCGACCCGGATGAGCCGCGCAAAGTAGGCGAAAAAGATGGTGATCGCCAGCATGACTGCCAAGGTCAAGCGTGGCCAGCGCACCGGAACGTCGAGCAGCCGCCTCATGAGAATTGCCCTTGATCAGTAATACGCTGAGAAGTCGACAGTTGACAGCTCACCGTTGAGAGCACGTTTCCTGAGGGGCTCGTGGTCCTCGATGCAACATCATCACCGTAAGCGTGAACAGATCGTCAGTCGCGCATCGGGCGTGCAGGACTCTCAACTGTTACCTGTCGACTCTCAACTCGATTGAGAGCTGGGTTCCTGCGATCGATCGAGCCAGCCACTCAATGACCCACGTTCTTCGCGGGTGCAATGGCTTCCAACTCACGCCCGCGACTCTCGGGCAAGAGTAGCAGCAAGGGGGCTGCCAAGGCCGGGATGATGGTCAGCAGCGAGATGACGACGTCCGCGCCGCCAACGTATTGGCTGACGCCGCCGACGACGGCCAGTCCCAGCATTCCGCCCGCGATGTTGGCGTTGGTGATCCATGCCTTGGCCGTGGCGCGCAATGCCGTCGGAAAGAGCTCGGTGCCCAGCGAGTTGAGGGCGATGCTCACACCGGCGTCGAGGAAAATCATGGTTCCCAATGCGCTGAGCAACCACGACGTGCGAAAGTAGACAAACACCGCACCGGCGGCGCCCACTATCGCAATCGCACCGACGACGCGCCGTCCGAAGACATCGACGACCCGCCCGAAGATGAACCACCCGAGAAACCCCAACGCCCCGGCACTCAGGAGCGCCGCGCTGACCTGAGCCGGCGTCCAGCCGAAGGCGTTGGTGGCGCGATATGCGGCGAAGCCGAAGGCCGTGGCGCCGATCAGAGCGGCGGCGCCGGACACGGTCATGAGCACCATGAAGCGCAGGCGCAACGCTGGATCGAGTACGTCGAACAATCCCGGATGGTGCTGCACGCCGGCGGCGCGCATCTCTTCCCAGCGCCGGGTTTCCGGAAGCGCCCGGCGCAAGTACGCGACGAGCACGAGAGGAATCAGGCCTACAAAGTAGAGGCCGCGCCAGCCGAGCGCAGTCTGTTGGAACACGGGGAACAACACGGCGGCCACGCCGGCGCCGAGCGCGCCAAAGGCACCGAGAATGCCTTGGCCCCATCCGCGCGCTTCTGCGGGAAACTCCTCGGCAATGACCACTTGTGCCAGCGCGACCTGGGCGACCAGGAAGATGGTGGCAATGAGCTGGAAGGCAACGAATGTGACCAGGCCGGTCGAGGCGCCCGTCGCGGCGGTCGCGAGCGTGTAGGCCAATACCGTCACGACCAAGATCCGTCGCCGGCCGTAGCGGTCCGCCACCCGACCGAGCACCAACGACAGCAACGCCCCGACCTTGATGATCGACAGCGCGTAGCCGAGATGCGCTTCGGAGGCGCCCAGGTCGCGACCGATGTAGGGCAACGCCAAGGAAACGATGAATCGATCGTATCCTTCGAACAGCGTCGCGGCACCCAGCAGAAACAACAAGTTGCGATGGCGCGTCGTCAGCACACCAGTGTCGGCATGAACCGCGGGCGCCGGTAGCCGATGCGCGACGACGAGCGACACGCCGACACACATGAACAAGCCGAAATTCACCCACTGGAGCACGCTCAAGCGGTGCATCAAGGTGGTGATCGTCTCGAGGCTGCCCGCTGTCACGGTCGTTAGAATGGTTTCCTCGAGGGGATTGATGGCGGTCATCGTCAGCAGTGCCGAGCCGATGAGCATGGCGACGGCGAGGATGCGAAGGCGGCCGCGCGCCGACGCCGTGCCCTGGCGCAGGAGCAAGATGAAGACGGCGATGGTCGTGAGGAAACCGAGCGGCAGCATGGTCATCTCGGCACGCGAGTTCACTGCGGCGAACCGGGCGGCAAATGCTTCGGGGCCGTCGGCCAACTGATGCATGGCGGTTGGCCAGAAGTGAAATTGAAACACCACGGCGCCCACGATCAGCAAGGCACCGATCACCAGCGGAAACAGCTCTAAAGCGTAGCTGCGGGCCCAACGCATGGGAGGTCGGGTCAACTTGCCGACAACTCCAGCGCGATTGCAAGCGGCGCCCCCGCGAGCGTGGTGCATCAGTTTGATTCGTGCGAACCGGGCTCACATCAACCCAATTGTAGTTCGGCAGCGGGGTCGGAATCGGTATCGGGTATCGGGATCGAGGGCAACGACATGAATTTCGATTCCGATCCCGACACCGACTGCCGCCCCCGTGGGAACAGGAAGGTTGACCTCAGGTGACAAACGCGGTGTTCCCCTACAGCTCCTCGGCGTCGCCGAAGCTGACCTCCTCCTCAGCGCGGTTCTCGAAGCGGGTGTATTCCGACATGAACGTCAGCGCTACTGAGCCAACGGGACCATTGCGCTGCTTGGAGACGATGACTTCGGCATCGCGTTCACCGGCGCTCTTGTCGTAAACGATCGGCCGGTACAGAAAGGCGATCACGTCGGCGTCCTGCTCGATGGCGCCCGATTCGCGCAGGTCGGCCATTACCGGGCGCTTGTCTGCGCGTGTCTCGACCTGACGATTGAGCTGTGAGAGCGCTACGACCGGCACGTTGAGCTCTTTGGCGAGCGCCTTCAACGAGCGCGAGATGCCAGAGATTTCCTGCTCGCGGTTGTCGGCGTTGTCGTGGCCGCGCATCAGCTGCAAGTAGTCGACGATGATCAGTCCGAGCTTCGCTTCGCGGTCGCGGCGCAGGCGGCGCGCTTTGGCGCGCAACTCGAGGACACTGAGGGCCGGCGTATCGTCGATGTAGATCGGGGAGTCGGCGAGACGGCTGGCGGCCAGCGCCAACTTGGGAAAATCGCGTTCGGCTGCGAATCCGGCCCGCACTTTCGACTGGTCCACGCGCGCCTCGGAGCACAGCATGCGCAGCACGAGCTGCTCCTTCGACATCTCGAGCGAAAAGATGGCGACCCCGAGTTGTGAATGCATCGCCGCGTACTCGGCAACGTTCAGGGCAAAGGCCGTTTTGCCCATGCTCGGACGTCCGGCGACGATGATCAGGTCGGACGGCTGCAGACCCGCTGTCATGCGGTCCAGGTCAATGAAACCGGTCGGCACGCCGGTCACCAGCTCCTTCCGTTCGTAGAGCTGCTCGATCGCTTTCATCGAGTCGACCATGATCTCGCGGATGCGGAAGAAGGTCGGGCGCATCTTGCGCTCGGAGATCTCGAAGATCTTGTGCTCCGCACGATCGAGGAACTCGTCGACGTCGTGTCCCGACTCGTAGCCTTCGGACACGATTTCGGTCGCGGTCTGGATCAAGCTGCGCAGCACCGCCTTTTGATGGACGATGCGCGCATAGTGCGCGGTGTTGGCGGCACTGGGCACCTTCTCCGCGAGCTCCGCCAGGTAGACCGCGCCGCCGATGGTTTGCAGATCCCCGCGCGCCTTCAGTGTATCGGCCAGCGTGATCAGGTCGACGGGTTCGCTGCGCTGGCTGAGCTCTACCATTGCCCGCATGATCTTGCGGTGCGCCTCGCGGTAAAAGTCGTCCGGCGCCAGTAGCTCGAGCGCCCGGTCGATGGCGGTGTTGTCGAGGAGAATGCAACCGAGCACCGCTTCCTCGGCTTCGATGCTCTGCGGGGGCAGCTTGCGGAGGGAATCCTCAACGACGCTCATTGAGGCGCGCAGTGTAGCAGAAGACAGAACCCAGAGCCCAGAACCCAGAGCCCAGAACCCAGAGGTCAGAGCTGGGCTCTGGAGTCTGGGTTCTGGGATCTGGGTTCTGGGATCTTGATCGGGCCCCTCCACTGCGGGCGCTTTGCTGCTATGCTACGGCGTCGCGATAGGGAACCGTCGTGTCCAATCTTGATTTCATCAACCGCGCCAACGCCGACTATGTCGACGCGCTCTACCAGCAGTTCTTGCGCGACCCGGCGTCTGTGGATGAGCGCTGGGCTCTGTTCTTTGCCGGCTTCGAGGCTGCCAACGGCAACGGCGCCCGTGCCGTAACCGTTTCGACGCCGGCGCTGCCGGCTCCCAGCGAGCAGGGGATCGGCGTGTACGACCTTATCCACTCGTACCGCGAGCTCGGCCATCTGATTGCCAAGCTCGACCCGCTCGGTCACAACCTGACCAGCCACCCCCTGCTCGAACCCAGCGAGTTCGGCTTCACCGAGGAACACCTGGACCGTGTCGTCGACTGCCCGACGTTCAAGGGCTGCTCACGGGCCAAACTCCGCGAGCTCATCGATCTGCTACGCGCCACCTACTGCGGTACGCTGGGTGTCGAGTTCAATCATATTGCGGACAAGGATCGGCGCACGTGGTTGCAGGAGCGGATGGAGCCGACGTTGAACAAACCCGACCTCGCTCCGGAAGGACGCAAGGAGGTCTTGCAATCGCTGACGGCGGCGGAAGGCTTCGAGCAATACCTGCACACCAAGTTTGTCGGCCAGAAGCGCTTCTCCCTGGAAGGCGGCGATGCGCTCATCCCCATGCTTGCTGAGCTGATCGAAGAAGCCGGTACCGCTGGCGTCCGAGAGATCGTCATGGGGATGCCGCACCGCGGCCGTCTGAATGTGCTGGTCAACATCTTGCGCAAGCCGTACGAGATGGTCTTCGCCGAGTTCGAGGGGACCTTTCTACGCGCCGACGTCCAGGGTGATGGTGACGTGAAGTACCACCTTGGCTACGCGCGTGACTGCCCAACGCGTGGCGGGCACAAGGTGCACGTGTCGCTGTGTTCCAATCCGAGCCATCTCGAGGCGGTCGACCCGATCGCGGAAGGCATCGTGCGCGCCAAGCAGCAGTATCTCGGCGATACTGAGCGCACTCGGGTCGTCCCGGTGCTCATCCATGGCGACGCAGCCTTCACCGGGCAAGGCCTGGTTGCTGAAACGCTCGCTCTGTCCGAGTTGGAGGCGTACAGCACTGGCGGCACGATCCATATCATCCTCAACAACCAGATCGGCTTTACGACCTCGCCGCCGGACTATCGCTTCACCCGCTATCCCAGCGACTTCGCCAAGGTGATCGGTGCCCCGGTGTTTCACGTCAACGGCG
>Ga0187892_10012115_pt1 | contig 10359 bp, 10 predicted proteins | sample MA1701073metaG_FD_139345 | JGI IMG/M metagenome (GOLD analysis project Ga0187892, IMG submission 139345) | Bio-ooze microbial communities from a basaltic lava cave in the Kipuka Kanohina Cave System on the Island of Hawaii, USA - MA170107-3 metaG ...
GAGCGGAACAGCAGGCGCAGCGCCGTCTCGACGAGCTCCGACATCGTGCGCCCCTGGCGGGCCGCCTCGCGCTTGAGCTGGGCCATGACCGTGTCATCGATGTTGAGAGTGGTCTTCATATGGAAAACCATACTGCTTGTACGGCAGTATGTCAAACCGGTGAAGCACCGGATATCCTCGAACCTCGTGCCCCGCTTATCGGCGCATTCATGAGCGATCGGGTCGATCGACGTGGTCCATGCCGGGCGCGAGACGTATCCTCTCGCGCCCAAGATCCGGGCGCTCGCCATCTCCCGGCTCACGACAGAGCTGGGGCCGGGCTCCCGAGCCGGGCGACCATAGCTCACCACCTCGCCCACGCCGCCCCGCGTGCCGCCCAAGGGATGCCCACGCTGAGGCCACGAGGTCGCCGCGCAGTTTGCGATGCAGGCATCCTATGGATATAGTGCCTACATGAGCAAGCAGGCAAGGAAACCCGGCAGGATCGGATCGACGCGGCGACGAGGTCGAGGACGATCCTCCTCTCCCGCGACGGTCCAGTACACCGTGCGAAGCATCCCCGCGCATGTCGACAAGGCGCTGAGGCGCAAGGCGCAGAAGGGGCGCAAGAGCCTCAACGAGGTTCTGCGGGACGCCCTGATTCGGGAAGCCGACGGGACCGACGTGCCGGAGCGCGTGTATACCGACCTCGACGCCTTGGTCGGCTCGTGGGTGGATGTCCACGGCTTCGATGACGCGGTCGAGGCCCAGGATCGGGTCGACGAGGCGCTCTGGCGGTGAGAATCGCGATCGACACGAACCGCTATGTCGATTTCGCGAAAGGCCTTCCGGAAGCGGTGGAGCGGTTCCGGCGAGCGGACGAAATCCTCGTGCCGTTCGTTGTCCTCGGCGAGCTGCGCGCCGGCTTCGCGGGCGGCGCTCGGACCGGGGAAAACGAAGCCAACCTCGTCCGCTTCCTCGACAGCCGCCGCGTCGACCTGGTGTTTGCCGACGAGGACACCACGCACCACTACGCGCGGCTATTCCACCAGTTGCGCCGGCAAGGCACCCCCATCCCGACGAACGACCTCTGGATCGCCGCGCTCGTTATACAACACGAGCTGCATCTCTTCGCGCGTGACGCGCACTTCGATCATCTGCCACAGATCCCGCGCCTCTGACGCCCGAGCCCGTCTCCGCAAGCAATCGTTCCACCGGGGTCGGTAGCGGGCTCGCCAGCAGAGCCGCCCATGACGCTCGCTCTGCGCGGCCTCGCCATCGCCGCGCTTGCGCTCCTCGCCCTGGCCCGCGCCGCGGCCGGGGAGACCGCGGCGCCCTGGTCATCGTCGGCGGCACCGTCATGACGGGACCGGTCGTCCGCCGCTGCCCAATGGCGTCGTCGTCATCCGGGACGCCAAGTTCGTCTCCGTGACATCCGCGGGGACCGGGAGCCTTCCGGCGGACGCTCGCCGGATCGACGCCGGCGGCAAGTGGATCATCCCCGGCCTCATCGACATGCACGTCCACTAACACGAGTGGATGGACGAGCCGTTTCCTCCGTCACGGCGTGACGACGGTCCGTGACGTCGGCGCCAACCTCGACACCATCCTCGCCCTCCGCCGCGAGAGTCGGGCCGGTGCCGCGCGGAAGCCCCGGATCTTCGCCTGCGGCCCGCTGATCGCCAGCCCTCTCCCGCGCCACGGCTCGTGGATCAGTGAGTCGGTCGCGACGGAGGAGGAGGCCCGCGACGTGACGCGGCGGCTTCTCGCGCGCGGGGTGGACTGTGTCACGATGGCTCTCGATAAGCATGTACTTCTTACTGGGCGCTCATGCGCGGGGTGAACCGGCGGACGCAGGCTTGGCTCCAAGGCGGCGCCGAGACGGCTGAGACCAGGTAAGATCGGGGCTGAGAAGGAGGGCTGAAACGATGGCAGCCAGCATGGTGGACATCAACCGATTCCGCGGCAGGTTCTTCGAAGTGCTCCAGGAGACCGAGCGGACCCAGACCGCGGTCATGACCATCGGGCCGCGGGAGGACGCCGGGCCCGAGGAGACACATGCGGCCGAGCAGATCATCTACGTGGTCGAAGGCGAGGCCATCGTGCGCGTCGAGGGCTTGGAGCACCACGCCAAGCCCGGAGCCTGCGTCCTGATCCCCGCGGGCGCCCATCACCACGTGAAGAATCCGGGCGCCGCGCCGCTGTTCTTCCTCACCATCTACGCCCCGCCGGCCTACTGAGCGGGGATCCCGTGCGCCGGTTTGTTGGGGCTGGCCGGGCGGGCGTCGGGTAGAATTCGGCCTGAATGACCTACCTTCATTCCGTTCTCTCGGGCCGAGTTCAGCAGTGGCGCCGGGATGGCTATCCGGCCGCAGACCATCCGGCCATCGCTGAGATCCTCGACTGGGCGATGGACGCCGACAGCGGGCTTTCCCGGTTTCTCCGCGCTCCTCAGCTGCGCGCGCTCGAGACGTACTGGTACTTGCGCCTGGCGGAAGGCACGCCGCACGTGTTCACACTGTACGAGAGGCTGTTCCCCGACCCTCCGGAGCTTCTCGAAGCGCTGGGGCTAGCCAAGCCAGAGATCACGCGGCTGCTGGTCGGTCGTCCGCTGGACTCGCTGTGGGATCGGATCAAGACCGACGACAGTTTCGTGCGAGAGCATCGGCTCGAGAGCGTACGAGAGACCCTGACCCTCGACTATCCGAGCTATATCCTTGCCCTGGCCATGGGGGCGGGGAAAACGATCCTGATCGGAGCCATCGTCGCCAGCGAGTTTGCCATGGCGCTGGAGTATCCGGATGGGCCCTTCGTCCAGAATGCGCTGGTGTTCGCGCCCGGCAAGACCATCATCGAGTCGCTCCGTGAGCTGGCCGCGGTCCCGTACGACAGGATCCTGCCGCCGCGCCTGTACAAGCCCTTCGCCGCCTCGGCCAAGCTGACCTTCACGCGGGACGGGGAGAAGGACATCCCCGTCGTGAGGGGCAGCCTCTTCAATATCGTCGTCACCAATACCGAGAAGATCCGCATCCAGAAGGAGACGATTCGGAAGAGCGATGTGGGGTCCCTGCTCGCCGGGCGGGGGGAGGACGAGGCGCGCGCGGAGGTGGCCAATCTGCGGCTGCAGGCCATTGCCTCGCTGCCGCACCTGGCGGTGTTCTCCGACGAAGCTCACCACACCTACGGCCAGTCCCTCGACACCGAGTTGAAGAAGGTTCGCAAGACCGTTGACTACCTGGCCGCCAGGACCAAGGTCATCACGGTCCTCAACACGACGGGCACGCCCTACTTCCAGCGCCAGCCGCTGCGGGACGTCGTGATCTGGTACGGGCTGTCCGAGGGCATCCGGGACAACATCCTGAAGGACGTAGGCGACAATATCCAGGCCTTCGACTTCGATGGGAACACGGCGGCCTACGTCGATCATGTCGTGAGGGACTTCTTCAAGGACTACGGTGACGTGCGATTGCCGGACGGTTCGCCGGCGAAGCTCGCGATGTACTTTCCCCAGACCGACGATCTGGACGGGCTCCGGCCGGTCGTTGACGCGGCCCTGGTCGCAGCGGGCCAGTCTTCCACCGTCGCTCTGCGGAACACTTCGGATTCCCGGAAGGAAGAGATCGATGCCTTCAACCGGCTGAATGACCCGGCTGCGCCCCATCGCGTCATCCTCCTGGTGAACAAGGGCACCGAGGGTTGGAACTGCCCGAGCCTGTTTGCATGCGCCCTGGCGCGGCGGTTGAGGAGCAGCAATAACTTCGTCTTGCAGGCGGCCACCCGCTGCCTCCGGCAGGTGCCGGGGAATCCCTGGAAAGCCCGCATCTACCTCTCCAGCGACAACCGCGCCATCCTCGACCGCCAGCTCCAGGAGACCTACGGTGAGACTATCGCGGACCTGAACCGGGCTCCGCGGGCAGCCGCGTCGGCCCGCCTGACGCTCCGCAAGGCCGGTGTCCCGCCGCTGACGCTCACCCACGTGATTCGGACGGTGGTGCCGACACGGGGCAACGGGGGTGCGATCCGGCTGAAGCGGCCTGAAGGGGGCGACCGGGGCGACGCGCTGACGCGGACTGTGCTCGACGTGAGCCTTCAGCCCGGCCTTCGGCGCATCCTGCGACAGGTGGGCGATACGATCACGATCGCGTCGGCCCCGGAGACGGTGGACCGATACGAGGCAGCGACAACGCTCGCTGCCCGCTTCCGGCTCGACATCTGGGCGATCTACGACGAGCTGGGCCGCCTCTATGCCGACGGCGAGGATGTCCCCGCGGTTCACCTGGACGACCTGGCGCGTCAGATCGCCGACCAGGTGCGCAACTACGAAGAAAGGGAGGAGCGGGTGGACCACGCGCTGGCCCTCGTCAGGTTCGAGGGGTTCTCTAAGCTCCGCGACGCTGGCGGTGCCGAGGTGTATGCGACCGAGATCACATATCCCAAAGACCGGGAGCATCTCCTCCTGCTCGCGGGGCGTGTGCTGCCAGAGAACCCGGCCGGCTTCGGCTTCCACTACGACCCGTACAACTTCGACTCGACGCCGGAGCTGGAGTTCTATCACCAGCTACTGCGCGAGCTGAACATCCGGCCGTCAGAGGTGGAGGACGTCTACTTCACCGGCGGCCTGACCGACCCGGCGAAGACGGACTTCTTCATCGAGTATCGCGGCGAGGACGGCCGCTGGCACCGCTATACACCGGACTTCCTGATCCGCAAGCGGCCGCGCCCCGGGGCCCCGCCCGGTACCGGCAAGGTGCTGATCGTCGAGATCAAGGACGCCCGGTTCAGGGCTGCCATCGGCGACGACGAGCAGCGTGCCACGAGGGGGGAGGAGCCCCTGACGGCCGAGGGGCGCAAGGCCATGGCGCTGAGGAAGCTGGAGGGGCTGAACCCAGAGCGCCTCCGGTACGAGATCCTGTTCGCTGCAGCCACGCTCGGCTACAACCAGCTCGCTGAGATGCGACGGTTCGTCCGGGAGCCTGAGCGAGCGTATATGCCGGACCTGGCGACGGCCACTCAGCTCAAGGAGCGAATCCTCGAGGTGGACGGCGGGCGGGCCAGGCGGGTGATCCTGTTCGGCTCCCGAGCGCGCGGGGATGCGCGGCCGGACAGCGACTACGACCTGCTGATCCTTGTGCGCGGGATGACTGCCGAGGAAGTACGGGGGTACCGCCTGGAGCTCTGGCGCGCGCTCCGGGGCGCTGGTGTTTCGGCGGAGCCCTGGGTGATGGACGAGATCGAGTTCGAGGAGAGCAAGACCGTGATCGGCGGACTGGCCCATCCGGCCTGGACGGAAGGGGTGCTGCTCCACGACAACGCCTGAGCAGGTCCGATGGGACTTCGTCCGGCGGTGGCTGGCGAGCGCCGAGGCTGACCTCCTGGCCGGCAAGGCGATCCTGGCAGCCGCCATGCCGTCGTACGAGACGGCCAGCTTTCACGCCCAGCAGGCGGCCGAGAAGGCGCTCAAGGCCCTGCTGATCCGATATCAGGCGAGTTATTCCAAGACGCATGATCTGGGCGAGCTGCTGCAACTGGCCGAGCCCGTGGCTGCGGGCATCGCCCGCGCGCTGGATGACGCCGAAGGGCTAACCCCCCACGCCGTGGATACCCGTTACCCCACAGCGGGCGGGCCTGTGGACCGCGATGCGGCGGCGCGCGACCTCGCCACCGCCGAGCGGGTGTGCGGCCACGTGCGGAGCCTCCTCGGCAACTATCTGGACGCCGGAGCTCCCGCGGGGTAGCCCGGAGCCTTCCATGCCGAGATCGAAGAAAACCAAGCTGCCACGCCGAAAGACAGCGAAAGCCCCGGCCGCTTCGAAGCCCCCGGCCGCGCCTGCGCGGAAGGACGTGGCGATCACGGCAGCCAAGGGCCGGCCCATGCTCACCTGGGTGGGCAAGCGCCCGCTGCGCCACGTCACCGCCTTTCCCGCGCAGCACGTCGAGACCTTCGACCCCAAGAAGGAGGACGCCCGCAAGCGTGGGGGGGACATCTGGAAGGACTGGCCCGATTCTTACCCGCGCGGCGGCCTGCTCTTCCACGGCGACAACAAGGAGGTGCTGGCCCACCTTCTGGCCAGCGGGTTCCGCGGCAAGGTGAACCTGATCTACATCGACCCGCCCTTCGACTCCGGCGCCGACTACGTGCGCCGGGTGAGCCTCCGCGGCCCCCAGGGCACAGTGAAGCTGGGCGGCGAGGGTTACACCCTCGGCGAGCAGCTCCAGTACACCGACATCTGGGCCAACGACAACTACCTCCAGTTCATGTACGAGCGCCTGCTGCTGCTGAAGGAACTGCTTGCCGATGGAGGCATAATCGTTCTGCATTGTGATTGGAAGAAGGTCCACCATCTGCGATGCGTTCTGGACGAGGTGCTGGGTGCGGAAGAGTTCCGCAATGAGATCTTCTGGTACTTCTACAACAAGATGCATGACGACAGAAAGGACATTTTTCCGCGAGCGACGAACACGTTACTCGTTTATGCGAAGGGAGAAGCCAGAACCTTCCACCGCGTTGCGATTCCGCGGGACCATGCAATAAAGCAACTGAAGCGCGTGAAGGTGGATGGCGTCCTGGTAAATCTGAAGGATGAGCAGGGGAAGCTCGTGTATCAAGAGAGCGAATCGAAGACGCTTGACAATATTTGGGCGATTCCTCTGATTCCGCCGGCAGATGCGGCCCAGAAGACTGACTATCCGACTCAGAAGCCCGAAGCTCTCTTAGAGTTGATAGTCCAGACATACAGCGATCCCGGAGGTCTTGTGTTGGATGCTTTCATCGGTTCCGGAACAGCCGCAGTAGCAGCCCAACGCTGGGACCGGAAGTGGATCGCATGCGACATCAACAAGGGCGCCATCCAGACCACCAGTAAGCGGCTCCAAGGCATCATCGAGGAGCAGATCGCGGAAGCTCGCAAGGCGCGGCAGGTGGCGCTGGCTGGGACGGGCGAAGACCAGGGCGATTCGGTGCCGACTCAGCTCTCGTTCGCGGTGTACCGGGTCAACGACTATGACCTGACCGTGCACCACGAGGAGGCCGTGGCGCTGGCGTGCGAGCACATCGGGGTGACCCGCGTGCGGACGAACGGATACTTCGACGGAACCCTGGGCAAGCGCATCGTCAAGATCGTGCCGTTCAACCATCCGCTGACCTTGCTGGATCTCGGGGGGCTCAAGCGGGAGCTGGACGCCAGGCCTGGAGAAGACCGCGGAATCGTGCTCGTGTGCCTGGGCAAGGAACCGGCGGCGGATGGCTGGATCGAGGACTGGAACCGCTTGCGCAAGGGCAAGGACACCGTGAACCGGATCGAAGTCGTCGAGTTGCGGACCGACGAGCGGTACGGGAAGTTCTTCCAGCACCAGCCGGCTCGGGCTCGAGTGAGGCTGGGACACAAGAAAGACACGACAGTGGTGGAGATCGAGGACTTCATCTCGCCGACGGTTGTCGAGCGCCTCCAGGCGCAGGCCGGGCTGCTCAAGCCCAAGATCGACGACTGGCGGGCGATGGTGGACTGTGTGCTGATCGATCCGGACTACGACGGTAAGGTCTTCAATATCGCGGTGTCCGACGTGCCAGAGCGGAAGAGCGACCTGGTGGCCGGGCGCTATGAGCTACCGGCAAAGCAGTGCGGCCGGACCATTGCCGTGAAGATCATCGACATGCTCGGCGAGGAAGTGCTGGTCACTCTTCACCCAAAGGACTGATCCCGCCATGTCGCTCAACGAGAAGACCGCTCTCATCACAGGAGCCGCGCGCGGCATCGGCCTGGCCATCGCCAGCCTCCTGGCTTCCGACGGAGCGGAGGAAACATAGAGGCGGTCTGTCGTCGTCGACCCTCGACGATGGCCTGGCCCGATCAGCTGCCGAGGTAGGCCTGCTGCACGGCGGGGTCGGCGAGCAGGTCGGCGCTCCGGCCGTGTCGCGCGATGCGCCCCGCCTCGAGCACATACGCGCGCGCGACGGTCCCGAGCGCCTGGCGCGCGTTCTGCTCGACCAGCAGCATCGTGAGTCCTTCCCGCACCAGCTCCTCGATCGCGGCGAAGACGCGGCTGACGAAGATCGGCGCGAGCCCGAGCGACGCCTCGTCGATCAGCAAGAGCCGTGGGCGGCGCATCAAGGCGCGGCCGATGGCGCACATCTGCTGCTCGCCGCCGGAGAGGGTCTTGGCGAGCTGCCGGCGCCGCTCGCCGAGCAAGGGGAACAGCGCGTAGACGCGATCGAGGTCCCGGCGGATCACGTCGCGGTCGCCGCGGTGATAGGCCCCCGCGCGCAGGTTCTCCTCCACGCTCAAGCCGGCGAACAGCCGCCGGCCCTCCGGGGACCACGCCATGCCGCGCCGCGCGCGCTCCCAGCCGGGCGCGCCGCAGAGCGGCTGGCCGTCGAGCTCGAGGGTGCCGGCGGCCGCCGGGACCAGCCCCATCACCGTCTTCAAGATCGTGCTCTTGCCCGCGCCGTTGGCGCCGAGCAGTCCCACCGCCTCGCCGGTGCCGACCTCGAGCGAGACCCCGCGCACCGCCTCCATCTCGCCGTAGCGGACGTGGAGGTCAGTGATCCTGAGCACGGGCGTCCTCTCCGAGATACGCCTTGACGACGCGCGGGTCGTGCCGCATGCGCTCGGGGGGGCCGGAGGCGATCAGCGCGCCATGGTCGAGGACCACCACGCGATCGACGAGGCTCATGGCCACGCGCATCTGGTGCTCCACCAGGATCACGGTCAGCCCTTCGGCCCGGAGGGAGCGGATCAGCTCGGCGGCGGCGGTCATCTCCTCGTGCGACAGCCCGCCCAGCGGCTCGTCGAAGAGCAGGAGACGTGGCTTCAGGGCGAGCGCGCGGGCGACCTCGAGCCGCTTGAGCATCCCGAGCGGCAGGAGTCCCGCCTGGCGGTCGGCCTCTCGAGCGAGGCCCACGCGCTCGAGCACGTGGAGCGCGCGCTCCCGGACCGCGCTCGTTCGCCAGCTCGACAGGATGGCGCTCAGCCGCTGATAGTGGTCGTGGCCGAGCGCCACCATCACGTTCTCGACGGCGGTCAGCTGGCGGAACGGCTTGACGATCTGGAACGTGCGCGCGATCCCGCGCTGGGCGAGCCGGTGCGCCGGCTCGGTGGTGATCTCACGCCCGTCGTAGATGACGCGGCCGCTGTCGGGCGCGACGAAGCCGGAGAGGCAGTGGAAGCACGTCGTCTTGCCCGCGCCGTTCGGACCGAACAGGCCGAGGATCGTGCCCTCCTCGACCGTGAAGGACACTGCGTCCAGCGCGGTGAGTCCGGCGTACCGCTTGGTGAGCCCGATCACCTCCAGGAGGCGCATCACGCACCCTGGCGGCGCGCACGCAGCGGCCGCCAGCGGAGCAGCGCGCGGTCGCCGAGCAGGCCGTGCGGGGCCCAGCGCATCAGGAGCAGCAGGAGCGCGCCGTAGGTCAGCATCCGGTAGTCGGCCAACGGGCGGAACAGCTCCGGCAGGATGCCGAGGAGCGCCGCGCCGACGATCGCGCCCGCGTTGCTGCCGATCCCGCCGAGGACGAGCATGCACAGGATCGTGATCGAGAACGGAAAGCCGAAGTCGCCGGCCGAGATGAAGCTCAAGTAGTGCGCGTAGAAGCTGCCGGCCAGGCCGGCCAGCGCGGTGCCGATCGTGAACGCCACGATCTTGAACTTGCGCACGTCCACGGCCGCGGCGCGGGCGGCGTCCTCGTCCTCGCGCGTGGCCAGCAGCGCGAGCCCCGCCCACGAGCGCAGCAGCCAGGCGTTGACCCCGAGCGCGAGCCCGACGCCGCCCAGCACCAGCAGAAAGAAGCCGGGCTTGCCCAGCGGCGTGCCGAGCCAGGTGGCCGGCGGGATGCCGCCGATGCCGAAGGCGCCGCCGAAGAGCGGGAAGTACAGGAACACCGAGACGACCACGAAGTTCACGCCCATGGTGGTGATGGCGAGGAAGTCCTCTCGCACGCGGATCGCCGCCGCGCCCACCAGCGCGCCCGCGCCTCCCGCCGCCACCACCGCGGCCAGCAGCGCCGACCAGAAGTCCCAGCCGTGGCTCACGGTGAGAATCGCCGCCGTGTAGGCGCCGATGCCGAGAAACGCCGCGTGCCCGAGCGAGATCTGCCCCGCGATCCCCGTGATCGTGTTCAGGCTCAGCGTGAGGATGCAGTAGATGCCGACGAGCGTGGCGACGGTGTAGACGTACACGAGACTCTCGCCCCTCACCCTGGCCCTCTCCCCGGAGGGGAGAGGGAATCCAGTCGTGTCCCTCTCCCCCCTTGGGGGAGAGGGTAGGGTGAGGGGGCGGTCATTTGACGCCCAGCAAGCCCTGGGGCCGGATCAGGAAGACGGCGATCATCGCCAGGAAGGCCCAGGCGTCGCGCGGGAGCGGGAAGTCGACGAGGCTGATGACGAA
>Ga0187892_10012116_pt1 | contig 10359 bp, 6 predicted proteins | sample MA1701073metaG_FD_139345 | JGI IMG/M metagenome (GOLD analysis project Ga0187892, IMG submission 139345) | Bio-ooze microbial communities from a basaltic lava cave in the Kipuka Kanohina Cave System on the Island of Hawaii, USA - MA170107-3 metaG ...
ATGACCGCTCCCAGAGCACCACCAGGCGATCCGGATCGGGATAGGGCGGCGGGGCAAGGAGCGCAGAGTAGACCACGTTGAAGACCGCCAAGGTCGCCCCGATCCCGATCACCAGGGTGAACACGACGAGCGCGGAGAACAGAGGAGCGCGGCGCAGCGAGCGCAACGCCATGCGAAGGTCGAAGAGGGTCGGCATGGAGAGCTCGATTCGTGAAGCCTGGGACGAGAGGGAGGGGCTGGAAGCGGCCGCGATGCGGCGATTAACGAGGAGGGAGGTCAGCTGACGAGCATACCAGACCAGCGCGATCCAGCGTCCCCGCTCCTGGCGCACCAGAGCCATGCCCTCGTCGAGATCGCCTTTCACGAACTCGCGTTCCTCGGCGGGTACCCGGAGCGCAATGAGCAGGCGCGCCAGGCGGTGCGGCGCCCGATAATCGGTAGGTCCGAGCCGGGTCATGGCGTCCCCAACCTGGGAGTGAGTCCCCGGCTCAGGGACCGCAAGGCCTGGAGGCTTTCCCGAACGGCCTCCCGGCCGGCCCCGGTCACGATGTAGAGCTTCTTCCGGCGGCCGCCGCGGACCCTGGTGGGCGGACCGATCTTCGCGCTGACCAGCCCCTTCTGTTCCAGCCGGGTCAGGGTGGAGTACACGGCGCCGAGGGTGACCTCGGGCCGGGCCCGGGCCGCGATTTCCTGCTGAACGGAAATCCCGTACGCCTCCGGGGAGAGGCGGAGTATGGCCAGCAGGACCAGCTGCTCGAGGTCGCCGAGAGACATATGTTCTTCAATCCAGAAGAAATAGTCGGGATTCGGGGTTGTCAAGCCATCCCAGAGCTTGGATACGGTCCGGGGCTGGAGCGTTGCAACCAAGCCCTAGGGATGCAAACGCTCCGGGCCCTCCGCACCCGTGAACACCATTCTCGAGTCGGCAGGAGCCCGCCCGTCCTTGCACCTCCCGTGGTTCTTCGGCAGGTTCTCTCAGGATCACTTGCCATGGAATCGGGAGAGATCACCGGCCTGCTGCTGGATGCGGCGAAGGGCAACCGGCTCGCCTTCGACCGGCTGGTGCCACTCGTGTACGATGAGCTGCGAGGGATCGCCCACGGCAGGCTCCGGCTGGAGCGGCCCGGCCACACCCTGAATACCACTGCGTTGGTGCACGAGGCCTGGCTCAAACTCGCCGGCCAGACCCGGGTCGCCTGGCAGAATCGCAGCCACTTCTTCGCGGTCGCTTCCGAAGCCATGCGGCGGATCCTGATCGACTACGCCAAGCAGCGCCGGGCGGGAAAGCGAGGTGATGGTGCCATCCATCTCCCGCTCGAAGACGCGGAGCTGGTCCCGGACGCCTGGCTCTCCGACGCCGACGCCGAGGAGTTGATTGCGATGGACGATGCGCTGCGGCGGCTGGCGGAGTTCAATCCCCGGGGCTCCCGCATCGTGCAGTATCGATTCTTCGGGGGAATGGCAGAAGCCGAAGTGGCCGAAGTGATGGGGATTTCCGAGCGCAGCGTCCGCCGCTCCTGGACCATCGCGAGGGCCTGGCTCCGCCGCGAACTCGGGGACCTCCCCGCCGGCCGGACCAGCCTCCTCTACCCCGCCTGACCGTCATGGATCCGGAGCGCTGGGAACGGATCGAATCGGTGTGCGCCGAGGCGCTCGAGCTGGACGGCGCCGAGCGTGAAGTGTTTCTCGCCAGCGCCTGTGCGGGTGATCCCGTACTCCGCCGCGAAGTTGACAGCCTGCTGAGCCGCCTCGCCACCGGCTCGGGGTTTCTCTCCCGCCCCCTGGTGGATCTCACGAGTCTTGTCCCCCCAGGTGATGAGCCCCCGCAGGACCGGATCGGCCCGTTCCGGCTGGTGCGCCGGCTTGGCCGTGGCGGGATGGGCGAGGTGTATCTCGCGGTGCGGGAAACCGAGGAGCTGCAGCAGCAGGTCGCGATCAAGGTGATCCGGCGCGACCTCGACACCGACGAGGTGCTGCGGCGGTTCCGGCTGGAGCGCCGCATCCTCGCTACGCTCCACCATCCCAACATCGCCCAGCTACTCGACGCCGGAGCCACGCCGGATGGCCGTCCCTACTTCGTGATGGAGTACGTGGACGGCGAACCGCTCGATCAGGCGTGCGACCGGCGACAGTTACCGGTGCGCGCCCGGATCCAGCTCTTCCAGACGATCTGCAGTGCGGTGCAGCACGCCCACCAGAACCTGGTGGTGCACCGCGATCTCAAGCCGCGCAACATTCTGGTGAGCGCCGACGGGGTGCCGAAGCTGCTCGACTTCGGGATCGGCAAGGTGCTGGTCGCGACCGATGCGCTGGGCCCCGCCGAGGACACCCGAACCGACGTTCGCGCGCTCACGCCTGAGTATGCGGCGCCGGAACAGATCGCTGGCCAGCCGGTGTCCACCGCGACCGACGTGCACGGGCTCGGCGTGCTGCTCTACGAGCTGCTTTCGGGCCAGCATCCCTACCGTTCCCGCCCCGGCATCCGGATCGAGATCGAGCGCGCGATTCTCGAATCGAATCCGGGCCGTCCCAGCGAGATCGGCATCACGCCGGAGGACGCCGCTCATCGGGACACCGACACCGGTCCGCTGCGGCGGATGCTGGCCGGCGACCTGGATACCATCGTCCTGAAGGCCATCCGCAAGGAGCCGGAACGGCGCTACCCCTCAGCGGCCGCGCTTGCCGACGATCTGCAGCGGCATCTCGATGGCCTTCCGGTCGGGGCACGTCCTGATACGCTGGGCTATCGGACCCGGAAGTTCGTGCACCGCAACGCGGGGTGGGTCGCCGCGGCGGCGGTCGCCTTCCTGGCGCTTGGAGTCACGACGGCGGTGACACTGGTGCAATCGCGGCGGGTCGCGGAAGAGTCGCGCCGGGTGACCGAAGAGAGAGACAAGGCGCTCGAAGTGCGGTCGTTCCTGATGGAGATGTTCGGGGCGAGCGGCGCTGATCGCACCGTGGGCGATACCGTCACCGTCCGCCGGCTCCTCGATCTCCAGGCCGCGAATCTCGACGGGGCCTACGCAACCCAGTCCGAGCTCAAAGCCGACATGATGGAGGTACTGGCCGACGGCTACGATCGCCTGGGCCTGTACCACACCGCCGAACCGCTGGCTCGAGAGGCCCTCGAGCTGCGCCGCACAACGCTCCCCGACGGGCACCCCGACCTGGCCGCGTCGCTCAATCTCTACGGGTGGGTGATTTACGAGCTGGACCGGCTCGAGGAGGCGGAACGGCTGCTGCGAGAGGCGGTAGCGATCCGACGGCACCTCGGACCGAGCCGTCGCCGGGACCTCTCCCGCTCGCTCAATGACCTCGGCGTGGTCCTGACCGCCCAGCGCCGCTTCCCCGAATCCGACACCGTCCTGACCGAAGCACTTGCCATTCGCCGAGCCGAATTCGGCGACGCCCATCGTTCGGTCGGGGTCACCGCCAGCAACCTCGCCGCGGTGGCGTACCGCCTGCAGCGGTTCGACGACGCCGTCGCCCTTCAGAATACCGCGGTTCAGGCGCTGCGGCGCTCAGTCGGTCCCGATCACCAGCGCACCTTGCTGGCACTCGGCAATCTGGCGGTGTTTCGCAGGGTGCAGGGCGACTTGAAGGGGTCGGTGGCGGACTACCGCGACCTGGTGGAGCGCCAGACCCGGCTCCAGGGGATCGAGCATCCCCGGACGACGCAGGTGACGCTGCACCTGGCCATGCTGCTGCGGCAGGTCGGCCGGGTTGAAGCGGACACGGCGGTGCTCGTGGAGGCCAGGGGGTTGATGCAAGGCGTGACCCGCCGCTTTGAAATCTCGCTGGGCCCGTCCCACCGCGACCTGGGCACCGCACTGTTTCAACTCGCGCTGGCCGAACTCGCGCTGGGGCGACGTGCCGAGGCACTGGACGCCGCCCGGAGGGCGTTCACCATCTTCCGCACCGCGCAGGGCGACACGGCCAAAGCGACCCTGGATGCCCGGCGGCTGATGGACTCACTGCGGACTCAGGGAGCGCCGATCGGCGTGCCCTGAACCGGAATCTTCACCATTGCCGAGCTGGTCCCGACCTTCAGCTCGACCTGAATCTCGGCGGTGAAATTTCCGCCCCCATCCCGCGCCACACACGGATCGAAGAACCAGGAAAGCTGGGTGGTGCCCTGAGGCGCGACGTTCCGGCTCGCGGTCGCGCCCCGCGCGACCACGCTGGAAGGGTCCACCTGGAGACTCATCCCGCTGTTCCCCGACAGGTTCACGATCGTGGCGGTGAACGAGGTCGGCACTCCGAGAATGCTGAGCACGGTGAGGAGGCCCGACGGGCTGAAATTGAAGACACAGCTGCCCACCGGCGACTGATACTGGATCGAGATGCTCTGGGGCTGAACCCGCATGCAGCCGATGCCGTCGCTGCCACGGCGGAAGCTGTTGATGCGGGTTATGTTGGGCCCGAACGACGCGTCCGTGCCGCTGGCGCCCCCGTTCCCGCCGGTCGCGAAGCCATTGCCGCCCGCCCCACCGCTGCCGCCGTTGTCTACCCGGAGGCTGCCCGGCAGGCCCGGCGTCTCTCCGGTGCCGGGATCGCCCGCACCACCGTTCATGGTGCCGCCGAGCCCGCCATTGCCCCCGGTCCGCAACCGGGTGATATCGGAGCACCCGTCGTAGCCCATGCCCCCGGTCCCGGCCCGCACTTCGGCCTTGCCGGCCCATCCTCCCTGCCCGATGCGCCGGCCCAGGTGGTCATAGAGATTGGAATCGCCACCGTCGCCGCCAAACCCCTGGGCATTGCCACCCTCTCCACCATCGGGATTGGGATGGATTCCCTTGCCCCCAATACCTCCCTTCGCTTTGGCCAGACCACCATGTCCCTTGCCGGCAGCTTCGACCTGGAGGTTCGCAGGGTTCACGACCACCACCCCACGCGCGACCAGCGAGTCGTTGCGAGAACTCCCGCCCTTGCCGCCGAACGCCTGGCCAACGCCGCCATGCTGCGCCGGTGTGGTGGCGCTCTGTGCATCGGCCCCATCGGCGCCCTCACCGACGGCCTCGCCGCCATCGCCGGAAAACCCGGTGATGAGCCGCACGCCGGGTGCCGCGATGGTGATCTCGCCGCGCGCGTGAAGGCCGAAGAGTCCGGGCTCACCACCCTCGCCGCCCTCAGCCCGGCCACTGGGGGCCACCAGGCCCTGCCCCGATCCGGCGATCGCTCGGGCTCTTCCCCCGATGCCGCCATTGCCGCCGAAGATGGAGACCGCACCGCTCAGCAGCATGGTGCCGCCCGCCTGAACGTAGACGAGGCCACCCCGGCCACCCCGGCCGCCGGTGCCGCTCGCATCGCCAAATGCGGGCTGATGGAGGGCCTCGCCACCGTCACCGCCGTCCTGACCGATGAGGAAGACGTCACCGAGGAGGGTGAGATCGCCTCCGCAGTTAGCCCGGAAGTCCCGACCGCTAAAGCCGTCGAAGGCGATCGGCAGCGCGGGAAGTCCGTGCTTCGCGTGCCTCGGCCGGGCCTCGATGGTGGTGTTCCCGACGAAGCACACGATGCTGCTCGCGTCCGCGCTGGGGGGCGCCCGAAGCGCGGCGGCCGGGAGGAAGTCGGAATCGCGCAGCGCCGGGTCCGTGGTCAGCATCAGTTCGCCGGGCCTGCGCACAGTCGCGTCGCGAAGTTCATAACCCGCTCGCCCGATCAATGTGAGGACGGGCGGCGCCGCGCCGGGCTCATCGCAGGAGTTGTCCACGGTGCCCTTGAGCACGAGCTGGCGCCCGGCGTCGAGCGTCATCGGGACGCAGGATCCCCGGATCGTACCGAGGACTTCGATGGTGCTGTCGCTCACCACGCGGAGGCTGTCGGTCACGGTGAGGGTGACGCCGGCCCTCACCAGGAACCGGGTCACCCGGACCACTCCGTTCACCGTGGAGTCGCGGGCCAGGTCCACCAGGTTCTCGTCTGCGATGGCCGTGAAGGTGAGCGGGCTGCCACTGGTGGCGCCGGTGACCGTGGCGACCAGCGTGTTAGGCCCGACCGTTCCCAGCGTCCAGCCGCCCACCGTGGCGATGCCGTCGCTGCCGGTGGTCTGGGATTCTCCGGCGACCGCCCCGGCGCCCTGCCCGATGGCGAAGCTCACCGTGATGCCCGCGACCCCCGCGCCTGATTGATTGACGACCCGGACCGCCGGACGCACCGTGACCGGCTGGCCCGACACAGCCCGCTGCCCGTCGCCGGCCTGGATGCTGGCGTTGCGGGTGACGTCGGGCGCCGGCGGCGGGGGAGGGGGAGGGGGAGGGGGAGCGGGGGGCGCGGGGGGCGGGGCTGGCGGAGGTGCGGTCGGGGTGACGCCACCACAGGCGGCCAGTAGCGCGAGCAGGACCGGACCCACGCCGGCCCGGAGCCCGCTGAGCAGTTGCATAGTCATCGCTTCCTCCCTGCGGACGGGTCTGGCAATCCCCAGGGGCTACGCGACAAACCGTGGAACCACCGGCCATTGTGGCGTATCCTACTCCAGCGCAGCTCCCGTTGTCGGCCACTCCCCGCCCCGGAAAAACTTGAAGACCTCCTGAGATGCCGTTCGACGTGAAGGGGATCGGGTTACAGCGGGTTCAAGGTCGCTGTCGGGTAGCAGGGGGAGCGGAATCGATTCGAAGGACGAGGCCCCGTGGTGGAGGCTCCGGCAATTCCCGGGGCGATTCAGTTTGGCTTCTTCATCTCCGGCAGGAGCTCGAGCCCGCCCGCTCGCTTTCGTTCGATCTCAGCTGCGGCCGAACGGAGCCGCACAAAGCGCTCGGCCGTGGTTGGGTGAGTGCTCGCATAGGAAATGGCTCGTGGGTTGATCTGCGCGAAACGACGCCAGAAAGAGCGGCACTGTCTCTAACGGCCGACCAGCTCGGGCTAGTACGTACATGCCCACGTAGTCCGCCTCGCGCTCAAAATCCTGCGAGAAAGCTCGTGCGGCAGCTGCCATGAAGTTCGCGGTGTTGCGTCCTCCGGTATTGGTCCCTTGAGTGGCGGCGGCTACATCAAGGAGCGCACCGAAGAGGGCGCCCAAGAAGGCGTTCTTCTTCCTTGCATCGATGTGACCCATGGCGTTGTGCGCGATCTCGTGTCCAAGGACACCGCCCAATTCGTCGTCGTTAGCAAAGCGCATCATGGCCCAAGGCATGATCACGCGGTCCCCGTCCGCATACGCATTGATATCCCCCTCAGCGACAACCAACATCTCGAACTTGCATGCGACTACGGGATGGAGGACGGCCTCGAGGGCTTCGCCACGGCGACGCATCGTGAGCTTAAGCGGCGCGGTTGGCTGCGGACTGAACAACTTGGTGGCCGTGCCTACGGCGCCCTTGCCGATTGGAGCAGGGTCTCCGTTGATTCCAACGACGAGATCCCCTGGCTGCAGTCCGGCGGCCGCCGCGGGGGATCCAACGGCCACGGTCCGGACGGAGAGGGTATCAGAGAGGCCCAAGGCGGAGGACGCCGCTTCGGCCCAACGGTTCTCGTAAAGCCGAACGTTCGCAACGGAGAACCCCAAGCGGGCGGCACTTCGTTTCTCGCAGAGAGGGGCAGCCGACACGAGCAGAGGAAACCCCAAATCGTCCAAACGTCGCTGGGCTTTCTCGATCTCCAGGAGGACATGCCTCCGCTGCGCCATCTCCTCCTCTGCCACTTCCTTCGGAGCAACCGGCGCCAATTGTGTGGTGGTGCCTGCACATGCCGCGAGCAACGCGGACGATACACCCACGCGAAAGAACCGGTGACAGCGTCTCATCGCACCTCCTTGCACCTCATTGGCAGCGCTCGTTCACGAGCTACCCCGAACACATTCTCATTGCGCTAGCGCAGAGATCCTTCCCAGCAAAGGAACTCAGAAACGACGAGATAATGCGGCTTCAAGGGTCCGGACTGCCCGCGCCGCGACGCAAGCCACCTGACAAATATCCGTCTCTCAACCGATTCCGGAAGAGGCACTAACACAGCTCGCGGTCCGCTCGCTGGATAGTGTCGGGGGCAGCGTAACCGTCCCAGAATTCCCATAGCGGGGGGGGGGCGGGACTCGATCCGAAGGACGAGGCCAATAAAAAGGCCCGGGCCTCACCCGGGCATCGCAGGGGGGGACTCGACCGGAACGGCGAGGCCTGTTGGCTCGCTCCGCGAGCATAGCAGGGGCGGGACTCGAACCCGCGACCCCGGCATTATGAGTGCCGAACTGCCTCTAGCGCCAAGGTCTCCTCCCTCTCAAATCCCTGCACACAACTTCACCAATATACACCGAACTTCACGGAGTTTGGTTCACTCCGTGGTTCAGTCAACTCGCTCCGGAACGCCGGGGCGAAAACTCTCGGCAAAAAACGAGGTCGTCGCGCCGAAGGCGCGCCCCCGGCGAGCCGCAGGCGAGCCGGTTCTGAGCGGAGACTAGACGCTGTAGAAGGCCCGCCAGGGCACCAAAGGGCAGACGGCCAGGGGCGAGCGTAGCTGCTGCAGGGCCTCCGGGCCCGCAGCCCCTTGATACGTCAGAACAACTGCGCCAATGGGACGGCGGACAGGATGCGAAAGAGACCCTCCGAAAGCGCGCCCGGCGAAAGTACATGAGCCTGGCAGTGGCGCGGTCCCTGGCCGCGCTGCCATCCCTTCTCCAAAGGAGTTACAGGCGGACCTTTTACTGGCTGAGGTACTACGACAGGATGGCGGACGACTCACGACCAGGTACTGCGGCTATCGCTGGTGCCTTGTCTGCAATGCCATAAGAACAGCTCGCGCCATAGAGCAATACCAACGGGAACTCCTCACTTGGCCAGAGCTTCAGCACGTGACCCTGACAGTTCCGAACGTGCCAGACGAGCACTTGCGAACAACGCTAAACAGGATGATCCACGGGCTTGGAGAGATCGCCCGGGCAATTCGACGAACAGACGGCCTCAAGCTAAAGGCGCTTCGCAAGATCATAACGGCCACCGCCAAGCGCGGAGACTATCACCCGCACTCTCACATCGTGGTAGCTGGGCGTGCTCAGGCGGAGGCCCTGGTAAGAAGGTGGCTCGACCGATTCCCCGAGGCACGCCAGGTAGCGCAGCACATCACGGCCTGCGACACCCGCGCGGTGCAAGAGTTGTTCAAGTACCTGACCAAGCTGATTACCAAGAGGGACGGAAAGCGAGGCACGGCGCCGACCGCGATGCTCGATGTGATTTTCCAGGTAATGCACGGCCGGCGCGTGTTGCAGCCGATGGGCTTTAAGGTTGCCCCGATTCCAGATGAAGAAGGCAAGCTCGACGACCTGACTGGAACGCCAGCCGTTACGCGCCTGGCCGATCAGATTGACTGGACTTGGCTACCTACCATTCACCACTAGCTGATTCTGGCAACGGGCGAACTCCTGACTGCTTCATGCCCTCCCCTAGAGGTGCCGGGAGCTCGTTGAGACCATGACCGCCACAGGTCCTCCTGGTCGGAGCATGAAGCCGATGGGTCTGATGAGCGCGCGCGATAGGCTTGGCCGACCTCTTGATCATGGCCGAGAAGCTAGGCCCGGTCTTTGTCCATATCACTGGACCCTCAGACTTACGTCGTCGATTCTGAAAACCGTTGGCAGGCTAGCATCCGACGTTGCCAGGAAGTAGATGCGGATTGTTTGTCCTCGAAACTGGCTTACGTCCTTGGTAATCTGGAAGTAGCAACCACACGAGGCATGAAGATTCGAAACAACGTAAATGGTCTCGAGGAAGGTCCCATTCGTTCTGTAAACGGCCATGTTGAGAACGTCGAAAGCGGTTGTCGTCGTAGTTTCCTGGGTTGTAACTTTCGTCCAGAGCGTGAGGGTTGCAGTATTCGCCGAGGATGGAATTGAAACGTCCTGGTACATCGTCCCGAGAGCATTGTTCACCGGCGTACCCGATGCATTGGCCCCGAAATAGGCATAACCAACCCCTGTGCGTGGATTCGGCAGCGTGGTCGTAATCCATGCATCTCCACCACGTGTCCAGCCTAATGCTCCAGATTCGAAACCACCATTTGTTATCAACTCTGTTGGAGTCACTGGTTTTGTGAAGGTGGCTGTGACATTGCGAGCCTGGCTCATGGTCACCTGACAGACCCCGGTCCCGCTACAGCCTCCCCCGGACCATCCGGTGAAAGTGTGACCCGTGGCAGCCGCAGCCCCCAGCGTGACCGTTGCGGTACTCGGGAAGGACGCACTGCAAGTCCCGCTCGTGCTGCCCGCATTGATGCTGCAGTTGATCCCGATGGGGTTGGAGCTGACCGCGCCGTTCCCCGTCCCGCTCCCGCTCACCGTCAGCAGGTTCGTCTGCACCGGGGCCGTGAAGCTCGCCGTCACGCTCCGGGCCTGGCTCATCAGGACCTGACAGCTCCCCGTCCCACTACAGGCCCCCG
>Ga0187892_10012117_pt1 | contig 10358 bp, 9 predicted proteins | sample MA1701073metaG_FD_139345 | JGI IMG/M metagenome (GOLD analysis project Ga0187892, IMG submission 139345) | Bio-ooze microbial communities from a basaltic lava cave in the Kipuka Kanohina Cave System on the Island of Hawaii, USA - MA170107-3 metaG ...
ATCGATGTCGGCAAAATCGAACGTGTTCTTGCTCGGACAGAACACCTGTGCGATGTCGGGCGTCAGAAAATTGTGCAGGTAGTTGGCAATGGTTTCCTTGACGCCGCCCATCTGCTCGGGCGGCTGGTTCAAGTACCGATGCCGAAAATGCTCCACGAGAGCGCGCCGGCGTTCGGTCGGATAGCTGTCGGCCAACTCCTCGATGGCGTCGTCGATCTCGTCCTGATTTAACAGGAGTTCGTGGGCGTTTTCCAATGTCACATCCGCCTGAATTTCGTACAGCGCCTCCAACGCGTGGGCGATATGCGTCTGCGCCTGGCTCTTGAAAAAGCTTTTGTCACCCTGCTGGCCGAGGCTCGTGGCGGTGTCCACGACGAATTTTGCGTAGGTGCTGTGCGGGATGGCGGGATTCGACGTGAGATTGTACGTCTGAGTTGGCTGCCAACCCAACGGGGCGTTGTCGGGCCGAACTTGGACCAAAACCAAATCGTTCTGACGGTTGAAATGCCGGGCCATCTCCGACAGCGTTTCCCAGTAGATGCCTTTATCGTCGATACACACGCCGCCCCAGTTTGGTTCGTTCTGGAACACCTGGTAGAGCAACGGCGTGATCCCGGAGCGCGTCTTGCCGGAGCCGGTGTCACCGGTGATCAGCCAACCGCGACAGAAATCATCCCGCGTCCAAACCATCCCCTTGAGTCGAACGATCGGGGGATGCTTCGCTGGAGAAATTGTGGTGGCGGCGAACGCACCAAACGCAGCAAACAGCCCTGCTGCTATCCACGAAACAGGCGCGGGCACGAACAGCAGGAAGCACAGCACAGAGGTGAAGGACAGCACCGTCGTGACAAGGGCGATAAGCCTCGTGCCCGTCACAGCACGAATCTCCCGATGAGGATACCGGCCAGCAACGCCAGCGCGGCGGTGTATACCAGCGCGAACATCGGAAAGCGGTTCAGGTCACTCTGGATTTTCGGCACCGCGCGCAGTTCCTGAATGATCTCGGCGGCGCGACCCGTCAGGTCTCCGCTCAACCGTTCGCACTGCTCCATCGTGTTTCGGAACTCCTCGAACGACGGCAGGCGTTCCTTCGAGCCATTGAGTTGGGCATGGCTGAAGTAGATTTCCCAAAGCTCGACGGCGGCCAGCATCGGATCGCCATCCTGAACGCCATACTTCTTTCGCCACTCCAGAATGGCGTTTTTCAGGACCAGTTTGGGATCGTCGGTGCTCATGTGGTGGCCGGCAGGAGGATTTCGCGGACGGTATTGATTTGTTCGTGAAATTGCCGCTGCCAGTTTTTGAGCCGCTGACGATCCATGAGAGAGAATTTCTGGTGTTGGATCGCCTGCCCGACCGGCAGGTTGACCTGATGCAGCGACGCGACCAGCCAATCGTGAAGTTTGGGCATGGTCATTTCCCTGGCATCCAGTTCATTCAACAACCGCTTCCGCGTCTTGCTGGCATCGTAAATGGCGAACTGCTCGGTCAACGCCTGATTTTTCACCACCAGATACCGGCATCGGCTGTCGAATGCCTTCGAGATGATCCGCACCTGTTCCACACTGTCGAGGTCATGATTGACCGGCGACACGACAGTGAGCGTCGCGCCCAGACTGCTGAGAAGATCGAAAACGCCCAGTTCGGCGAAGTAGGTCAGGAACACGTCCGTCGAGGCGGCCCGGCAATCCACAACGACGAAACCGTCGCTTTCGACGGATGCAATGAGCGCATCGAGTTCCCGGGTGTCGGCCAGATTCACAAACCGTGCATCCGGGTGGAATCGTTTCAGGGTCGAGTTCTCGTTGTCGGTGTCGATGGCGACATAGGGCAGCTTCTGGTCCTTCAGAAATTGGACGAAATTGGTGGCGAAGAAGCTCTTCCCGACGCCGCCTTTGCCATTGAGGATGAGATTGATTCGCTTTTGCATGGTCAGACGTTGTTGGGGTCGGCAACACGCGGCCCTCGCGGTGCGTGCTGGGTATTCCCGCTTTTCAGCGGCCGGTTTGACCGTTGCGCTACAGCTTTCACGCTCCGCTTACGCTTCCGGCGCTGGACCGGCGACACGCCCAGCATCTTCTGGCAGAACCGTGCCACGGTATCGTGCGACACGGTTACGTGAATGTTCCGTAGGATATCGGCGATGGTTTCGTAAGACGCACCCTTGCGCCGCAATTCCGCGATGCCCTCCTTGAAGGGCATCAGCATCCGAAACTTCGCCGGCAGTGCTGGCGTGAAATCCCGCACAGCGGTTGCGAAGTCGTTGCGTGCGACCGGCGTGACGGCTGCGTGATTCATGCGTTGCAGGTCAGTAGCCGTTGCGTGGCAAAATACTAGCGTCAGCTAGGGGTAGGGCGTCCAATCTCTTCATGCGCGCCAGTAAAGCGCATTCCGAACCCGTCCCTGTTCGCGTCCGCGAACACAAAACCGCACGCCGCGGGGTAAACCTTGCCGACGCTTTCGTATAGGAAAACCAGTAGCCAGCGGATCGCTGAATGTGACTAACGACGCGCACGGCGAGCAATCCTGAATTTGCCGCGCGAGATCAATGAAGCTGAATGCGCCGAGCAGACTTAGGCGGACTTAGGCGGACTTAGGCGGGCAACCGGACTGATTCAGGTGCGCTTCGTCGGTAATGACCAGCTTGTTACACCGCTCCGACAATATCGGGTGCTGCTTCGTGAGAAACTTGTGTACCATCGAGATCACCACACCGCCGCTCGCGACCTTGAGCAACGTCCGCAATTGCTCGCGGGTCTCCGCCGGCACCGGACGCTGACGCAACAAATTTTGACACAAAGAATGTCCCGAACAATTGATCGTCCAGATCGTTGCGGTCGGTAATGACCACGACGGTTGAATTATCCCTGCCGGGATGCAGCCCCAAACCGGCCTCCATGGAAGGCCATCATCAACGATTTGCCCGACAATTGCGTGTGCCGGATTACGGCGATGCGCCATCAGAGTTTTCGACGGAGTTGCGCTAGAAGATCGGATACTCTCCGGAGGGTCGGCGCTTAAGGAGGCCAATAAGCTCATGCACTGCGCGCTGGTACACGTTCGGATGGTATGCCACGAGCGGTGTAGCATGAAGAGCAAGGCCTTCATTGTGGCATCTAATTGAGATGCGGCAAGAGCTAAAGAAAAATGTGAGCAAGGAAACCAGTCGCCGTAGGTATGGGATTTCCTTTGCTTGCGCTGCGATAATCGTGCCTGTCAGCAACTCCTTAAGCGCGGCCGATAATGCGTTTGCCGCCGTTGGTTTATCCGCAATCTTGGATTCGCGCGAAAAATCCGGTTCCACCGGCAGTCCATTGAGGTTAGCTTCCAACAACTCGCACACCTCTCTTACAAATGCCGAACACGGCTTCTCCACACAAGTCGCTGGAAAAGGCATTGGCTTTTCCCGTTCGATCTCCAACCAACCCAGGAGGATTTCCCACCCCGACTTTAGATCGTGGCCGGCAAGCCTTGGTTCGACGAGGCATTTTATGGTAGTTGGGCCTGCTGAAGTCAGTGAGCTGAAAACGGTCTCAGGTTTGAGGTTAAAGTAGTTACGCGATAAGTAAAACTTAGACCGCTGTGTAAAACCGTCGACCCCTCCGAGATCCAACTGTGTAATCCCTCGACGGAGGGATGCAAGGACGGACTGCTTGGAAGGGCCAGCAACAACCAAGTACTCGGCCTCGTAACCGCACCACGCAGGAGAGCCGGCATTCCCGAGCACGACTTCAACGTACCATCTATTACTAATCTCTCTGGGGGGTAAGATATATAGGCGGAGTTTTCTCGAAGGCTTAACTCTAGCGAACTCCGTAATGTGGCGGCCATAGGGATTTTTCTCCCATTGCGCCCAAGGCAAGCGGAGCTTGTAGCTATGTTGTTGGACGCCATGCGGGTGAGGTATTCTCTGAAGCTTAGAATGTAAGGCGACGAGATTCAGCCAAACATCCTTTTCAAGAATGATGTTGCGTATGTCACAGCCCAGCGGCGTGAGACGGTAGATTCTATGCTGGTCTCTCTCGAACATTTTAGCCAGACCGTGTTCTACAAGATCCCGCGGTCCTGCCGAGGGTTCAATATAGCTTACCGATCCAATCTTTATCCCGCCGGCCTCTTCGACATGCCTAACACCCTTGATCGAAAACTCGTCCGTTAAGTCGAAATGCGTCCGCAGGCACTCGCAAAGCCGCCGAGGGAGCTTGCGCGCTTTTCGGAAGGTTTTGCAGAAGTGTGCGTGAAAAGTGGTGTGAAAGACCTCGCTAGCCGATTCTAGCGACAACCGTGATTCCGCTTTTTCTCGAAGCAAAGCCTTCAGCACATCTCGAAGGAAACGTGCAATTGATTCATATTCATGCTCTTGCCACTCGACCTGTCCCACGGGATTAGTGCCAACGAGGACCTCATGGCAAACTCTGCCGACTTGAAACGCGTCCGACTTCTGCAATAGTGTGCGTCTTGCTTCCGGTGTACGGTATTTCTGAAAGCCACGTTTAGGATCAAAATCCCGTGCCAATTCTTTTTGTTCAGGGCTGAAAAAGAATCTGGGTTGTGTGGCAACCGTTCGCTCCTCGTAAAGTTTTACCCCGCGAACGAAGGCGGCAAACGCCTGTCGGTCTACAAGAGCAATGCCGAGGTCTAAAAGCTTTATCGCACCTTCATCATCGACAGCGATGTTTGCCGGTTTTATGTCTCTGTGGATATAGCCGCATCTGTTAATAAAAGCGATGACATCCGCCAGTTGAGCACAATATGACAATCGAGAGAGAAAGCTCGGTGTAACTTCCAGCGCGTTCTCAAGTGTGGTACGCAGATATTCCAACACATGAAACGGGAGGGGGTGGTATCCGACACGGTGACTTCCCCAGTCTATGGCCCGAACGATGTTCCAGTGCGTTAGACCCTGAGTCTTCTTAAACTCATTCTTAAACCGGGTCAGGTATTCCCGTTGGTCTTTCGCTTCGAGTCGTTCTCGTGGAGAGAACAATTTGACAGCGACGATCTGACCACTTCCTTTTTCGCGTGCCCTATAAACAATTCCGTTTGCCCCGGCTCCCTCCGCTCTGGCTTTGAGGATAACGTAGTTCCCATGAGCACCATGGAGAATATCGCCTTTGTTGAGACCTGGGCGCTTATACGCCGTGCTCCGTCGAACTTTTGTTGTGGCCATGGTCTGTCGTCCTCCGCGAGCTAAATGACCAGGTAGTCCACGAGGTCGGCTTCGATGATGCCCATGACGCCTTCGCGCCTTCGTTTGACCGGAACCTCGATTCCATCGTGCGCGCAGAATACCAATTCCACCCTCACCGGGCAAGCGATTCGGGTACAGATGTCAGGAAACAGGACAGGACTGGTTCTGCGATCCGCACCACCCCATTTTCGCCCGAAAAACAGCGTTCGCGTCTGCGAACAGAAGCCGCTGTCCGTCGCGGTATTGATCGGTCATGCTGTCGCCGAACACGCAATACAACCTGCGCAACGCGAAGGAATACTTCGAGGAGCATCTCTGTGCTGGCGACTATTACAGCGAGGAGCAAACCATTGCCGGGCAATGGCTCGGCGAGGGCGCGAGGCGGTTACGCCTGTCCGGGAAGGTCAAGCGCGACGATTTTCTGAGCCTGTGTGAGAACCTCGAGCCGAACACCGGTAAACTGCTCACGCAACGGCTCAATACGACCCGCACTGATGGTGCGTCGAGCACGGTCGCGAATCGTCGGGTGTTTTACGACTTCACGTTCTCACCGCCCAAATCGGTCTCGATTGCCGCTTTCATCGGCAACGACGAGCGCATCGTCGAGGCCCACAATCGCGCCGTTTCCCTCGCCCTCAGTGAACTGGAGCGATTCGCGGCGACGCGGGTGCGGGTGCGCCGTGCCTACGCTGATCGGCATACGGGCAACGTTGTCTGCGCGGTCTTCCAACATCACACATCGCGTGCGCTCGATCCGCACCTGCACAGCCATTGCATTGTGCTCAACGCGACGCACGATGCCGTCGAAGGACGTTGGAAGGCGCTTCAGAACTTCGACATGCTGCGGGCGCAAAAATACGTCGAGAACGTGTACTACCACGAACTGTCGCGCGATCTCCGCCGGTTCGGGTACGACCTGGTGAACCATCCGCGCGGAGATTTTGAAATCAGGGGCATTTCCAAGGAACTGTGCGAGCGGTTCTCGAAGCGGCATCATGAAATCGACGAGAAAACGCAGGAGTTGCTCGCCAGCCGGGCCGACCTGGCTACGGCAAACATCAATGACGTTCGGGAAACCGTGGCGCACAAGGAACGGTCGAGGAAGATCAAAGGCATCGGCGACGACGAATTGCGAGCGCATTGGCGGAAACAACTCTCTCCCGCCGAAGTGCGTGCGATTTCAGCCGCAAAAGACAACCGGCCGTCCACGAATGCCGCATCGGGCACGGATGATGCCATCGCCGCCGTCGTGTGGGCGGAAGATCATTTGTTCGACCGGCGGTCGGTCGTCCCGGAGTATGAACTCTGGAGACATGCCCTGGAGCATGTGCGCGGTGGCAAGGTGTCGCTTGCCGACATTCAGAACGCCACTCGCCAGCAGGATTACGTTCGGAATTCCTCCAGCCCATGCGGTGTCACGACGCGTGCTGTGCTGCATCGGGAATGGGACATCGTGAGTATGGCGCGGGAAGGCATCCGCCAGCACCGGCCATTCGCCGTGGGTCACCGGCTCGGGAATACCCACCTCAACCAGGACCAGCGCAAAGCGGTCGAGCACATCCTCAGCAGCCGCGATTTCGTGACGTTGTTTCGCGGTGGCGCGGGCACGGGGAAAAGCTACGCACTCCGGGAAGTGCAGGACGGTCTGCGAACAGCCGGGCACGTGCAGCAAGTCGTGGCGCCGCAGCGTCAACAGGTCATCGACCTGCAACGCGACGGCATGACCGGTGCGCAGACGGTGAGCGAATTCCTCACGAAGCGACAGATGCCACGTGGAGCAGTCGTCATCGTGGACGAAGCCGGTCAGATTGGGGCGAAACAAATGCAGCAGCTTCTCCACTTCGTGCAAGATAACGGCGGTCGGGTCATTCTCTCCGGCGACACCCGCCAGCACGGTCCGGTGGAAGCATCCGATGCGCTGTGGGCTATTGAAAAGTATTCGGGCATCAAGCCCGCGGAACTGAAGGAGATTCTCCGCCAAGACCCCGCCCGTGGCAAGACCGAGGCGGAACGCGCGCGGATCGCCGATTACAAGCAGGCGGTCAAAGAGGCATCGGAGGGAAAGCTCGGCGACTCGTTCCGACGTTTGGATCGACAGGGCGCAATCGTGGAGTGCTCGTCGTTTGACCGGCAAGAGCGCCTCGCTGAACAGTACCTCACTCTGACCGATGAAAAGAATTCGGTCGTCGTGGTCTCGCAAACGTGGTCGGAAATCCACAAGGTGAACGATCGTGTCCGCTATGCGCTGAAATCGCGCGGCCTGCTGGCTCATGAGGAACAAACGGTGACCGCGCTTGAGCCGGTCGATCTGACGCCCGCGCAGAAGCGCGACCGGCGGTTCTACGATGAACACGGCGTCGTGTTGCTGAATCGCGATGCCGGCGGATTCGAGAAAGGTCAGACGGCACGTCTCGTGGACATCACACGCAACGGGGTTGTGTTGGATGACGGAAACGTCGTGCGGACGATCCCGTTCAAATTTGTGGATCGGCTGACGGTTTGCCAACCTCGTGAACTTCCACTCGCGGCCGGTGACCGACTGCAACTGAAAGCCAATGCGACAGCCACGGATGGGCGGCGGCTCGCCAATGGCGAATTGGTCACCGTCGAGAAGGTGCTGACGGATGGGCGAATCCGACTCCGCGACGGGCGGACGCTCGCCAGGAATTACCGACAGTTCGTGCGCGGGTTCGCGATCACGTCGTACGCATCACAGGGCAAGACGGTGGATTACGTTTTGTTCTCAGACTCCGCCATCAAGCCGGCGACCAACCGGCAGCAGTGGTACGTGACGATTTCGCGTGGGCGCAAAGGCATCAAGATTTTCACAAGCGACAAAGCTCAACTTCGCGAAAACATCCTGCGTTCAGGTGAACGCGAATTGGCGGTTGATTTTGTGGACACCTCGTACTTCCGAAGGCTCGGCATCTCGCAGCGGCTGCTCCGTCCCATGCGACGGCTGCGATTGTTTGCCCTGGGCATCCGAAACCGTATCCGCAGTTCTACCGTCGCCCGCCGTCAACGGGCCATCGAACAGCATCAATCCATCCGCATCACCGCATGAAAACAACCCAACCGGAAACTCGTGCTGTTGAAGTCACGAAACACACCATCTGCTGGAACAAAGATCCTCAAGCACAAGCGTTACGTGTCGAGATGGCCGACGGCAGCTTTCTCGTGCTGCCCTACGATCACCTGGGCTACGTGAAATTCGAGCCAGGCAACGACGGCGACCTCGTTCACGTGTTCCTGAGCACGCACGACATCGAGATTCGGGGAACGAACCTGCGCGAACTGGGACTGGCGTTCCAGAAATGCGCCGTTGAGTGGGTGAGGGCGTTGCCTGCCCGTTCCGCTCCGCGATCAGATGCTGATTACGTCTGGATCAAGAGCATCGCGGTTCACGAAGTCGAAAGCGCTGTGCTGCACTAAAGGAGCACTAAAGGGGTTCACCCATTTGCCCTACGGCAGTTCATCCTGCCCGGCCATCTTCCTTTTTACCGCCGCGAGTGCCTGATAGGGATTGCGACTCAAATGAACGATCTCCTTGCCGCCCTTCAGTCGGCGAGCACCCCCACTCTTTGGCAGAGGTTTGACTCGCGTATGAACTCCCGGGATGTCGTTGAGGATCGGTAGTCGTTTCCATTTGCGGACGAAATTTTGGATTTTCGAACGCTCCAAGTTGCGAGACGCAACCTTCGAGTCTGGCGGTTGGCGCTTTTGATTTGCCATCGGCTTGCGTTGGAGTGGTTTTGCCGGCCACAGCTTTTCAACAAGTTTCCTCGCCTCCGCTGACAACTTCGTCGGGGGCGCATCCACCAGCGTCCAACGAAACTGGAGATTCTCGACCGGATATGTTTTGTGCAGACGACGGCGGTAGTATTTGGTTGCAAGCCCGTGTTCATCCTTTTTTCCGCTGCTCTGAAAACCTTCGACTAACTTCCGGGCACGCCCAGTGTTCAGTTCCTGCTCGCCGATATATATGATGCCGTCTCGGTTAGTCAGTTTCCCGTCAGTGATTGGAAGTGGTCGTCGGTTCTTGTCGACAACACGAACTTCATAGACGAGCCCCAAGTCGGGAATACTGTTTTGGGCAATCTTGCGGATGGGTTTCCAGTTCGTCGTCCCGCGCCGCCGTCTCGGTGGCGCATGAGGGTTGATTCGTCTTGGCTTCATGGAGGGATTATACAGCGAAACTTCCGATGGAGATGCGCCACTTTCAGTCTTCTTCAAGGCCCAGTTTCACAAGCCGGCTACCAATCACCCCCGGTTGACGCTGGCGCCTTTCTGCGAGTTCCTTCACGCGCCTGCCCGACCGAAAGAGTGACGCTAGCAGGCTGTGTGTCCGCCACACGAGGTGACTTTGTTCGCAAGCGCGAACAGGAAAATGCACCTCGTTAATTAGAGTGGCCGCCAATGTCAGGGAACCATGAATCAGCGAATGTCGCGCCGCCGCCGCTGTCGCCAGATCTGATGCAAACCGAGCGGCTGGCGTATTCGGTCGAGGAGACCGCACAGTTGTTGGGGCTCCACTATTTCAGCGTTTATCGGATGATCCAACGCGGGAAGCTCCGCGCTTGCCGGGTGCTGCGGGGCAAACTGCTCGTGCCCCGGTCGGAACTGCTCAAACTCTTGAAAGTCGAATGACCACACGGGAGATGCACCGATGATCAAGAGGAAGGGCCAGCACCCCAAGGATGTGAAACCGCCTTCGCTGAAGCGGATGCGCGACACGGAATACGCGGCGTACTTTGAGGCGTTCGGAGCGATCAAAAGCGATTATCAGGCCCTCTGTCTGATCGGCGACAAGCTCCGCGAGGTCGAGACGACCGCGAACAATCTCGGTTCACTGGACGCGCAAGCGCCCGTCAGTCAGGTCGAGGTGTCAGAATCCACTGGCGGGCGCACGCCATGGGAAGTGTGCGCTTCGTTGATGAGGCTGAACCAGAACGAAGTGCTCTTGTGCAAGCGAGTCTTTGAACACGGCGTTGAATATGCCGTGATTGATCATTCGCCGTCCGCATCGGCGTACGCCAAGGCGCATGGGCCTCTTGAGGTCTTGCGCACCGGCGATGACCCGCGCCAGGTGCTTCGGGATTATCTGCGAGATGAGCGGCAGGCGTTAGAAGTGATGACCAACGACATCACGGCGAACGTCCGACTGGTG
>Ga0187892_10012118_pt1 | contig 10357 bp, 8 predicted proteins | sample MA1701073metaG_FD_139345 | JGI IMG/M metagenome (GOLD analysis project Ga0187892, IMG submission 139345) | Bio-ooze microbial communities from a basaltic lava cave in the Kipuka Kanohina Cave System on the Island of Hawaii, USA - MA170107-3 metaG ...
ACACGACGCACACAGGGTCGGACTGGCGACGGCGGCGCTGTATGGCACCGCGATGCCTGCCCTCGCGGGCCTGCTGTTCGTTCCGTTCGGTGGTTTTCTCGCCGACCTGCTTGCAAGGCGTACACCGCTCGGAAGGTTCTATACACTGGCGATCGGCTTGGCGCTCGCGGGTGCGCTGTTGCTGCCGCTGGCGGCGACGAGTTCGGCTCTGGGCGTCGGGCTGGTACTGCTCGCATCGGCTGCCGGCAAGGCTCTGTTCGACGGGTCCATCTACGCCGCCATGCATGACGTCGTACCGCCTGAAGCACGCGCAACCGCGGTTGGCTTGATGACCATGGCGGGTTTTTGCGGCGCCGGGCTCACACCCATCTTCGTCGCCGAAGCGAGCAAGCTGCTCGGAACCGTTGGTGGCATGGCTTCGCTCGCGCTGTTGTATTTCGCCGCAGTTGCCCTGGTGATGGCGATTCGTAGCGCGGCCCGTCGCACGATTCTCGAAACGCGTCTCTACGAGGGGGTGGGCACGCCGTGACCGGTGCAGATGCGGCGCAACGTGAGACCGCCCTGCGCTCGCGATTTCGCGAGCTCGCCGGGACCACGGAGGCGCATGTTGCGTTCGCACCAGGCCGGATCAATCTGATTGGCGAGCACACCGATTACACGGGAGGGTGGGTGCTGCCAGCCGGTCTCGCTCTCGGAACCTGGGTCGCCGCTGCCCCGAACGGTCGCGATTCACTCACCGTGTACTCGGAGAGTCAGCAGGAAGCGACCACACTACCGCTCAACGCTATCCCAGCGCAGACGCGCCGGCACTGGAGCGACTACGTAGCGGGAGTCGCCTGGTCTCTGCAGCAGACGGGTCGTACCCTCCGCGGCGCGACTCTATATATATGCAGCGATATCCCGATAGGCTCGGGCTTGAGTTCCTCTGCGTCGCTCGAGGTTGCGGTTGCGCGCGCGTTGCTGACAGTCGCGGACCTCCAGATGGCCCCCGTCGACATCGCCCTGGCGTGCCAGCGGGCCGAGAACGAGTACGTGGGCGCACGCTGCGGGATAATGGATCAGTTCGCCGCCACGCATGCGCGACGCGGTCAGGCGCTGCTGCTCGACTGCGGCAACCTGGCTTGGGCGGGTGTTCCTCTGCCGACGACCCATCGATGGATCGTGGCGAACACGATGGTGCGTCACGCGCTGGCTTACGGCGAGTACAATGTCCGCCGCGCCGAATGCGAGACGGTCGTGGCCGAAGCAGCCAGGCTGCTCCCACACCGTCGACGGCTTGCCGACCTCGATCACGTCGAGGCCGCGCGCCTCGCGCGGATTCTGTCCCCGCGCCTCGCGGCACGCTTGCGCCATGTCGTCAGCGAGAACCGGCGTGTCCTCGAAACCGTGCGGATGCTGCACAGCGGCGATGTAGCCGGCGTCGGTCGTCTGCTGGTTGCTTCCCACCAGAGCTTGCGTGACGACTTCAACGTCAGCTGCCCGGAGCTCGATTCGATGGTGGAGCTCGCGATGCCGATTCCCGGCGTGGTCGGCACCCGCATGATCGGTGGTGGCTTCGGCGGATGTACGCTGTCGCTGGTAACCGCTGCTCAGGCGGACATCGTGGTCGAACGTCTCGGGTCGGCGTACGCGCGCCTGCACGGGCGCAAGCCATCCGTGTTCATCTGCGACTTGAGTGGCGCAGAGGGTTCAAAGCCGTGACCGCGCGTGACGGCTCCCTTGGCTCGGCCGACCTGCTGGTGCAGGCACTCTCCGGCCAATCGCACCGGCGCCGCAATGCGCTGACCGGCAGATGGGTCCTGGTATCCTCACACCGAACGCTGCGTCCGTGGTCCGGACAGCACGAGGCGGCCGGCCGCGAAGCCAGGCCGGACTACGATCCCGCCTGCTATCTCTGCCCGGGCAACACACGCGCTGACGGCACGCGCAACCCGGTATACGAAAACACTTTCGTGTTCGCCAACGATTTCCCGGCGTTGACCAAACCCCGGCACGTGGCATCGGTCGGTAACGATCTGTTCGCCGCTGCGGCTGTCGGAGGTGAATGCCGGGTGATCTGCTATTCGCCGCGTCATGACCTTTCGCTCGGTGACCTGCCCCCGCCGGCTGCGATCGAAGTCGTGCGCTGTTGGCGGAGGGAGTTTCGCGCGTTGGATGAGCAGCCCGACATGGCCTATGCCGTGATCTTCGAGAATCGCGGCGAGCTGATGGGCGCCAGCAATCCGCATCCGCACGGGCAAGTGTGGGCCACCAGCACTTTGCCTGACGAAGTAGTCGATGAGCTTGCACATCAGCGCGCGTACTACGAACGGCACGGACGCCCGCTGCTCGTCGACTATCTCCAGGCCGAGCAGCGCGAAGGGACGCGCCTGGTTCATCAGAACGCAAACTGGGTCGCGCTGGTTCCGTTCTGGGCGGTGTGGCCGTTCGAGCTGATGGTGCTACCTCGCCGACCTATTCCTGGCTTCGAGTCGATGACACCCGAGGAGGAGGTGAGTCTTGCCGCCATCCTTCAGTCGGTCATCGTGACCTACGATCGCCTCTTCGATGTACAGTTCGCTTACTCGATGGGCTGGCATCCCCGACCGGCGGGTCCCTGGACACATCCGGAATGGGTGCTGCACGCGCATTTCTATCCACCGTTGTTGCGCTCCGCTCACGTGCGAAAGTTCCAGGTCGGCTTCGAGCTCCTCGGCATGCCGCAGCGCGACCTCACGCCGGAGGCCGCGGCGGAAAAATTGCGCGTCGTCGTGCGCTAGTCAGCCCGAAAGGTCCGCGACTCGCCGCCGGTGAGCGCCGAGTGGTCAAGCGCCGCGAACGAAGGCCTTGATGGTCGCACACTCGCCGCTCGCGCCCGGACCCTGCGGACGAAGCGTGAAGTCGCCGGCTGCTGCCGGAACGATGAAGGTCTCGGCGTAGTGAATCGTGAGGGGCTCGAACGCGCCGTCGGGTGACTCCACCACTGCTTCCTCGCCTTGTACGAGATTGAGAACCTGCACACTCTGCGTAGAACGATGCAAGACTGGGTGGTGAAACCAGTGGCGTCTGGTCTCGATGAACTCGGCCTCGTGCAATCCCGTCCGTTCCTCACGCCATCCGGGCCCCGAAGCCAAGGGCGTCACCTGGTTGATGAGCTTGCGCTTGGCATAAGCGGTGTCGCGATGCCAGGCGATGGAGCTGCAACCATGAAGCAGATGAATGGGACGGGGTCGTCCATCCAGTCCCAGCCGGCCCCAGTCCCACAGCTTGAAGGTAAAAATATATGGCGTGGAACTGATTTCCAGCACCATCGAGTTCCTTCCTGCGCCATGCACCGTGCCCGCCGGAATGAGGAAGTGATCGTGACGTCTGGCGGGGAACCGGTTGACGTAGCGTTCCGCGGGAAACTCGGGTCCTCCCTTCTGTGCGAGCGTCAGATCGCGAACCATTTCGTCGGCCGCGACATTCTCGCGCAGGCCGAGGTAGACGCCCGCGTCGCTGTCCGCGTCCAGCAGGTAGTACGACTCGTCCTGGGTGTAGTGCATCCCGAACTTTCGCTGGATGTACTCGGTCGGCGGGTGAACCTGCAACGAAAGGTTGCCGCCGGACATCGTGTCCAGAAAGTCGAAGCGGATGGGGAACTCCGCGCCGAATCGGCCGTACACCGCCTCGCCGAGAAGCGCCCGCGGCTCGCGGAACACCAGATCGATCGCGGGCAACTCGACACGCCGAGCCCCAAAGGCCAGCAACAGCGAGTTTTCCTCGGGCACGCAGTCGAAGCACCAGCCCAGGTTCTTCTGCTCGTGCCCCACGTCGCAGACCGTCTGCATCCAGTGGCCGCCCCACGGCGCCGGATCGAAGAACGGAACCACGCGAAACGGCCGCCGCGCCGTCGCCTCGAGGGCTAGATTCACGTGCTGGGCACGCACCAGCTTGCACTCGGTGCTGGCCACCGTGTCGAGGAAGAACGCAACTCGCTCCCACAGCGAACGCTTGTGCCTGTCGGCCACCCGCCAATCGACGAAGTAGGCGCGCTTGTACTTCTCCGCGGGTCGTGCGGTGAGGTTCGTTGCTCCAAGATTGCCGATGACGCCGCGCCGCTGTCGCTGCTGGATCTCCCAGCGCGGCAAGTCGCAGTAAACGACCAGCCCTTCCTCGCTGATCAGGCCGGCGCCGACACCGTGGATGACCACGGTGCCGAATGCATCGCGAACGCGCCGGCGCAGGTCCTCGAGCGCAGTCGCCGCGAAGTACTCCCGCAGCTCGAGACGCGACATGACGCCGAACACCGGGTCGTCTGTCACGAACGGAGCGATCATCTGTTCGATTTCCGGCTCAGGTCGCAACGCCACGAGCGTATCGATCACCAGATCCGGCGCGAGTGCCCGCGTCATCGCTTGCAGGTCCTCGGCACGCACGCCGGGATACGCGTCGATGACGAAGACGCGCGCTCCCGTGCTGCGCAGCGCGCGCGCGGCCGCATCCCAACCGACGACGCAATCCACTGCGTCTCCCGCTGGGACGCTGGGGAACTTGTCGTAATTGCTCCGACGCCCGCGCACGCGGTGGACCGGTACGTTGTCGGTCATGCCGCGGATCGCACTCGCACGAATTCGTGTCTCAAGCCGAGCAGTGCGGCGGCATCGCCGAGAGCGCTGGGCAGAATGGTGAGCTCGTGATTCTTCCAGAGCGTCGTCCTCACCCGAGCCTCCAGGCCTTGCAGGATCGGTCCGCCGAACGTGATCGGACCGCCGCCGACGATAATGGCCGATGGCGCATGCGCCTGGGCCAGCGCGACGAGCGCGCGCGCGAGACACGTGCGGAAGCGCTCGACGCCCTTCCGTGCCGCCGGATCGGCGCGCCCGTGAGCTGCGAAGACCTCCGGCACCGAGGTGAACCCTCCACCGGCCGCGTTGGCGTAGTCCACCAGTCGGCGTGCCGCGCACAAGGCTTCGATCGTTCCCGCCTGTCCGTTGGAATCAAGCAGCTCAGGATCGCCGTCGGCGATGGGAATCATGCCGCCGAGGGTTCCCGCACCCAGCGGGCCATCTCCGAGCGGGGCTCCTCGCTCCATCACCGAGACTCCGATTCCTGTACCGATAGTCATCACCACGACGCGTTCGAAACCGCGGCCGGCGCCCGCGGTCACCTCGCCGAGACCGTAGGCGAGGGCATCATTGAGCACGATTGCCGGGTGGCCGGTCGCGTCTTCGAGCGCGGCTCGCAGGTCGCGTCCGACGAGCCCAGGCAGCTTGCCTGGCAGATCGAGCAGGGTGCTATGATCGCGCACCAACCCGGGAATCGCGAGTCCCACGGCCAAAAACGTTTTCTGCGGCAGGTCGAACGCCCGCGCCAGGTCGCAAACGCGGGCCAGAGCCGCAGGGCCGTCTGCCGGGGTGGGAACCGTCTGCGGCGCGGCCACCTGCGTGCCGCCGGCGGCAATGAAGCCGGCCTTGATGCGGGTGCCACCGAGGTCGATGGCAATGAAGTCGGGCATGCGCTGCATGGCGGACTCGTCTACGCGCGGTGCTTGAGCGGGAAAGCTGGGATTCTTCGGCCAAAAACGATAGTACAGAGCAGGGTATGGCGTCCATCGATCTGGCAGGACTGCAGGACCAGGCCCGGCGAGTCCTGCAGGCGAACCGGGTCACTGCGGCACGCGGGCGCTACACGCGCCCGGCCCCGCACACTTATCCTCATCAATGGCTCTGGGATTCGTGCTTCCACGCCCGCGTCTACCTGTTGCTCGGCGACGATCAGTACGCACGTGACGAGTTGCGCGCGCTGTTTCGCGAACAGGTGCAATCGGGAGTCGATGCAGGCCGATTGCCTCACATGACGTTCCTGGGTGCCGATGCCGCCGACCTGAGCCAGGACCCCGAGGCGAAGGCCGCGTATGCGCGCGACGCGGCCCTGTTCGCCAGCCCGCGCGCCTCGAACATTACGCAGCCACCGATCGTCGCGGAAACGGTGTACCTTTTCAAAGATGCCACGTTCTGGCGCGAGCTTTGGGAGCCATTGTGCCGCTACTACGACTGGTGGATGAGGCGGCGCAACCCGCGCGCCGACCACCTCTACGTTCAATGGCACCTGTGGGAAGGCGGCGCCGATGCAACGCCGCGCGGAGATGAAGCCTGTGCACGACTGCTGGCGAGCGGCCGCAGAGCACGGGCGCTCGAGTGGCAAACCGTCAACCCCACGGCCAAGAAACGCCAGGACATGCTCGCCGCGCGTTTCCTGATGCTCGAGGATCTGCAGACTGTCGATGCCGCCGAAGCGCAGGGCGAACTGAGTGAAGCTGAAGCGGATCGGCGCAGATTGGCCCTGTGGGGCCACATTGCCATCGACATGCAGGCCTACTTGATGGCGAACCTGAACGCGCTCGCGCAGATCGGCGCCGCACTGGGCGAAACCGAGTCAAGCCGTCGTTACGCGGCGGAGGCGCGCGCGATCGCCGAGGCGACCAACGCCACTTTGTGGGACGAGGAGGCAGGATTCTATTTCGATCGCTTCGGCGATCCCGCGCGCAGCGCGCGGGTGATGACCCACGCGCCGTTCATCGCGCTCTACGCTGGCGATATCGTGCCCAAAGAACGCGCCGAACGGCTTCTCCGGCACCTGCTCGATCCGGCGCGTTTCTGGACTCGCTGGCCGGTGCCTACGACAGCGCGCTCCGAGAAGGCTTTCGACCCGGACGACTACTGGCGCGGATCCACCTGGATCAACGTCAACTGGTTCGCAGTGAACGGGCTGATCCTGGCCGCGCGCCGCTTCGATGACGAAAGGTACCTGCGGCCGGCTCGTGTGATTGCGCGCAATACGATCGAGCTGGTCAACGACCTCGGCTTTCGCGAGTTCTACCGTGCCGGCGCCCTTCGCAGCGAAGACGACGCCGCGGCCGAGCCAATGGGTTTCGGTCCCCGCAGTTTCGGCTGGACCGGTCTCGTGCTCGATATCGCCCGAATTCTGGACACTGAGCTGCGCTGACTGTTCGACAGTCCGTGCAACCGCCGCACTGAGACATTGCGAGCGCAGATCTACGCGGCGAGCTCGGCGGAGGGGTAGTTCAAGCGGGTGTATGCCGATACCCTCGGCCGCCCGTTTGAAGGCGATGGCGAGGTGCCTCTGTGCCCTTCGAGATCGGGCGGCTCGCCCTGGAAGTACCTGGTCCTCTCAGATAGCGGGGCGTGCCTCACCAACTGCTGTAGCGCTGATCGTGACGCCACGGGAGCGGTCCGCGCAAAAAAGTATAGCCAGCGCAAGCGGTTACACGAGAGTTCTGAGAACCGCCGCCGCGCCACTCTATATATAGGCGCGCTCTGCATATCGGCCTGCTCTGCGATCCCGCGAGTGAGATCCGGTCGCGGACGCCAGATGGCCCCAACCGCCAGCTCCTGCCCGCGGCAAAATGGCCAAAAGGCGCAGACGAGCGCCCCCTGCTCGAGGCGTATTCGCATCTCACCCGCGAAGACCTGCCGGCCGCAGCTCGTTACGCGGCCGACACCCTCGCTTACGGAGAGGTTGTTCTTGAAGCCGCCACGCGCTGATGCGCGTCCGCCATGCTGCTGATCGCTGACGAGAGCTGTGATTTCGCGATCGTCGGCGGATTGCGCCCCGCCGGACACGAGTCACTTCGGTCGCTGAATCCCACGCTGGAGTACCCGATGAGCGCATGATCGATCGCGCGCGATCTGAGCGGCGGAGGGCACGGCGAGGCGCCTCGCAATCAAGAGAAATTCTTTAGCACCGATCAGCGCGTCTGATCGGACTACCTGGGCCATGACGCAACGGAGAAGGGCGTGCGGTTCGTCCGCGGGCCGGCCGTCGAGGACTACGGCACCATCGCCGTGTTCGAGGACCTCTACGGAAACTTTCGGGACCTCGTGCAGCGGCGTCAGCGCTGCAGGCGTGTTTGCAAACGAGGTAACGCCCCGGCACGATCGCACCTGATGCGGCCGGAAAAACGTGCAGCGGAACCGACGATGCTCGCGCGAATCGCAGGCGCCCTGTATCTCTACATCTTCGTCGCGGGTCTTTTCGCGGAGGCCTTCGTGCGCGGGCGGCTCGTCGTGCCGGGCGATGCAGCGGCCACCGCGGCCAACATCGTCGCGAACGAGACGCTGTTTCGCATCGGCTTTACCGGGGAGCTGATTCATGTCGTCTGCGACGTCGGCATAGCCGCGATCCTCTACGTGTTGTTTCGGCCGGCGCATCGCACGCTTGCCCTGCTCGCAACGCTTACGCGCGTCGCGGCCGCGGTGGTCCTGGCCGTCTCGAGCATCGGTCATTTCGCAGCGCTGCGTCTTTTGTCAGGCGCCTCCTACCTCGCTGCGATCGACACCGGGCAGCGCGAAGCGATGGCCTTGACGGCGCTGCGGCTGCAGGCGGACGGCTATGGCATCTGCCTCCTGTTCTTCGGGGTGTCCTGCGGGTCACTCGGCTGGTTGATCCTCAAGTCCGGCCTCGTGCCGAAGGCGATCGGCGTTCTGCTCGCGATCGCGGGCGTGTGTTATTTCGCCAACAGCCTCGCCGGCTTCCTCGCACCCGCGTTCGCGGCGTCATTGTTCCCGGCCATCCTGGTGCCGGCGGCTGTCGCCGAGTTGTCGTTCGCGGTGTGGCTGGTCGCTAAGGGCGTGGACACCGCCAAGTGGCGTGTCATGCAGGGGGGATAGATATATCCACCTGAAATTAGCACACACGCGTAGGCGCGAAGCTACGGCCATTTCAAAATGACCAAGGATGCCCATCCGCAATCCGGCCATCACGTCCGGCTTGGAATATCGGAGATGATGACTCTTGAAGTGGGATCCGCGCCTGCCTCGGCCACCTTCGGTCCCGGCGCCTCGCGCGGCAGGACGGCAAGTAGCGCCCCGCGCATCGCAAAATATTCTGCTCGAGCGACCCGTTCGATCCGCCCGGGCGTGCTGACGTTCTCGATTTCGATCTTGTCGTCAGGCATCGATCTTCCCCGCCACTTCAATCTTCGGATTCCGGAAACCCATTCCGACCCACGCCCCCAGAAGCTTCGCGTAGAACGACACCGTGTGGCTCTGCAGATTGGGGATGTCGTCCGGCAGGTTGGACGCATCAGGCAGGTCGCCAGCCATCGTTCGCATCGCGGCCTTTGGGCGCGTGTCGTACGGCCAGAGGTGCAGATAGACGCTCAGCCAGTGCGCACCCTTCAATTCGAGGAAGATCGGCGTATTGCAGCAGGTCGCAACTACACGGCGCGAGCCCGCATCGGCGGACAGCCGGAACTCTCTCAGGTGCACCGTGCCGGACACGATCCGGACACGGTCCTTGCGATATTCCGCGCAAGGCGTCGCACCGTAAGATGTAAGAACATTCTTCGCACCGGGAAGCGTCGCGAGCCGATCTGCCGCGGCCCGGCAGCTGTCGCACAGGCACTCGGACACGAGAATCGGGTCCCCCTTCAACTCCAAGCGCGTCTGTCCGCAGGCGCATCTGATCTCCGTGGTCTTGCTCATGCGTCGTCCTTCCGCTGGGCGCTAAGCACGGCGCACGTTTCGGCAGTCCGCCGAGAAACGATGTCCGCGAAACACGCGGTGCCATGATACTGGGTCATAGCCTGTGCCAGCGGAGTGGTTTCGGTCGCCTCTCGCGCGATGACGCCTTTTGCCTCCAGATCGAGGTGGCAGCGCCGGTGGTGACGCTTCTGTGGCATTGGCCCAGAATGCCGTTATCCAACATCACCGTCGCCGCTCCATGCCTTGTATCAGCTCGGAGATAGGGATTTTTTGAGGGCTGTCGCGAGAGACTCCAGCGTCAATAAGGTGGGGTTTCGCTGCCCCCCGCTCAAGGAAGCCGATGAAATTTCGATGCAATCCGGCCCTATCGGTCACCTCCGAAATTCAGCGTGAGGCACGAAGGAGACACAAACATGAACGCGATTCGAACTGCGCTCGTTCTGTTATTCCGAGCGACCTGCGTCGTTTGGCTGGTGGCGCCGGCTTCAGTTGTGCACGCTCAGGACGCGCGCCACTTGGCAAGACGGAATCGGTGACGCCCTTAATGGAGCAAACGGTGGGAATCTGGAATGTCCAACAGCGCATGTGGACTGGTCCCGACGCGAAGGCGCTCGATCTACCACCAGCGGTCGCGAGTCGCCGCCTGATCGGTAACGCGTACCTCGAAGAGGCGATGGAGCCTGCGCGCGCATCCGAGCAGGCGCAATTCACGCGCACGGCTTACCTCAACTACAACGCTATTAACCGGCAGTATGAGTATTTCTCACTTGATAGCCGCGCTCCACAGATGATGAGCTACGTCGCTCCTGGCGCAAACAAGACCAGGGAAGGCAAAGTTGAGCTGAGCGGTGGCGTCTTCGTCGCACCCGAGTGGGGCAAGGCCAAAAACG
>Ga0187892_10012119_pt1 | contig 10356 bp, 13 predicted proteins | sample MA1701073metaG_FD_139345 | JGI IMG/M metagenome (GOLD analysis project Ga0187892, IMG submission 139345) | Bio-ooze microbial communities from a basaltic lava cave in the Kipuka Kanohina Cave System on the Island of Hawaii, USA - MA170107-3 metaG ...
CGCCGGCGTCGAAAACATCCTGGGCAAAGTCCGCCGGGCGCGAGCAGTACTCAATAATGTTGCAATTGCGTGAGACACTACACTAGTTGTTCTTCGGCTCGAGCTTCTTGTGGTGGACGTCGAGCATGAGCGTGCGCTCGGTGCCCTTGAGGGACCAGACACGGTCGCGCAGGGTCCCGTCCTTTTCGAAATCGAAGCGCACGACGTGCGGGACGACCCGGTCGTCTTCGTAGCCCTTCAGGTCGAGTTGCAGGGCGCCGCCGTCGAGCACGGTCAGGTCGCCCTCGTACACGCCGCCGCGGTTCGACAACGCGAGGCAGCGAAGCAAGTTGGCTCCGGTATGGTGGTAGAAGTATGCGTCGAGCAGGTGCGTGGGCTCGCCGTCCTTGGTCAGCGCAATCGTGCGAGCGTAGATCCCGTCGGCGTACGGGATCCACTCGAAGGTCGTCACGATGTGGAAGGCACTTCCGCTGGCCCAACCGCCTTTGGCCTGCCAGCTGTGACCCAGGAGCGGTTCGAAAAGTTTCCGGAGCTCCGAAGGTTCCGGCGTCTTTTCGACTGTGGGCGCCCGAGGCTCGGGGGGGCCCTTGGAACGGAAGTGGTTCCACTCGTTCATCGGCTTGAGGCCTTCCGGACCGGTCGCCTCCAACAGAATGTCGTGGTATTTGTCGGGACCGTCGAAGGTCCAACGCAGACCCATCTTGCGGCGACCGCCCGTCTGGTAGAGATCAAAGACGCCGTCCGCGCTCTCTCCGTCGAACTTGATCGTGCCTTCGCTCACGCCTCTAGCGAAAGGGCTCAGGCCCAGCAGGCAAACCTGCTTGCGACCCGGGTGCCAGTAGAAGATCTGCAACTCGCGCCACGGCTCGCGGACTACGTCCGACCCCGACCCATCGGTCATCGCGCGCATCGAGTGCTGGCCCGGGCCCCAGTGCCAGATGTCGTACGTGCTCGTCCCGGCTAGAGCGGTCATCTTCCACTCGCCGCCGACCATGCGTGCGAAGCTCGCCATTGGGTTGGCGACCTCGGCGGGCGCAGGCTCCCGCAACGGCCTAACGTCCGGGCTCTTGTCCTGACCGGCGGTGCAGGCGGACAGCGCGCCGGTGAGAGACAGGGCGGCAAAGGCGTGATGGAGTCGCATGGTTCGCTCCGCAGATAGGAAGACAGTACCAGCCACGAACTCCGTGGCCCATAGCGCCGATCTGGCGCGCGTGTCACCTCCCCGGATTGTCGTACTAGGCAAGGGACGCGAGGATGCCCTTCGTTACAGGCCCGTGACGGGCGGCTCCGCCGATGCCGCGGTATATTGGATGCGTCGCGACAACCGGGCGATCACTGCCCTCACCCCGCGGCCGCGGAGACTCACCATGAGGACGATGCCCCTGGCGCTGATGATCGGATGCGGGATGGCGTGCGCAGCGGCATGGGCGCAGAAGGCGTCGCCCATTGGCCCGCCGGCGAATCGCGATCCCTACTTCACGCCGACTGCGGCCAAGTCGACTTCCTACATGCCGCGGGTGATCATTCGCAACATTCGGGAGGATCGCGCTGGGAACATTTGGTTCGCCACGTTTGGCGGCCCGATTCGCTATGACGGTAAGAACTTTACGAACTTTTCAGAAGAAGTGGGCCTGGCGAACACGCGCGTTTTTTCGCTACTGGAAGATCGCTCGGGCGCACTTTGGTTCGGCTCCATTACCGGCGGTGCGTCGCGCTATGACGGAAAATCGTTTACGAAGTTCAGGGAGAAAGATGGCCTGGGCAACAACGACGTTACTTGGATCTTCGAAGATCGCGATGCCAATATCTGGTTCGGCACCGGAAACGGCGCCAGTCGTTACGACGGCAAAGCGATGACCAACTTCACCACGAAGGATGGGCTCGTCCACGACTCGGTCTATACGATCGCCCAAGATGCTTCGGGGCGAATCTGGTTCGGAACTCAGGGCGGCGTCTGCTCCTACGACGGCAAGTCGTTTTCCAATCTCGCCGATCAGGTCGGGAGATCGTTTGTGAACATTCGTTCGATGGTTGTGGATCGATCAGGAATCCTTTGGTTCGGTGGCCAGGAGGGGGCCTTCCGTTACGACAGCAAGACTGTGGAGGCGTTCACTACCAAAGTAGGGCTGCTGGATGGTTTTGTCGGCTCGATGATCGTCGATCGAGCGGGAAACCTGTGGTTGGGGCATCCCGGGAGTTTTCCCGGCGGCTCCGGAGGCGGCGCGAGCCGATATGATGGCAAGTCCTTCAAGCATTTCACTCAAAAGGACGGCCTCGGCAGCATGACCGTTTATAGCATGCTCGAAGACAAGGCCGGCAACATTTGGTTTGGCAGCGCCGACGCGGGCGCCTGCCGCTACGACGGCAAGACATTCACCAATTTCTCCTCAACCGCACCGCCTTCGTTACCATCCCAGGCCGGCTGAAAGTAATGATGGATCAAGATAGGGCAACCGCAGCCGGACAACGACTCGGCTGAGGACATGTTCAGTGCCGCGGCGGCGCGAATGAGCGCCGAGAGCGCCTTCTCATCTATCTTGTCGCCCTCATGGAAATTGATGGCACGCCTGCCCTTGACTTGCCGCCTTCGCCCGTCGCCGCTGTGAGGCGGTTCCGCGAAGCGGAACGCGGCGTGTCAAGGGCCGGGATTGCCTTCGAGGCTGAAATTGAGGAGGCCTGACGGGTCCGCAAACGCCGCGCCTTGGCGAAGGTCTCCCGCCCCGATCGTCTCGCGAGCGTGCTCCAACTAAAATGATGCCCGATGCAATGCCGCGACCCTCGTGCCGACGCGATCCGCCTCCGCCCCATTGGGCCGCGCGATTTGCCTGCGCTGTTCGGAATCCAGACCGACGCCGAAAGCAACGTCATGGCCGGGACCAAGCCGCGTACGCGTGAGGCGTTCTTCGCCGCGTGGGAACGCAACTTTGGTGACCCGGGCGTAAGCGCGCGGGTGATCGAGATCGACGGTGTGATCGTGGGCAGCATCGCGCGTTTTCAGGCCGACGGACGCGACTGTATCGGGTACTGGATCGCCCGGGTGCACTGGGGCAAAGGTGTCGCCTCGCGCGCCCTGGTGATGTTCCTCGGTGAGGAACGCCGCCGACCGCTGCACGCCACCACGGCACGCACCAACGCCCCGTCGCAGCGCATCCTGGAGAAGTGCGGCTTTCGGTGCGTGGGCTTCCGCATGGGAGAGGAAACGGAGCGGTATGTGGCGCGGGAGATCGCGGAATATGTGCTGGAGTGACCGTGGCGGCGCGGGTCGCGCCCGGCTGCCCGTTAAAAGGGGCTGACTCGTTCCTAGGCACGGACGGCGACGTGCCAAGAAAGTGGCCAACCCGCTCTGCAAGTTTGACGACCTGGCAAATCTAGCGAGCGGCCCGGTGCTCCAACTGCTCAACCTCCGGCCAACTGCTCTTCCAGCGCCGCCACTACTTCCGCCGGGCTGAGCCGTTTGAGGAACCGGTCGGGCCTGAACGTCCAGCGTACTGTGCCATCGCCATCGACGATGATGGTCGTCGGCGCCGCGGAATCGCCGTCCGGCGACGATTTTTCGTGGATGACTCGAACCGCGTTCACCAGCCCGCGGTCCTTGTCCGAAAGGACCAACAAGTGGGGGAAGTCGGCTTGGGTCGCCGCGGACGTCTCCTGGTCGTCCAGCGAAACCACGATGACGCGAGCCTGCCGCTTATCGAATTCCTGGTGCGCCTTTTCGAGCTGACCCAGCTCGGCCATGCAGATCCCTCACCACCGTCCGCGGTTGAAAACCAGAACGTTGAACTTGCCGTCCTGCAGGTCCTTCTCGGTGAAGGGACGGCCGTCGGCCCTGGCGGTGCGGAAGGCCGGCATTTTCTGACCGACGCGCGCCGGCCCTTCGTAGCTGGGCAGTTTGGACACCGACGCCACGAAGTACCAATCCAGCCCCGCAAAAGCGGCGATTAGCACCAGGGCGATCAGCCGAGAGATGCTCCGCCGCCGGGCAACGGCGCATAGCAGCAGAAGCGCCCCGAGGGTGGCCAGCGCCGGCTGGTACCACGGCACGGATAGCATGCCCAAGCTGAACTGCACGACGTACAGCGGAATACCCGACAGGCCGACCGCGATGCCTATCCAAAGCAGCCCTCGCCCCCGCGAGCGATCGGTAGCGGGTGCAGTTGCCGACACATTGGTCATATCTTGCTCTCCTTCGCGGCGGCCTTCTTTGCCACTTTCGCCGACTCCTTGGACGTCTTGCCGGCCATTGTGTTCTCTCCAACGGATAGACTGATATTAGAACTGGACACGCGAACGTCAAGCCGCTCGATATCCATCCATCAGGGGCGCGTCGGCCGCGGCGGCTGCAAGCGGATGTCGGGCGGCCTGTTACTTCAGTCCCAGCACTTTGCCGCTAGCAAGGAGACGAATTGCCTCCTTGAGGCGCCTGAGTTTCGTTTCCTCGCGCTTGGCGGACTCAATCCAGGCGAAATACCGCCGGCGGTGCGCGGGCGCCAGCGCTTCGAAGTGGCGCAAGGCCGTCGGGTGCTTCTTCAGCGCGGCCTGGATGTACTCGGGAAGCTTTGACGGCATCTCAAGCCGCGGTGGCCGAGGACCGGAGCCACGGTTCGTAGGGGAGCGCTGAATCCCTGACGGTTTCAATCGCCCTTTGGTCTTGAGCTCGGCGTAACGCTTCCGATTCACCGCCGACCATCGGCTGTCGGCCCTGCGCGGGGTGAACTTTCGTGTGAACCGCCGGTCATCCAACCGCTTGATGAGACTGTCCACCCAACCAAAGCACAGCGCCTCGTCGAGCGCGTCCTTGTAGTCGATGGACGCATCGCCGTTGTGTCGTTTGTGGAAGATCAGCCAGACCTCTGACTCCGATGCATGGTGCTCGCTGAGCCAGTCGCGCCACTGGTCGAGTGTCCGTACAAGTAATGTCTTCATGGCTTCGCTGCGCTACAGCACCGGACCAGAGCCACTCACATAGAGGCGCGGGGAGCCGCACTTCTTATTCCTCTTCTTCATGGTTGTTGAACTCGCTCGGCACGCCGGTCAGGCCTTTGGGCTTTTGCGGCGGAACCAGAACGCGTGTCCTTGCACGATTGGACCGATCGGTAGGGGAACGGCCATTTCACTCTGCTGATGCTTGACGACCTCCAGCTCCGGCGCGAGCAACCGCACCAACTGTTCACGGGTCCGGCGTTTGGGTCCCACCGGACGCCAGTCGAGTACGTGCCTCTTGCCGAAATGCCCCAGGACGTAGTCACCTTCGGGGGCCAGCCAGCGAAGGAGCCGCTCCTTGTACCGGCAAACATCGCCGCCGATCAGGGAATGCAGACAGCCGGAATCGACAATGACATCGAAGTGCCCGGGCGCGGTCCAGGTGAGCAGGTCCGCGTTGACCCAGTTCACCTGCACGCCTTCCGCTTCCGCACGCTCCCTGGACATCTCGATTGCCCGCGGGATGAGATCCAGGCCGGTCACCTCGAAGCCCTTCTTCGCGAGCCAGACCGAGAAAACGCCGGAGCCGCAACCCAAGTCGAGCGCTCTGCCCGGTTGGCCCCTTGCCTCAACGACGTCCAGAATGAACCCATCCGGGGTATCGCGGTGCCAAGGGAGATCATTCGGCGTCTTGGCCTTCTTGTAGAACATTTCCTGCATCAGCCGGATGAACATGAGATCCTCCAATCATCCGGACCGCCCGCGCCGCTCGTCGGCTGCAAGCGGATGTCGGGCGGCCTGTTACTTCAGTCCCAGCGCTTTGCCGCTAGCGAGGAGTCGAACGGCCTCTTGAGCCGCCTGCCGAAGGCCGGTCAGGCTGCAACGACTGGTTAGGCGCCACGTGTGGCGTGCTCGGACTCGCGAAGCGGAGACGATTCCCATCAGGATCCGTGACGACCATCTCGCGCGGTCCCCACGGCATGTTTTCCGGCGGCTCGGTGGGCACGACTCTACGAGCCCCAAACTCTCTTTGGCAGGCGTCGACGTCAGGGACGACGAAGTAGGCTGCCCCTCCGACTTGGCAGTCGTCAGCGTGCTCGGTGAGAAAGATCGACTGACCCGCCCGCGTCAACTGCATGAAGACAGGAAACCCCGGCTCGAAGCGGTGCTCCCAGTCGACCTTGAAGCCGAGGCCATCGACGTAGAAGGCGATGCTGCGTCGCGCGTCAGTGATCCGAAACTGGGGCGTGACGATTTGCGATGTTTCCAAACTCTTGGCGTGCGCCTGTGGCGACGGGCCGTGGTCCGGGAACGGGCGCAAGGGAGACCTGTCGCCGACGAACCAGATATGCCCGAACGGATCGACGAAGCCTCCCTGCCTGTGGGGACCCCAGGGCATCTGATGATCTGTCACGCCCGATCTACCGGTCGCCCCGGCCGCCAAGGCGCGCCTAACCATTGCGTCGGGGTCGTCGCAGAACAACTCCACCCGGACGGTAGTGGCACCGACCTGCGTGGGGCTGCCCCAGTCCTTCTTTTCCGGCTGCGCTAGAAAGAATGGGGCCCCCTCAACCTCCATGCCGGCTACGGATCCCAAGTTCCACAGTTGTCCGGCGCCGAGGGCACGCTCGTACCACTCAACAGCGACTGGCGCATTGGGAACAGCCAACATGAGGGAAATCACTGGCTCGCGCGCTTCCAGTTTCACAATGGCTCCTTTCTCAAGGCGTCGTTTGCGTCGTGGAGACTCAAAGTGCGCCTAACGCTCAGCATCAGCGGCGGCGCGCAGCGCCGTCCACTGCATGCAGTTGCTGGAGGGCGTGGCGCACCGCGTCATACGCTGGCGGCCGCCCTTCTTGGCGCTTGTCGAACGCGTAGTAACTAAATTCTCCTCTTCGTCAACCCCCTCATTCGCAGATAGCGATTACGCGGGCCGGACCTCCGCCGCCGCTCACATGCGGCGACGTGCCGCGGAAGAACCCCTCTTTTGCGCCTTGTGTCACTTGACTTTGTCATCCGCGACGGGGCAGCTGAGGCTGTTGCTATACATCCCAGACCGATCGAAGCAGCAAGGGCGGCGCTTCCCTTTGGCGAGCATGTCGCAGGCGGTCGCGATCCGCTTCACACGAGTCTCGGGCCGCTTGGGGGAGACGATCCAGTGAATGAAATCCCGCCGCGCGGCGGGCGTGATGTCCGACCATGCCTCCCGCGCTTTTGTGGGAGCGGACGCGAGAGCCTTCCGCAGATCGGCCGGCACCGTGGGTTCCGGCTCCTCCGCCACCGGCGCGATTTCCAGCGTGACGACGTCACCCGCCCTTGCCCCCGCCGCTTCGCGCATCTTCCGGTCTACTTTGAGCCAGTGGCCTCCCTGACCGTCTGGCTCGAGCGTGGCTCGAAGGGCGGCGCCATTGATGGTGCCTTCCACGGTCACCTGTCCCCGCGAGGGGAGCTTGCTACTAACTTCCTTGGGCAGGGTCAGAAAGGTCCAGGTCGAAGACTCGCCGTGGCCAGAGACGGTCGCCGTCGCCTTCGGCCGCAAGAGTGGCGTACTGAAACGGATCTTGGATGTGGTTTTGGAATTGCCGAGCTCGCCAGGCGTAGACGCCGTTTTCGCCATTGCGTTCACTCCAACTGATAGACTCATTTGGGATCAAGGATACTTGATTCTAGAAATAGCGTAAATGGGCGCTAAACGCGCACGCGTCGGTAGGGCGTGTCACCCGCAAATCGCGTGTCGCCCCAGGGGACCCGCCAGATGCAGAGCGTAAAGCCATGTTCAAGGAACTTTCTACAACCGGCAGCGTCAAAGAGAGTGAGCCTATCCGAAACGGGGCGAGCCGCGGACTTCAAGTCCGCGCGGACGTGCGAGTACCGCGGCGACGCGGCTAAACTCAACTCCGCGCCGACGCTGGAGCGACGTTTTGGGATAGGTTCTAGCTAGAAAATCGCGCCGCCGGGCGCGGAGGAGTGTTTATGGGTCGTGTGAAGAGTGTCCTTGACCACGTACGAATTGCCAAGCCCTGTTCATCATCGTGGGCGGACATGACCGGTGACAACCGCGTCCGCTTCTGCGCCCAATGTAAGCTCAACGTCTACAATCTCTCGGACATGACCCGCGGCCAAGCGGAGCGACTGATCCATGAAAATCAGGGCCGGCTTTGCGTCCAATACTACATGCGCCATGACGGGACGATCATCACGAAAGATTGCCCCGTCGGCTGGCAGCGGATGAAACAGGGACTCTTACGACTCGCATACGCCTTTGCCGCCGTGGTCGCTCTCACTGCGGTAGCATTGGGCTGGCACGGTGCCTCTGGAAACCGTTTTTCGCTACTGCGACACATTGAGCCGTTCGCGTCGATTGTGGAACGATTCCGGCCCTCGCCGCCAATACAGTTGTGGGGCGCGATGGTGGGGCAACCGAATATCCGCCTGCTACCGCCCAACCAGTCCACGAAGCAGGCTCGAGGCCCCGGTGCATAAGGAACCCAACAAGATGCGACATGCGTTCAGCACGCCGATACGTGCCGTACTCGGACGTGCGACTTTGTTTTTCTTCCTGGCCACGGCAGTTCTCATCTATGTCGTTGTATACGTCTGTGCGCTCTGTAGCCTCAAACCCCTTCCGAGGGCGTTCGCATTCGAAATCCACCTTCGTTTATCCATGGCATTGTGCTTTCTGCCGGCATTCACTACTGCGGCAGTCGCCCTGCTTATCAACTCCGTGAGCCCCAGGGTCCTCTTTGCGACAAGCAGTCGGCATCGTTTGGCGCCCATGCTCCGTGGCTTGGCCACAGCCGCGACGGGCATCGGCTTGACCGCAATCGCGGTAACGTACCTTGAGAGGCGCCTCCCGGATGAGGGGTGCGTCATCCTTGGCGCTGCTGCAAGCACCGCGATCGGGTTGCTCCTGTGCCGACGGACGCGCCCCGGCCATTGCGCCAACTGCGGCTATGACATCACTCGCTCAATCGCCTTCGGCCGCTGTCCCGAATGCGGCACACCACTCACGGAAGGCTCAATCGGCGTGCCGGCCGCTGCCGTCGGCGTTGCCACGACGCCGAGCGCGCCCTATGCTCTTCGTGCGGCGCCTGCGTATGGCCGCACGAGGAAGCTTCAGTGAAGGTCATCCAAGGTCTTGAAGCGCTCCAACCGCCTCGCCCCTCTTGCGTCCTGACCATCGGCAATTTCGACGGCGTTCATCGCGCCCACCAAAAGATCCTCGCCTGCGCACGCGACCTCGCCGCCCCCGCCGGCAGCCCCGTGGTCGTCCTGACCTTCGAGCCGCATCCGCTGACCGTCGTCGCCCCCGAAAGAGTTCCGCCGCGGTTGTCAGCGCTTGATGACAAGCTGCGCCTTCTTGCGGGCGCGGGGGCCGACATCGCCGTCATCGCTCGAAGCGAGCCGGCTCTACTCAAATTGGAGGCGGAGGCATTTATTGAAGAGGTCATCCACGCCCGCTTCCATCCCGCACACATCGTCGAAGGTCCCACATTTGGCTTTGGCCGCGGGCGAAAAGGCACGCCTCAGCTTCTGGCCCGACTGGCCGACCGATACGGGTGGCAGGTCCACATCGTCGAACCCGTCCGATTGTCGATCGACGACGGGCCCGCCCTGCTCGTATCCAGCTCGCTGATTCGCCAGTTGTTGAGCGAGGGCAACGTGGCCGCCGCGGCCGTAGGCCTGGGCCGCCCCTATTGCCTGACCGGCGAAGTGATCACCGGCGACCGAAGAGGCCGGACCATCGGCTTCCCCACAGCCAACATCGCGCCTGCTGATCAACTCGTCCCCGGCGATGGCGTCTACGCCGGCCAGGCGGAAGTCCGCGCCGCGTCTCACGCTTGCGCAATCAGCATCGGGCAAAAGCCCACGTTCAGCGGCCAATCGCGGCACATTGAAGCCCACTTGCTCGACTTTGACGGTGACATCTACGGGCAGACCATCCGCCTCGAGTTCGATCGGCGGCTTCGCGACCAGCGGGCCTTCGAGTCCGCCGATGCCTTAGTCCGGCAGCTTACCTTGGACGTGGAGGACGTTCGAAGTCGCGGCCAATCCGAACCGCGCCCGCCTGCCCTTTACGCGCAGCGTCAAGGGCAAGGAAGCGGCCCGTCCGAACCGCGACCGCGAGGGAGCGGCCCATCGGAACTGCAACCGGCGCCCCTTGACGCAAAGCGTCAAGAGCAGGGGAGCGGCGCCATTTCGGGACAGCCCGCAGTTTCATGAGTGCGTTGCAATCGAATCATTTTCGTCAGGCCGCGGCGTTCATCGCCGCATGGAAACGACCGCTTCTGCTGTCCCACACCAAACCCGACGGCGATGCGCTGGGGTGTCTCATTGCCATGCGGTCCTTGCTCCGCTGCCAGGGCGTCGAAGCATTATCCCTGCTGTTTGAACCAATGCCCCATCGCTATGAGAGCTTATCGCGGCTAGGGTCAA
>Ga0187892_10012120_pt1 | contig 10356 bp, 8 predicted proteins | sample MA1701073metaG_FD_139345 | JGI IMG/M metagenome (GOLD analysis project Ga0187892, IMG submission 139345) | Bio-ooze microbial communities from a basaltic lava cave in the Kipuka Kanohina Cave System on the Island of Hawaii, USA - MA170107-3 metaG ...
ACGAGCGCAGCGAGCTTGCCCTTGACGCCGGGCGAAGCGCGGCGCATTCCCTCAACCCCACACAGGAGGAACGACACTAATTTCGAAGCCGAGGTGTCTCAAACTCGTTGACACGTACCGAACCTCGCCGATAGCAGACAGCTGCTCGGCGTCCAAGATGTGAGTTGTTTCTCGTTCCTTCGTTTAGTCGACTCGCTCAACAAGCTGGCCGGTAGGTGAGCCGCTTGCCCTCTGCGCCGCTAATCGCCGCGAGCGTTCTGGAGTCGTCGTCGATCTTGCGGTGGTTCCAGCGAAACTCGAACTCGGAGACGTACCGGTGCAGGTGGTGCTTGCTGACGCTGTGGAACGTCCCGTAGATCCCGCGCTTGAGAAGAGCAAAGAATCCCTCCGCCGTGTTGGTGTAGACGTCGCCGCGGACGTACTCGCCCTTCCGGTGATTCACCGTCTCGTGCCCGGCCTCGAAGTCGCGGTCCAGGCCGATGTAGTACGTGGCCTCATCCGTGATCACGCGCGACGAGCGATCGACTCTCCGGCGCAGCTCGGCCTTCAGGTTTCCACCGTGGATACGGTCAATGTGCTGCGCGCGGACACGGCCTCCGCGCTCGACCATCGCAAAGACGATCGCCTTTCGGTCGGCGCGGGCCCGAGCGGCTTCGCGCTTGGATGTCTTGTAGCGAGGCCGGCCGCCGACGTAGGTTTCGTCCGCCTCGATCGTCCCGCTGAGGAGCGGCTGGTCCTCGGGGCTCTCCGCCATCGCCAGGCGGATCCGGTGCATGAGGAAGAGGGCGCTCTTGTGGGTGATCTCGCATTCCCGGCTGATCTGGAGGGCGGAAATACCCTTCTTGGACGAGCACGCCTTCCAGAAGGCGTACACCCACACGCGCAGCGGGAGGCGGCTCTCCTCCAGCACCGTGCCGGTGCGGACGCTGAACATCTGCCCGCAGCCCCGGCAGCGCCAGCGGAAGTGCTTGTGCCGGCCCCCACTCCTGCGGTCCCGCATCTGGTAGACGTCCACGACGCCACAGTGCGGGCACGCGGGGGAATCGCCCCAACGCTGCTGCTCCATGAAGGCGTAGGCGGTGGCCTCATCGAGGGAGGCCCGGCGGAGGGTTGCGAGGATCTGGGACCGGTCGCTCTTCTTGGCCATGCCGGGAATCTAGGGGATCCCGGGAATATTTGCAATAGGTATCTAGTATCGATATCTGTCAATATATAGCCCGAACAGGAGGACCCCTTGAGCTCGCGTCCCCGTCCCCAGGGCTGCTGCCCCCTCCGGCCGATCCCCCCCCTGGCGGGGGAGGAGCAGGGGCGCCTGCTGGGCGCCTTCAAGGCCCTGGCGGACCCCACCCGCCTCGAGCTCCTGCGGCTCCTCGTGGCCCAGCCGGGGCCCACCTGCGTGTGCGACCTGGTGGAGCACTTCGATCTCGCCCAGCCCACCATCTCCCACCACCTGAAGGTGCTGCGCGAGGCGGGGCTCCTGACCCAGACCCGGCTCGGCATCTGGGCCTTCTACGCGCCGGATCCCGCGGGCCTGGCGCTCCTGGCCGGGGCCCCCGCGCGGCTCGCCGCGGCGCCGGGCCCGGCCCCCCGTTCCTGCGGCGCCGGGGGAGGCGGCGGTGGCGGCGGAGGCTGAGCGGACCGGCGCTCCGGCGCGCGTCCCGGTGCTCGTGGTCTCGGGCTTCCTCGGCGCCGGCAAGACCAGCCTGGTGCGCCACCTGCTGCGCGAGGCGCAGCGCACCGGCGTGCGCGCCGCCGTCGTCTCGAACGAGCTCGGCGAGCTCGGCATCGACCAGGCGCTCCTGGGCGGCAGCGGCGACGACGCCTGGGTGGAGCTCCGCGGCGGCTGCGTCTGCTGCCGCCTCTCCGACGCGCTCGTCGACTCGCTCCAGTCGCTCTACGAGCGCGCCCGGCCGGACCGCGTGATCGTCGAGACCTCCGGCGCCGCGCTTCCCTACGAGACGCAGCGCAACCTCTGGCGCGAGCCCGTGGCGCGCTGGGTCGGGGACGACGTGGCGGTGGTGGTGGTGAGCGCGGAGCAGCTGCGGGAGGGTCGCGACCTGGGTGCCACCTTCACGCAGCAGGTGAGCGGCGCCGACCTCCTGCTCCTCAGCAAGCTCGACCGGGTGGACCCGTCCGACCGCCCGCGCCTCGAGGCGCTCCTGCGCCGGATCGAGCCCCAGGCCCCGATCGTGGGCGCGCTGCACGGCGCGGTGGCACCGGAGCTCCTCTTTCCGCCGGACCCGGAGGGGCTGCGCGCCGCGCGCCGCGCGGCCCGCGCGCCCGGGCCGCCCCACGCCCACGAGCCCTTCGAGACCCTGGTGCTCGAGCTTCCGGCCGGCCTCGCGGAGTCGGAGCTCCGGGAGCGGCTGCGCGCGCTCCAGGCGCTGCGGGCGAAGGGGTTCGTCGAGACCCGCGCGGGTCTGCGCCTGCTCCAGGCGGTGGGCGCGCGCGTCGAGCTCTCGCCGCCCGAAGCGGCGCCGCCCCGGCGCCTGCGGGGCCGCGTCGTCGTGGTGCGCCGCGCCGCGCCGCCCGCCTGACGCGAGACCCGGCCCCGGGCTGTTATCCTCGTCGGCGATGCGGGCTCGAGTCCTCCTGGCCCTCGCCGCGGGCGCGCTGGCGGGCGCCGCCCGCGCCGCCGCGCCCGACGCCGCCGATCCGGAAGAGCTCCGCTTCGAGCGCGAGGGGAAGCTCGTGCGCGCGCTCTCGCTGGCGGAGCTGCGCGCCCGCTGCGCGCCCCTGGAGGTCGAGGTCGACGACCCCTACTACGAGCGCCGCAAGCGCTTCCTCGCCCTTCCGCTCGGCTGCGTCCTCGCCCTGGGCTTCGGCGCGCCGGCGGCGAGCGACCCCGACGCGAGCTTCTTCCTGCGCGCCCGCGACGGCTACGTCCGACCGGCGACGGGCCGGCGCCTGGCGGAGCCCGGCGGCTACCTGGCCTTCGCCGACGCGGAGCGCGGCGCGCAGGCCGCGCCGCGCTTCGAGCCCATCGACCGCCGCCAGCTCGACCCGGGCCCCTTCTACCTGGTGTGGCAGGGCGAGGGGCGGAACGACCCCCACCGCTACCCCTGGCCCTACCAGCTCGCGGCCATCGAGATCGCGCCCTTCGAGGCGCGCTTTCCCCACACGCTGCCGCGCGGCGCCCCGCCGGGCTCGCCCGCCTGGTCGGGCTTCGAGATCTTCGCCGGGGAGTGCATCGCCTGCCACGCCATCAACGGCGAGGGGGGACGCGTGGGCCCCGACCTGAACGTGCCGAAGAGCATCGTCGAGTACCGGCCCGAGGTCCAGATCAAGGCCTTTGTGCGCGACCCCGAGAGCTTCCGCTACACCTCGATGCCCGCCCACCCGCACCTCTCCGAGGCGGACCTCGACGCCCTGGTGGCGTATTTCCGAGCCATGCGGGAGCGCAAGCGCGATCCCCGGCGCGAGGCGTCCGCGGGCGCGGAGGGGAGCTAGCGCCGCGGTGGAGACCGCCCACGGCACGCTCGTGCACCTGGAGGAGCGCCGCCTCGCGACGCGCCACGGGGAGTTCCGCGCCCACCTGTTCCACGACTGCGGCGCGGGGCGGCTCGCGGTGGCGCTCCTGCGCGGCGACGTGCGCGGCCCGGAGCCGCTGCTCGCGCGCGTGCACTCCTCCTGCACCACCAGCGAGATCTACGGCGCCTGCGACTGCGACTGCGCCGAGCAGCTCGACGCCGCCCTGCGCGCCATCGCCCGCGAGGGCCGCGGGGCGCTCTTCTACCTGATGCAGGAGGGCCGCGGGGCGGGCTTCGGCGCCAAGGCCCGCGACCGCATGTGGGTGCAGGCGAGCCGCCAGCGCCTCACCACCTTCGAGGCCTACGAGCGCATGGGGCTCGGCGGCGACCAGCGCCGCTACGAGCCGGTGGCCTTCGCCCGTCGGCTGCTCGAGATCGGGGCGCCGCTGCGGCTCCTCACCAACAACCCGGACAAGCTCGCGGCCGTGGAGGCGGCCAAGGTGCCCGTGGTGGGCGCGCTGCCCCTGCGGCGCCGCCCCCAGCCCTTCAACTCCCACTACCTGGATTCGAAGTCGCGCTCGGGCCACGACCTGGGGCGCGCGGGCGACGGGCGCGCAGCGGAGCTGCCGGAGGAGGTGGTGGCCTTCGAGCCCCACGCGCTCCCCGGGCTGCCGCGCCTCGTGCGACTCGCCTCCTACCTGCTCCCGATCCGGCTCCCGGGCGGGCCGCCCTGCTGGTTCCGGCTCCACCTCTACCTGGACCGCGCTGCGCAGGCCGAACGCGTGGTCCTGACCCACGGCCCGAGCGCGCACCCGCAGCCCCTCCGGTGCGTGCAGCGCGAGCCCCTCTTCGAACGCTTCGCGCTCCCCGCCCGGGCCGCGGCGGAGCGGCGGCGCTGGCGGGCGGCCGCCCGCGCGATGGTGCGGCGCGGCGCGGGCTGCGCGGTCTTCCTGCCCCTCGAGCCGGGCCCCAGCGAGGCGCCGGCGCGCGGCCCGGCGCGCCCGGACGAGGTCGCGGCGCTGCTCCTCGCGCACCACCGGGGCGGGGAAGCGGCGGCGGGATGAGCGGCCCGGCGGCGGGCGCCGAGGCCTGGCGCGAGGGGCACCGGCTCCTGGCCGCGCGAGCGGCCTCCTGCGCCGGAGCCGCAGCGGAGGCGCTGCGCGAGCCCCCGCCCGAGCTTTGCTTCGACCCGCGCGGGCCGCGACGCTTCCTGGTGACGGGCCTCGGGAGCTCGGCCGCCCACGCGCGCTTCCTGGTCCAGCTGATGGCCGGCGAGCTCGCGCTCCCCGCCCGCTTCGTCCCCACCGGCGCCTTCCTGGCGGCGCCGCCCGCGGGCGCCGCGGGCGACGCGCTGGTCGTGGTCTCCCAGGGGCTCTCCCCCAACGCGCGCTTCGCGCTGGTGGACCCGCGCCGCTGGCGCCAGGTGGTGCTGCTCACGGCGGTCCCGCCGGACGTCGCGAGCGCCGAGCGGCGCGCGCTCCTCGCGGAGCTCGAGGACGCCGGGGGTCTCGTGCTGCGCTTCCCCGGCGCGGACGAGTACGGGACGCTCGTGCGGCTGCTCGGGCCCATGACCGGCTACGCCTGCGCCCTGCGCCTGGCCCGCGCGCTGGCCCGCGCGCAGGGCGCGCCCCTGCCCGCGCTCGCGGTCGATCCCGACCGCGTGGGCGAGCGGATTGCCGGCGCGCCGGCGGCCCTGGAGCAGGCGCTGCGCGGGATTCCCGCGGCGGCGCTCGCGGCGCCGCTCGCCTTCCTGGCCTCGGGCGACTACGCGGAGCTGGCCTTCAATCTGCGGCTCAAGTGGATGGAGGGGCTCCTGCGCCCCCTGCCGCCGGTCTGGGAGCTCCTCGAGCTGGCCCATGGCCCGCTCCAGCAGGCCTTTCCGGGCCCCGCGACCTTCGCGGCCCTCGCGCGGGCCGGGGCGCCGCGGGAGGCGGAGCTCTTGGCCCGCATCGAGGCGGCGCTGGTCCCCGGTCGCCACCACCTCCTGCGCCTTTCCTCGGCGCTCCCGGCGCCCTTCGCGATCTTCGAGCACGAGGCGCTCCTGAACGAGCTCGTGCTGCGCCAGCTCGGCGAGGAGCGGCTCGACAACGCGCGCTGGCCCGGCGGGGGCGCCGAGGCTCCGCTCTACGAGCTCGCGCCGGATCCCGCGCCGACGAGCTCCCGCCTGGAGGAGGTCACCTGGCCCGAGCTCGAGGCGCGCCTCGCGCAGGGCCCCGCCACGGCGGTCCTGGCCCTCGGCGCCACCGAGCAGCACGGTCCGCACCTCCCGCTCGCGACCGACAGCTGGATCGCCGAGGCCCTGGCCGAGCGCTTCTGCGCGCGCGTGCCGGAGGCGATCCGCGCCCCGCTCCTCGCGCTCGGCTGCTCCTCGGAGCACCTGGCCTTCCCCGGCACCCTGCACCTGCGCCCGGAGACCCTGCGCGCCCTTCTCGAGGACGTGCTCGCCTCGCTGCGCCAGCACGGCTTCGCGCGCGCCTTCCTGTTCTCGGCCCACGGCGGGAACCAGGCCGCCCTGCGCGCGGCGCTCCCGGGCCTGGCGGCGGCGAGCGCGCCGCTGCGGCTCATCGCCTTCACCGACCTTCCCGCGCTCACCGCTCGCCTCCACGCGCAGAGCCGCCGGCACGGCGTCGACGCGGCCGCCTCCGGTCACCACGCCGGCGAGCTCGAGACCTCGATCGTGGCGGCGCTCCGGCCCGGCGCCGTGCGCCGCGATCGACTCGCCGCGGGCCTGCTCCACGCCGGCGTCGACGCCCAGGCGCTCTTCACCCCGGGCCTGCGCGAGCGGGCCCCGCGCGGCACGGTGGGCGATCCGCGCGGCGCCGACCCGCGCCGCGCGGAGGACTACCTCGGGGCCTGGACCGCGCTCCTCGTGGACCACTACCTGCGGGAGAGGAACGCGGCGTAGACGAAGGGGATCCAGAGGGCGTAGTAGAGCTGGTTCGGCAGGATGCGCAGCCCCCAGCCGAGGTCGAGCCCGGCCCCCAGGATCAGCGCATCCGCGAGGGCCCAGAGGGCGTAGTAGAGAGCCGCGTAGCCGGCGGCGGCGCGCAGCGGGGCGCGGAGCTCCGCCGGGGCGCGCCGCGGGACGAGGCGCTGGCGCAGCCCGAGGGCCAGGGCCAGGAAGGCGACCTCGTGGACCAGCCAGAGCCCCTGCCCGCCGGCGCCGAGGGCGAGCGCGACGCCGTCCGCGGCGGGGACTGCGAGCGTGAGCAGGGCCGCGCGCCAGGCCGCGCGGCGCGGCGCGGGCTCCGGGTCGAGGAGCGCCAGCACGAGCCAGAGCACCCGGAAGTCGCCGAGGAGCACGAAGGCGAAGGCCAGGGTCGATCCCCAGGCGGCGCCGAGCCCCAGGGCCCGGGGCAGCGCCCCGGTGGCCAGCGGGTCGAGGATCGCCTCCACGCAGAGGAGCGGGCAGTAGAGGCGCACGAAGCGCCGCGCCGGCGAGCTCTCGCGCCGGCCGCGCTGCGTCGCGATCCACCAGATCAGGAAGAGCGCCGGCACGCCCGCGGGCAGCACGAGCTGCTGGAGCGGCGCGTGGTAGAGGTCCTGGAAGCTCACGGCTTCTTCCCGAAGTGGACGAAGGCGGCCCCGCTCGTGGGCTCTGCGAAGAGCAGGCGGAACTCGAAGCCCTCGAGCCGCTGCCCCCGCAGGTTGCCGTAGAGCGCGAGCTGGCGGCGCACCGTCTCCGGGTCGGCCCCGGCCTGGATCCCGAGCGGGAGGCTCACCGAGGTCAGCACCCGGAAGCCGCGCTGGAAGGCCAGCTCGAGGAGCTCGCCCCGGGCGCGGGCCCGGGCCGCCTCGCGGTCGAGGGCCAGGCCCAGGCCGTTCAGCACCGGCGCCTCCAGCGCGAAGGCAACGATGCCGTCGTCGAAGGAGACGACGCCGCAGCCGGGGCAGCTCGCGTCCAGGGCCCGCTGCACCGCCTCGCGCTCCTCGAAGAAGCGCCAGAGCGGCACGTGGTAGTCGCTGGTGCGCTTGAGCGCCACGAAGGCGTTCGCGGAGAGCAGCACGAGGAGCGGCGCCGCGGCGAGCAAGAGCCGCCGCAGCGGGGGCGAGAGGAAGAGCCCGCTCCTCCGGATCGCGTCGGCGAGCGCCGTCGCGACGATGAGGTCGAAGCTCAGGATCGAGAGCGGATAGTACCAGTGGCCCTGGTGCCAGAGGCCGACCAGGCAGAAGTTCCAGGCGCCCTTGAGGAGGGCGTAGCTCCCGAGCAGCGCCAGCATCCCGCGCCGGTAGACCTCCGGGTCGGCGGTCGGGGCGCGGGAGCGCGGCGCGTGGGCGATCGCGAAGAGGAGCCCGGCGCCGGCGGGAACCAGCATCTGGACCACGCGCCAGGCCTCGTCGCTCCAGACCGAGACGGGGAGATCGCGCACGTCGGCGAAGGGGAAGAGCGTCGTGGCGACGCCGTAGGCGTTGCGCAGGAGCCCCCCCGTGAGGCCACCGGCCTTGGCGGAGCCGCTCACGGGGAGGGCCATCCCGGCGTAGGCCAGGTTGTGGGCCAGGTAGGCGGCGAGGGCCAGCGCGGGGAGCAGCGCCACCGCGGCGGCGCGGCGCAGGGCCTCGGCCCGCGTCCGGCCCTGCGCGCCCGCGCTGAGGACGAAGGGGACGAGCAGGAAGACGTCGTCGAGGCGGGCCAGCACGAGCAGGGTCAGGAGCAGCGAGAGGAGGGCGAGCTTTCCCGTCCCGGCCCGCCCGAAGAGCAGGTCCCGCGCCAGGAGCAGCCAGGCGAGCAGGCCGAAGAGCAGGATCGAGAGGGGGGACTCCATCCCGTTCGCGAAGGACCACGCGGAGAGCAGGTGCGGGGAGAGCCAGCCCAGGAGCCAGTGGTAGGCGCCCGGGACCGCGGCCAGCAGGGCCAGGGCGGGGCTCCCGGTGAGGCGCAGGAGCGCCAGGGCGAGGAGCCCGCTGCCGAGCGCCGTTGCGGCCAGCGAGAGGCCGAAGGTCGTGAACAGGAGTCCCTCCGCCGAGAGGCCCCAGGCGCGGGAGAGCGCCGCGAGCAGGTTCTGCCAGAGCGGGTGGAAGCCGTTCGTCGGGAAGCGGCCGTCGAAGCTCAGGAACGGCAGGTCCACGGAGCGCTTCGCGATCGCCAGGTAGTAGAAGGCGTCGGCGGCGAAGAGCCGGAAGGCGCCGAGGCCGCCCTCGGCGCGCAGCAGGAGGAGCGGGGCGTAACACACCGACGTGACGGAGGCGAGGAAGACGAGAGTCGGCGCGAGGTGCACGCGTTTGGCACGCATGCGGGCAGACGATACCGGAGGGGTGCGCGACGCGCGCGCTAGAGTCTCCCCGTGTCGGACCCCGTCGCCCCCGCTCCCCTGGCCGCGCGCCTGCCCGCCCATCCGAGCGCCGAACCGGACGAGATCCTCGGCCGCTTCCTGGGCTTCGTGGCCGAGCGGGGACTCTCGCCCTACCGCGAGCAGGAGGAGGCTCTCCTCGAGCTGATGCTCGGCCGGCACGTGATCCTGGGCACGCCGACGGGCTCCGGCAAGTCCCTGGTGGCCCAGGGGCTGCACTTCAAGGCCCTGTGCGAGGGCCTGCGCTCCTTCTACACGGCGCCCACGAAGGCGCTGGTGAGCGAGAAGTTCTTCTCCCTGTGCGCGGACCTCGGCGCCGAGCGCGTGGGGATGCTCACGGGGGACGTGAGCCTGAACGCCGACGCGCCGGTCGTCTGCTGCACCACCGAGGTGCTCGCCAACATGGCTCTGCGCCAGGGAGAGGCGGCTCCGATCCCCTACGTCGTGCTGGACGAGTTCCATTTCTACGGCGACCGGGAGCGCGGGACCGCCTGGCAGATCCCGCTCATCGCCCTTCCCCACGCGCAGTTCCTGCTGCTCTCGGCGACCCTCGGCAACACGGCCCTCATCGAGGCGCGCCTGCGGGAGCGCAGCGGGCGGGAGGTCACGGCCATCCACTCCGACGCGCGCCCGGTGCCGCTGGACTTCGAGTACCGCGAGACGCCGCTCCCCCAGACGATCGAGGAGCTGGTGGCCGGGGGCCGGGCGCCCGTCTACGTGGTCCACTTCACCCAGCGCGAGTGCGGCGAGCAGGCCCAGGGACTGACCAGCGTGGAGCTCCTCGGCCGCGAGGAGAAGCGCCGGCTCGGCGAGGAGCTCGCGGGCGCGCGCTTCGACACGGCCTATGGCAAGGACCTGCGCCGCTTCCTGCGCCAGGGGATCGGCGTCCACCACGCGGGGCTCCTGCCGCGCTACCGGCTCCTGGTGGAGCAGCTCGCGCAGCGCGGTCTCCTCCGGGTGATCTGCGGCACCGACACGCTGGGCGTGGGCGTGAACATCCCGATCCGCACCGTCGTCTTCTCGCGCCTGTGCAAGTTCGACGGCGAGAAGGTCGCGATCCTCGGCGCGCGCGAGTTCCGGCAGATTGCGGGTCGGGCGGGCCGCAAGGGCTTCGACGAGCGCGGCAGCGTGGTCTGCCAGGCCCCGGAGCACGTGATCGAGAAGCGCCGCAGCCTGGCGCGGGCGGAGGCCCGGGGGGCGAGCCGCCGCAGCGCCGAGCGCAAGCGGCCGCCGGCCCGCGGCTTCGTGCCCTGGAACCGGGACACCTTCGAAAGGCTGGTGGAGCGGCCGCCCGAGATGCTGGCCTCGCGCTTCGACCTGAGCCACGGGATGCTGCTCTGCGTGCTCCAGCGCAGCAGCGAGGTCTCGGGAGCCGGCTACCGGGAGCTCGTGGCGCTCCTCGGGCACTGCCACGAGAGCAAGGCGAGGAAGGCGCAGCTGCGCCGGCGCGCGGCCGAGCTCCTGCGCTCGCTGCGGCGAGCCGGGGTGGTGGAGGTGGCGCGCCACCCCGAGACCGGCGAGCCCGGGCTGCGCGTGCCGGCGGAGCTCCAGCGCAACTTCTCGCTCCACGAGACCCTCTCCCTCTACCTGGTGGAGGC
>Ga0187892_10012121_pt1 | contig 10354 bp, 12 predicted proteins | sample MA1701073metaG_FD_139345 | JGI IMG/M metagenome (GOLD analysis project Ga0187892, IMG submission 139345) | Bio-ooze microbial communities from a basaltic lava cave in the Kipuka Kanohina Cave System on the Island of Hawaii, USA - MA170107-3 metaG ...
CAACGCGCCAACATAGGCAATCTTTAGCAGTTTTGGTTTCATCGCGGGTCTCCTCGAATTACATTAAGCGGCTCGGGGCCGATTTGAGCGATTTGTGTCTCGTAGCTTCGGTTAGACGATCCAGGGTTTAGATCCCCGCCTAGCTACTACGGTGGCTATCTGCCGAATCGTGAGGGCTTTGCACGCGGCATACCTTACTCTTGGGCAGCGATCCCGCGTGATGGACACTCCGTGGACACTTGGGTGAAAAACGATAAATTGTACCTCGTTCCTACGGGGCCTGCTACCTGCATCGGGCCCAGGGCAATCGCATCCACCTGATATAAAAAACAACAAATTAGAGCATATTATGGAATGAGTGCGGGCGGATATCGATAACCGGCAGGCGGCAAGGCGTATTATTCAAGGATTGAGCGTTCTTTATGCGTTTTGCTCGTCACCACTCGTCGGCAGGGGACACACTACCCGCCTTACAGGGTGGGCCAACCGATCGAATAGACTGTCCTGAACATCGAGCAGTTCAGCGCGGTAAGGACGATGGGCTTCTTTATCAAATAAAGCATCTCGGAGAGGAGGTGTGCCATGCAAGAAATCGCGAGCAACATCTTCACCTGGTTTTCCGAGATGCTTTATTAGATTAAAGAATTGCTGGTTACCCATCGGTTCCTTATTGCGCAGAACTGCTCGATGTTCAGGACAGTGATTAGGTCACCCAGTAGAGCAGGCCCGTTTGAGCGACCTTCTCAGCCCTCGTTGGGCGCGACAACGGGCTAATTGCAGGCGTCAATGCATAAAGAGCGGTGTGGCTGGGTGAAGACCTGTTACACCGGTATTGGAGCAGATACTATTTCTACAAAAGTTGCTCGCTGACCCAATGCCAAAAAAACCCTGCATGGCCGTGCGGGTGATCAACTGCTCAATCGTATCGGTCTTGTGGCGACTCGGTATTCTTCAGGCATCTGACCACTCGAGGGGCTTTGACCAACTGGTATCGGCTCCATCGCACAACTTCTCTGCCGCCGCCGTTTTTCCAAGAGGCAAGTATCATTGCCATCTTCCGGTCCACTCGTTTGCGGTAAATCCAATGAGGATGGTCCTATCATCGCCATGACCGTGTCGGAGGAATGCTTACCTGGTACTTTCGAGAGACAGCGTAACCCGGCGCGACATTGCAGCATGGCCTCTCTGCCGCCCATGTTTAATACCATATTTCCATGCTCAACCCTTTGCCATCGCGCTCGGGCTCTGAGCCGGGAAGGCTTATTGCGCTCCCGCCATGAAGACGGCTAGCGGTAATCGCAAGCGCATAGGCATCGAGCACATCGTCTAAAGCCACCTGGGAGCGAGGATAGCGCTTCTGCACTGCCTGGGGTTCGATAAAATGGTCACCGAACCAGGGAGCCACTAGGGCTTCCCGCTCGCGCCAGCCGGCAGGGGTCTTCTTGTTGTGGCGCATCGGGTGCCCGGCAAGGGCGACGAATGCGAGCTCCGGGTGAGCCTCAAAGATCCTCTGCTGCAATGCCGGCTGCATGAGCGCATCCACTTCCCGGATCTTGCCCATGAGGTGGAACGCTTGCTTGCTCATGCCGGCACCATTCAAGCGCATCGCCTCGCGATAGGAGCGGGCGTGAAGCGCCGCCCGCGTAGGCGGGGTGAATACACTGCTTGCCCGCCCTCGGCCCAGCAAGGCGCGTGCTGCGCGATCGCAGGAGCGACCCCTCGGCGGCGCTTGGTCGAGTAAGCCGATGGGAGTATCGAGCGCGATCGGGGAGGGGTTTTCCGGTAGAGTCACCAGCTCCGAAAACCTCCGACACAGGACCAAGCGTAGGTCTGCCAGGCCAGGCGAAGCATGCACGAGATGAAGCAAGACGGCAAACCAACCGCCCCGGCAGCCGTCGACCCCGGCGAGCCAGACCTGAGTTACGCCGGTGCGATTATAAAGGGGCTGTAACGCACAGCGTTCATCGGGCACTGCCATCCACGCGCATCATCATGGCTTTTCCTGAGTATTATAATGGCCGGGTTGCTTTGATACGGTGGCGATGCCGGCAAGCGTGCGATGGCAGAGAGATGAGGACGGCGTGGGTCATTTTGCTCTTCGGGGTTCTCCTGAGCGCTTATCTCTACTATGTCCGCGGGATAGGCGTGCAACCGCAGATAGGCGCGCCCCTGGTGCTCGAACGGGAGGGGCTTAGGCGGACCTATGCGTGGAGCCAAAAAGCGCCGATGCGAAGCCCCCGCACCGAGGTCACGGCCGCGGTGCTCCAGGGCCGCGTATATGTCATCGGAGGATTCGATGGACTCGCCAGGACCGTCGCGACGGTGGAGATCTACGATCCGGCCACAGACAGCTGGCGCGGTGCCCCCGAGCTGCCGGAAGGCCGTCATCACGCGGCAGCGGTCACGCTCGCAGACACCCTCTATGTGATCGGAGGATACTCGGGTAGGGGATTCGAACCCAAAGCCGATGTGTTCGCCTCTAAAGGCGGGGCGCTATGGCAACGGCTGGCTCCGCTTCCCGAGGCGCGCGGGGCGCTCGCGGCGGCCGCGCTGGGGCAGAAGATCTTCGCGATCGGTGGCATCGGCCCGCAGGGGCTTGCCAACGATCTGTTTGTCTACGAACCCTCTCAAGACTCCTGGATCACAAAAAGCCCGGCGCCAACGAAGCGCGACCATCTGGGGGCCGCCGCGCTCGGCGGTCTTTTCTACGTCGCGGGGGGTCGCGAGAAATCGCTTGCGGAAAACCTTGCCGTCTTAGAGTTCTACGACCCACGGGCAGATACCTGGGGTACGGGGCCTCTCCTGCCGACCGCACGCGGCGGTGTGGCAGGCGCGGCGTTCGATGGTCTTTTTGTCGTCCTCGGCGGCGAGCAGCCGGCCGGAACCTTCCGTGAGGTAGAAGCCTTCGATCCCCTACCCAATTGCTGGCTTGCCCTCCCACCTCTACCTACCCCTCGCCATGGTCTCGCCGCTGCCGTGGTGGGAAACGCCCTCTACGCCATAGGCGGTGGAAAGAGGCCCGGTCTCTCGGTCTCGGGAGCCAATGAGGCTCTCGCGATCCGCTGAGGCTAGGACGCCGCTGTCTCAGGCTGAGCCGTTGCCCCCTGAGCCGCTGCCCCGGCGCTATTGCGCCCGCGCATTTCCCGCCTACCGCTTTGTGCCGGGGCGCAGTCCCCATCCGCTGCGTGACCCTAAGGGACATTCTTATGGGGTATCGAGGGCGGTGGCAACTGGCTTCGAGCCCAGCGAGTGGCGGACCTCGATCGATTATCTGTACGGGGTCGATCTCTTCAACTATTGCTATTGGTGGGAAGCGCACGAGACTTGGGAGGGGATCTGGGTGGCCGTTGGTCGGGGGACTTCGATGGGGCAGTTCCTGCAGGGCCTCATTCAGGTCTCAGTGGCTCATTTGAAGCGGTTTCAGGGCTTGAGCGGATCTGCCGATCGGCTGCTGCGGGAGGGCTTGGCGCGGATGGCGCGAAGTGGCGGCATGCTTCTAGGAATAGAGATCGAGATATTCAAGCGCGAGGTAGAGGCCTATTTCACTGGCGCACGCGCCTTTGCTCCGTTGATTCAACTCGTCGGCTTTACCGCCGAGCTATAGGCGCGGGAGACTTTGAGCATGCAACCGGTCGTTTAACATAGACACCACCCCGATGGTTAAGGACAACTACCCTCCTCGAAAAACCCCGGGCCGTCTATCAAGCCCCACTTTGGCCCGCGACGAAGAGCGCTCACGAACGGCCTTTCGCGGGACCGCAGCAGGAACAGCGGCGCTCATGCCGGCAATTCCTCGATGCCATCGACGCGGTCTGGGTAGAAGGCGAGGTGCCCCTTGATCGTCGTAACAGCCGGATAAGGGTCCTCATAGGTCCAGACGGCGTTCTCGGCCGCTCGCCCTGCTACCCGGATCGTGTAATAGGCGGCGTCGCTCTTGTAGGGGCAGTGAGTCTTGTGGGCGGTCCGCTCCAGCAATGACATGTCGGCGCCCTCGCGCGGGATGTATTGCACCGCCGGCAGGCTCGCCTCCTTGAGCGTGAGCGCGCGGGTGGTGTCGGCAACTACGCGACCATTGAAGAGGACGCGCACACGGTTCGGGTTGGGCTCGATCGTTATCGGATGCTCTCTTGCGCTGTCCATCTTGGCCTCCTCTGTTTCGGGTTGTCGGGCCGGTCTTGTCGCAGCCCTTCGGCGTCGCGGGAACAGCGATCGGTCGCCCCATCGTCCGTTCTGCGCCGGCGAACTGTTGTTCGCCATAGTTGCGGGTCAAGACACCCCGCGTCGTAAAAGGTAAGAATATCGAACGTGATCCGAATTGCCGAGATCGGATCGCGGCTAGGAGTTCGACGATGGCGTCGGCGACACGGGCTCGGTGCCCAAATCGCGGCAAGCAGTACCTCACCGGATTTCGGAGCATTTGCGCAAGCTTCGTGTTCGCCAGACAATAGAGACGAAGGAATTCACCCGCGATCCAAAGAACAGAATCCTTGACCGCATCCAGCAACTGTCGATTTCACAATGGATCTTCACCTTACCGCGGGCTTTTTTCATCAGAAGACGTGGTTCAAGCCTCGCACGTGCGCACAGCTCGCCCAGCCCCCCTAATCTTTGACGGGTGGCGGCACAACCAAAAAACTCGTCAGCAGGCCGACCACCCCGGCCATCGCAATGGCGCCGGCCCACAGATGGATGGTCCACCATACGCCGCCACCGAACAGGTGGAGCGCCAGGAAGTACAAGCCATACAAGATCGTCGGCACGGCAAAGGCAAACAGGCGAAACGCCGCTGGTCGCGTGGCCGAAGGCCGGAGCCACCACAGCAACAGATCGGCGGCCATGCCCCCCAAGCTCGCCACCGCAATCAGCGGAAACGCACCGGTGTCCAGGGGATTGCTACCGTACGCCTTGTCGCGCATCAGGGTGAGCAGGGTGATGTTGAGCCCCAGGAGCAGGGTCAGGCTGCCCCACGGCAGGGGCCAGCGCCGCACGGCCAGCAGGACCACGCCCATCAGCAAAGCCGTTTGCAGCAGGAGGCTGATAAGGCCCAGCGCCTGGGCGTAGAAGGTGACTCGCGCCAGACCGCGGCCGCTCATCAAGCCGAAGAGGGCCGCGCTGGGGCGATGGGGCTCAGCCGCCATGGTGGACGCAAAGGGATGTGCGTACTGGGTGAAGAACGTGAGCACCGATAACAGCAGCGTCAGGGACACGAGCATCGGCCACAGGGCGGCCCAGCCGTCGGCGTCCGTACGGTACCAGGCGGCGCGCAACGGCCCGGTCAACATCAGCGTCGCGCCCAGCGCCAGAACCAAATGGGTGGGGCTGAGCAAGGCTTCCAGATCGGCCTCGAAGCCAAAAATGAGATGCCAGGCCATGTCCGCGGGCCGCCCACGAGAAAAATCAACACGCCTAAAAAAGACCACTCAGAGCCTAGGGGTGAGGCACGCATGACTGGGTAGCCGCCCCGCTAGTTCCAGAACACGGTCAACCCCAGCGCCCCAGCCGAAGCGAACAAACCCGAGTAGAGCATCGCGTGCCAGGGCGTGAAGAATGATTCTAACTCAGCTTGAGCGATGTGCTGGTGGGCCCAGCCGTCAAGGTAGAGCCCGCCCAAGAACCAGGCGCACAGCGTAACGATGACCCCATCGAAAGCCACGTTGCTGAGAGGCCGCTCGCCTTCGACGGGGCGGGCAGGCGGGGGGTCAGGGGAAAACGATATTCGTCGCATGGGATGTCATTTTCCTTCATGCTGGTAAATCGACGAACTCACGTACGTTTCCACGCACGCCGCCGACCCCATCCTAGAACCGCAGGTCTTCTTGGGCATGGATGGTCATTGATAAGCCGCCGTGTGGAGTCAGAACGATGCTCCCCGCGCGGTCGATAACGCTGTTGGGCGCGCATTGGAGTCGGAAGCGCTGCATGAGCATCGCGAGCACGATCTTTATCTCTTGCAGGGCGAACTGCCAGCCGATGCACATCCGCGGGCCGGCGCTGAAGGGATTGTATTCAAAAATCGACGGATGAATGCTGTCCCAGCGCTGCGGACGAAAGCGCGCGGGCTCGGGATAGAGGTCCGGCATGCGATGGGTGTGATAGATGCTCACGAAGACTTCCGTGCCGGCCGCGAGTTCATAGCCGCAGAATTCCGTAGGTTGAGACGTCACCCGTCCGTTGAAGATCGCCGGCGGGAACATTCGCAGGCTTTCCTTGACGACCCGATCGAGGAAGGTGAGCCGTTCGAGTTGCTCCAGGCTCGGCGCCGTTCCATACAGTACCGATTCGAGTTCGTCCCATAAATCGGCTGCGATGTTGGGGTGTTGGGAGAGCAGGAACAACGTCCAGGTGAGTGCGTTCGCGGTGGTCTCGTGTCCTGCGACGAAGAAAACGTTGGTGTGCCCGATTAATTCGTCTTCGCTCAGAACGAGCCCGCTCTCGCCATCGCGCGCTTGGAGCAGGATGGAGAGCATATCGTCGCCGTCGTGGCTGCTCGTGCGTTTCTTTTCGATGATGCGGCGCATCTCGCTATCCAATTCACCCATCAAGGTGAGGAGGCGATGCAAGGGCAGGCCCGGGAGGTCATAGGGCAATAGCCCGATCAAGGGGTTGGCGAGCGCACTGAATGCCTCTTGCAATAGCAGGCCGATGCTCCGGCTGTGCGCGCCGATGTCTTCCCCGAACAAGGTCCGCGTCGCGATGCGCATGGTCAGGAGGCGTAGCTCATGCATCATGTTGCGCTGTTCGCCAATGCGCCAGCCATCGAGAAACGACTCGGTGATCTCGACCATGGTGTCGCGGTAGGACTCCACGCGCTTGGTGTGAAAAGCGGGCATCACCAGTCGGCGATGCTGTCGGTGTTCCTCGAGATTGACGCCGAAGAGCCCCACACCGAAGTGCTTGAGCGGCGCCGTGCGCTGCGATTGATCCTTCAGTCGATAGCGCGGGCCAGAGAGCGGGAATTTGAGATAGATCTCATGCTGGGTGCTGGCCGCGCGCGTGGCTTCCGGCCCGTAAGCGAGAACCGTGCCCGGGCAGTCTGCAAGGGGGGAGTAGAGATTGGTCTTGGCGCCCTTTGCGAGCATGACTACCTGACCGTAGCGTTCGAACAGCCGTCCGGAATGCCCGAGGGGATCGCGGCCGAATTGCAGCATGTTACTCCAGCGACCGATGAGGCGGGCCGGCGGTGGGCCTGGTATATCTGACGGCAGTGCGAATTCGTGATGCAAAGTGTGCCCTAGCGTCACCGTGTTACCTTTTAGGCTTATGGAACGAGTAAGAATTTCTTTTCCTGGAGTTTGAAATGATATGGCGCTTTAACAGGCTTATCTTCTCAAACCTCGCCTGTCTTGCTCGGATAGGCTCGCTGAGGGCCTTCGCTTTAGGCTTATGGGCCCATTTGACGGGGCGCAGAGAGGATGCCTTGATCGCCTTCACCTTCGACCAGTTCGTGAAGAGTGGCGATGAGACCTGGCCGCTGTTGTTTCCGATGGTCAAGAGTGTCGTCCGCGCCATGGACGTTGTTCAGGCGCTTGCCCGAAGCGAATTCAAGCAAGCCATAGCCAGATTTGTCGTAGTCGGTGCCTCCAAACGCGGCTGGGCCACCTGGCTCACTGCGGCCGTCGATCCGCGTCTACGAGCTTTCGACTGCGGCCCGCGTCACCCCGGATAATATCCCATAGAGGCACCCTCCCGAGCCAAACCGAGGCGAGCATTTGTCGTCGTTTATTTCGGCGCCCCTTGTGATCACGCTTGGATGGTGGAGGATGTGCAGCGCTTCCAGGCTCTGCTTCGTGAGCGTCAGCGCTAGTGATCGTTGCAAACATGAAAAACGAAGCATTCGACGTTTCAAGCGCGATGCGTGCTTTGGCCGAGCGCGATCCCGGCGGCGATCAAATGCGCGCTGCGCAGCGGTTCGGGGATGCGACCGTTGATCGCGAATCGATCGATGAGCATCTCGGCCTCGCTGAGCGAAAGCCCTCTGCGCTGAACAAAAAGTCCCGCCAGGGATTCCATCGGGCCAGCCCGCTCGATGAGGCGCCACTTGCGCACTCCTCCAGGGACCCGCTCGAAGAGTGCACGTCGGATGGCATTCAAGTCAGGACGCCGGCGTGCGATCACGAGCACCGGAATGCCCAGCGCCTCATGGAGCTCGTCGAGATCGACCGCGTTGAAACCGGCAACGGCGATCCCCTGTAGGAGTACAGCATGGAGCTGGGGATAGAAGCGCGAACGCCGCACCAACCCGGCGAGCACCCGGGTCGCGTTGGCGCCGTCACGCCGCACTTTGCCGCTCAAGACTCCAGAAAGCCTTTCTCCGGCATAAACGGCGCCCACGACCCGCACGTCCCCGCGATGAGCGTCGCTAAACGGGGCATCATCGAACCCAATGACGTGGGGGAAACTCCGCACCAAGGCATGACTCCCTGAGGTGCGACTTCTAGACGCCTTTTCGATGGACGGGGCGATCATCGCCTCGTCTCAAGCTTGGCGAGTTGCCACGCGTAACTGCCCACCGTGCCCGGCCGTCTTGGTATCGAGCAGGTATCTAGCGCCTACCGTCCGATAACCGCCGGAAACCGGGTCTTCGGCGAGCAGCAGCGGGGTGTCAAGATCGATCCAATCGAAGCCACCGAGTCCGGCCGCGAAGTGGGCGCTGAAGCCCATGGCGCGCCGCGTCTCAACCATCCCTCCGATCATCAGTGCCAGGCCCTGAGCGCGTGCGAGGGCGGCGATCTCGAGCGCCTGCACTACACCGCATTTCACGAGCTTAATATTGATCACTTGAGCGAGCTTGTACTGCGCGATCCGGATGGCGTCCTCCGGCGTGCGACAGAATTCATCGGCGGCCACCGGAACCCCGGCTTCGCGCGCAAGCTTACCAAGTCCTTCCCAGTCCTCGCGTGCTACAGGCTGTTCTAGCAATGCGACCTCTAGTTTGGCTAGACGCAGCTCGCGCAATAACTCAAACGTTTCCGCTACCGAGTAGCCGGCATTGGCATCGAGGATCAATCGGCCATTGGGATGGCCCCGGCGGATCGCAAGCACGCGGTTTAGGTCTTCCCAAAGGTCAACGCCAATCTTCACCTTAAGGGTAGTGAAACCCGCGCGCCGATAACGCTCGGCCAACTGCTCGGCGGCATCCGCAGGGCAGATCGGGATCGTGATGTCCGTGACCACGCTATCCTGGTAACCTCCGAAAAACCGAAACAAGGGGATATCCCAATGCTGGGTCAGCGCATCGATGACGGCCATTTCGATCCCCGCACGCACCGAAGCGAGCTGGGGGATGCGCTCGGCCAGCTCTCCTGCGATGCGCCGCCACGCACCCGCGTCCCTGTTCAAGAGCCATCCGGCTGCATCTTGGAGTGCTGCCCGCGCGCTCGCCGGGTCTTCCACCGTGATCGGAGGTAGGATCGGCACCTCTCCCCAGCCCCTGGACCCGTCCGCGAGTTCGATGCACAGCGCCACATTGTTGAGCACTTCGAGCGCCGATGAAGAAGTGGTGAACGGCGCGGCCAATGGCACATCGAGTGAATGAATCTGGATATGTCGGATCGCAACAGAGTTGTTCATGAGTGAAGACGATCCTGACCTGCCTCTACTGGACTGCGGACATCTATAGAAAGTGTACCTCATGAATCGCACCGTGTTGTGATGTTTATTCGCTGCACAGACACAGTGAAAGTGCTCGGCTCCCTACGCGTCGGCGTCTTATTTGCTCGCGGGTTTGGGGCTCGAAGTTGCGCCGCAGCGATTTCTCACAACGAACATGGTCTATGAGATCTGTTCTCCTTTGTTCGTTCATACTATGTTGGCTAGGGGTAGTGAACGTTGATCCTTATCTCCACCCATGGCGTCCATCCACATGCTGCCTGAACTCGAGCACTCGGCAAGTGTGATCCTCGACACGGCTCTGGCCCATGACCGGCGGGTCCTGCTGTGGGGCAATGTCGGCGTTGGCAAATCCACCCTGGCGGCGTCCCTGGCCCGAGTACTTTGGCAGGCTGGGCGCCGCGCCTGGTGTATCGACGCCGATCCAGGCATGACCAGCTTCGGCATCCCAGGGGCCGTATGTCGTGGGGAGTGGTGGGGCGAAGGCTGGCGCGCCTTGGACCTTGAAGCGCTGTGCAGTCTGGACGCGGGGCGATTTCGGCTGCCTCTAGTAGCGGCCGTGCGCAGGCTCGCGGAAAATCGGTCTCCCGGCATGCTCTTGGTGGATGCGCCGGGCGTGGTACGCGGCGTGGCAGGCGCCGAGCTGTTCACGGGGCTCGTTGAGGCGGCCAGGATTGATCTGATACTCGTGTTCGCGCGTTCTGGCCCTTCGCCCCTGCTCGCCGAGCTCAAAGCAGGGGGCGTC
>Ga0187892_10012122_pt1 | contig 10353 bp, 8 predicted proteins | sample MA1701073metaG_FD_139345 | JGI IMG/M metagenome (GOLD analysis project Ga0187892, IMG submission 139345) | Bio-ooze microbial communities from a basaltic lava cave in the Kipuka Kanohina Cave System on the Island of Hawaii, USA - MA170107-3 metaG ...
GCGCGCCGGCGACGCGCTCGAGGGTAGCCAAGACGTCCAGCGCCTCCTCGTAGCAGGCCGTGTCTTCCAGGCCCCGCGCCAGAGCGATCATCGGGGGTGCCAGCAGGCCCGGATCTTCACGGCGGTGAGCGTACGTGGCGACGCGCACCAGATCGACCAGCAGATCCGAGGACGGGCTGGGCTCCAGGTGCTCGCGGCAGTAGCGACCGGTCGCGGCCGCCTGATACCCGAACAGCTCGCTTCCCGTCGCGCGTCGCTCGGTGGCGCTGACGAGATCGACCAGTCGCAACACCAGGAACGACGCCTTCCCAAAGCCTGCCGGCATCGCGCCGGCATCGTGGACGGCGCGCTCGAGGAAGACGACGTGCCGCAACCCGGTGGATTGGTTGGTTACGCCGACCATGACGGCTCCGCAGATGGTCGGATGAAAGATACGCGCGGACGACGGACTCTGGTCATGTTGGACGGTCGTCTCCCCATTCCCGCATTTCGTGCGCCGTCTCCTTCCCGTCCACCAGGAACACCAGCGATTGGCGTCGTTTCACGGCTCCTTCCAAGGCGTCGTACACCGCGGGGTCGAGCACCGTGCCCACCAGCTCCGCCATGCGCCGCAGCGCCTGCTCCGGGGTGAGCTTTTCCTGGTAGGGCCGGGACGTGCTGAGCGCGTCCCACACCTCGGCGGCTCCGATGATCCGCCCCCCCAGCGGAATATCCTCCGCCGCGCGGCCGTCCGGATACCCGGAGCCATCCCAGCGCTCGTGGTGGCTGCGCACGATGTCGATCACCGGCCCCAGGTGCTCGAGCGGCGTGAGAATCTGCGAGCCGATCACGACGTGCTGCTTAATGTGCTCGTACTCCTCGGGATTGAGGGGCCCATGCTTGTTCATGATGTCTTCGCGGGTCCCGATCTTCCCGATGTCGTGCAGCCGCCCGGCGAGCCGAATCTGCTCGATCTCGTCGTCCGCCAGCCCCATCTGGGCCGCGATCGTCGCCCCCAAATCCGCCACCCGGGCCGAGTGTCCCCGCAGATACGGATCCTTGGCTTCGAGGGCGTTGATCAACACTTCCAGTGTGGCAATCGACACTCGCTCCAGGCGGGTACGCTCCCGTTGAAACGCCTCGGTGCGTCGCTCGACCTCTTCCTTGATGTGCTGGTCGAGTTGGCGACGTCCGATGAGCATCTCGCGCCGCCTGAGCGCACGCTGGATCGTGCGTTCCAGCTCCAGCAGCTCGACCGGCTTCGTGAGGTAGTCCAGGGCGCCGCGCTGCATGCACAGCGCCGCCGTGGTGGCGTCGTTGACGGCGGTCAGCATGAGGATGGCGAGATCGGGGGAGACCTCCAATGCCTGTGGGACGATGTCGACCCCGCTCATGCCCGCCATACGAATGTCGCACAGCATCACGGCGATATCCTCGTGCTCCCGCAGCACACCGAGCGCCGCTTCGCCGGAAGCGGCGGTAAAAACCTCGAATTCCTGCTTGGTGAGGTAGCGCTTGAGGGCATTGCGAATCGGTTCTTCATCGTCGACGACGAGCAGGGACACACGGGGTTCTGGCATACCTGCCCTCCTCGAGCGAACCAGGGGTGCGGAGGCTTCTATTCTACGACTTCACCGGGCCGGCGGGCACCCCCCAACCCCCGAAGCCTTGCGCGACCGACCCGCATTCCCATTAGTAGAGGGGCTCAGCCGGTCGGGGGCAACCTTCAGCCTGCGGAGCGCGCGGCAAGGAGCTCGTGGCTCGGTGATTCGAGTGCTGGTTGTTGACGATCATCCCATCGTTCGCGAGGCTGCGGCAAGATCTCCGCGTGCCGGTGCTGTCGAGGATTGCCAGGAAAACGATCAGTACCTGTCGCGTCTGTCGCGATCTCGCCCCTCACTGGCGCAAAAACGCTCTAGGACGCGGAAGGCGTTGGCCCTAAAGAACATGGGGATGGTACCCCAGGGGTTCCCCGGGTGGCGAGACGCGGGATGACCGGGATCGACCGATCGATCGGTTCCACGACGTCTCTGCGCCGCACCGCTAACGCGGGCTACGGTGCCGCAGTGCTGTTGCTGCTGGTGATCGGCGGCGTCGCCTACTGGAGCGTGACCTCCTTCCTCCGCGCCGCCGCCGAGCGCCGCAATAGCTACGAGCTGCGTGGTCGTATCGCGTCCTTACTGGGTCATCTCCAGGACGCCGCAGTCGGCCAAGGCGATTTCCTGCTGACCGGCGCGGAGCCCGATCTGGAGCGGTACCGCCGCAGCGTGGCGGCAGTCGAGGGCGACGTGACGGCGCTGCAGCGGCTCGCGCGCGGGGACTCCGCAGCTGATCGAGCGGCCGAGCTCCGCCCCGTGGTCGCTGCCAAGCTCGCCGAGCTGAGCCGGCCCATCGAGCTGCGCCGGCAAGGAGGCCCTGCGCCGCCGGTGGACAGCGGCGCGGGCGCCCGCCTGATGGACAGCTTGCGGATCGCGTTGGCGGCCATGAACGCGATCGAAGCCGCCCGCATCGAGAGCTCCGATGCCCGTCTCCTGTCAGCGGGACGAAGCGCGCGCCTCACGATCGTCGTGGGGTCGCTGCTCGCGTTGGCCGTAGTGACGCTCGCCGGGTTGCTGTTTCGCCGGGATATCGCGGCTCGCGCGCATGGCGAGGACGAGCTGCTCCGTTCCCGGAGCTTCCTCGATTCGATCATCGAGCAGCTCCCCCACATGATTTTCATCAAGGACGCGGCCGATCTGCGGTTCGTGCGGTTCAATCGGGCGGGGGAGGAGCTGCTGGGATACTCGCGCGACGAGCTGATCGGGAAGAACGATTTCGACTTCTTCCCGGAACCACAGGCACGGTTCTTCGTCTCCAAGGACCGCGAAGTGCTGGCGGGTGGGGCCGTCCTCGATATCCCCATGGAAGAGATTCGCACCCGCCACAAAGGTGTGCGCGTCCTGCACACGAAAAAGGTTCCGGTGCTCGACCCGTCGGGTCAGCCCCGCTTCCTGCTCGGCGTTTCGGAGGACATCACCGAGCAGCGCCGCGCGGCGGACGCCCTCCGCGCGGCCGAGTTCCGGCTGCAGCAGGTTCTTGGCTTCAGCGCGACCGTGATCTACGCGCTCGACGTGACCGAGAGCCCGTACAGGGCGATCTGGGTGAGCGAGAACTTCGCGCGCGTGACGGGCTACGACCTGGCGACCGCGCTCGACGTCGCCTGGGGCGCCGAACAGTTCCATCCCGACGAGCGGGAGCGGCTCCTGAGCGAAATGCCGGCGCTGCTGCGGCAGGACCGGTTTACGCGGGAGTACCGGTTTCGCTACCGGGATGGCAGCTACCACTGGATCCGGGACGAGGCCCGCGTGCTGCGCGACGCCAACGGCCGGCCCACGCAGGTCCTCGGCGCTTGGCTGGACATCACGGAACGCGTTCGGGCGGAGGAGGAGCTGCGCCGGGCCCGCTCGGCCGCGGAGTCGGCCAACCGGACCAAGTCCGAATTCCTCGCCAAGATGAGCCACGAGCTGCGGACGCCGCTGAATTCGATCATCGGGTTCTCGGAAATGCTGGACGACCAGATGTTCGGGCCGCTGAACGAGAAGCAGCGCCGCTACGTCGAAAACGTCCTCTCGAGCGGGCGCCAGCTGCTGAGCCTGATCAACGACATCCTCGACCTGTCCAAGGTCGAGGCAGGCCGAATGGAGCTGACCGTGACGCAGTTCGACGTGGCCGGCGCCCTCACCGATGCCCGCGCCCGCCTGGAGTCGCAGGCCCGCCAGAAGCGCCACGGGATCGTCGTCGATGTCGAAGCCGGGTTGCCCAGCCTCACCGCCGATCCCGGGAAGTTCCGCCAGGTCATGGATAACCTGCTGAGCAATGCCATCAAGTTCACGCCGGAGGGAGGCCAGATCCGGATGGGGGCCCGTCGGGCGCCGGCCGGCGACGGGATCGAGGTCGTGGTGAGCGACACCGGCATCGGCATCAAACCCGAAGACCAGGGGCGCATTTTTCAGGAGTTCGAGCAGCTCGACAACGCCTACTTGCGCGAGCAGCAGGGAACAGGACTGGGGCTCGCCCTGACCCGGAAGCTGGTGGAGCTGCACGGCGGCCGCATCGGCGTCGAGAGCCAGCCCGGAGCCGGCAGCACGTTCCGGTTCGTGCTCCCGTTCGAGTCCCGCTCGACCACCACCGGGGCGACCGCCGGCGTCCGACAAGGCCCGCTCGTGCTCGTGGTGGAAGACGACCTCCACGCGGGCGATCTGCTGGGGCACTTCCTCAAGGACTCCGGATACCGGGTCGCCCATGCGGCCACGGGCGCCCAGGCGATCGCCCTGGCGACAAGCCTCAAGCCCGACGCGATCACGCTCGACATCCTGCTCCCCGGCGAAGACGGGCTCGCCATCCTCGGCCGGCTGAAAGGGGGACCGGCGACCAAGCACATCCCGGTGGTCGTCGTCTCCATCACCGATCATCGCGATCTCGGCTTCAGCCTCGGCGCCGTCGAATGGCTCGTGAAGCCCGTGCAGCGAACCAGCTTCGTCGAGTCGGTGCGCCGGGCGATCGGGCCGGCGCCGCACGAACACACGCCCACGGTGCTCGTCGTCGACGATGAGCCGGCGACTGTCGAGCTGCTCACCGACACGCTCACCACCCAGGGCTTTCGCGCCTTCGGCGCCTATGACGGTCGGGAAGGGATCGCGGCGGCGATGGCGCATCATCCGGATGTGATCGTGCTGGATCTCCTCATGCCGGGGCTGACCGGTTTCGAGGTGGTGCGCGAGCTGCGCGACCATCCCGCCGGTCGCAACATCCCGATTCTGATCTTCACCGCGAAGGAGCTCACTCCGGCGGACCGGTCTCGCCTCAAGGACAGCGTGCAGGGGATCGTCGCCAAGGAAGGCCCGACGGCGGCCTTGCTGAACGAATTGTCCCGGGTCTGTCCGGTTGGAGGGAAGCGATGACCGCTCGCCATACGGTCCGCTCCCATGCCTTGCTCCACGCGCTGCCCGAAGAGATCCTGGTGCTGGATCGTTCGGGAGCGATCGTCGAATGCAACGAGGCGTGGAGTCGCGGCGCTCGCGCGCGCGGCTGGGTCTCCGACCGGACCGCCGGGCGGGGGGCCAACTATCTGGAGCTGTACGCCACGGCCAGCGGTCCCGGCAGCGAGCGGGCCGCGGACGTCGTCGCCGGTGTGCGCGCCGTCCTGGATGGCCGGCTGGGGCAATTCCGGCTGGAGTTTCCGTGGGACGACGCGCGGGAGCGGCGCTGGTTTCTGTTGACCGCGGCGCCGCTCGCCACGGCTCGGGGCGGCGCCGTGGTGGCGCACGCGGACGTCACCGAGCGGCACGGCACCGAGCAGGCCCTGCGCGTGGCGAAGCAGGCGGCCGAAGCCGCCGACCACGCCCGATCCACCTTCCTCGCGTCCATGAGCCATGAGCTGCGGACGCCGCTCAACTCCGTCATCGGGTTCTCGCAGCTGCTCGAGGAGCGGACCGCCGGCCCGCTCACCGACAAACAGCGCAAGTACGTGCACAACATCCTCACCAGCGGCCGCCAGCTGCTCGGGCTGATCGACAACGTCCTGGACCTGACCCGCGTGGAAGCGGCCCGCATGTCGCTCCAGGTCACGTTGTGCGATCTCGGAACGATTCTGCACGATGTCCGGTCCCTGGTGCAGCGGCTGGTGGACAGACGGCACCTGACGCTGACGGCGGCAATCGAGGACGACGTCCCCCTCGTCACCGTGGACCAGCCGAAGATCAAGCAGGCCTTGTTCGCCCTGCTCAGCAGCGCCATCACCTTCACCCCGGAGGGAGGACGCGTGTCGGTGTACGTGCGGCGCGCGAGCCCGGAGTGGGTCGAGCTCAGCATCAAAGACACGGGTGTCGGCGCGACGCGCGAGGAGCTGGCCCCGGACGAAGAGGAAACCCTGGGCCTCGCGCCGCTCGGTCTGGGTCTGACGCTCGCGCGACGCCAGATCGAATTGCACGGCGGCAGTCTCGTGCTCGAGAGTGAAGTCGGCACCGGCACGACCGCCGTGTTCCGTCTGCCCACGACGCCCTTGGCGCCCGGGGCGACGCCGGGTGACGAGGAAAGCCCGGCGCATGCGCAGACCGGCCCGCTCGTGCTGGTTATCGAGGACGACGCGCCGGCCGCGGAATTGCTGGCGCACTACCTCGGGGAGGGGGGATACTCGGTGGCCCGGGCCGCGAGCGGTGAACAGGCCATCAGCCTGGTGCAGTCGCTGCGCCCCGCGGCCATTACGCTTGATCCCAGGCTCCCCGATCGGGACGGGTTGGATCTGCTGTCGCTGTTTCGCACCTTGCCGGGTGTGCAGGACACGCCCGTCGTGGTGATCTCGGTGACCCGCCAGCGGGACGTGGCATTCCAGCTGGGCGCCCTGGCCTGGCTCGTGAAACCCGTCCGGCGCGAAGAGCTCCTGGAAGTGCTGGGGCGAGCCCTCCAGCTCGCCGGACTGCGATCCGGTCCGTCCCAGCCCGGTACGCCCCGATGAGCGGTGCGACGGCGCGCATCCTGATCGTCGAGGACAACCCCCTGAATCTGGAATTGGCCACCGAGCTCTTGAAATCATCGGGCTATGCGGTGCTGCAGGCGCGCAGCGCCGAGGAGGGTTTGCGCGTGGCCCGCGAGGCGCGGCCCGACCTGATCCTGATGGACGTCCGATTGCCGGGGATGGATGGGCTGAGCGCGGTGCGCGTGCTCAAGCAGGATCCCGACACCCGCCGCATCCCCACCGTGGCCATGACGGCGCAAGCCATGCGCGGCGACGACGCGGCCGCGCGCAACGCCGGATTCGATGCCTACGTCACGAAGCCGATCGATACCCGCGCGCTGCCGACCACGGTCGCTCGTCTGCTGGCGGGCCGGGAGATGCCCTGAGCGACCCCGCCCTGTGGCGGCGCGATGCGGTGACCGGACGGGTCCTGGTGGTGGACGACCAGGACGCGAACCGGCTGCTGATGCGGGAGCTGCTGGAGTCGCAGGGTCATGAGGTGGTCGAGGCCGTCGACGGGACCGAGGCGCTGCAGCGGGTGGGGGAGATCGCCCCCGACGTGGTCCTGCTCGACATCGGTATGCCCGGCATGGATGGATTCGAGGTTTGTCGCCGGTTGAAGGCCGACCCGGCCACCGCCCCGATCCCTGTCCTGCTCGTCACCGCGATGGCTCAGCGGGACCAGCGGCTGCTCGGGATCGGCGCCGGCGCGAACGACTACATCACCAAGCCGGTCGACCGCAGCGACCTGAGCCTCCGGGTCCGGAACGCGATCCGGATGCGGCAGCTGTATCTGGAAGTGGAAGAGCAGTACCGGCGGCTGGAGAAACTCGAGTTGCTCCGCGACAGCCTCGTCCATATGATCGTGCACGACCTCCGCTCGCCGCTGGCCGGGATCCGCGCCTATCTCGATCTCCTGAGGCTGGATGGCGCCGGGAAGCTCGACGCGGCGCTCACGGAATCGATCGATGCGGCCCGGAAGGTCGCGGTCGAAATGACCGATATGGTGAGCGACCTGTTGGACGTGAGCCGCCTGGAAGTGGGGAAAATGCCGCTGGAGCTGGCCCCGGCGGATGTCGGAGCGCTCGTGGTCGAGGCCGTGACTGCGAGTGGAACGGCCGGGCGGGTGCGCATCCGGGTGGAGCCGCCGGCCGACAAATCGCGCGTCGTGTGCGACGCCGTGGTGATCCGGCGCGTCATCGCGAATCTCGTCGGGAATGCCGTCAAGTTCACGCCGCTGACGGGGCAAATCACGGTCCTGGTGCGAGGCGACGTCGGCGGGTCCGAAGTCCGCGTGGAGGTCGCCGACACCGGGCCGGGGATCCCCCAGGAATACCAGCAAAAGGTGTTCGAGAAGTACGGGCAGGTCGAGGCGGCTCGGCACGGCGCGAAGCATTCCACCGGGCTGGGCCTGACGTTCTGTAAGCTCGCGGTCGAGGCACACGGCGGTCGCGTCGGACTCGAGAGCGCGGTGGGGAGGGGAAGCACGTTCTGGCTCGTTCTCCCCGTGCGCGGTCCCGCCACCCTTTCCCGGCAGGCATCGTGAAGATTCTCATCGCCGAAGATGAACCGGTCGCCCGGCAGGTCTTGAAAGCCATCCTGGATGCCGCGGGCCATGGCGTCACGGTTGCCGCGACGGGCCTGGAAGCGCTCGACGCGTGGCGGCTGACCGAAACTCGCGTGGTTGTCTCCGACTGGTTGATGCCGGAAATGGACGGCCTCGAGCTGTGCCGCCACGTCCGCGAAGAGCGCGCCGACCGCTACACCTACTTCATTCTCTTGACCGGGCGGGGAGGGCGCGAGAGCTACCTCACCGCCATGGATGCCGGCATTGACGATTTCATCACCAAGCCGGTGGACGGCGAAGAGCTCAAGGCCCGCCTCCGGGTGGCCGAAAGGATCCTCGGGCTCCGTGAGCGGATGGATGCGCTCGAGGGCCTGTTGCCGATTTGCAGCTACTGTAAGCGGATCCGCAACGACCGCAACGAGTGGAACGCTCTGGAGGGATACATCGAGCAGCGCTCCGGCGCGGCGTTCAGCCACGGCGTCTGCCCCGACTGCATGCGCAAGCACGTGGAGCCGCACCTCCAGGGGGGCTGAACGGTCAGCGACTCTGCGAGGCGGCCGCCGCCTCGCTGTGAATGGCGTCCAGGATGCGGCCGTGCTCGTCGTACTCCGGCCGGCGGCGCGCCCGCTCGGCCGGTTCGTGCTTCAGGAAGTCTCGATACGCCTGCGTGGCTCCGCGCGTGTCCCCGCGCGTCTCGAGGGCCCGGGCGCGAAGCACGAACCCGAACAGATGGGTCGGGACGGCGCGCCGGATGGCCTCGGCCTCGCCCAGGGCGCTGGCCGGATCTCCGGCCGCGAGATGCAGCAGGCCGATATCGAAATGCGCATCGAGACTGAGCGCCGGGAGCTGTTGATAGGCGCCCAGGGCCATGGGAAGGAAGAACCGTACGCTGTCGAGCTTGCCCTCCTCGCCGAGGCGCATGACGCGATCGAACAAACGCTGCGCCCGCTCTTCCGGAGACATCTGTGAGATGTCCGGGGCCGACACCATCGCTCCCCCACCCCCGCCCGAGAGGTCGGTGGAGGGCGCCCCGGCGCCAGATACGTCCGAGCGAACGGTCCGCGCGACCAGCATGGTGACGAGCACGCCCAGGGCGAGCCCGGCGATTCCCCAGGGCAGCCCGATGCGCCATGCGCCGGCAGGCGCCGCCGCGGTGTTCGCGCCACACTGGTGACAGTAGCGGGCGCCGGGGGACAGCGTCGTTCCACACGCGTGGCAGTTCACGCGACGAATCTAGCTGGCATCATGGACGGGGGCAGCGTAGCGTACAGGCATGAGTGACGCTTTCCCCGGGCGGGAGCGCTCCCGCCACATGGGTGAGCTGAAGCGCGGCCCGAATCGTTGGGATGTGTACCTCGAAGTCCAGCCCGATCCCGAAATGGGAGCCGTGCGGGGCCGCATCCACTTCGTCGGCACGACCGCAACCAGTCATAGGGCGACCGGGTGGGTGTTCCTCGAGTGGCAGGAGAAGGACATCGTGGAGCGCTTCGGTGAATTTTCGGCCGTGGAACTGCTTCAGTTCGTGGAGGCGATCCCCGGGTGACATAGTGTCGCGGTAAATGTGCAGATGTTGCACGGATTCTACTTCAGTTTGACGTTTTTGCTCACCCAAAGGCCATAAGAGTCTGTTTCTCGTGCAAATGGCGCAGGATTTGCTTGACGGTGCTACAGGTGCTCAGTAGCTTCCGCCATTCCCAAGCATACGACCGCCACCGAGAGGGGATCGATCCGATGACCGCGACGTTGGAGCCGACGAAGTCCGAGGCGAAGGCCGCCGCCAAGGCAACGCCCGCCGACGTGATTCGCCGCGCCCGTGAGGCCGGCGTCCAGATCGTGGACGTCAAATTCTGCGATCTGCCGGGGACGTGGCAGCATTTCTCGCTGCCGCTGAAGGAGTTGACCGAGGACGTGTTCAAAGAAGGCCTTGGCTTCGACGGCTCGTCGATTCGCGGCTTCCAGGCGATCAACGAGAGCGACATGCTGCTCTTACCGGACCCCGGCTCGGCGTTCGTGGATCCCTGTCTCCAGGTGCCGACGCTCTCCCTCACGTGCGATATCACCGACCCCGTGAGCGGCGAGCGCTACACGCGCGATCCGCGCTACGTCGCACAGAAGGCGGAAGGGTATCTCGTGAAGAGCGGCGTCGCGACGACCGCGTACTTCGGACCGGAAGCGGAATTCTACATCTTCAACTCCGCCCGCTTCGATCAGAACGCCCACGAAGGCTATTACCACATCGACTCGGTCGAGGGCATCTGGAACTCGGGACAGAACGGGGGGGGGGGGGGGGCCCCCACCCCGGCCCCCCCCCCCC
>Ga0187892_10012123_pt1 | contig 10353 bp, 8 predicted proteins | sample MA1701073metaG_FD_139345 | JGI IMG/M metagenome (GOLD analysis project Ga0187892, IMG submission 139345) | Bio-ooze microbial communities from a basaltic lava cave in the Kipuka Kanohina Cave System on the Island of Hawaii, USA - MA170107-3 metaG ...
AGGCGTCGCGGCTTGAGCCGGGGATGGCGGCGTTGCGGCGTGCGCGGGGCTGGCGGAGGGTGCGGCCGCAGCCGACGCGGGGGCTGCCGGTGTCAGGCGGCGGATCTCCTCGCGCGTCATCGGACCGCGCAGGTAGGAGAGCGCCCAGCGCGTGTGCATGAGGATGGGCGCATCCTCGTGCACGTTGTGCAGCAGGAAGACGCGGCCCGGCAGGTTGGACAGCGCGGCGTCGGCGGACTGACGGTCAAAACCGGAATGTCCCGTTGCGGCACTTTCGAGGCCGTCGAGCACGCGTTGCTTGTCGCGTTCCGTCTGGAGCCGGCCGAGAAACCAGGTGCCGGCATTGGCCAGACCCTTGTAGTCGAGGTCGACAGGATTCTGCGTGGCCAGCACGACGCCCAGTCCGAAGGCGCGCGCCTGCTTCAGCAGCGTGAGCATCGGCACCTTGGACGGCGGGTTGGCCACGGGCGGAAAGAATCCGAAGACCTCATCCATGTAGAGGAGCGCGCGCAGGCTTGCGGATCCGGGCTGCGTGCGCATCCATGCGACGATTTCATTCAGGAGCACGGTCACGAAGAACATGCGCTCGGCATCGGAGAGATGCGCAATGGAGAGGATCGCGATGCGCGGCCGGCCGGCATCGGTCCAGAAGAGCCGCCGGATGTCGAGCGTCTCTCCTTCCATCCACGCGGCAAAGCCGGGCGACGCGAGCAGGTTGTTCAGTGTCATGGCCAGCGCGAAGCGGTCGCTGGCCGGATAGAACGTTTCGAGGTCGATCACGCCGATTCGATCGAGGCCGGGCTTCTGGATGCGCCGCACCAGCTCGGCGATTTCGAGGTTCCTGCCCTCGCGCCATGCCTGATCGAGCAGCGTCGAGAGCAGGATGTGTTCGCGGCTGCGGATCGGATCGGGCTCGATGCCCACGAGCGTAAGCAGCCCGGACGCCGCGCCGAGAACGCGTTCGCGCAGCGCATCGGTATCGGCCAGCAGCGCCGGAAGCGGTGCGTCGAGGGATCGCAGCAGCGAGAGCGGCCGGCCGGCGCTGCTGCCCGGCGTGTAGATGGCAAACTCCGTGGTCTCACGCATGCGCCGGATGCGCTCGCCATCCTGGCCCCAGTCGGCCAGGCCCTTGCGCCAGGTTTCGGCCACCTCACGCGCGTGCTCGGCGACCGTGCGGCCCTTGCGCGTGGCTTCATCCGCACTGACCCAGGGCTCGAAATCCGTCGGCCGCAGATCCGGGAACGTGAGCAACAGGTTCGCCAGATCGCCTTTCGGGTCGATCGCGATCGCAGGTACGCCATCGATTGCGGCTTCCTCGAGCAGGCCCAGACACAGGCCCGTCTTGCCCGAACCCGTCATGCCCACGCAGACCGCGTGCGTCGTGAGGTCCTTCGCATCGTAGAAGACCGGCTCCTCGGTGACGCGCGATGCAGTGGCGTCGTAGCGCCGGCCGAGGTAGAACGATCCGAGCATTTCCCAGGGCTGCATGAGGCTCCGCTTCGGTTGGACGGTCGTGCGGGGCGTGCCCGCGGGGCGAAAGTAGGGCACCGCGCCGGGCTTCGCCATCCATCGCCCCGGGTACCAGTTGCGGCAGGGGTCGATTCATGTTACCGGGGGGCAGTGGAGCACCTGCAGTGCGCGCATGGAGCGGGCGCAACGCTTCCTGCGCAATCGCCGGCGCAATGCGCCGGCCCGGGACGACAGCAAATCGGAGCGGATCATGGCCGTGAAGGTCGGGCTCTTCGTGGGCCGCGAGTGGTCGTTTCCACCGGCGTTCATCGATGAGGTGCACCGGCGCGATGCCGGCGTCGTCATCGAGTACGTGAAGCTGGGCGGCACATCGATGGACGAGCCCGTGCCCTACGCCGTGATCGTGGACCGCATTTCCCACGAAGTGCCGTACTATCGCAGCTACCTGAAGCACGCCGTGCTGCAGGGAGCCACGGTCGTGAACAATCCGTTCATGTGGACGGCCGACGACAAGTTCTTCGGCGCGAGCCTGGCCCGGAAGCTGGGTGTTGCGCATCCGAAGACGGTCGCGCTGCCCAACAAGGACTACGTGCCGGGCATCGTGCACACGGAGAGCCTGCGCAATCTGGTCTATCCGCTGGACTGGCAGGCCATCGTCGATTATGTGAGTCTGCCCTGCGTGCTCAAGGACGCGCATGGCGGCGGCTGGAAGGACGTGTACATCTGCAAGACGATGGGTGAGCTGCTCGAGAATTATGACAAGTCCGGCCTGCGCACGATGATCGTGCAGGAATTCATCGAGTGGGACCAGTTCATCCGCTGTCTGTGCCTCGGGCAGGAGGAGATCCTGCCGATCCGCTACGATCCGCGCGAGCGCAAGTACATTGTCGACGCCGCGTACCTGACGCCGGAGCTGGGCCAGCGCGTGGTCGCGGATGCGCTCAGGCTGGTGCGCGCGCTCGGCTACGACATGAACTCGATCGAATTCGCCATCCGTGATGGCATTCCCTACGCCATCGACTTCATGAATCCGGCGCCGGACATGGACGTCTACTCGCTGACGCCCCACTACTTCGAGTGGGTGGTCGAGCACATGGCGGACATGGTGATCCGCATGGCGAAGAAGCCGCGGCCGCAGCGCGAGCCGCTGGGCTGGGCGTCCGCGTTCACCGCTTCACGCACACTGGGCTGATGGCGCTGGCTTCCGCCATTGAGCATTACCACGCGCTGCTGACGGACGAGCTGGCAGCGGAAACACAGGCGCATCTCGATGCACAACTCGAGCGGCGCGGTCTCTTCTTCGGCAAACGGCCCCTCTGCACGGTACTGCGGCCGCGGTTCCTGAGCGCGGCACAGTATTCATTTCTCCAGCTGGCGTGTGTACCGCTGCTGCGCGCGTTCGGCAAGGCGTATGACGCCGCCATGCGCGATCCGGGCCTGCTCGCGCAGTTCGCGCTCGAGGACTGGGAGCGGTCCCTCATCGAAGCCGATCCCGGCTTTCGCGAACCCAGTCCGGTGTCCCGCCTCGATGCGTTCTTCGTTCCCGAGCATGGGCTGCGCTTCACGGAGTACAACGCCGAGACGCCGGCGGCCGCTTCGTACAACGACGTGCTTGCCGAAGTGTTCCTGGGCCTGCCCGTGATGCGCGAGTTCATGCGGCGTTTCGAGGTGCGGCCGCAGCCGCAGCGGCAGAACGTGATGCACGCGCTGCTCGATGCGTACCGGCAGTGGTCGGGCCGGCGCGCGGCGCCACGCGTCGCCATCCTCGACTGGAGTGATGTGCCGACGTACAGCGAGTTCGTCATTGTGGCGGATTACCTGCGTTCCCAGGGCCTCGAGTGCATCATTGCGGACCCCGTGAACGCCGAGTATCGCGGCGGCCGGCTGACCGTGGACGGCTTCGCGCCCGAGCTCATCTACAAGCGCGTGCTCCTGAGCGAGCTGGTCGAGCGCGGCGGCCTGGACCACCCGGTCATCCGGGCCGTGCGCGACCGCGCCGTATGCATGGTGAATCCGTTCCGCTGCAAGATCCTGCACAAGAAAGCGAGCCTGGCAGTACTGAGCGACGAACGGAACGCGGGCCTGTTCGACGCCGAAGAACGAGCCGCCATCGACGCATACATTCCCTGGACGCGCAGGGTGGAGGCGCGGCACACCCTCTGGCGCGGCCAGCGCGTCGACCTGATGGAGGCGGCGCTCGAGCATCGCGACCGTCTGGTCCTCAAGCCCAATGATGAGTATGGCGGCACGGGCATCGTGCTCGGCTGGCAGACTGACCGCGCCGAGTGGGAGCGCGCGCTGCTGCGGGCCAGCGAGGAGCCGCACGTGGTGCAGGAGCGCGTCGAGATCCCGTTCGAGCCGTATCCTTCGATTGTCGATGGCCGCGTCGCGTTCCACGAACGGATCCTCGACACCGCGCCTTTCGTGTATTACGGCGCTTTCGTGGACGGCTGTCTGACTCGCCTGTCCACGGCCGCGCTGGTCAACGTGACCGCCGGTGGCGGCTCGAGCCTGGCCACGTTCGTGGCCGAGCCGCGCTGACCGGCAAGGGAGCCCCATGCAGCCACCGTCCCTGACCATCGGCATCGAAGAGGAATACCAGATCATCGATCCGGTCACGCGCGAGCTGCGCTCCTACATCACCGAGATCCTGCAGGCGGAGGACGTCATCCTGCGCGAGGTCAAGCCGGAACTGCACCAATCGATCGTCGAGGTGGGCACAACCGTATGCCGCACGCCGGTCGAGGCGGGTAACGAGCTGCGTCGGCTGCGCAAGCTGGTCCATGGTCTGGCCGCGCGCAAAGGACTCTGCATTGGCGCGGCCGGCACGCACCCGTTCTCATCCTGGCTGACGCAGGAGATCACGCCGCTCGAGCGCTACATGGGCGTGAAGCAGGACATGCAGCTGCTGGCTCAGCAGCTGCTGATCTTCGGCACGCACATCCACATCGGCATCGAGGACAAGGAGTTTCTGATCGATGCGCTGAACGTGTCGCGCTACTTCCTGCCGCACCTGCTGTGTCTGGCGTCCAGCTCGCCCTTCTGGATCGGGCGCGAGACCGGGCTCAAGTCGTACCGCAGCGTCGTGTTCCGCAATTTCCCGCGAACCGGCGTGCCCCGGCCGTTCGGCTCGTGGCAGGAGTTCAAGCTGTTCGAGGACACGCTCGTCCGGACCCGCTGCATCCCGGACGGCTCGAAGATCTGGTGGGATGTGCGGCCGCACCACCGCTATCCCACGCTCGAGTTTCGCGTCCTCGACATCTGCACCCGCGTCGATGAGGCCGTCTGCCTGGCCGCCATACTCCAGGCCATCATCGCCAAGAGCTGGAGGATGCGGCGAGACAACACGACGTTCCGGGTGTATGCATCAGATTTGATCGAGGAGAACAAGTGGCGCGCCGTACGCTACGGCCTGGACGGCAACCTCATCGATTTCGGCAAGCAGCAGGAGCTGCCGGCCCGGCAGCTGATCCTCGAGCTGCTCGAGTGGTTCATTGCCGATGTGGTCGATGAGCTGGGCACGCGCAAGGAGGTCGAGTACGCGTACCGCATCCTCGAGCACGGGTCCAGCGCCGACCGCCAGCTGCAGACGTACCGGCGGACCGGCGACCTGAAAGCTGTTGTGGACCAGATTGTGGCCGAAACTCTGGAAGGCATCGCGTGAGCCGAGGACCTCGAACACGGAGCGTCATGGAATCGAGAGTGCTGGTCGGCGTCCCCGGACAGTCGCTCCAGGCAATGGACGGCATTCCGGACGCCATCCCGGAATCCTGGGTGATGAGCCGGCGCTACTTCACGACGCTCGCGCGCGCGGGTGCCATGCCCGTGATGGTGCCGCTGCTGCACGATGATGAGCCGACGCTGCGCGCGCTCTACGATCATCTCGATGGTCTGTTCCTGGCCGGCGGCGTCGATGTCGATCCGCAGGTTTACGGCGAAGCGCGTCACGCGCTGTGCGGCCGAACCGATGCCGCGCGCGATGCCGTCGAAGTGCAGCTCACGCGCTGGGCCATGGCCGAGGGCAAACCCGTGCTCGGCGTATGCCGCGGCCTCCATGTGATCAACGTCGCCATGGGCGGCTCCCTCTGGCAGGACACGAGTGCGCTGTATCCGGGCGCGATCAAGCACGATTACTTCCCGACGCAGGGCTTCGAGCGTGATCTTCTCGCGCACAGCGTCGACGTTGCCAGCGGATCCCGGCTCGGTGCCGCGCTCGGAACCGGCGAAGTCGCCGTCAACAGCATGCACCATCAGGGCATCCAGCGGCTGGGCCGGCAACTCGTCGTGACGGCCGTTGCGCCGGACGGCCTGATCGAGGGCATCGAATCGAAGAGCGGCGACTTCGCAGTCGCCGTACAGTGGCATCCGGAAGCATTGCCCAATGGACATTCGGGCACGCTCGAGCTGTTCACCGCGTTCACGCGCGCGTGCGCGACGTGGCGGGACCGCGTCAGCCGGCGCGATGCCGCGCAGGGCTCGCGGACCGCTCGCCGTCGAGCATGAACTCGAGCAGGCCGAGGAACCGCCGGCCCCAGGCGCGTTCATCGTGCCGGGCTCCCGCCTCGAGCACCACCCGCAGATCGCGGCCCAGGCGGTAGCCCCGGTCCAGCAGCGTATCCCGCAGCCTCGCCACATCGGCCAGCACAAAGGCGCCTTCCTTCGTGCCCGCATCCAGATAGATGCGGCCGCGCGTCTGCGCGCGTCGCTTCAGCCACGAGAAGAACGCACGCCGCGCGAACCAGAGCGCCGGGCTCATCGCGCCGGCAAAGCCGAACACGTCGTTTCTCTCGAAGTATGCGTACAGACTGATGAGCCCGCCCATCGAAGAGCCGGCAACGCCCGTGCTCGCCGGGTCGCGCAGCGTGCGGAACGCGGCATCGATTTCCGGCTTCACCGTGTCCGTCAGGAACGCGACGTAATCCTGGCCGCGCCCGCCGCCCGCGCGTGCATCGTGGAACGGGCTGTACTCGTCGATGCGCGTATCGCCGGTATTGGAAATCCCGACGACAATGACTTCGAGCCCCGTCTCGGCGGCCGTGCGCAGCGCCTCATCCGCGCGCCATTCGTCGGCGTAGCTGGTGCCGCGGTCGAAGAGGTTCTGGCCGTCGTGCATGTAGAGGACGGGCCAGGCCCGGTCCGGCTCGCGGTCGTAGGACGAAGGCAGACACACCAGCAGATCACGCTGGTTGCCCAGCTGCGGACTGCGCACGCCGCGGCGCACCAGCAGACGTGCAGCGGTGGCCCGCTCGGTTGCCACCGGCGAATACGGAATCCAGTCGCTCGACACGTGTGTCAGGCGGTGGCCTTGTCCGGTGCCGGCAGCGTGGCCATGAACTCGTCGCGGAACCGTGGCATGTACAGCTCGATCAGCGAAGCGACGCGATCCACGTCCGCCGAGGCGACAATCAGGCCGGCGTGATGTCGCTTGCTCAGGCGCCAGACCACTTCGGCTTCGGCGAAGCCGGACAGGTCCGGCCACTCCTGGCGAGACAGCGAGATGAGAATGCCGGCATAACCGTCCCGCGGTTGTGTCGGCTCATACGGTTCGCCCAGCGCGTGGCACACTTCGAGCCGGGCCCAATCGCGCCAGAGATTCACGCCGGTCGCCGCCTCGATCATCTCGACAATGTGCGCGCCACCGACGCGCGCGGCCGTCTCGAGAAAAACGAAGCCGCCGTCCGCCGCGCGGATGAACTCCGTGTGCAGTGCGCCCCGCACAATGCCGGTTGCCTGGACCACGCCGTCATTCGCGTCCAGCAGCGAGCGCTCCTCCGCAGAGCCTCGCCGGACGGTCATGCTGCTGAACAATCCACCGCCGTGCGCCACATCGAACGGCGGATTCGCGTAGCGGCTGGCTGCGGCAAACGCGACGCGCGAATCCGCCACGATCGAGTCCACGTGGTAGACGGAGCCGGGAACGTACGCTTCGATGAGAAAGCGGGACCGCCGGTCGCCCAGCTCTTCCAGCGCAGCCCACACGGCTTCTGCGCGATCCAGCTTGCGGATGCCGATCGCTGCGGCCTCGGTGCGCGGCTTCAGCACCCACGGCGGTGGCGTCAGCTCGAGGAAATTGCGCAGCTCGTCATCATTGAAGACGGCGGAAAAGCGCGGCACGCGCACGCCGCCGGCTGCCGCTTTCTGCCGCATGGCCAGCTTGTCGCGGAAGTAGCGTGCCGCCGTTTCGCCCATGCCCGGCAGCCGCAGATGCTCGCGCAGTGCCGCCGCCGTTTCGATGTCGAACTCATCGAGGGCGACAATGCGCGCGATGCGCCGCGTTCGCGCGAGGTAGCTGACTGCATTGATCACGTTCTCGCGGTCGGCGAAGTCCGGCAGCAGGAACACCTCGTCGATCGTGTCCCGCGGCCAGGCCGCGTCCTTCAGCTTCTCGACCGTGAGCAGGATGACGCGCACGTCCTGCTGGCCGCATTCCCGAAGGAAGTCGGCGCCCTTCTCGTAGCTGGCCAGGCAGAGGATGTGAATGTCCACGCGGCTCTCCGGGAGAAACCCGGCTGCAATGTAGGCCGAACTGGCAGGTCCGGGAACCGCAGCCCGTCGCAAGTCCTCTACCATCGGCAGGTTCCGGGCGATACTGAATGCAGGGAAGGCAGCCCCCGGAGGGCCGTCCCGCCGGGTGGCGGCTGTGCGCGCGGGCCGCTAACCTTCCCGGCACCCCGGACTCGAACACGCGCGAGACCTCAGGCGAGGCTCTGGAATGCGGCCAGCACCGCCGCAGGAACCGGCAGCACGGAAACCGATCTGGTATCTGGGCAGCCCGACCATGCCGCGGCGCGCCATTGCGCTCAGCATTGTCGCGCTCGTCACGCCCATCATTGTTTCCGTTGTCGTACCCGATACGGCGCAGGAGTACGAGCTGCTGGTATGGCTGCTGCTGCTCGTGCCCGCCTTCCTTCTCGCCTATTTCCGCGGCTGGCGCGGCGTCACCACGGCGCTGGCCCTCGGCATGGTCGTCATTGTTTCCGTTCAGATCGGCCTGGCGCTCTACGGATTCGGCGTACCGGACGTACCGCTGCTGATTGCCGTGATTGTTGCCTACCTCGGGATCGCGCTGGGCATTGGCGTTCTGTCCGACCGCCTCCACTCGGAGCGGATGCGCGCGGAGGAGCTTGCGCTCACGGACGAGCTGACCGGAATGCCCAACCGGCGCTATGTGCGGCTCACGCTGGATCGCGAGTTCGCGGCAGCGCAGCGCGGACGGCCGCTGGTCGTCATCTTCTTCGACATCGATCGGTTCAAGAGCTACAACGACAAGAATGGGCATGCCGCCGGCGATTACGCGCTGCGAGCTGTCGGTCAGGCGCTATCGAGCCAGACGCGGCTGATGAACATCTCCGGACGATGGGGCGGTGAGGAGTTTCTTGCGGTATTGTCGTCTGCCGAGATCGCGGGCGCGCTCGTCTTTGTCGAACGTGTGAAGAACCGGCTGCGCGAACTTCAGTTGCGCGGCGGGCCCGTCACCGTTTCCTGTGGCCTTGCCGGCTACCAGCCCGGCATGCGCTCGCCGGACGACCTGCTGTCTGCCGCGGACGCGGCGCTCTACGAAGCGAAGGCGGCCGGTCTCGATTCGCTGCGTGTCTACCAGGCACCGCACGCTGCGGCCAGCTGATTCGGGCCGGCGGCGCGCGCGAGCCGGCCGCTCGAGTACCCGGTCCAGCGCGTTGCCTCAGATGATGGCCCGCTGAATCGCGAGAATCCCGCCAACGACCAGCACGAGTGCGAGCAGCGTACCCGTCACGATGAGGCCGGGCCCGCCATCATCGACCGCGGCCTTGCGCAGCCGGATGGCGAACATGTGCGCCACCGTGAGCGCTCCGCCCATCATGACGATGTGGCCGATGTACATGGGATGAAACGGACGCACGAACACGACGACCAGGCCGATGGCGACCTGCGTGTCGATCGTTACCACGAACAGCCGGAACGCGCCCGCAGCCGCACGGCCCGGCGCGGACGCGCGGCCCGTGAGCATCGCCACGAGCGCCACGACCAGAGTCACCAGACCGACCGCCAGGACCAGATAGCGCACACCCGAGTGCGCCATGAAGACGGTTTCGCCCACGGCTCCTCCGCAGCAACAGTTCGTTCAGGGGGGCGCGGAACGTAGGGGCGGCGCCGGGTCTTGGCAAACCCTTCCGCCCCGCTGCGCGTCTTTTTACCAACTGGCCCGGTCCCCGGCCGGGATGCTATCCTGTCCCCAGCCGGGGACGGCGGCGTTTCCGGTTCCAGGCCCCAGAACTCTTCGAGGTGTGCCATGCGAGGTCGCGAATTCCTGACTTCCGCGTTGTGCGCTCTGCTCACGACCGGCGCCCTGGCGGCGCAAATGCGCGTCACAACGCCACAACAACACTTCGGCCACGAGATCGGCGCGGATTACCAGCTGCCCAACTACACGCAGTTCATGGCCTACTTCGAGAAGCTGGCCAGGGAATCCGACCGGATGGTGCTCGATACGATCGGGCTGACGGAAGAAGGCCGGCCTCAGCTCATGGCCATCATCACGTCGCCGGAGAACCACCGCAATCTCGAGCGGTACCGCGATATCTCGCGACGACTCGCGCTCGCAGAGAACCTGACCGATGAACAGGCGCGTCAGCTCGCGCGCGAGGGTAAGGCCGTCGTCTGGTTCGATGGTGGACTGCACGCCACCGAAGTGCTGGGCGCGCAGCAGCTGTTGGAAACCGTCTACCAGCTGGTCAGCGGGACCGATGCGGAAACGATGCGGTTCCTGAGCGACCTGATCATCCTGGCGACGCACGCCAATCCGGACGGCATGGAGCTGGTTTCCAACTGGTACATGCGGAACCCGGTGGCGGAGCAGCGCTCGACCGGCGGCATTCCGCGGCTCTACCAGAAGTACGTAGGCCA
>Ga0187892_10012124_pt1 | contig 10351 bp, 8 predicted proteins | sample MA1701073metaG_FD_139345 | JGI IMG/M metagenome (GOLD analysis project Ga0187892, IMG submission 139345) | Bio-ooze microbial communities from a basaltic lava cave in the Kipuka Kanohina Cave System on the Island of Hawaii, USA - MA170107-3 metaG ...
CCCGACAGGTGGACGACGCCCGCCCCGAGCAGCGCGAGGGCGAGCGTCATCCGCCGGAACGATCGCGTCACAGGATGTCGAGGATCCCGGGCACGGAGCCCGCTCCGACGAGCGTCCGCACGAGCGCCCGGTAGTTCGTCGAGACCGCGATCTTCGAGTTCCACGGGAGTTCCTCCTTGTCGGCGATCATGCCGAGCGCCACCGCCGCGAAGCCGCGCGCGAAGTCGGTGTGGGCCGGGTTCTTCAGCATCGCGACGAGGTCGGGGATGGAGCGCGAGTCGCCGATGAATCCGAGCGCGGTCGCGAGGGCCGCCTGGAAGGCGAGGGTCCGCGATTCGCGCAGCAGCGCCAGGAGCTCGGGGACGGCCTCGTAATCGGAGAGGAGTCCGAGGCCGATCGCCGCCTGGCCGAGGAGCTCGGGCTTCGTGACGGCCCGCTTCACCTCGTCGTGGAGGAGCGGCCGAGCGTGGCTGTCGCCGAGGAGCCCGAGCGCGACGCAGAAGTATCCGCGGGAGACCTCTTCCGAGATCCGCTGGAGGCGCTCCGCGATCGCCTTGCCCGAGGACGGGTTCCCGGCGAGGCCGAGCGCGACCGCGTAGGCGGCCGCCGACTCCGGGTTTCCTTCGTCGGAGAGGGCTCCCTCCAACCGCTCGAGGATCGTGTCGCGCTCGGGGAGCGTCTGTCCCGCGGAGTTGGCGCGGAAGGAGAGCACGCCGAGGGCGAGCCCCGCCCAGGGGCGGATCGTCGTCTTCCCGCGGACGAGCGCGCGGAGCAGCGCGGCAGACGCCTCCGTTCCCCCCGCCTCCGCGAGGGCGATCGCCGCGAAGCTGCGCTCCATCTCCCGTGGGGCGCCGTGGACCGCCTGGACGAGGGCGCGCACGACGTTGGGGTGGTTCGGGCGGGAGGGATTCGTGAGGAGGCCGAGCGCGGTGAGGCACGAGGCCCTCACCCTCTCGTCCTTCTCTCCCTCCGCGAGCGCTCGAAGGAAAACCTCCGCGAATCGGTCCGAGGCGTCGATCGAGGACTCCCCCTGGCCGAGCGCCTTCGCGATGGAGACCGGGACGTGCGCGCGGACGACGGGATCGATCGTCCGATCCGCGAACGTCTTCTCCAGCGCCGGGATCGCGCGATTCGCGGGGTCCTCGAAGAGCCCCAGCGCGATCGCGGCGGCCACGCGGACGTCCTTGAAGGCGGAGCGATCGGACTCGAGGACGTGGACGAGGGTGCTCGCGACCGCCGCTCGGGTGTCCAGGCGGGAGGCGGCGAGGACTCCGAGCCCGTAGGTCGCGAACGCGCGCACCCGGTACGGGACCTCCCCGCGGCCGACGAGCCGGCGCCCCTCCGGCGTGTCGCGCACGAGCCCCTCGAGGAGGGAGAACGCCTTCGGCTGGGCGAGGATGCCGAGCGCGACGGTGGCCGACTCGACGAGGGTCTGGTTGCCGTCGCGCAGGAAGGGGACGATCGCGTCGACGAAGGACTCCCTCCCGCCGATCTTCGCGAGCGCGATCATCGAGGAGTCGAGGAGCTCGCGGCTCGTCTCCGTCCGCAACACCTCGAGGAGGGCCGGGACGACGGCGGCCTCGACCTCCGCGCGCGTGGGACGGAGCGAGTCTCGGGCGTCCTCGCGGGGAATGCGCCCGAAAAAGAAGTCGTCGGAGCCGGTCTGGACGAGATTCCCGTGAACCTTCGCCTTGAGGTTCAGGAAGGGGTCGCGGTTGAACTCCCACCAGAACGACCAGAGATCGAGCGGCTGGAGCTCGAAGAGTCCGGTCGAGGGCCCCCGCCCGTTGCCACCCATCGTCCCCGGCCCTCCGCCGGGAGTCGTGGGTCCGCCGAGGCCCGTCGGAACGCCGGGACCCGGCGTCCCGGGGCCACCGAAGCCGGGAGTCGTGGGCACGGGCGCGGGGGTGGAGGGACCGCTGCTCGGCGGGACGAGGTCCCCGGGCCCGCGGTACGTTCCGCCGTGTCCCATGGAGACGCCCGCGAGGAGGCCGATGCCGATCCCGAACAGCACGCAGAAGGAAAGGACTCGCTTCATGACGAACCGCCTTTCGGGTTCCACGGCGGGGGCGGGCCGCGCGCGTCTCGTCTACAAACGGCGGTCCATCGTCGAAAACTCGTCGTACGGTGCCCGACTCGACCTTCCGACCTCCGCTTCCGTAACAACCGTTCCGCAATCGAAACGCGAGAGGGCGCGGCTACGCGATCGGCGCGCGACGGCGCGAGAAGACCGCGAGGTCGAAGACGTGCCCCGTTCGGGGCAGGCGCACGCGCCGGGCGCCGGGGTTCGCGGCGAGCTCGGCGACGAGGGCGCCGAGGACGGGCGCGCCCTTGAACCAGGCCCCGCTCGTCCCGATCACGACGAGATAGCCCTCGACGTCCGTGCGATCGACGATCGGGTAGCCGTCGGCGGCGGTCCAGTCGTAGAGCGCGGGGAGCGGCCGCGCGGAGCGGGCGCGAGCGGCGGGCCAACGGCGGCGCAGCGCGGCCACCTTCTCCCGCGCGAACGCGGCGAGGAGTTTCGCCGGAGTCCTCTCGACGGGACGCGCGCGGAAGTCCTGGTGGTCGCGCGGGAGCGCCCCGCCGAGGCGCACGCCGCTCGGCGAAGGGCGCAGATAAAAGCCGTGGCGCAGGTCGATCATCGCCGGCAGTCGCGGCTCGCGCGGCCCCGCGAGGGAGACCTCGACGACCGTCTGCCCGAGGGGGGCCGTGACGAGCGGGAGCGGACAGCGGGCGAGGAGGTTCACCTCGTGCGACCAGGGCCCCGCCGCATTGACGACGACGTCGGCGCTCAGCCGCCCCCCGCTCGTCCGGACGGCGACGACGCGGCGGCGATCGCCTCCCTCCGTCTCGATCGCGAGGACCCTCTCGCCGAAGCGAAACCGCGCGCCCGCCTTCCTCGCCGCCTCGACGAGATCGAGCGTCGCCTCCCGCGGGCCGGCGACGTAGCCCGAGTCGGGCTCGACGAGGCCGACCTCGCCCCGCGTCGCGAAGGAGAAGAAGGGGAACGCCTCGCGCAGAGCCGGTCCGCGGAGCAGGTCGCAGCCGACGCGGAGAGCGCGCAGCCCCGCCACGACGCGCTCGAGGTCCTTCCCGCTCGCCTCGGGCTTGAGGCCGAGCGCGCCCCCCTCGCCGCGGTCCGGCCCCTCGCGCAGGAGGAAGAGGACGCCGCAGGGGACGTACCGCGCGCGGGTGGTGCGCAGGCCGAGATGGCTCGCCCAGTCTCGCCAGACGGCGCGCCCCTCGTGCGCGATGCGGATCGCCTCCCGTTCCCCGTAGTGGCAGCGAATGACGCAGGAGGATCGCCGAGTGCTCCCGCGGGCGGGCGCGCGTGCCCGCTCCACCACGGTGACGGCGAAGCGCCGGCGGGCGAGCTCGAGGGCCGTCGACGCCCCGAAGATCCCGCATCCGACGACGACAGCGGTCGATCGCGGCACGGAGGAACGGGTCGGAGTACTCTATTCGCGAGGTCGGGCGATACAAGAAGAGCGGGGCGGCTCGGGCCGCCCCGCTCGTTTCTGCCAGAGGGTCAGGCACCGTTTCGCGCCGCGCGAAACGGAGCCAGACCCCAGTTAGTTGCCGCCGCCGCCCGCGACGTCGACGGCGGGCTGGACCTTGAAGAGGTCGGGCGTCATGGTCTTCCCCATCGTGTGGAGGAGGGACGCGACCTTCTTCGTGGCGGCGGTGCGCGCCTTCGCGGCCTTCTTCATCGCGACGACCTCGGCGGGGAGCTCCCCTTCCGGCGTCTGCGCGTCGCAGTGCTCGGAGAGCTTCGCGTCGAGCGCGACGCAGCGCTCGAGACCGGACGCGAGGAGCGTCATCGTCTCGTTGCTGAGCTCGCAGAAGGGCGCTTCCTTCGTCATCGTCTCGAGGGCCGCGACGAGCTTCACGCGCGTCTCGGCCGGTAGCGCCGCCGCACGGGCGGGGATCCCGTTCCAGCGCCCGGAGAACTCCTCCGCGCGCTTCGCGATCCCCTCGAAACGCTCCGCCATCGAGGCGAACGTGAGCTTCTCGGCCTGGCAGCAGTCCTTCGCCTCGCCGCCCTGGCAGCACTCGGCGGCCTTCGCGACGCCCTCCGTGCACTCGGAGGCCTTCGCCGACGCCTCGCACTCCGCCTTGGCGGGGGCGGTCGCCGAGGCGAACACGCCGTAGAGCTGGCCGGCCCGGCTGCCGATCGTCACGCGCTCTTCCCACGCGGACGCGATCTCCGCCGGGATCTCGGCGGCGCCTTCCTCGCACTCCTTCTCGGCGCACTCGGCGATCATGCCGTCGAAGGCCGCGGTCGTGCCGAAGAACTCGCCGACGAACGCGAAGGTCGCGGGCGCCTCCACGCAGACGGGGCAGGAAGCGGAGAGGGTCTCCCGCGCGCTCGCGAGCGCCGCGAGCTTCTCGGCGGGAAGGTTCGCCATCTGCTCCTTCGCCTTCTCCCACTTCGCGATGAGGCCGGTCGCCGGGCAATCGCCCTTCTCGCCGGCCGCGACGGACGCGGCGCACTCCGAAACCTTCTGCTTCGACGCCGCACACTCGTCTCCTCCGTCCGTCACGGCATAGCTCAAGCCGGCCGCGGCGGCGAGGAGGGCACTGCTCAAGAGAAGATACTTCATCTGGATTCGCTCTCCCTGATCGCTGGGTTCCGGGAAGGAATGGGGTCGGACACGGTACGGATCCCCTCGGGCAATCGCCGAGCCCGGAACGAACTGGGACGAATTATACGGTCCGAGACGGGTTTTGTTAAGTACGGCCCCGGATCCTCGACCACAGCCGGCGGAGGGGGTCGTAGAAGCGGTCCACCACCCGTTCCTTGAGGGGGATGATCGCGTTGTCCGTGATCCGGATCCCCTCCGGGCAGACCTCCGTGCAGCACTTCGTGATATTGCAGAAGCCCACGCCCGCCGCGTCGCGGACGAAGGCGAGCCGGTCCTCCCCGTCGAGGGGGTGCATCTCGAGGCCGGCGAGCCGCACGAAGAAGCGGGGCCCGTGGAAGGCGTCGAACCGGTCGTGCTCGCGGAGCACGTGGCAGACGTTCTGGCAGAGGAAGCACTCGATGCACTTGCGGAACTCCTGGACCCGGTCCGCGTCCTCCTGCTGGAAGCGTCGATCGGAGCCCTCCTTCAGCCGGAACGGCGGGATCCGCTTGTTCACCTCGTAGTTCCAGGAAACGTCCGCGACGAGGTCCTTGACGTGGGGGAAGGCCCGCATCGGGGCGACGGCGATCGGCTGCCCCTCGGGGTAGGCGTCGATGCGCGCCTTGCACATGAGCCGCGGCCGGCCGTTCACCTCGGCGCTGCACGATCCGCACTTCGCCGCCTTGCAGTTCCAGCGCACGGCGAGGTCCGGGGCGAGGTAGCCCTGGATCCAGTGGATCGCGTCGAGGACGACCATCCCGGGCGACACGGGGACGCGGTACTCCTTCGCGGAGACGCTTCCCCCCTCGCCGCGCGTCACGTGGAAGACGACCTCGCTCACGCCGCTCCCTCCTCGAAGAGCGCCCGGAGCTCCGCCGGCATCTCGGGGAGAGGCGTCGGGACGACCTCCAGCTCCTCGCCGCGGCGGCGCACGCAGTGGTTCACCTTGCCGAAGGCGTCCTCCGTCTTCGGGAAGTCGATCCGCGAGTGCGCCCCGCGGCTCTCCTTGCGCAGGCTCGCCGAGCGCGCGACCGCCTCCGAGACGACGAGCATGTTCTCGAGGTCGCGCACGAGGTGCCAGCCCGGGTTGTAGAGGCGTGAGCCCTCCACCCGCACGCGCTTCGCCCGCTCCTGGAGCTTGCGGACCTCCGAAAGGCCCCGATCGAGGTCCTGCTGCGTGCGGAAGATCCCGACGTTCGCCTGCATCGCCTCCTGGAGGTCCCGGTGGACGGCGTAGGGGTCCTCGCCCTCCTTCCGCTCGAAGGGCGCGAGGAGCGACCGCGCCTCCGCCTCGATCTCGTCCTCGTCCGCACTCGGGCGCGCGCCGAGACCGCGCGCGTACGCGCTCGCGCCGGCCCCCGCGCGGCGGCCGAACACGAGGAGGTCCGAGAGCGAATTGCCGCCGAGGCGGTTCGCCCCGTGCATCCCTCCGGCCACTTCGCCGGCGGCGTAGAGCCCGGGGACCGTCGAGGCCCCCGTGTCCGGCTCGACGCGCACGCCCCCCATCACGTAGTGGACGGTCGGGCCCACCTCCATCGGCTCCTTCGTGATGTCGACGTCGGCGAGCTCCAGGAACTGGTGGACCATGCTCGGGAGCTTGCGGCGGACGACCTCGGCCCCCTTGTGGCTGATGTCGAGGAACGCCCCGCCGTGGGGGCTGCCGCGCCCCTCTTTCACCTCGGTGTAGATCGCGCGGGCGACGACGTCGCGCGTCGAGAGCTCGAGGCGCTTGGGGTCGTAGCGCTCCATGAAGCGCTCCCCCACGCTGTTCCGCAGGATTCCCCCTTCGCCGCGCACCGCCTCCGTGACGAGGATCCCCATCACGCCCGGGGGCCACACCATCCCGGTGGGGTGGAACTGGACGAACTCCATGTCGATCAGCTCCGCGCCGGCGCGAACCGCGAGCGCGTGGCCGTCCCCCGTGTACTCCCAGGAGTTGCTCGTGATCTTGAACGCCTTGCCGATCCCCCCCGTCGCGAGGATCACGGCGGGCGCGCGGAAGGCGACGAACCGACCCGACTCCCTCCAGTAGCCGAAGGCCCCGGCGATCCGCCCGCCGTCGAGGAGGAGGCGGGTGATCGTGCACTCCATGTGGACCTCCATCCCCGCGTGGACGCCGCGGTCCTGGAGGGTGCGGATCATCTCGAGGCCCGTGCGGTCCCCGACGTGGCAGAGCCTCTTGTGGGTGTGCCCGCCGAAGGCGCGCTGGAGGATCGTCCCCTCCTTCGTGCGGTCGAAGAGCGCCCCCCACTCCTCGAGCTCCAGGACGCGGTCGGGCGCCTCGCGCGCGTGAATCTCCGCCATGCGCCACTGGTTCAGCATCTTTCCGCCGCGCATCGTGTCGCGGAAGTGCGTGCGCCAGTCGTCCTGCGGGTCCACGTTCGCGAGCGCCGCCGCGACGCCCCCCTCCGCCATCACGGTGTGCGCCTTGCCGAGGAGGGACTTGCAGACGAGCCCGACCGAGAGCCCCTCTCGAGACGCCTCGATCGCCGCGCGGAGCCCCGCTCCTCCCGCCCCGACGACGAGGACGTCGTGATCGTGCGTCTCGTAGCGATCCGTCACAGGAGCCGGGCGTCGCGAAAGACCCCCATCGAGCAGAGCCGCACGTAGGCGTCGGCGAACCCGACCGCGAAGAGGCTCATCCAGGCCCAGAGCATGTGGTGCTCGTTCAGTCGCGAGAGGCCGAGGAAGGCGCGGCGGCGAACCTCGCCGAAGCGGACGCAGGAGTAGCAGTCGACGTTCCCGCCGACGAGGTGGCGCAGCGAGTGGCAGGAGAACGTGTAGAAGGTGAGGAAGGTCGTGTTCGCGGCGAGGACGAGCGTCCCCACGCCGACGCCGAAGGTCTTCCCGCCGCCCGGGGCGTCGAACCAGAGCGCCTTCCACACGTCCTGCCACAAGAACACGAGGATGAGGAGCGCGAAGTAGAGGAAGTAGCGGTGGAGGTTCTGGAAGACGAAGAGGCCCGTCTCGCCGCGGTACTTTCCCCGGTGCGACTCGCCGACGCCGCAGGCGGCGGGGTGGAGGCCGAAGGAGCGGTAGTAGGCCTTGCGGTAGTAGTAGCAGGTGAGGCGGAACCCGGCCGGCGCCCAGAGGATGAGGAAGGCCGGGGAGAAGGGGAGCCAGCCGGGCCAGGCCGGCGGCTTCGGGCCGAACCAGGCGTGCTCGGACGTGCCGAAGATCTCGGGGGAGTAGAAGGGAGAGAGGTAGGGACCGAAGGCGTAGTGCTCCCCCTGGAAGGCCGCCCACGTCGAGTAGACGACGAAGGCGGAGAGCACGACGAAGCTCGCCAGCGGCGCGACCCACCACGCGTCGCGGCGGAGCGTCGCGCCGAAACCGCGAGCCTCGAGCCGGGTCGTCGTCGTCACGAGATCTCTCGGGGGCGGGCGGGAGCGCGGAAAGATAGCGGATGCGGGTTCGGTTTTCGAATGGCGGCGAGGGCGCCTTCGGTTGCGCAGGGAGGGGGGAATTCGCGGAGATTCCAGAGGGGGGCTTCAGCGCCCCCCCCTCGACAGCCGACCCCTTCGGGGGTCTCCCCGGCCCGGATGAGCGACGCCCTCCCCTTCCTCGACGACCACCTCGAGCTGGCGAAGCGCCTCGGCACCGCGCTCGCGATCGGCGCCCTCCTCGGCATCGAGCGCCAGCACCACCGCGCGGAGACGGGAGACCGGTCGTTCGCGGGGCTGCGGACTTTCACGCTGATCTCCCTCTTCGGGGCGATCGCCGCCTGGCTCTCGCTCTCGGCGGCGCCCTGGTTCGCGCCGGCGGCGTTCCTCGGGTTCGCGGGGATCGTCGCCCTCTCCTACGTCGCGACCACCCGCGGGCAGGAGGACGTCGGGACGACGACGGAGTTCGCCGCCTTCGTCTCCTTCGCCCTCGGGGCGGTCGCCTTCGCCGGCAATCCCGCGATCGCCGTCGGCTTGGCCGTCGTCGTGACGCTCCTCCTCTCGGAGAAGCCCGCTCTGCACGCCTTCGCGAAGCGCCTCTCCGACGAGGACCTCCACGCGACGCTCCGCTTCGCGATCCTCGCGCTGGTCGTCCTCCCCCTCATCCCGAACGAGACATTCCCGCTGCTCGGGACGAACGTGCTCAACCCGAAGACGATCTGGCTCATGGTCGTCTTCATCTCCGCGGTCTCCTTCGCCGGGTACCTCCTCATCAAGTGGCTCGGCCCGGGGCGAGGTCTCGAGGTGACGGGCCTCCTCGGCGGGCTCGTCTCCTCGACGGCGACGACCCTATCCCTCACCCGCCGGAGCCGGGAAGTGCCGGAGCTCGCGCGCCCCTGCGCGACGGGGATCCTCCTCGCCTACTCCGTCATGGCGGTGCGGATCCTCCTCCTCGTCGCGGTCGTCCGCCCGGGCCTCCTCGGAGAGGTCGGCGGCCCGATCGCCGGGATGGGGCTCGGCGCGCTCGCGGCGGCCGCCCTCTCCCGCCGGGGAAGCGCCGCGGCGGAAACCGCGAAGGCGGTGAGCGTCTCGAACCCGTTCCGCCTCTCCCCCGCGCTCCGCTTCGGCCTCCTCTTCGCGGCGGTCGTATTCGCGCTCGATCTCGTCCAGCAGAAGGCGAGCGGCGCCGGGTTCATCGCGACCTCCCTCGTCGCGGGCGCCCTCGACGCCGACGCCGTCGCGCTCTCCGTCGCGCAGCTCTCCGACGGGCTCGGCGCCTCGGCGGCGGGCGCGATCTTCGCCGCGGCGGTCTCGAACACCCTTCTCAAGACGGCGGCGGCCCTGTTCTTCGGCGATCGGACGCTCGGCCGGCTCGTCCTCCTCGGCGCCTTCGCGACCCTCGCCGGGGGAGCCGCCGCCTTCCTCCTCCGCTAGACTTTCCAACCATACCCGGCCTGGATGGTCGGAACTCCTCCGATCGAATGGGGAGCGCGGCGATCGAATTCGACGGTGCCACGGTACGCCTTCCGGGGGGAGGGTCCGCCGTCGCGGACCTCCGCTTCGGCGTCGAGGCGGGCGAGACCCTCGTGCTCCTCGGCCGCAGCGGCTCGGGGAAGTCGACGACGCTGCGGCTCGTGAACGCGCTGCTCCTCCCGGACGAGGGGACCGTCCGGGTCGAGGGCCGCTCGACGCGCGATTGGGACCCGATCCGGCTGCGCCGCCGGATCGGCTACGTGATCCAGGAGGGGGGCCTCTTCCCCCACTACACGGTCGAGGCGAACGTCGGGGTCGTGCCCTCCCTCGAGGAGTGGTCCGCGGATCGGATTCGGGCGCGGGTGCGAGACCTCCTCGACCTCGTCGGTCTCGATCCCTCCCGGCACGCGCGCCGCTACCCGAGCGAGCTCTCGGGCGGCGAGCGCCAGCGAGTCGGCGTCGCGCGCGCGCTCGCGGCGGACCCGCCCTACCTCCTCATGGACGAGCCCTTCGGCGCGCTCGATCCCGCGACGCGCGAGGAGAACCAGCGCGAGTTCCTATCGCTCCAGCGCTCGCTGGGGAAGACGGTGCTGTTCGTGACGCACGACCCGCGCGAGGCGCTGCGGCTCGCCTCGCGCGTGGCGCTGCTCGAGGGAGGTCGGCTCTCGTTGCTCGCGACCGTCGACGAGTTTCGTCGGTCGGAGCACCCCGAGGCGCGCGCCTTCTTGGGGGCGCTCGAGCCGTGACGGCGATCCTCTCCCTCCCGGCCGCTTCCGAGATCGGCGTCAAGACGATCGAGCATCTCGGCCTCTCCCTCGGCGCGACGGCGATCGCTGCGGCCCTCGGCGTGCCGGCCGGGTGCGTGCTCGC
>Ga0187892_10012125_pt1 | contig 10351 bp, 10 predicted proteins | sample MA1701073metaG_FD_139345 | JGI IMG/M metagenome (GOLD analysis project Ga0187892, IMG submission 139345) | Bio-ooze microbial communities from a basaltic lava cave in the Kipuka Kanohina Cave System on the Island of Hawaii, USA - MA170107-3 metaG ...
AATGAGTTGGATCGGTGCGCTCATGCGCGTCTCCTCTTAGGAACACCTGCCGAGGTGGACGCAAACGCTGAGAGGCGTTCTTCCACCGTCTGCCAGTTGATATTGGAGAAGAAGGCTTCGATACACTTCGGGCGCTCCGCCGGTTTGTAGTCGGGCAGGAACGCATGCTCCCAGACGTCCATGACAAGCACGGGGATAAAGCCGGCCACGTTGCCGACTTCATGCAACGTGACCCAGTGGTTGGACAACGAGCCCTGTGGCGGATCCAGATAGCAGATCGCCCAGCCGACACCGCGCATTTTGCCGACGCTCGCGAAGTCAGCCTTCCACAGCTCATAGCTGCCGAAGCTCACCTCGACGGCTCGACGAAACATAGAGTCGCTCCGTGGGTCTTGACCGCCACCCCTCTTCAGGTTGCCAAAGTAGTACTCGTGCAACACCATGCCGTTATACTCGAAGGCCAGGCGGCGCTTAAGCTCTGAATAGGCAGGCATCTCCTCCTGATCGACCTGGCCATCCTTCAGGAAGTCCGCGATGGTCCGTCAGCCGATTGGTCTCCTTGACATACCCCTCGTAGAGCTTGAAGTGGGTCTCGAGCGTCTGATCGGAGATGCCATTGAGCCCGCTCAGAGGGAACTCTTTGACCTCATATGCACCGGTGCTGTTCATTTGTAGCCTCTCTCATCCCCTCTCCGGCCAGCGGGAGAGGGGATGTTAATAGAGATTCACTGGTTCGCTGGCCGGCCCGCTAAGCGGCCTTCTCCACCATGCCGTGCGGATCGATCACGTACTTCTTCGCTGAGCCTTCGTCGAACTTCCGATACGCATCGATGGCGTTGTCAAGCGAGACGACCTCGGCGTTCATGACCTCCTTGAGGTAGCTCATCCGGCCCCACAGGATCGCCATCATCAGGTCGCGGCTGTACTTGACTACTGGACACTGGCCTGCCGTCATACTGGGTGACTTGATCCAGGCCTTGCCGAAGTCGATGCCATATCTGCCCTGCTTCACCGCTTCGCTCCTGGCCTCGGGGTCGCCTGCGGTGTAGATCCTCGGGAGTCCCATGCCGCCGCCGAGGCGGACGATATCATTGATGACCGCCGATCCGCTGCGCGATGGCGCCGGTGAACGCGCCTTTTTCGTGGCCGAGCAACTCGGCTTCGAGCAGGCCGGTGGGGATCGCCGCACAGTTTAGTTTGACTAAGGCCCGCTCCTTGCGGCCGCTCAGGCGATGGATGGCCCGCGCGATCAGCTCCTTGCCCGTCCCGGTCTCGCCCAGGATGAGGACAGTGGCATTGGTTGGGGCCACCTGTTCGACGAGTCTGCGGATTTCTTTCAAAGCACTGCACCGTCCGACGATCTCACCCCATCGCTGATCGCAGCTCAATTCCTGGTGCAGGTAGATATTCTCGGCGTGCAAGCGGTCTTTGAGGCGCTCGCTCTCCGCCAGCCGTTCGCGCCCGGCAAGGACTTCCATCCCCTGCAATTCGATGACGGCCTGGTTGACCGCCGTCTTGAGCAAAAGCCTTTCGATGTCATTGGGGAAGTCGGGCCGAGCAGACCCCGCGGCGACCACCCACCCGCGCGTCTTGTCGAGACCCAGCCAGAGGTACGTTATCGAGACCGTCCCCTCACCGGCCGGATGGGGCGCCACAAACACCGACCCTGGCCGGTGAGGAGCATGGGGAGCATTTTGCACCTCTGGATGAGTGTCGGCTGCAGGTAAAACTGATGGAACCAACGCAACCACATGTTTTTGCAAGGGTGCGTAGGCGCTAACCTGTCGAAGGCTCAGGTGGTCACCGCCGGGCAAAGCTCCCCCCACCGCTAGGCTCGCGCGAGCGCAGAATTGGCAGTTAGAGATATACAGCGCATAATTTCTATTTTCTATCACCACGTAGAAATGACCGATGATGACCAACAAACCGTTCTTATCTGATATCAAAGCCTTGCGCCAGCGCGCCCGCCAGCACATCGAGCATGGGGCGGTCACCGAAGGCTATAAAGCCGACCGGGGCGCGGTACTGAACCTACTCAACGAGGCGCTGGCGACCGAGATCGTTTGCGTACTGCGCTATAAGCGCCATTACTTCATGGCCTCGGGCATCAATGCCCAGGGAGTCGCGGCGGAGTTCCTACAGCACGCCAACGAGGAGCAACAGCATGCGGACCAGATCGCGAGCCGCATCGTGCAGCTCGGGGGCGAGCCGAACTTCTCTCCCGAGGGACTGCTGATCCGCAGTCATTCCGAATATATCGAGGGTGCGTCATTGGTCGAGATGATCAAGGAAGACCTCGTCGCCGAGCGTATCGCCATCGATAGCTATCGCGAGATGTTCGACTATCTCGGAAACGACGACCCGACCACCCGGCGCATGCTGGAGGGGATTCTCGCGATGGAGGAGGAACACGCCGATGATCTGGTGAGCCTCCTGGAGGAGCTTGGCGACACCTAAGCGGGGGTGGGCACTGGTGGCGATGCTCTGAAAACGGTCGCGAGGGCAAGGTGTATGAGATCATCCGCGAAACCGCTCTTGCAACTCTATCTGTGACTCCGTCTCCATCGCATTCGCCTCCAGTTTTGATCGCATTGATTGATGGCCGAGCGTTTTTTTTATAGAGTAGCTCATGAATCAAGAGAGAATGTGAAAAGGAGGAGATCCGTATGAACAAAGAAGCCAAGCAAGAGGAAAGGGCAGTGGCTCGCGCCATTCGAGGAGATGGACCGTTGGATCGAGGAGATCAGCCGAGAGATGTTTGGCCGGCGTTGGCTGAGCCCCTTCGAGCGGCTGCTTCCCTCTTTTCCCGAGTTCCGCTCGGCCTTCGAGGGTCGGATGCCCTTTGAGGGCCGGACCCCGCGCGCCGTCGAATTAGGTCTTCTATTTGAAACGATATCAAAATATTCTGCGCGCTGGATGATATCGTGAAAGTGCCCAAGGCCGGGTTTGTGCTGGTCTGCCTCGGGGCATTGATCCCACCCACGACTTGATGGCTTTTCCACCGGCGCCGACAGCGCTTTTCAGTTCAACGCGCATAACACTGCGCCCCTTTGAGAATGCATGGCGGGCTTGTGGGTTCACCTTATATTTCTAAGGAGGGCGTCACACGGTATACTGGACTGAACCTGCCCATTACGGCATGATGAGAGGTGAAGATTGCATTTAAGCCCCGACTTCTCCCGTGGAGCGAGTACCATAGTACCATGAGCTGGACCGAAGCCAATGCCCCCGTATGCACGAGCTGTGCTTCGACTCCCGTCATCGAGACGATCATCGAAGCGACGAGGCGGGATCTCGGTGGCTTCACCGTGGGGCGGCTGCTTCCCTCGAGCGCTAGACGGTTGATCGGGCCTTTCATCTTCTTTGATCACATGGGGCCGGCCGAGCTGGCACCGGGGCAAGGGATCGACGTGCGCCCGCATCCGCACATCAACCTCGCCACCGTGACCTACCTCTTTGAAGGCGAGATCGTGCACCGAGACAGCCTCGGCTCGCATCAGCCCATTCGGCCTGAAGCCATCAACTGGATGATCGCCGGGAGAGGCATCGTTCACTCGGAGCGTACCGGAACCGATCTGAGAAAGACCGGGTCGCGATTGCACGGCGTCCAGCTCTGGGTCGCACTACCTAAGGCCTATGAGGAAGCAGAGCCGGACTTCGGCCACTATCCCGCGTCTACGTTGCCGGCGCTCGAAGAGCAGGGCGTACACATTCGGATCCTCGCCCGCACGGCTTATGGCGCCACCTCGCCCGTTAAGACGCTGTCGTCTCTTTTCTATGTCGAGGCGATGATGCCTGAGGGAGGAAAGTTGCCACTGCCTGCCGAGCACGAGGAGCGCGCCGCCTATGTCGCCCAAGGGGTGGTCTGGTGCGGCGAGGAGCGGATCGAGGCATTGCGCATGGTCGTGTTCGCACCGGGCTCAATGCCCGCACTGCGAGCCGAGTCGCCCGCGCGCGTCATGCTGCTAGGTGGCGCTCCCATGGATGGAGAGCGACACCTTTGGTGGAACTTCGTGTCCAGCTCGAAGGCAAGGATCGAGCGAGCCAGGCGCGACTGGCGGCAGGGCCGCTTTCCGAAGGTGCCCGGTGAGGTGGAGTTTATTCCACTCCCAGAGCAGTGACAGAAGGAGATGCTAACGTCCACCCTACTAGTGAGTACGCGGGACATGGAGCTCGCGGTCGCGTGGGTGCTGGAGATCGGCGCGGGACTCGCGGTCGCAGGCGGTTGGCTGTCGGAGGGGGTCGTCGCCTGGATGTCGAAGGTTGCTTGGGGATCCGCGGTCGCGGCCGGCTCAGCGTTTGGGGTCGCCGCCGCCTGGATGCTGGAACTCGGACCGGAATCGATGATTGCGGTCGCTTGGGTGCTGGAGGGCGCCGCCACCTGGGTGTTGAAGGTTGCCTGGGGATCCGCGGTCGCGCTCGGCTGGGCGTTGGATATGGCGGCGTGCTGGCTGCTGGAAATCGCATGGGGATCTGCGATTGCGGTTGCTTGGGTGCTGGAAGGCGCCGTCGCCTGGGTGTTGAAAGTTACCTGGGAATTCGCCGTCGCAATGGCTTGGGCACTGGAGATCGCGGTCGCTTAAGGTGCGGGAGATCTCTATTGCCAGGAAATGGGGGACTGGGGCAGTCGTGTTTAACGCGGCATATTAAACGCCGGCCCGAGGAAACCGCCAGGAAACTTCAACAGGCGTGGACTAATGACCTCACCGTTTTCGTTCATCAGATTGATGAACTCCCTTAATACCAACACAAAGACCGGCTGAACCGCATCGATAGGCCGCGCGCTACTGTCCTTCAACAGATATCGCATGTCCTGGAGCTCGTTATAGACTCGAGAGAGGAGTTTCGGCTGGAGGTGCTGAAACGGCACCGTCCTGCCAAAGGCCCGCTCGTAGACCTTGACGAATCGTTCGAACTCCGGGAGCTTATCAAGCTTCCAATCGCGCGTTAGGTGTTCTTCCCGGAACACCTCTTCTGCGCGGATTGTTTTGCCGCCCACGGTCAAGTCTTCGCCGAATATGGCATCAAGCGCCGGGGCCGACCAATCCAGCTCCCCTGCGCCCGCTGGATCGATCAAGAGCCCAAAGGCCACCTCGTGCTTTGGTGCATCGCTGAAGTTGAAGGCATCGATACTCCAATTCAGCCCCGAGGCCCGATAAAACACGCGCTCAAACGAGGCGACGCTGTTCGCGGCCACACTGTGGCGGAACATCAGGCTACCGCGCCCACCGAGGCAGACCTTCAGCTTATCGTTCGTCCTCGAAGGATGGTCCACCTGCTCTAGATAAGCGTAGGCTTTACCCAGATAGTAGAACAGGCCGGCGAGGCTGAATTCGGCCAACAGCAGCAGGCCCCTGAGCTCGGGCTCATCGCGCGGATCACGCAGGTTGTCGTTGAAAGCCTTACCGAACATTCCGCTATTGACCAGGATCTCCAGCGCCTGCAGGAACTTATGCGGTTCGCCCTGCAGGCGCTGCAAGACCGCTCTGACCTTCTCCAACTCGTGTTTCGCGAACGGGAATAGGTCAAGCAAGCCCGCGTGCTTGGCCAGGTACGGTATCAACGTGTGCCTCCCGCCTAAATGCAGAGAGCTGCGCCAACGCAGACGCCGTAGGTTCCATATGCCGATGTCGGAGGTCTTGCCTCCCACATCGATGGTGATGACCTTGGAGCTGAAATCCACGTGCTGGCGCTTGATGAAATACAACGCTGCCGCCTCGCTTTCCTGCCGCATCCGCGGTGGTGTCCACGCGGGCTGCTCGGTCGCCGCCCCGGCGATCTGCCGAACGGCCTTCACGTAAACCGACTCGAGCTGCTCCAGGTGGGCTGCGGTGAACGAGCCGGGATAGGAAAAGTACCAATCCACCTGCGCGGGGTCGGCCCCCATTGAAGCCAACTCCGCCAGGGTCTGAAGCATGACCTGGGCGAGATAGTCTTCGATTCGTTGCAGCTCCTCCGGATCGTCAGACCACTTGAGGTCGAACTGCACGCTGCGGCGGCTACGGTTTTCAATGAGGCGTGCGAGCATACCGCCCACCGAATCGTCTGGGTCTGGGTAGCAGACGCGGCGCGAAAACAAAGGCCTGCGCAAATGAGCCGGGGTGCAGCCGTGCTCTTGGAGCATGGTTGGGAAGGGGCTCTCGACGTCATGACTAGGGAAGAATTCATCCTGAACGAGCCCCGAATAATCGTTGAATGGGCTCCTCGCTCGACCCGCGAACCGCGCCGGTTTCGGCTGACTTAAGCTCCCCTCGTCCTTGGCGCAGCAGATCGCGGTGTTGGTCGTCCCAAAGTCGATGCCGACCTTCCAGCGCCCTTCCTCCGGCTTTACCGAGGGTAGCGGCTCGATCAGGAGCACACCCAGGTATTCTGGCTCTTCCCGTGGCCGATCGCCCGCCACGCAAAACAGCGCTTCGGCCGCGTGGTCGCTCCACTGTAACCCGATCCGACGGTCGCGCGCCCCGCTGCACTGGATCGCCTGTGCCTCGCGAGTCACGGCGAAAAACCCTGGGGCTAGGCCTTGGTTAACACCGGACATGGGATCCGCACAGCACGCCAGGGCCTGCTCGGCTAGCTGCGCCGAAAAGGGTTGCGCCGGGATCAGCTGGCCGGCGCCAACCGCGTAGAATACGAAGTGGTGCCGCCATCTCGGAGCTTGGAAATCGGGCCACAGCGCGAGCGCCAGCGGCCGCTCTACCTCGCGAAGGTGCTCAGATCCCGAGTAGGTCTTGGTCGCGCGAAAGCGGCGTTCTCGACCGGCCTGGTCCGCTACCATCAGATCCCAGGTGACGGTCACCCGATCGACTTGGGCGCTTATCTTTAGGTTCTCGCTCAGCTGGTCTCGAGTGGCGAACAGCAGGCTCACCGGCTTCAGCGGTAACAAGTAACGGCTGGCGTCACCTGATTGCGCCGTGACTTCTCCTTCCCTGATCCGCCAAATCGTATCGGTAAACAGGTCTGCGGTTCGCAATACGGAGTAACCCTGGCGAGCCGCGGCGTCTCGGATGGTCTCGAACAGACCGGGAATGCCCTCGACCTGCACTAGGAAATATTCTCCCCAGACACGTACCCTGCGGGGGTCGAGTGCGTTCTGTTCGGCGAAGCTTGGATCGACGATCACGGCCCCCTTCAGGTGGCCACCGATGTCCGGGCGGATCTTGACTATGCTGTCCGAGGCAACAGACGAGCCCCCTTCATCCGAGGTTAATACTGGATAGTCAAACAAAAAGGGGTAAAGCCGTCCCCGTTGTACTGGCTTTTCGTCCCTTCGCAACGAAAAGACTCCGTCCAGCGGCACTTGCCCCAAGCGAGCGGCCAGCTCGGCGACATCGCGACGATCGGCCTTTAGGGCTTCTTCTAGACAACCTCTAACGCGAAGGCCCAGCTCATCGCGATCGCCCTGTCTAAAGCACTCCTGGACGTTTGCAATGACGTGGTCAAGATAGTGCGCCAAGCACTTGCACTCGCCCAGGGTGATCCGATCCGCCTTGGTCGGGTCCACCAACCGCCTTGTCTCTGAGTCTCGCCAATAGACCCACTGCGGTATGGCATCATTATATTCCCGCGCGGGACACACCAGCGTGGGCGGTATCACGAGACCCACAGGGCGCCCAGCGATGTGCACGATTGCCAGGTTGTTCCAACTCTGATTTGGGGTCAGGACCCGACGCGGCATGTGCCGGTGCAAGATGGCGATGAGATTGGGCGCACGTCCGCCGTCCTCATCGGCAACTGAAGTCACCCCTCTGGCGGCTTTCCAAGGATCACGACTGAGGTCACTCAAATCGATATCGGCAAAATCGATCTCGATCCGGTTGTGTCTGGACAGGCCCAGGAGCGCCAACAGTCCACGCCATTCGCTGATCACGTCCTCATGCGAGGCATGGCTGTCGTCCAACCAGATGGCCGTGAAGACCAATGGATGGGCCCATACGTCGGGTACGGATACGACGTCCGCGAACCGCGTCGTCGCGTCCACCTCAATGTCCATCGCCATCGCTAGGCGCTGCAGATACACGCCGACCTCATGGCCCTCCCAGCGCCCCGGCCCCTCCAGCTCAGGTATCCGCCGGTCATCGCCGAGCGGCGGCAAAAAAGGGATGATCAAATCGGCCATGTCACTTTCCGTCTCTGCTTCTAGAGGTGGCACTCATCAAACAGCGTTTGTAGAAAGACTCCCAGCCCTCGGCCCCCGCTATCAGAGCGCGCCCGCGACAATCCCTCGAACACGCCGTCCAGCCCCTGATGCGCCCCCGGGGGGATGGCTCGTTGAAAGCTTTGCTTTTGTCTGGAGGTCAGCTCGTTCAGCCGTAATGTTACACCGCTTACTGGGTTACGCTGGGCAACGCGCTCGAGATCAAAAAGGCAGATCTCCGGTGTCAGGCTATCGGGTAACGGTTTAAGGCTAACGGCCCACGTTAGCAGCTCCTGGCAATACTTGGCGAGCTCCGAGAGGAGTTGCTGGACGTCGTCGCTACCTACTTCGACATCGGCGTCGGCGATGAGGCGCCTAAACCAGCTCTGATCGCGAAACTTCGGGTAACTGTTCCGCTGCAAATACGGGTAATAGGCGACCAGGAAGGCCATGGCGAATCGGATCAGCCTCCCCAGGTGCCGCTTCACGTCATGTCCTTTCGCACGCGGATCCAGCCGAGGGATCTCATCCCACGAGACATCGCGCGAGCTGCGGCCGGCCCGTAGCACTTGCGGTGCCGAGCTCCGGTCCAGGCGAAAGAAATTGAGAGCCGCCAACGCCCCTAACAGCTCGGGGAGGAGCGGCTTGTTCCTTTGCAGGGTACCTCCTTCTTTGAAGTAACCGATCTCCAACAGCGGATCGAAGCCTAGCAGATAGATCTGGTCAAAAAGCTCGGGGTACTGGTATGTGAGCAGATCGTGGTAGTACTCGAGCGCCTGCCGCGATCGCCTCTTGAACTCCCTGGATAAGATAACGCTCTGTCGCTCGACCGACGCCGGCGGATCGGGATACTCGAAATAAGGAAGCATCAACGCCCCCCCGATCCGAACCTTAACCGCATGCTGCTCGGCCATTTCTTTGATGATCTTGGCGATGGTCGGGAAACCCGACGCACCGGTCCCGCCGAATATGGAGGCAAACAGGAAGACACGCATCTCTTCTCCCTCCGCGATATCGCCCATGTCGCTGAACAGGCGATCCCAGAAATGGCTGCGCGAGGCAGCCGCGGAGAACATCGCCGCCGCCCCCAACGCGGCCCGGCCTCGAAACCCCTCTTCCAAGGACTGCTCTCTTTCGTAGCGCCGCTCGAATAGGCATTCGAAAAGCATCTTCGCCTCATCCCGCATCGCCTTGTAGTTAAAATGGGTATCGAGCGTCACCCGCTTTTCGCGCAACGGTGACCATTCCGCCGTATCTGCCGTGGTGAACACGGTATGCAACAGCGTGCGTTCCCGCAGGCCATGGCTACCGTTGTGTAGTTTGGCGTGCAGCCCGCGGTATAAGCTCAACAGTTGCTTAGTCTGGGTCAGATTACCGTTGGACAGGTCTTGGTCGACCAGGGCGAGGCCCACTCGATCCGGGCCTAACCCAGAGGCGCAGACATGCAGCAAGGACTCAACGCATTTACTGCCGCGGCCACCGACACCGATAACGTAGTTGGAGTCCAAAGCTAGGAACGCTTAAGCCGCGAGACCAACGCGCTTCCGGGCACCGCGGAAGCCACCGTCAACGGTGAGAGGGCCAGCACCGACACTAGGAAGAATCCCCAGCTTGAGAGCAGGTATCCCACCAGGAAGATGGCTCTCGTTGCGCGCGTCACCGGGCCTGCATCCTTGAGTACGACGTAGTGAAAGACGGCCAGGATAAGCCCAGTGAATACCACGGAGAGGAGCCACCACACCCTTTGAAACCGCAACGCTTCCCTCGGGGAGGCCGGCTTCCATGCCTTCGCGATCGCCCACCAAAGGAAAGCACACACCCCGGCGATCAGAATTGCGTCGATCGCGCTCTGATAGAGTGCCGGCAGAAAGCTCGCCGCGCGCAGCTTCGGTCTCACCAGGCCTTGTAGCGGCGTAGGCAGGTCGAGTAACGCCCCGGCAACGAGATAGGCGAGGGCAGCGACGGCAAGCCAGATCGTTGCTTTTGCAAGCAGATCGACGGCAGTCCTAAAACTGGGGTGGTACGCGAGTCTCGCTTTCGTCATCTCTGCCGTTGAGGGCACTGGCCGCGCCACTTTCATCCTCCGCTCAGAGCTTGTGAAAAAATCTGCTGCGCTCGGGATCTCGTGTTCCGGCGGTGCTCGGAATCCTCATGTATTTCAATATACACTCCGGTTCCTCCGCTCCGGCGGAACACGACCTCCCTTCGCTCGCGACG
>Ga0187892_10012126_pt1 | contig 10351 bp, 7 predicted proteins | sample MA1701073metaG_FD_139345 | JGI IMG/M metagenome (GOLD analysis project Ga0187892, IMG submission 139345) | Bio-ooze microbial communities from a basaltic lava cave in the Kipuka Kanohina Cave System on the Island of Hawaii, USA - MA170107-3 metaG ...
GACGGCTTGCGTGCGGTTGCCGCTGAGGTCGTAGCTGAATCCGCGCGCGGTGCTGGAGTCGATGGACTGGATCAGCCGATCCAGATTGTCATAGCCGTAGCTCTGATTGGCTGCGGCATTCGGGTAGTGGGTCACGGCCGTGATGCGGCCGGCGTCGTCGTAGGCAAGCGTGCGTAGGTCAGTGCCGAGCGGGTAGCCGCTGGCGCGGCCATGGATGTCGTAGGCGCGCGTGTCGATGGTGCCGTTGCTCCACGTCATCGCCAGCAGGGCGCCAAACGGGGTGTAGGTGATGTTGCTGGCGATGCTCTGGCCGTCGAGTGCCAGAGCGGTCGCTTGGCCGTTGGTGTAGGTGATGGTGAGTACCTTGCCCGATGGATAGGTGATGCGGGCCAGGCGATTGGCGGGGTCGTAGCCGTATTCGGTCTTGAGCGTGAGTGTGCCCAGGCGCTGGGTCTGTGATTCGAGCCGGCCGAAGCCGTCGTAGGTCCAGCTTGTTTCGCCACCGGAGTAAGTGGTGCCGCTCGCTCTGCCGATGGCGTTCGGTCCCTGGTCGTAGCTGTAGTTGTCGGTGAGGGTGGTGAAGCCGGCGCCGCTGTAGACGATGCGGGTGATGCGATTCAGCGCGTCGTACGTGAGCGTGGCGGTGACGTTGCGCGCGTCGCGCCGGGTGGTGACGAGGCCGGCGGCGTTGAAGGTTTGCGTCGTATTGCCGGTGTCGGGACTCGCTTGGGTGGTGGTGTTGCCGATGCCGTCGGTGGTGTAGGTGGTGCTGAGGTTGCGCGGATCGGTGACGCTCTTCAGTTGGCTTTGGCCGTCGTAGCCCAGCCCGATCTGGGGCTGTGGGCTGCCGGTGAAGGGGATCGGTTGCTTGATCTGGGTTTGTCGGCTCAGTGCGTCGTAGACGTATTCGGTGACTTGGCCTCTGGGATCGGTGACTTTGGTGCGGTTGCCGATGGCGTCGTATTCGTAGTGCCAGGTCATCGGCTGGGCGATGACGAGGGTGGGGAGCAGTACGGCGACGAGTGCAAATCGCCGCGCGGAAGAGCGCACGCGAGCAAAAGTGCGCATGGCGCCGCTCATTGCAGGCCGCCGCTCGTGGTCTGCACGCGGTTCAGCGCGTCGATCACGCGGGTGAGCGTTTTGCGTAGGGTGCCACTGCTGTCCTTCCAGTTCTCGGCGGTGCGGTTGCCCATGGCGTCGATCGTGTACTCGACTTTGTTGCCGGCGCTATCCGCCGCCTGGGTCAGTCGATGCGCGGCGTCGTAGGTGTAAGCCACGAAGCTGGCATCGGGCAGCGTGGCTTTGAGCAACTGGCCGACGCCGTCGTATTCGTAGGTGGTGGTCTGGATTGCGCCGCCGGGTGCGGTGAGTTTGGTTTGCGTGAGCCAGCCGCGCGGGCTGTAGCTGTGCTCGGTCTTGCGGTTGTTGGCGTCGATACTTTCGAGCAGCCTGCCGTTGCGGTCGTACTTGGTGAAGCGGGTGATCTGGCCTAAGGGGTTGGTGATCTGTTTGAGATCGCCGAGTGTCCAGTTGGCTTGCGTGTCGGGGTAGTACTCGTAGGTGGTGAGATCGCTGACATCGGTGCGGGTGCCGTTGTGGGTGAGCATCTGGCCGTATGGGTTGAACGTCCAGGTCTCGCTCCGCGCTGCGCCGACGGCGCTGGCGGCGAAGCCTGCGGCGCCGGTCTCATCGCTCGTGGCTTGTTCGACTCGCTTGCACAGGACGGCGATCGGTTTGCCGTCGACCAAGGCGGTGCTCGGGGCGCAGGTGGTGATGGCGCCGCCGGCAGTGGGATCGGGTTGGCCGTTGTAGACGCTGGTGGTGATGCGCTGGGGCTCGGACTTTCTGGTCTCCACGCGCCAGTCGGGGTGCCATTGGGTGAGGAGCTTTCTTTGCGCGGTGCTGGCGGCGGGGGTGTACATCGCAGCATCTGCTGGGCAGGTATCACTGCTGGTGAAGCCTTCGACTCGGGCGGTCTCGAGATTGCGACTGAGATCGTTCGCATAGCACGTCTTGCGGTTGCTGAAGTCGACTCGGCTGGTGACGTTGGCGTTGGCGTCGTAGGTGAGCGAAGACGAGGCGGGGCCGCAGCCGGCGCCGCCGGGTTGGTCCGTTCCTGTCTGAACGAGATAGCCAGCGACCATGTTGAAGCGCAGTACCACATCGCCGCCGATCGGCGGGGTCACGCGCCGCTGATTCGGAACGCCGTAATCGATGCTCCAACGCTCAACCCCTCCTGCTTTCTCGGTTGAGATTGCCCGCCGATTCGCGTCATAACGATAAATGCCGTTGCGACTGCCCAACTCGTCGTTCAGGCCGGTCATCAGAATCTGACCAGCACCGATGCTCGGCGCATGCTCCGCTTCGTTGTAGAAATACCGCTTGATGCCGCTATCGGGAAACACCACCGATGTCAAAGCCCCGCAATTGCCGCTCGGACACGCAAAGGGCGCTTCGTCATAGCGATAGGTCGTGATCTGCCCAGACGGGTCAACAACTCCGCTCACACGTCCATTGGCATCGTATTGAAAGCTGAGCATGCGACCAAAGGAATCGGTCGCGCTGACTAGCCGGGGTGCCTCCCAACTGCGTGCCGCGGGCGCGTAGGTCAATGTGGTCGCATGTCCATTGGGACGACTGACGAATTGCAAAACACCGCCGCGCGAATAGCGCTCGCGGACATTATCGTTACCGAGAAGCACAAACCCGTCTGGACTGCCGCCCGCTGTGAACAGCGCCGTGAACTCGCGGTCGCGGTCGACGCGCCGACTACCGGTTGCTCCAAGCGGTATCTCGCGAAAGCCGGCGCCGGCCAGTTTGATCAGTACGCTGGAGGTGGCGGCGGGTGCATACGCCGCAACCGCGAAACACCCGGTGCGAATGTCGCCGGGATTCATTTCGTAGCTCATCGGTAAACACCAGTGAGCGTGCGTGCCAAAGGCCGGATTGGCGAACGGATCGCCGCGCGCTTCAACAACTATCGAGTGCGCTCGATCGATCTGCGTCTGCGGCTGATCACTGCGGTAGCGACGTCTGATTGCGAAGCCACCGGCCAGCGCCTGCGTGTCCGTCTCAACCGCGATCTTTAGGCCAGGGAGCGGAAGAATCGGATTCCCGGAACGCGGGCATTGATCGGGTGACGACTGATCTTGCTCGGTTTGAATCGTCAAAGAACAAAGAGACCAGGCGCGAATCTTCGTGTAGTCGAGGTAGTTTTGCTTTTCTGTTCCGGTGGGACAGATCGGGTAAGGATCAGTGTTGCCGCATGGCGAAAGGGTCGAATCCGGATAGTGAGGCGGCAAATAGTGACAGTCGTAGGGATGGGGAATGGCGCGGTTGTACGCCCAATGTCCGCTGCCTCCATCTTCTGTCCGTCCGCTTGCCTCCCATGAAGCACGATCCGGTCTGAGGTTGAATACCTCAATGTTCGGGGAGTAGTACTGCCGGGTGTACTCAAACGCTGGATCGCGATCCTCAAAGTTGAGCCAGCCTTGCGCACCAAAGCCTTGCCAGGTGATTTTTGGCAAGAGGTAGATCGTCGTTGCAGCAGAAACCGGAGTCGGGCCAGCACCCGCAACTCCTATGAGTGCAGCAAGGATGCCAAGGAGTCGGGACGGGAAAGTCCAGTCAGTACGACGCCATGCAGACAACAGTTTTGTCGTGGTGCGCCTCCGGCGTACAGGCGAAGATGAGAAGCAAGAGGTGTCTTCACTCGCGCGAGTGGCTGCGCTCGCGCAATAGGTGAAAACCAACGCGAGTATGCCGCAAGCGGGTTGCGCGAGAACGCGAGAGAGCGGACCCGGAACTTGAGCGCGCGCGCTTACCGCTAGCTCCGGGGCACGCAACTCGGCGCTCCTCATGTAACCCTCTCCCGCTCTCTCGTGCGATCGCCTGCGCCTCGCAACGACTGACTTTCGTTTACCGGCTCGTCTGAACGCGAGGAAGGGGGCGCCGGCCAACCGGGATGCGTCTCCGCAAGTGCGCTGATGAACGGCGCGAAGAGCGCGGCAAAACACAATGCGATGCTTCTCGCATCGACGCGTAAATTGGTCTTTATCGCTATTCGCTCGCCAGACGCCGAGACGTGCATGAGTCCCGGACCACCATACGCACCGGGTTCCTGCTTTCTTTTGTCAGGCACGCGACTCGCGGCTTGTTGGTTTTTTCATCGTCCCTTCTCCGATGACACTCGCGAAGTTCAGAGCAGCTCGCGTTCGGATTTCGATTTACTTCTGTTACTTGCCCACGACTGTCCGCACCTTAGCCTAGGGCGCGCACCGGCCTGCTGTCGCGATTTCCCTCTCTGCCCGTACTTTGCCATCGGCCACGAAGGTATGCCACCCCCTGCCCTCGTCATGCGTCTTGTACTCGTTCTCCTACTCCGCATCCGGCTGCTTCGACGGCTGCGCATCGATGAATGCCGGCAACTCCATGCATGCGTCGAAGATGCGCATGATCGTCGGCACGTGGTCGAGCCGGCTGTCGTAGCGCCGCGCGTTGAAGATCTGCGGGACGATGCATACGTCGGCCAGCGTGACGGTCTCGCCAAAGGTGTAGCGACCGGTCGACTTTTGCGCAACCAGTTGCGCTTCGAGTTGCGCGAGCCCCTGCTCCACCCAGTGGCGATACCACGTGTTGCGCGCTGCGTCGTCGGCGCCGAGCACGTTTTTCAGATAGCGCAGAACGCGCACGTTGTTCAGTGGATGGATCTCACAGGCGATCGACAGCGCGACACCGCGCACGTACGCGCGCGCCGCGGCGTCGCGCGGCAAGAGCGGAGGCTGCGGATGCTTTTCGTCCAGGTATTCAATGATTGCCAGCGACTGTGCGAGCAAGACTCCGCCATCGTCGAGCACCGGCACGAGTTGCGCGGGATTCAGTCCGCGGTAGACGTCGCTGTACTGCTCGCCGCCGCCGCGCACCAGATGGATCGACTGATAGTCGTACGGCAATCCCTTCCAATTGAGCGCGATGCGGACGCGGAACGACGCGCTGGAACGAAAATAGTTGTAGAGCTTCATGGTGTATGCCTCGTACCCCATCCCCTCCCCCGCCCTCCCCTTGAAGGGGAGGGCGGGTTCGGCGCGCGCCTTGGGCGCGCGTTCAACGAACGAATTTCACCAGCCACAACGACACGATCGGAAACGCAAACAGCACGGTGATACGCACTGCATCGGACGCGAGAAAGATGAACACGCGCCGGTACGTGATGCCCATTGGAACCTCGCGCGCCATGCCGCTGACCACGTACACGTTCAATCCCACCGGCGGCGCGATCAGTCCGATCTCGACAACCGACAGCACCATCATGCCGAACCAGATCGCCTTGCCGGTCGCGTCGAGACCGTGCAGATCGAGCTGCATCACCGCGGGAAAAATGACGGGCAGGGTCAGCAGGATCATCGACAGCTCGTCCATCACGCTTCCTAGCACGATGTACAGCAGCATGACGCCGGCGACGACCATCAGCGGCGGCAATTGCAGCGCGGTGACGAGTTCGGCAAAACGCGCAGGCATCTGTGTCAACGCCAAGGTTGCATTCAGCATGTCGGCGCCAACAAAGATCATGAAGATCATCGCGGTCGTTTCCGCGGTCGCCAGGCACGAGCGTTTGATCTGCGGCCAGCGCAGTTCGCGGTTGAGCACACCGGCGACAAAAGTCGAAAGCGTGCCGACTGCGGCGCCTTCAGTCGGCGTGAACACACCGCCGTAAATTCCGCCGAAGACCGCGATGAAGATCGCGACCACCGGCCACACGCCGCCGACCGTACGCAGCCGCTCGGCCCACCGCACGCGCGGCTCGGCCGGTCCCCAATCCGGGCGAAAGCGCATGGCTACGGCGATCGCCGCAACGTAACCCGCCGCGGCGATCAGCCCGGGAATAAACGCCGCGGCGAAAAGTTTCGCGATGTTCTGTTCAGTGATGATCGCGTAGATGATCAACACTACCGACGGCGGGATCAGGATGCCGAGCGTGCCGCCGGCGGCGAGCGTCGCGTTGGCGAGTCCTCCGTCGTAGCGGAAGCGTTTCATTTCCGGCAGCGCCACCTGCGCGACCGTCGCTGCCGTTGCGACCGACGATCCGCATACCGCACCGAATGCAGCGCACGCGAGCATCGCGGCCATTGCGAGGCCGCCGCGAAAATGCCCGACGAATGCGGCCGCACAGCGAAAGAGCGCCTGCGAAAGTCCACCTTGCGTGGCGAACTGGCCCATCAACAGGAAGAGCGGAATCACCGACAGGTCGTAAACCGAGAATCGCGCAAACACGAGCCCCTTGAGAAACGCGAGCAACGCCGTGCTGCTCGACGCATACCAGTAGCCGGCGAACCCCGGAACGAACATCGTTACCCAGATCGGCGCGCGCAACGCCATCAGCGCGAGCATCGCCGCGATGATCGCGACGGCGAGCGCGCCGCCGCTCATTGAGAGGTCTCGGACGCCTCGCGCACCTTCAGCCACGCGGCATAGAGGCCATTGACGCCCGATAGAACCAGGCAAGGCACCAGGGTCAGATAGGTGATCCAGGTTGGAAACGCGAGCAGCATCGAGGTTTCGCCGTTAGCTTTCATTTCGGCGACACCGACGGCAACGCGCCACGCGAGCAACAAAAACACGACCGCCAGCACGAGAGCGCCGATCGCGTCAAGCCCGCTGCGCGTGGCCGGCGTTGCGCGTGTAGTGAAGAAGTCGACGATGATGTGGCCGCTCTTCCACTGGCACCACGGCAGAAACAACGCAATCGCGATCGTGCAGCCGATCTGAACCAGCTCGACATCACCCATCAGCGGTTTGGCGAAGAGCCACCGGCTCAGGATGGACGCGGTGGCCAGCGCGGCAATCGCCGCAAGAAGTACGCCGCCTGTCAGAGCGAGCACGCGGCTGGCGGCTTCGAGTGTGCGGGCGACCAACGTTTTTCCCCTCTCCCCTTGTGGGAGAGGGGCAGGGGAGAGGGGGCGCTATTTCCCGGCGTGCTTTGCAATCAGCGCGCGTGCATCCTTCAGCATCTGCTCGCCGTTCAAACCCTTGCCGTTCATTTCCTTGACCCACTCCTCGTACAGCGGTTGTGCTGCGCGCATCCAGTTATCGAGCTCACTGGCGGGAATCGTGTGAAAGACGTTGCCACGATCGACCGCCTGCTTGCGCGCGGGCGGCGCGGATTCGTCCCAGATGCGGCCCGCCTGTCCTGACGCGGCGAGCCCGCTGTTGTTGTCGATCACCTTCTTGAGATCCGCCGGCAGGCTGTCGTACTTGGCTTTGTTCATCGCAAAGATGAACGTTGCCGTGTAGAGCGCGGGCCGGCTCTTGTCGGTTTCGGATTCGAACTTCGTTAACTCGTGCAGCTTGAACGCGGGAATCACTTCCCACGGGAGCACGTATCCGTCGATCGTTCCTTTGGACAGCGCATCGGCCACGAGATTGACCGGCATCGACACCGGCGCTGCGCCAAAGGCCGCCAGCATCTTGTTGGTCTGGCGCGTCGGCGCGCGCATCTTCAATCCCTTGAAGTCGGCCAGCGTCTTGACCTGCCGCTCACGCGTGTGCACGAAGCCGTTGTCGTGCGTGTTGAACCACAGCGGCTTCACGCTGGTGAACTCCTGCTGCGCATATTTTTCGTAGTACTCCCAAGCCGCCTTGGACGCGGCTTCCGCGTTCGGTGTCATGAACGGCAGTTCGAATACTTCCATGATCGGAAAGCGCCCCGCCGTATAACCCGGCAGCGTGAACGTGATGTCGGCAACGCCGTCGCGCGCCTGGTCGAAAAGCTGCGGCGGCGTTCCGCCCAGTTGCATCGCAGGGAATTCCTGGCACTTCAGCCGATTGTTCGACTCCTTCTGGATCTTCTCGCACCAGGGCCGAACGATTTTCGTCGGCGGCATCGCCTGCGGCGGCCACAGATGATGAATCTTCAGCGTGATTTCCTGAGCAGGGACGGCGTTAGGGCTTGCGGAAAAGCACAATGCGAGCAGCCCCGCGATCGCGACAACAGCGCGACGGGTTCTCATGTCATTCTCCTTGAGGTTGTTGTCGAAGTGCGGTGGAGAGAATACCGCCGTTCAGCTCACACGCAGCGCGATAGTGCCCACGCCGTCGACGCCGCCTTCCAGCAAGTCGCCCTGCTTGACGGCGCCGACTCCTTCCGGCGTACCGGTGAAGATCAAATCGCCAGGCTGAAGCTCAAAGTACGCGGACAGATGTTCGACGATCTCGTCGACGTTCCAGGTCAGCTTCGATACGTCGCTCGCCTGACGCGCTTCACCGTTGACATTGAGCCAGATGCGGCCGGCGGTGACGAGACCCGTCATGGCTACCGGCTTTATCGGACCGATCGGCGCCGAGCAGTCGAAGCTCTTGCCAACTTCCCACGGCCGGCCCTGCTTCTTCATCTCGCCCTGAAGGTCGCGCCGTGTCATGTCGAGTCCGACCGCGTAGCCGAAGACGCCTCTTCTGCCGATGGCAACGACGAGTTCCATCTCGTGATGCAAGTTCTGCGTTGAACGCGGATACGGCAGCGCGCCGACGGCGCCCTCCACCACCGGCAGCACGGCATCGGCCGGCTTGCAGAAAAAAAACGGCGGCTCGCGGCCGGAGAAACCCATCTCCTTCGCGTGCTCTTCGTAGTTGCGGCCGACGCAATAGATCCGGTGCACCGGAAAGAGATCGGCGCCGCCGGCCACAGGCACAACGGCCTGTGCCGGCGCAGCAAAGACGTAGCTCAGAGTCGCTCCTCGCGCAAAATTCCGAGCGCCTGTTGCACCGGGCGATCGGAAAAAGAAAACAGCACGCACCGGTCGTGCGCGTCCAAGCGCACGGTCCACCACGACGGCACGACAAAGTGATCGCGCGGCGCGAACTCGAACGTGTGGAGCGCGTCGCCGCGCTCGATCCAAACCGTGCCGGTGCCCTCTACGACGGAAAACACCGTGCCGTCGGTACAGCGATACGGCCGCCCGCTGAATCCGGCCGGCAGCAGCTGCATGAACGTTGCCATCGTCGGCATCGGGCTGCCACCGGTCGCGGGATTGATGTAGCGCAGCTTGGCGCCATCCCAGTCATCAAGCGGCGCATCGCGCGCGAGCTTTTCGAGCGCGGCGAGCGTGCGCTCGTACGGATAGCTGAAGACCGGCGAAGTCGCGCCGAACGGCATTTGCGTTGTCACCGGCGCCATGTTGGCGCCGTAGCGCGCGAGGCTCGTGCCCTCGGCGCGGGAAATCGGCTGCGCTTCCTGCGCGCCCTCCGCGGCGAAGCCGGCATCGAAGAAGCGCAGCATCGGGATGTCGAGGCCGTCGAGCCAGATCACCGGTTCGCCGTCGCTCTGTGCTCCGTGGTCGTGCCAAGTCCAGCTTGGCGTGATGATGAAATCGCCCGGCTGCATCGTCGCGCGCTCGCCGTCCACGGCGGTCCATGCGCCACACCCCTTCACGACGAAACGCAACGCGGACTGCGTGTGCCGGTGACTCGGCGCGATTTCTCCCGGCAGGATCAGTTGCAGTCCCGCGTACAGGCTTCGCGTTACACACGATTGCCCGCGCAGCGCGGGGTTCTCCAGAATCAGCACGCGCCGCACGGCCTCATTCGCGCCGATGAGTTCACCCGCGCGCATCAGATGCGGCTCGACATCTGCGAAGCGCCAGACGGCCGGCACGCACGGTGTTGCCGGTTGAGGTGGCACCAGCGCGTGCAGCACTTCCCACAGCGGCGCCAGCGCAAGCGGGTCGATCTCGCGATAAAACGACTGCCGTGCCGCGCGGATTTCGGCGTCGGGTCGATTCATCTTCATGCGCGGGAGCGTAGCTCAGGCCGCCGCTGCACCCCGAGGAGTTGAACACAACGTGGCCGGGCAGAGCCTGCGAAAGCGCGGGCGCCGCGCAAACCCGCGTAGTCCATCGCCCGGCAGTGCACCGGGAAACCGGTTTCAGCGATCCCTTCGCCTGGCGCGATCGTTGCGCGGCATCGACGGCGCGGTCAGGCGGCGCGGCACGCCGACGACGGCAGTTCGTCGCCGATCACTCTCGGTGTCGACCATCGTGCGATGACTTCGCGCAACTCTGCCAACTTGAACGGCTTCGGCAGATAGTCATCCATGCCTGCGCTCAGACAGGCTTCGCGATCGCCGTTCATCGCATTGGCAGTCACACCGATGATCGGCACGTGCCGGTCGCCGGCGGCCAGACGCTTGCGGATCGCGCGGGTGGCAGCATAGCCATCCATTTCGGGCATCTGACAATCCATCAGTATGAAATCGAACTCGTACATGGCCGCCATGTCGACCGCCTGCCGGCCGTCGTTCGCAACCGATGCGTCGCAGTCGAGAACGCGCAAGAACTCGCAGGCGATGATCTGGTTGATC
>Ga0187892_10012128_pt1 | contig 10349 bp, 13 predicted proteins | sample MA1701073metaG_FD_139345 | JGI IMG/M metagenome (GOLD analysis project Ga0187892, IMG submission 139345) | Bio-ooze microbial communities from a basaltic lava cave in the Kipuka Kanohina Cave System on the Island of Hawaii, USA - MA170107-3 metaG ...
ATTTCTCAGGCGGCGCAAATGAAGGAAATAGAGTCTTCATTATACACATCTGAATAGAACGGATAAAAGATTTCACATGACACTAGATATATGGTCCAGGATCCTGCAAAAATTGTTATTGAATCTGTGATTGTGATCGTTATTGTAATTTTTGGAGTAATGATACTTACAGTATTTCAGAAGACTCAGACTCATGGATCCCCAGCCTTTGATACCGCTCAGAAAGGGAAAGATGCGTTGTCCCTATTTCTGGATACGCCAGACATTGAACTCTACCTAGCAATAATCGGTATAATTGTAGCTGCGGTAGGTGGTGGTTACTGGTACAAAAGAAGAGATTCCGGAGGAGGTGTCTAAATGACGGGTGTTTGTGCATTCTGCCATCAAAATAGAGAATTAACGGTACACCATATAATGGCACAGAGTTACAACGGGCCCAATACGCCGGATAATCTGATTCCAAACATATGTAGAACTTGTCATGATGCTCTAGAGAATAACATGAATCAAAATCGTTCTTTAGCAGGCGCTGGACGAGATTTTCAGCCACAACAAAATTTTGTTATCGGTAATGTGACTGCTCAGTTACGTACAGGAAGCACATTATTGGATCAGAATGGGTTGGCATCAGTTACTCTAGATTCTGCTATTTATGGGATGCGGATACATCACCAACAAACCGGTGAAAATTACATCGAAGCTGCTATGAGCGGTAACGATGTTGCCATAATTGCAGGCTCCCCAGCAAATGGATGGGTTGTTTTCTCTATCGCACATCAGTAGGTTAAAGATTAAAGTTTTCGCAGCGTATGTGATAGCATTAGCTGGACCATCGGCTGTATAATCGCGCTTGTAACAGGCCTGTTTTACCTATGGATCGAGAGCATGATTACAGCACCGTTTGAGGATGTTGCAGTTCAAGCAGCTAATACGACTGCCCAATACGGCATGTGGTGGTTTGCTCCTGCATTATCTCTGGCATTTGTTGCAGGTGGCGTAATGGCTTTTTTGGCCTTACTTGATAAATGACGCAAAATCTTAAGCTACATTCAACAGCCAGACACCAGCATTCAGCGCAGTAGCAACAGTGACCCACAGAATGTAAGGAATAAGGAGCATAGCTGCATTCTTCGAGATCGGATAGAACGCCCTTATTGTCAGCGCGATAGCGATCCATAAAGCGATTATTTCAATCAGAGCAAGCAGCGGCGACCGTAAGCCAAAGAACAACAACGACCAGATTACGTTAAGGCCAAGCTGCCCGAAGTAGATTTTCAATGTAGGGTGCGCCAGAGTTTTCTTTGCATGCCACACAAGGCCTGCGGCGATGCCCATCAAAGCGTATAGTATTGTCCACACAGGCCCGAAGACCCATGAAGGCGGCGTGAACCAGGGCTTTGCCAGTGAGGCGTACCATGAGCCGATTGCAGGGAATGTAAACACAGAGCCTATAACTCCTGCGAGTTCAGCCAAGATCATCATGATGATTATTTTCACCAGCAGGGAATTCTTCTTTGCCATGAATTATACATACCAGAAGCACAAGATAAAGGTTCATGATTACAGCAGCGCCACCAATTCCTCAATCTGAAATTTTATAAACAACAAGGCTGTACAATTCAATTACGAAAGCTTCCTATCTATATAATCTCAGAAAAGCAAATTATTACAGGTCATTTTTCATGTCTAAGAATTTACTGACACTTGCAGCATTAATGATCATAGCGATACTTGCGCTTGTTTCCGGATATGTGCTTGCACTGGCGGCGATAACAGATGCTTCGCTTGATCCGGGAGAAGGAATCCTGACTATAGGCGGCACTGCCACTGCAACACTGACAACAGATGAGGTTGTGCTTGGCAGGCTTGAAGGCGGCGCCTGCACGATAAATGGCGTCGATGTTTCGCATACCTTTCATAATAACAATGACGGAACGTACACATTCATATATGTTGTGCAGGAAGGCAATGCAAACAGAGGGCCCGGAGCCATACCAGTTTCCTGCACGCTCAGGGATCTGGAAGGCGCAACAATTACTGCAAATTCATGGACCGACGGCAACACTCTCGCAGTCGATGCTACAAGACCCCGCGTTGCGTCTGCGCATGTTTCTTCCGGCCTGGCCAGAGTAGGCAGGCTTGACGTCGAAATGGTTTTTAGCGAGCCGATGGACACTAAAATACTGCCAATCGTTGGTTTTGGTGAATCCAACGAAGATATTGCAAGCAGGGGCGACGGATTTTGGTCGGATGACAGGACATGGAAAGAGGCTTTTGACGTCCTGAATTCAGGCAAGGAGTCAGTAGTTGTTGCAACGGTCTCTGACGCAACGGATGCCGCTGGAAATGTGATGATAGACAACAATTCGGCAGCTTCATTTTTCGTGGATACGCTGGCCCCTTCTGTTACGCTGGCTTCAATAGCATCAGGCAATGAAGATGGCACTCTGGCGCGACAGGGTGAAGAGGTAATTTTAACGTTCGAAACCAGCGAAAAAATAAATGCGCCGGCTATCGCCATAAACGGAAATCCGCCGGATAGCTTAACAAACACGGTTGGCAATACATGGATTGCTACTAGGCGTATAATTCAGGGCGAATTGAAGCATAATGACCGGGTTGCTTTTTCAATCGATTTCTCTGACATTGCAGGCAACAGTGGTGTCAGGGTGACAAATACAACAGACGGCTCGTATCTTGTTTTCGAAGCAGAAGACAATACACCCCCGCAATTGCATATAGCAGATCCGGAAGATGGCTTTATTTCTTTTGGCATTGTGAGCTTTGCGTTTCGGGCCAGCGATGACCGGAAACTGGACGACGCGAGCCTGCTGATAAACGGCGCGGTTGCTAGTACAAAAACAAATCCGGCAAATGATACAGAGCAGCAATTTTCCCTGATGCTCGGTGATGGTATCTACACGTGGCGCATACGAGCCTTTGATGCCGCAGGAAACATGAACGAGAGCGCAAACAGGACGCTCATTGTAGATTCAAGCGGACCTACAACGACCGCCTACGCAGTCGGACAGTCAGGGTTGCCCTACAAATTCAACACATCAGCGTCTGGAACAGTTTTGATCAATTTCACCTGCCATAGCAGCGTGCCGTCGTGCGAGCAGACCATGTACTGCATAGATATGTCAGATATTTGCACGCCGGATAACGTATACAACGCTCAGATAAGGATTTCAGCCGAAGGACAATACTACATGCGATTCAGGTCAACTGACAGCCTAGGGCAGCTTGAGCAAACAAAGTCTAGGATCGTGAGAATAAACAAAACAGACCCCGAGGTATCAATATCCTATCCGGAAGATGGCTCGTATATTTCTGGGCGCTCTGTGACCATTATAGGCACGGCTTTTGACCTGAATCCGGGCAAAATATCGATCAGCAATACGATCTTCGGCTCGAATACCGGGAATTACACCAACTGGAAATTTAACAGTCCCGCGCTTGCGGACGGCACATATTCGATATCAGTCACCGCGGACGATTCCTTCGGACACTTCGCAAAAGACACGATCTTCTTTGTTGTAGACACCACCGCGCCGAAAAATATTTCTTTCATCTTCCCGACGCCTAGCAACGGCAGTCTGCAGTCGTCTCGATCGTACACGGTCAATGTAACATTCAACGAAACAAACCCCGTTTTATGCCTGCTGGATGACGGGTTGGAAAACCTTACAATGAAACTATCTGAAAAAGGATGCGTCGCAGACGTCTTCTCACAGCACGAAGGAACAAAGCAGTACAAAGTCTGGGTAAAAGACAGGGCAGGCAATATTGCCGTATCAAGCGCCAGATTGCTGTCAATAGATACGAAAGCGCCTATTTTGTCTGGCGTATTCCCTCTCAACAACACTGTGCAATCATCAGGCTCTGCAACATTCAGTACAACCATGTCGGAAACAGCCATGAAAAACCTGTCCCTATACATCAACGGCGTGTTGAAGGCAGTTAATACATCAGGCCTGCCGGGAACGTACAGGTTTGTCCAGAGTTTGGAAGACGGTATCTACACGTGGCGCATAATAGCGTACGATCTTGCTGGCAATTCAATGCAGTCAAGAACAAGGGTGCTGATAATCGATACAAAGAAGCCGTCTGTTCAAATCGTAGCTTCCGCCAGAAAAGGTAACTTCTCTAGCATAGTGGTCAACGTAACGGCAGATGACACCAACCTGAAGAATGTGATAATAAATCTGTTTAACTCATCCTCGTTTGTCAAAACAGCCGTATTTGGAGCCGCGAACATCTCAATGAATTTCACAAACCTGACCGATGGCGTCTACATGATAAATGTGACGGCTTTTGATGCAGCAGGTAATTCGAATTCCACACAAGTCAACCTTTTGATCGATACCATGCGCCCGTCAGTCAAAATCAATACACTTTTCAACAAGGCAGTGCAGAGCGCGAATACTGCTGTATTCAATTCATCTGTTTCTGACAAAAATCTCGCCAATGTTTCTCTTTTCATAAACGGTTTGGTAAACGAAACAAATATGTCAGGCATGTCTGGAAATTATGTATTCGTGAAGACGTTGCCTGATGGAACTTATAATTGGTCAATACAAGCCAGTGATAAGGCTGGCATGAAGCAGTCAAGAGGCGGACTGCTAACCATACGCAAAGAATCTGCTCCCACTCTATCGCCTCCTTCAAGCCCGCCAAGAAGCGAGAGTGGATCTAGTTCAGGAAGCTCCGGTTCGGGTGGAGGTTATAGCGGAGGCGGTGTCACCGTAATTCCCAAAGAAGAGGAAAAGCCAGCAGCAGAAAATGAAGTGCGCTATATACAGGATAATACACAGAACCTTGATCAGGCCCTGGAAAGCGTGCTGACAATTAACGAGCTTACCGAGGAAGCCAAAAGAAATCTGCTTGAGATCTCCCAAACGGTTTCAACTGGCACGGAGGTAACAACTTCACATGCGCAAAATGCGGAAAATACCACTGTCTTCACAAATGTTGTGTGGAACGGCAGCGCCACTGTGAACAATCTTATAGTCCATGTGACAATCCCGAAGTCGTTCTCAAATCATGCGGACAATATTACTGTCTGGGCTCGGGGAGCAAAAGTTCTGGTGGTTGATCCGGACCCCGAGTATCTCATTGTATACGATGTGGTAAGCCCGGGGCAGCAACTGAACATAAGCCACACCGTCAATGCGTCTCTGGATTCTGCTTACGAAATAGCACAGAACTTTTCAGCGGTGATATACGCAGAATCGCTCTCACAACTGCAGATCTGCACGCCTTCTCAGCTGAAGTGTTTTGAAAATACTCTTGAGAAATGCACTCCCGACGGACTATCATGGTCAGTTAAAAAATCGTGCAGATTCGGATGCGCCAACATGGCGTGCAAATCCGAACCGCAGTCACCACAACAGGCGCAGCCCGCATACAGCCTGTACGACATTTTGCGCTATACATACAACTACTTTTCACATATCTTGGATTACTTTCTTACGCACTTCGACTTATGACGCTAGTGACGCTTTCCTTCCGAATTATCCTCAAAATAGTTAACCCGTAATGCAGCCGTAAGGTATGGCAGGCCACACTTATACTTATGATGGGCTACATGGAAATCGTTAGCCCGTCTTTATGTTTATAGTTTCATATTTTTTCATCCGCGGCTGTGCGGGTGGTACTGTACCTGGGTCTTCATCCTGGAAAGTATGGTAGCTTCTATGTCCTTGACTCTCTGGAACTTCCTGAGTATTATCCCGTGGGGAGCGTTTGTAGGCGCCTCTAGCTTCACGTCGCCCTTGCCAGAGAAGTGGTGGGATATGTTGTGCTGGATATTCGACCCGAGCACGCCTATCTCTATATCGCCGTGCCCGAACATCCTCTGGAATACGGTCTGCCTGACGTCTATTTCCGAGACGTTGCGGTAGCCGACCTTCCTTGTCTTCTTGGAGAGCAGACCAAGTTCTATAGTGAAGGAGTCTTCCTTCAGGGTGATTTTGTCAGACCTTATTTTTACCTCGTTTATAACGATATTGGCGGCTGCCAGTATGGTCAGGGACGTATAGCTGTACCATGGATACTGCTGGTAGTATACAAACAATCCTATGAAGATCAGAACTACCGAAGCTAAATAGCTGGTCTTGAACCTGAAGCGCGAGGCGTGGTAGTGCACGATGCCTGTGCTGTATTTCTGCATTGATTATATCTGGAGGACACCACTATTTCAGCATAACGGTGTTCTCTGAGATCAGTGCTGTTAATGCTTCATCGGACTATGCCCATGATCAGGGGCTTTATGTGCGCCCTGTCGCGCCAGAACAAGTAAGCAGCTAGGACGAGGTAGACAACGGAAATGGCTATATGAGTGGCGGGCAGGAAGAACTGGATCATGAACAGGACGAAAAGCGTAGTCGCACCCTTTAGCGTTATCCGCAGGTTCAGCATCACGGACATTGCGAACAGGGATTGTGCAGCTGTCAGGAATATTTCCTCAACCTGCCTCGCGTCCATCACCATCTCGGAAGGCGCACCGAGCGCCAGCGAGTAAGCAAGCGGGATGGTCGCGACAAGCAGGGTCCACTGGTTTATCTTCGACGAAAGCAGGACCTCGAAACCGCTCCTTGCAAGAGCCCTGAGGACGAAAATGAGCGCGATAATAAACTCCGGCGCTTCTGAAGCGAGCGGTGCTACCCATTGTATCAGAAGGAATTCGTCTACGCCTGCTGATTTGCCGCTTGTTATCAGCGACTCGGCGAACGGCTCGGCTGATTCAAATATCACGACTGCCGAGAAAAGCATGAGCAGGACGACTGACAGTCTTCTTCTGTTCCTGCTGAAAGAGCCAAGCATCTTTGCCGGCCCTACCAGATGGGGCTCTTCCTTGTGCGTCCTGGACACGCGGAAGATGTAATAAATAAATAGCGCTGAAAGGACTACGGTGTCCACCAGGGAGAATGAACCCTTTAGTGCTATTACGAAGGCATAGAGCGATGCGAAGAAGAGGAAGGACAGTTCCACCCTCTCGGATTTCTTTAATTCTATTTTCGATTTCCTGAATTTTATCCACGTAAGAAAAACAACGAGGGACCAGCCCAGCCCTATGAGAAGGCGGTTGGCGCCTGTCATGTTGGCAGAAGCGTACGCCGCGTATTCAGGCTGCGAGGCAGCTGTCCAGGAGAAATAAATATCGACCGCGTATTCAGGAAGTATGGCAATGAGCGCGAGTACTGCAAAAGCAAGGCTCTTCGATATGTCCAGCTGCGCGGTCTCAGACGCCCAGGACAGCAGGAAAGCGGCGCCGAGTATTGACAGCCCGAAGAACAGCGCCTGGAGGTGCGGATCAGCTACAAAGCCGAGCTTGGCGTAAAATCCAAACGCAGGGAGCAGCAGTGCCACAAGAAGGAAAATTACCTGCCTTCTGTTTGTCATGCATGAAACATTGCCGTCGCGAATATAAGTATTTTTATTTCAACGGGGAGAAAACTAACTTTAAATTGCAGCCCGTGAATAATCGTGCATGGCTAAGTCAGGCAGTAAAAAAGGAGGCGGAAAAAAGAGACAAATAAGATTTAGCGTGCCATTCGTATCGTGGGGACTCGTACTTCTAGTGGGACTATGGATATCGGATTACGCCTCACAGATATTTCCTGCGGGCTATGTCTGGGCTGCATGGGGAATAATACTGCCGCTCGGCAACTTTGCGGTAGGGAAAACGATGAGGGGTGCGCCTAGAGAAGTCAACGTTCTTTGGAAACAGACGAACGTATTGATATTTCTGCTCACACTTGGCGTAGCCCTCGTAGTAGCGCCTGCAAATACAACTGTCGTCGTGTCTTTATGGCTGCTGCTCATGGGCGCCGCCCTGTTCGCGGGCTGCATGTACATAAAGAACCCGTCAGACATGATGCTTGGCGCCTTCTACCTGATCGCGTCGCTTATGGTGCCTGCGTTCTTCTCGCCATTTATCGGAGCAGCTGTCCTGTTAGGGCTGCCGCTCGTCATCAGGGGCTTATTCGCGTGACTTCCTGATTACACATCCTGCCAGCTCTTTCATCAGCGCAGGCTGCGCAACTATTATATCACTCACGCTGACCATACCGACAAGGTTCTCGTCTTCGATAACAGGCAGCTTCTTTATGCTGTTTTCGTTCATTACGCGGACGGCTTTGCTCACAGGAGAATCAGGGTTTATCGTAATCACGTAGCTGGTCATGACGTCGGCAAGTGTTTTCTGCTCTATATCGTGCCCGTATTCCGCAAGGGAAAGAAGGATATTGCGTTCTGTCACTATTCCCAGAATTTTCCCGCCTTTTGTAACTACAAGGCTGCCCACGTGGTTGTCGGCCATCTTCCTGGCGGCTTCCGTGACAGCCATATCAGGGCTGGCTGTCAGGACATCCCTGCGCATGATTTCCCTGACCAGCATGTCAACCGCCCGCCGACCTCTTGTTCCTCACGACGAGCAGCGTTGCAAGCTTGTCTATCAGCCTCTCTTCGTAGGTGATCAGGTCTGTAGCTGTCACGATGCCCACGCATATACCTTTGTCAACCACAGGCAGCTTCTTGATGTTGTACATGGTCATGGTACGCGCGGCCTTCTCCAGTGTGGCGTTCGCCTCCACCGTGATCACGCCCTTTGTCATGATCTTCTTCACTTCTGTGCCGGCGGGAACGCTTTTTGCAAACGCCTTCACTATGTCACTCTCGGCCAGGATGCCCACTATGTCGTTGTCTTTCTGCACGAGCAGCGATCCGATGCCGTGCCTGATCATTATCTGCGCGGCCTTCTTCAGCGGCATGTCCGGATTAACACTGACAGGCTCGAAGCTCATGACTTCCCTGACTTTCATGCTTATCTACGAGCTACTTACCTGCAGTACCTATATATTGTTTGCCGATATTCTTTCAGTATGGCATGGCCGGCGCTACTTAAAGCGAGGGACAATACGAAAGAGATAGAGAAGGAGATTTCTAGGATGATAAAGAACCACAACTCCCTGACAAAGAAAGAGATGGCGAAAAACAGCGACACGATAGCAGCTGCGGCAGAGGGCTCGATGGCTATAATAAAAGAACAGATGGCGGAACTGAAGAGCAACCTTGACGACCACCGTTCCTACCTGGAAAGCAAGAAGAGGTTCGTCAGGAGACATTACAGGCATATTTAAGCTCTCGCATTGTAGTGATAACAATGGCTGAAAGGGAAAAGAATTACATGCCGCAGTCGACCGCAGGCCTGATAAGGTATTTCGACGTCGACGAGGGATTCAAGATAAAGCCCCAGCACGTAGTCGGGCTGTCTATAGGTTTCGCAGCTTTCGTTCTTGTGCTGAAGTTTCTTGCTTAAGAAATTGCTTAAGTCATTTTCTCCAGGAATTATTTGCATGAAGATTTTTCTAGGTCCAGCAGGGTCGCCAGGCGGGAAGACGCTCGGCGCGATGAAGATAGTAAGGGAACTGGGCCTGCACTCCATGGAACTGGCGTTCGGCCACGGCGTCACGATGGGAAACGAGACCGCGAAGGAAGTAGGAAGAGAGAACAAGAAGCACGGCGTGAGGATAAGCATACACGCGCCCTACTACATAAACCTCAACTCATCAGACAGGAAGAAGGTCGAGGACAGCAAGAAGAGGATTCTGGATACGTGCGAGAGGGCGCACCACATAGGCGCAAAGAAAGTTGTATTCCACTCTGGCTACTATCACGACGACAGGAAGAAAGCGTACGGGAGCATATGCGCAGGCATCGCAGAGGTCATTGACGCGATAAAAAGAAACAGGTGGGACGTTGAACTGCTGCCAGAGACAGCTGGCCGTGTGAAGCAATTTGGTGATTTGGACGAGATAATCCAGATATCTAGAGAGACGGGCTGCTCCTTCTGCGTAGACCCCGCGCACATATTCGCCAGGAACAACGGGAAGATAGATTACGAAGAAATGTTCGACAGGCTAAAAGAAACGAAGGAAAAAGACCTGCATTTTCATTTCTCAGGCGTAGCTTACAGCGAAAAAGGTGAGAAGCACCACCTCACCCTGGGAGACGGCGGCCCGGATTTTAAAGCCTTTGCGGAAGAGCTTATTGCAAGGAAAAGAGGCGCCACGATAATAAGCGAATCGCCTGTGACGTGGAAGGATTCGCTCGCGATGAAGAAGATCCTGGAGAACCTGGGTCACAGCTTTGATAGGTGAACAATACTATGAAACTGGACAAAAGAACGAGCGCTGCGCTTGCAATAGTCTTCGGCGTGCTGATTCTTGTCAAGCCGGACATTCTCGCGCTGCTCGTTGGTCTGTACCTTATTATATACGGTATATTGGAACTCGCGAAGTAATAGTGGTACACCATGCGAATAGTGGTAACTGGGGGCTGCG
>Ga0187892_10012129_pt1 | contig 10348 bp, 6 predicted proteins | sample MA1701073metaG_FD_139345 | JGI IMG/M metagenome (GOLD analysis project Ga0187892, IMG submission 139345) | Bio-ooze microbial communities from a basaltic lava cave in the Kipuka Kanohina Cave System on the Island of Hawaii, USA - MA170107-3 metaG ...
CCCTGTCCGTCGCCGTGTTCCACCGCGCGCAGGTCCAGATCATCGGCGATCCGCTGTTCGGCGACCTGCGCCGCGTGGGCGCGCTCGTCGACGCGCGCTACGCGCTCGTCCCCGTTGCCGCGGCGTACGTGCCCGCAACCGCCGGTCCCGGCCGCGTCGAAATGAGCGTCGCGCTCATCGATACCGTGGGCGGCCGCGTGCTCTGGTTCGGCGTGATGGCGGGGCAGCCGGGCGCGCCGGGCAGCCCTGTCGTCGTCGCATCCGCCGCCGGCGCGCTCGCCAACCTCATCGCGCGATGATCGCCTGCGAGGTCGCATGAACACCGTCGTCACGCTCATTCCGGGCGATGGCATCGGTCCCGACATCACGGACGCGACGCTCCTCGTGCTCGAGGCGGCCGGCGCCCGCCTCGACTGGGACCGGCAGCTCGCCGGCATTGCCGCCGTCAACGAGTTCCACACGCCGCTGCCTGATGGCACGCTCGCGTCGATCCGCAAGAACCGCGTCGCACTGAAAGGCCCCCTGACGACGCCGGTCGGCGTCGGGTTTCGCTCGATCAATGTGACGCTGCGCAAGGAGTTCGATCTCTACGCCAACGTGCGGCCCGCGCGCACGCTCGTGACCGGCGGCCGCTACGAAGACATCGATCTCGTGCTGATCCGTGAGAACACGGAAGGCCTCTACGTCGGCGTCGAACACTACATCGGCATGGGCGATGATCCCAAGGCGGCCGCGGAATCCGTCATGATCATCACACGCTTCGGCGCCGAACGCATTGTCCGCTACGCGTTCGAGTACGCCTTGCGCAACGGTCGCCGCAAGGTCACGCTCGTGCACAAGGCCAACATCCTGAAGTTCACGCAGGGCCTGTTCCTCGAGCAGGGCAAGCGTGTGGCCGAAGAGTACGCGGGCAGAGTCGCCTTCGATGAGCGCATTGTCGATGCAGCCGCCATGCAGCTCGTGCTCGATCCCTACCAGTTCGATGTGCTCGTCATGGAAAACATGTTCGGTGACATCCTGAGCGATCAGATGGCCGGACTGGTCGGCGGACTGGGCATGGCGCCCGGCGGCAACATCGGCAGGGATGCCGCCATCTTCGAGCCCGTCCACGGCTCTGCACCGGATCTCGCGGGCAAAGGCGTGGCCAATCCCACGGCCATGATCCTGGCCGCGTGCATGATGCTCGATCACATCCAGCAGCCCGAACCCGCGCGGCGCGCGCGCACGGCGCTCGAGGCCACACTGCTCGCCCGCGATTCGCTCACGCCGGATCTCGGCGGCACCAAAGGCACGGACGCATTCGCCGCCGCGATCCTGTCCCGGCTGAAGTAAGCGCGCTACGCGGACCCGGCGCCGGCGGCGCCTCTCCCTTTGAGCACAGCAGCAATCGCGGCTCCGCCCAGACCGCCGTGAACGAATTCGAGCATCGGGTCGACAACGGTTCGCGTGAGACTCGCGATGTGCGTTGTGGCATAGAACACGAAGTCGACGCAGAGCCACATGAGAAACCCTGCAACGGCTCCGGTAAGCGCGCCGCTCATGATCGACAGGTTGCCGCCACGCTTGCCGATCGCGAAGACGATGAGACACGCGTACGCCAGATTGGCGAGCGCGAGCGCCCAGATGATCTGGATGTCACGATCCACGCCTGTCGCCGAGCCGACGTTCGTGGCATAGAAGCCGGCAAAGAGCGTGTTGAAGATCAGGTATCCGCTGGCGTAAAGAACGGCGCCGCCGATGAGCGCTGCGAGCACACTCCGCCCCTTGATCATGGTGGTTCCCTCCCGTCACTGGATTGTCTGGAAGTTCGGCACGGGATCCATGCCGTTGCGGCTGGCCTCGATCGCTCTGACCGAGTGTGGGAACACAGCGATGGCGCAGATCCTGCCCCACCTGACGTGGCCGGCTGGGCGACTGGCGGGCATCGCCTGTCATTGCTCGCTGCGAAGAACCGTCGGGATGCGGCGCGGCACCCGCGCTCGTCGGGCCGCGGGAGGCGGGGCCAACCGGCGTCGGTTGTTCATTCGGTGCCGTCCAGATCGGCGCGTCGTCACGCCATCATTTCCAGGCTCACTCGAGGTCCGCCAACCCCACAATAGCTCGGCGGTGCCGTTGCGGGAAGGGTTGAGGCGGCTACTCGATCACGAGGATACGGAACTCCTCGTCGGACGCCACGCCGTTGAAATCGTAGCACTGCACGGTGGCGATCAGGTCGTTCGCCGCGGTTCGATAATCGAGCACGTTGCAGAACGCACCATATTCCGTGCGTGGACTCACCAGAACGATCTCGTGTTGCGTGGCGGACACGCGGCCGAGCGAGCCAAAGTTCACTTCCACCCGGCCCGTGACCAGCCGGCTCATCGTGATCGCGCCGCCGGTGCTCACGGCGTGATTCGAGTCGATCGTTTTCCCCTGCGCAGGAATTGTCGCGAAGGCGAAACGCTTTCCTGGCGGTCCTCGCTCCAGCAGCGCGACCATGAATGCGGCATCATCATCGATGAACGCCGTTGAAGCCGGCCCGACGCAATGCACGGGAAGCTCGATGCCGTTCAGAAAGCCATTGACGGTGCAGCGCGACGCGAGCGGGCCCGCGGCCGTGACCAACGCAATCTCCGGAGCGCCACCCGCCGGACGTGACAGGCCGGGAAACATCACCGTGTACACGCCGTTGAGATCGCGCCGAACCCGCACGGTCTGTCCGCTGGAGCTGTGCATGGCGCTGGCCGCATAAGGTCCGCCGACGGTTGGCTGGTCGGCCCAGCCGAAGGCAAAACGGCCTGTCATGGATTCGGACCCCAGCAGCAGGATCGCGAACGGTTGATCGAGCGGTGAGTCGCCCACACCGAAACAGCGCACGGACGCGACGAGGTCGATGCCCGATGTGCGCACGCCCGCGATCTTGCAGGCCCCGACCCGCGGGCCGAAGCCATTCACCTGCAGAACCTGCGTCTGGCCGGAGGGCGGCCTCAACGCAAGGAACTTCACGTCATACTCACCGATGCCGGTGTCCGTGATGATTATGGGCTGGTTTGCCCAGCTGTACTGATTGGCGGCCCCATACTGCGAGGTTGGATCGTCCACGAGCGCGTACGCGTAGCGCGCCCGGAGGCTCGGAATCACGGTGACCCGGCCGGAGCCTGACTTTCCTTCGATGGTGGCCTTGATCTCCACTTGACCCGGCGACATGCCCTGCACTTCGCCGGTCCAGTACACGTGCGCGAGGTCCGCATCGCTGCTCTGCCAGGCGATCTGACGCCCCTTCAATTCGGTGCCCGCGGCGTCTCGCGCCGTCGCCGTCAACTGGAGGATCTCGCCGGCCTGTACTGTGCCGCTCGCGGGCGTGACATCGACTCGGGCCACTGGCACGGTTGGCCCGGGCGCGGCCCGGACTTCCAGCACTGCCGACTCCGCGAGAGATCCCACCGTGGCCACGATCGTGGCCTGGCCGGGCAGATGTCCCGTCGCCAGCCCCGTTGGCAGAATGCTCGCAATCGAGGGATCGAGGCTCGACCACGTGACTGGATCGGGGATCATGATCGAGTGCTCGTTGCGGACCTCCGCGGTGAACGTCACGCTTTCCCCAACCGTCACCAAGCCCCGCAGCGGATGAATGCTGATGAACTTGGGCGGCCCATAGAGGACCCGCACTGTGGCAGTTCCGCGGAACGGCTGGCCTGTGCTGTCCTGGCTCCCGCCCTGCAGCGTGGCCGTGATGATCGCCTCCGCCGCCCTATACGCCACATGGACTGCTCCTCGGCTGCCAGACCCGGACACAAACGCGACCGCCGTGTCTGACGACGTCCAGCGGAATTGCGGATTCGAGAGCCTGCACCCGGCGTCGTGCGAAGTGAACGTCGCCTCGAGCGAGATCCTCTGATTCATCTCGACGCTCGAAACGTCGGGGGAAACCGACACCACTCCCTTTCCGCAAACCTGTTTGGTTACCACCATGGGGTCCCTGCAGCCGAACCCGGTTCCCGCCATCAGAAGGCTCGTGGCCATTGCCGCAAGATGAGATGCCCTGACGCCCGTGATCGCACGTCGCATGTTGCCTCCAGTCCGGGCGACGACGCCTGTCACGTCGGTGGGCCCGCTGATAGAGAAAGGGCAAAACGGCGGGCCGACGGCTCGTCCGGGTCTGCAAGAGGGGGCATCGGCGGCCGAGCATTGAAGTGGCAACACGAGCGGAATAGCTTGGCGGGTATGCCTCCCGGCGGCGATATCACCGATCTGTTGCACGCGTGGGGCAAGGGCGACCCCGAGGCGCTCCAGGTGCTCTTCGCGCGCGTGTACGACGAGCTTCAGCGCCTGGCGCACCGGCAGCTGCGAGCGGAGCGCGCCGGTCACACGCTGGACACGGGCGCACTCGTGCACGAGGCCTATTTCCGGCTCGTCGATCTCGATCCCGCGCTCTGGCAGAATCGTGAACACTTCTTTGCCATGGCCGCACGCGCGATGCGCCAGGTGCTGGTCGGCTATGCGCGCATGCGCAACGCACAGAAACGGGGCGGCGGCGGAACCGCGCTGACGCTGGATGACAATCTGGCCGGTGTCGATCCGCGCGCCGATGACGTACTCGCCATCGACGAGGCGTTGCAGCGCCTGCAGCAGCTCGAGCCGCGTTATGTGCAGGTTGTCGAATGCCGCCTGTTTGCCGGGCTCACCGTGGAGGAAACGGCACAGGCGCTCGAAATCTCCGCGGCCACGGTGAAACGCGATTGGACGATGGCGCGCGCCTGGCTGAACCGCGAGCTCGGCGCATGACGGACCGCACGGATCGCGTACCCCTTTCGCGCATCGCTGAGCTTCTCAGCGAAGCGCTCGAGCGCGACGGCGAAAGCCGCACGGCGTTTCTGGATGAGGCGTGCGCACAGAATCCTTCCCTGCGCGCGGAACTCGAGTCGCTGCTTGCTGCGCACCAGGCCGGCGGCGCGGTGGACGCGGTTGCCGGCGCACTTGCCAGCCTGACGCAACCGGAACCTCACGAGCCCCTGACTCGACTCGGTCCCTACCGCGTCACGCGCGCCCTTGGCTGGGGCGGCATGGGCGCCGTGTATCTGGGCGAGCGCGATGATGGCCAGTTCGAGCAGCGTGTGGCGCTCAAGATCATTCGTGGCGGGCGCCCCGGTGAGCAGGTCCGATTGCGCTTCGCCGAGGAGCGGCGCATTCTCGCCCGCCTCGAGCACAAGAACATCGCGCGCCTCATCGACGGCGGGCTCACCGCGCAGGGTGAGCCATGGTTCGCCATGGAGTACGTGCAAGGTGAGCCGATCGATACCTGGTGCGACGCACGCCAGGTCGACATAGCGGGCCGGCTCCGGCTGTTTCTCCAGGTGTGCGATGCCGTGCACCACGCCCATCAGAACCTCATTGTGCATCGCGACCTGAAACCCGCTAACATCCTGGTTACGCCGGATGGCCAGGTGAAGCTGCTGGATTTCGGGATTGCCAGACTGCTCTCCAGCGACGCGGAACAGGACCGGCCGCTCACCCGCACGCATCTCCACTTCTTCACACCGGAATACGCATCGCCGGAGCAGGTTCGCGGCGAGCGAGCCGGCACACCAGCCGACGTGTACGCACTGGGCGTCGTGCTCTACCGCCTGCTGGCCGGCCGGCCCGCCCATCGCCTGGAGCACACGTCGCCCGCCGAAACGGAACGGGTGATCTGTGAAACGGAGCCGGAACGCCCGAGCGCGGCGGTTGGCCGCGAGCATCCGGAGGAACGTACGGCCGTCGAGATCAGCCGGGCGAGGAACAGCGAACCGGGGCAGCTCTGCCGGCAGCTCGAGGGCGATCTCGACACGATCGTGCTGCACGCGCTGCGCAAGGAGCCGGAGCGGCGGTACCGGTCCGTGGTCCAGTTCGCGGAAGATATCGAGCGCTATCTGGCCGGCCTGCCCGTTCACGCGAGACTGCCCACCGCACGCTATCGTGCCGGCAAGTTCGTCAGGCGGCACCGCGGCGCGCTGGCCGCCGCCGCCGCCATGATTCTGCTGCTCGTGGCCGGCATCGCCGGTACCGCGACGCAGGCGGCGCGTGCACGGAATGAGGCGCGCACGGCGCTGGAGGAACGGAACCGCGCCCGGCGAGAAGCCGCACGCGCGTATCGCATCACGGACTTCCTGATGCAGCTCTTTGCGGATGCCGGCCTCGATGGCCCGCGCGCAAGCGCACGAACCGCGCAGGAAATGCTGGACCGGGGCGCATTACGCGTGCAGCAGGAACTCGCTGGCGAACCGGAAACCCAGGCTGCCCTGATGGACGTGATCGGGCGCGTCTACCATAACATCGGAATGTTCGACGCCGGCAATGTCCAGCTCGCCCGCGCCCTCGCGTTGCGCCGCCAGGCGCTTGGCGAGGACCATGCTGACGTTGCGGCCAGCCTGCACCGGCTCGCACTGAACGAGCTGGCGCGCGGCCAGTACGCGCGCGCAGAGTCCTTGTTCCACCGCGAGATGGATGTGCGGCGGCGCGCGGAGGGCGGCGCCGACTCGACCATGGCGCCCACACTCAACAACCTCGCCTTGCTGCACCAGTCCCGCGGCGAACTCGACAAGGCCGAGTCGCTGTACGCCGAGGCGCTCGACGTGGATCGGCGCCGCAATGCGAACGAATCGGACATCGCTCTGCGCTTGAACAACCTCGGCTCGGTCCGCCGCATGCGCGGCGACTACGCGGGCGCAGAAACGCTGCTTCAGGAAGCGCTCGCAATCAAGATTCGCGTGTTCGGTCGCGAGCACGCCTCCACGGCCAACACGCTGAATCAGCTGGCGCTGATTGACCACGCTCGCGCCAATTACGCCGGCGCGGAAGCGCGCTACCGCGAAGTGATCGCCATTCGCAGCCGCGTTCTGGGTGACGGCGATCCCAACCACGCCATTGCGCTGAACGATCTGGCCGTGCTGCTCCGCGACGTGGAGCGCTACGGCGAAGCGGATTCATTCGCGCGCGAAGCCGTGCGCATCAACCGCACGCGCCTCGGCGATCGACACGGCCAGACCGGCTGGTTCCTGGGCACGCTCGCCACGATCCTCCACGCCCGCGGCGACACGGCCGGCGCCGAGCCGCTCTATCGACAAGCGCTGGCCATCATGCGGGCCGCCTACGCCGCCAACCATCCGGAACTGGCAACGGTCCTCGTGGGTCTCGGGATTCTGCTGATCGAACGCAACGCGAACGACGAAGCGGAAACCGTGCTGCGCGAGGCACGGGCCACGCGCCGACAGGTGCTGGCGGCGGGTGACTGGAGAATCGACGAAGCCGAAAACGCGTGGGCGGCTGCCGTCTCAGCGCTCGGCCCCGCCGGCACGGCCGATACCTTGCTCGCCCGCACTACGCAACGGCTGAACGAAACACGCGGCGTGCCGGAATTCGTGCGCGCCCGGGCGCGTGACTTCGAAGCTCACCACGCGCGCCGGAACCCACCACGTTGAGGCTTCGGCAGGATCCCGCGTTGGCGCACCCGCCGGACGGCCAAGAGCCCGGCTGGCGCCCGTCACCGCGTGTCCACCACGAGCGGACACGTAAGCGCTTACCCATCGCATGAAACCCTGAGCCGGTACGTGTAGCGTCGTTGCCGAGCCTCGGCCACGACGGACAACGTGCGCTACGGCCAGCGGAGTGAAACGAGCGGGTCCGTGCGTGTGGCCCGGCGGGCCGGAATCCAGCACGCGACCATGACGGCCGCGAGCAGGACCGCGATCACGCCGGCGACGATCTCCGGCTGGAACGGTTCGACACCAAAGAGCAGGCCTCGCAACACCTGTGTTGCGGGCAGCGCGAGCGCGACACCGGCGATCAGACCGGCCGCCGCGATGGCGATCCCCTCGACCATGACAAGTCGGCGAACCTGGCCACGGCCCGCGCCCAGCGCCAGCCGGATCCCCATCTCGCGTGTGCGCCGTTCCACCATGTGCGAAACCGTGCCATACACGGCGAGCATGGCAAGAAGCAGCGTGGCCGCGCCAAAGAAAGCGACGACAATGGCAGTGAATCGCGGTTGCGAGAGCCGTGAATCGAATAGAGACTGCATCGATCGCACCGATGCAATCGGCTGGGCTGGATCGAGCTCGCTGACGATGCGGCGCACGGCGGGCGCGAGCGTTATGGGGTCGCCCCGGGACACCCGTAGAACCAGCGTCATGGTACTGCGCGCGTCCTGGCCCAGCGGCACGTAGAACTGCGGTTGCGGTTCCCTGCGCACGCTCTGCCGCCGAACCGCGCCAACCACGCCCACGACGCGCCGCCACTGCTCACCAATCGCCAGGATTTCCTGCCCGACCGGGTCAACGTCCGGGAAGAAGCGCTCCGCGAACGCCTGGTCGATGATGACGACCGGTTCACTGCCAGCAGCATCGTCCGCACGGAACCCGCGGCCGCGCCGCAGCGGAATCTGCATCGCTTCGAAGTAGCCCGCGCTCGCCGCCTGATAGCCGGCGACCCGCTCGTCCTCGCTGAATCGGGCGCCGTCGCGCAGCTCGAACGAGAAGTTCATGCTGTTGCCGCTGAGCGGCAGCAGACTCACGACACCAGCCTCCTCCACTGCGGGCAAGGCCTTTGCGCCAGCCAGCACGCGACGGTAGAAATCGAGAATCGATTCATCGCTGTTGTAGCGTGTTCCGCTGAGCGGCAGCGTGGCCGTGAGCAGCCCGCGCGTCGGAAAACCGGGATCGACGCCGCGCAGATTGCGGAACGTGAGCAGCAGATGGCCCGCGCCCGCGACCAGCACGACGGCCAGGGCCACCTGCGCGGCAACCAGTGCCCGCCTCAGCAACCCACCGCGCCGTGGACTGATGTTCCCGTCGGAGCGGCAGACGTCGTGCGGGTTGGCACTGCTGGCGAGCAGTGCAGGCATGAGCCCGGACAGGATGCCCGTCGCCACCGAAAGCCCCAACCCGACCAGCAGCACGACGCCGCTGATCGAAGCTTCGCCAATGCGGGGTGTGCCCGCCGGCGCAAGAAACTGCAGCCCGCGAACGGCCCAGTGCGCGAACAGCATGCCGAGTGCGCCGCCCAGCATCGAGAGCAGCACGGCTTCGGCCAGGTTCTGCCGCGCGATCTGGTACCGACGCCCGCCCAGTGACCGGCGAATCGAGACGTCACGCTGCCGCGCCGTCGCCCGCACGAACAACAGACCCGCAACGTTCACGCAGACCGCCAGCAGCACAACCGCAACCGCAGCCACCAGAATGAAGAGCGGCGTGCGCACACTGCCCAGCACCTGCGTGGTCAGCGGCACGCTCGCGATGCTCCAGCCTTCACGAAGCTCCGCGTGTTGCGCACGCATGGCCGTGCCCAGAGCCGACAGCTCCTGCGCCGCCGCTTCCGGTGATGCACCCGCACGCAGCCGCCCGATCACGTTCAGCCAGTTGATGCCGCGCCGCAGCTTCCAGCTCTCGGACGCAAGATCGAGCGGCGTCCACACGTCCACGCCCGCGGGAAAACCGAGATGCGCGGGCAGTACGCCCACGATCTCGAACGGCGAGTCATCCAGGACGAGCATCCGCGTCAGAACATCCGGCCGGCCCCCGAATTGCCGCTGCCAGAGCGCATGACTGATCACCGCAACCCGTTGCACCGGGCTCCGCCCTTCTTCCGGACGGATCGCGCGACCCACCACAAACTCCATGGACAGTGCGTCGAAGAACTCCGGTGTGACTTCCATGCCCGAAATGCGCTCCGCACCGCTCGGTCCCGTCGCATTGAATCCGCCCGTCGTCAGCGCAGCGACCGTATCGAACGTCCGCAGGTTGTCTCGCCAGTCCGTGTAGTTGGGACCCGAAACCCAGCCGAGTGCGCCATCCGGTGAGCCCTCCCACAGGTAGAAGACGCGCTCCGAGGCGGACCATGGCAACGGTCGCAGCAGAACGCCATGCACTACGCCGAACACCGCCGTCGTCGCACCCGTACCCACCGCGATCGTCAGCATCACAACCGCCGCGAACCCCGGCTGGCGCCGCACCGACCGCAGCGCCAGCCGCACGTCCAGCCACCAGCCGTCCCATGCGCGCATCAGACCACCTCGTATGCCGTTCGTGCCTCGACTCGATTCCGTAATCACGGCCGCAGCACCACGCGGCCATCGCCGGCGCAGCGCCGGTATCAATGACCGCACAACCTCACGTCGATACCACCACCTCGCCGCGCGCACGCCTCGCACCCGCACAACCGCGACGTACGCTTCCGCAAGATCGCCCACGATCAGCTCCCGGTCCCGATCCGGCAGCGTTCGCGCCAGCAACGCCTCGCTGATTCGCGGCGGTGTGTTCACACCGCCATGCGCATCCGCCATCTTCAACTCCGCTTCGGCTGCACGCGCGCCGCTTCCCACATCCGGTCCTGCATC
>Ga0187892_10012130_pt1 | contig 10348 bp, 4 predicted proteins | sample MA1701073metaG_FD_139345 | JGI IMG/M metagenome (GOLD analysis project Ga0187892, IMG submission 139345) | Bio-ooze microbial communities from a basaltic lava cave in the Kipuka Kanohina Cave System on the Island of Hawaii, USA - MA170107-3 metaG ...
ACGAGATGGGCCTTGCGTATAAGCGGATGACGCAGGTCAACTGGTGCTCGCACGATCAGGCGACGCTCTCGAACGAGCAAGCGAGCGGCGGTTTGTGCTGGCGTTGCGGCAATCCGGTCACGAAAAAAGATCTCGAACAGTGGTTTTTGCGCACGACGAATTACGTCGATCAACTGCTCGACGACATGACTGAGATCGAAGCCGGCTGGCCGGATAATGTAATTAAGCGACAGCGAGATTGGATCGGCCGCTCGACAGGCGCGTATGTAGATTTTGAAATTCAAGCGTCGGGCGAATCGCTGTTTATGTGCCCGATCGTCGATGGTTTGACGAGCAAGAACGATCTTGGCGCCAGTCGCGTTCGGGTTTTTACGACGCGGATCGACACGATCTTCGGTGCCAATTCGATCGTGCTCGCCGCCGAGCATCCTGTAATTCAATCGAACATCGACAACTTTGCCGAAGATGTCGCGCAGAAGATCGCGTTCATTCGCGTCGAGAATGCAAAACCAAAAGATCACGAGATCGAGATCGAAAAAGACGGCATCGACACGGGGCTGAAGGCGATAAATCCATTCAGTGGCGAAGAGCTGCCCGTCTGGGTCGGCAACTACGTGATGATGGAATACGGCACCGGCGCGGTGATGTCGGTTCCGGCACACGATGAACGCGATTTTGAATTTGCACAAAAGTTTGGACTGCCCATCAAAACCGTTATTGAACCGCAGAGACGCGGAGACGCAGAGACGGCAGTAGTTGATCTGAAGGAAGCGTTCGTCGAGTATGGCGTGATGGTCAACTCGGGTGAGTGGAACGGCACGACGACCGAGGAAGCCAAAGAAAAGATGGCGGCGTTCGCTGAGAAACATCGCTTTGGCGAAGCAGCGACGACCTATCGTTTGCGCGATTGGGGAATTTCGCGGCAGCGGTTTTGGGGTGCTCCGATACCGATTGTTTATTGCGACAAGTGCGGCACGGTGCCGGTGAATTTCGACGATCTGCCGGTTGAATTGCCTCAAACCGCTGATTTTAGCGGTGCAGGCGAGTCTCCATTGGCTAAAGTTCCCGAATTCGTAAACACGACCTGCCCGAAGTGCGACGGTCCGGCTCGCCGCGAGACCGACACGATGGACACGTTTGTCGATTCGAGTTGGTATTACTATCGCTACGTCGATCCTGACAACGAGATCCTTCCGTTCAACCCAAACGAAGTGGCGTATTGGACGCCCGTCGATCAGTACATCGGCGGCGACGACCACGCCGTTATGCACCTTATCTACGCGCGTTTTTGGACAAAGGTAATGCGCGATTTGGAACTCGTGCAGTTTAACGAGCCGTTCAAGCGGCTGCTGACGCAAGGCATGGTCGTCGGCGAAACGTTTTTTGACGATTCGAGCGGAAAGCGAATTTACTTTCCGCCCGATCAGGTCGAAGTCAAACGTGACGCTAAAGGCAAGATCGTGTCGGCAAATGCAAAAGCAGACGCAAATCCGCAATCCGCAATCCGCAATCCGCAATTGAAACACGCCATCGAGCGCATGTCCAAATCCAAAGGCAACGGCGTCGATCCTGACGAGATGGTCGAGATCTATGGAGCCGACGCCGCGCGCCTTTTTATTTTATTTGCCGCGCCGATCGAGAACGAACTCGTGTGGAACGAAGCCGGCATCGAAGGAGCCGTTAGGTTTTTGCAGCGTGTCTGGCGGCTCGTCCACAAATGGCAACCGAAGTTGCAGAAGCCCGCGCGTGAGCAAGGGCGTAACGCGAACGCAGAGCAAACAAAGGGCGTCGAAAAAAAGCTGCGGCAAAAGACGCATCAGACGATCAAGCGCGTGCAGGATGCGTTCGAGACTTTGCAATTCAACACGCCGGTTGCGGCGTTGATGGAGCTGTCGAACGCGATCGGCGATTTCGAGATCGAGCCGGAAAGTGCTTCGGAGGCCGATGTTTACGCGGTTCGAGAAGCTCTGACGAGCCTTGTTTTGATGCTCACGCCGTTTGCACCTCACACGGCCGAAGAATTATTCAGCGTGCTCATCGGCAACGAAAACGGCATCTTGGTAAATAACGCGCGCTTTCCCGAATACAGCGAAGAACTTGCAAAAACCGACGAGATCGAGATCGCCGTGCAGATCAACGGCAAGTTGCGCTCGCGACTGTTGACCTCGCCCGACGCGTCAAACGAAGAACTCGAACAACTGGCTCTCGCCGACGACAAAGTGCGCGAATACACCGGCGGCAAAGAAATCACAAAGGTGATCGTCGTCCCAAAACGCCTTGTCAATATTGTCGTGAAATCTTAAAGCTGTCGGAACGCAGGCTGCCAGCCTGCGAGTGAAATTATTTGAAAAATGGAAACGGACACCGGCGTTCTTAAGATTCAAAGACACGCAGGCTAGCAGCCTGCGTTCCGACACAACCGCTCTCGAATTTTCCGTTTCCTCTCAAATACGTTAGACTACAGCTACTTTTTCAACGGCAAAAATATGCTTTTCCTAACGCAGTCGGCCGCTGTTTACGGCATTGACGCTCTCATTGTGGACATCGAGGTGAATCTGCGCCCGTCCGCCGAGAACGATCCGTCGCCGAATGTCACGATCGTCGGGCTGCCCGACACGGCCGTTCGCGAGTCGCGCGAACGCATCCGCGCCGCGATCAATAACAGCAAATATTTTTTCCCGATTCAAAAGATCACGGTGAATCTTGCTCCCGCAGATGTGCGAAAAGAAGGCGCGAGTTTCGATCTGCCCGTTGCGCTCGCAATACTCGGTGCCAACGGCGATCTTGTCAACGGCCAAAAGATCGAGAACACAATGAGCGTCGGTGAACTTTCACTCGACGGACGCGTGCGGCCCGTTCGCGGTGCGTTGTCGATCGCTCTCGCGGCGCGTGAGAACGGAGTTACAAATCTTCTCGTCCCCGAGGAAAACGCGCCCGAGGCCGCGGTCGTTCAGGGCGTGAATGTTTTTCCTGTGAAGGACCTTCGCGAAGCCGCCACTCTTGTGCAGGACATCGACGCGGGACGTCCGACAAGCATTCCGGCTTTCAAATTACAAATTTCAGATCTGAAATCTCGAACCGGGAAGTATAGCGTCGATTTTAACGAGGTGCGCGGTCAGCAAACTGCGAAACGCGCGCTTGAGATCGCGAGCGCCGGCGGTCACAACATTTTATTTATCGGCCCGCCCGGTTCTGGCAAGACGATGCTTGCGAAACGTCTGCCGACGATCTTGCCGCCGCTCGAATTTGAAGAGGCGCTCGAGATCACAAAAATTCACTCGGTCGCCGGACTGACGGGCAAGTCAGGGCTAGTTGTTGAACGTCCTTTCAAGTCGCCTCATCACACCGTTTCGCAAGCCGGACTGATCGGCGGCGGTTCGATACCAAAGCCCGGCGAAGTTTCGCTCGCGCATCTCGGCGTTCTTTTTTTAGACGAGCTGCCCGAATTCGATCGCAGCGTGCTCGAAGTTTTGCGACAGCCGATGGAAGACAAGAACGTCACGATCTCGCGAGCGGCTTCTTCTCTTACGTTTCCGGCAAACTTCACGCTCGTCGCATCGATGAATCCATGCCCGTGCGGTTACTTCGGTAGCCAACGCGAATGCAAATGCTCGCCGATGCAGATACAACGCTACGTCGGTAAAATTTCGGGGCCGCTGATGGATCGCATCGATATTCACATCGATGTGCCCGCTGTGAAATTCAAAGAGCTGCGCGGAAAAACGAGCGAGCCTGCGGAAAGCTCCGCGACCGTTCGGGGTCGCGTTTTGAACGCGCGCGAGATCCAGCTCAAACGATTCGCGGGCGACGGTTTTTCTAATTCCGCGATGACGCCAAAACAAATTCGTAACTTTTGCGCGCTCGACGAAGAAAGCGAAGCTCTGCTCGAGCGCGCGATGACTCGCCAAGGTTTGTCAGCACGCGCACACGACCGCATCTTAAAAGTCGCTCGCACGATTGCCGACCTCTCCGCAAGCGACAACATTCGCCCCGAACACATCAGCGAAGCCATCAATTACCGCTCGCTCGACCGCAACTATTGGACTTGAGCTAGGTCATCTGCAAAAATTACATACCGATGATCGCAGAGAATCTAAAAGGTTTTGACGCACTGCCGCAGACGCTGCCGCATTATTGTTTTGAGTCGTTTCGGCGTCACAACAAGCGCTATGCGTTGGCGTTTAAGAATGGTGCGGGCTGGAATTATATCGACGGCGAAGCGGCGATCGAGCGTGTAAAACGCATTGCTTTCGGCCTTGCGGCACTTGGCGTGAAGGCAGGCGACCGCATCGCGATCATTTCTGAGAATCGTCCCGAATGGTCGCTCGTCGATCTCGCGATCTTGAGTTTGCGTGCCGTCAACGTGCCGATCTACACGACGCAGGCCGTCGAGCAGATCAGATTTATTCTCGAAAATTCCGGCGCGCGAATGCTTTTTATCTCGGGCAAAAAACTTTGGAAGCATGCTGAGAATGCAATTCACTGCACCGAACAGCTTGAGAAAATAATTTTCTTCGACGCTGAAGAAAAAGCAGAAGAAGGGCGCGCAATTACGCTTGACGACATTGAGCGCGCGGGCGATGAGCAACGCAAGATCGATTCAGAAATTGTCGAGCGCGTCCTCAGCGAAATTAAATCTGACGATCTCGCAACGATAATTTATACATCCGGCACGACCGGCGAGCCAAAGGGCGTGATGCTGACGCACGACAATTTTGTGTCGAACATCGTCGCGATCTCAAAAGGTTTGCCGATCCGCTCGACCGATCGTTCGCTTGCAGTTTTGCCGCTCTCGCACATTTTTGAGCGAGCAGTTTTTTATGTGCTTTGTGCCAACGGCGTTTCGATACATTACTGTGCGGCGTTCGACCAAATTGCCTCGCACTTACAAGAAGTTAAGCCGACTATTATGACCGCTGTGCCGCGGCTGTTCGAGCAGGTTTATCACAAGATCGTAAAGAAAGGTAAGGCGGCCGGTGGCTGGAAAACTAAGTTGTTTGATTGGGCGCTCAATGTCGGTCAAGATTATTGGGCGGCGAAGGACAATCATCAACGCGTCTCGCCGGCGCTCGCTGCAAAACATGCGCTTGCGAACCGACTCGTTTTCTCAAAATGGCGCGCCGGCGTCGGCGGTGCATTGCGATTTTTTGTCTCCGGCGGCGCGCCGTTGAGTAAAAAATTAAGTTACGCGTTTTGGGCGGCGGGCATTCCGATCTTGCAAGGTTACGGCATGACCGAGGGCTGCATCACTTGTGCAAATCGTCCCGATGACAACAAAGTCGGCTCGATCGGCAAACCGTTTGACGGCATCGAGATGAAGATCGGCGACAGTGACGAAGTGCTAATTCGCGGTCGCAACGTGATGACCGCTTACTACAACAACGAGCAAGCAACCGCCGCCGCGCTCGATGCCGAAGGCTTTTATCACACCGGCGACGTCGGCTATATTGATCCGGACGGTCATTTTTACATCACCGACCGCCTCAAAGATCTATTTAAATTATCTAACGGCAAATACGTAGCGCCGCTGCAAGTCGAGAGTTTGTTAAAGCAAAGTCCGCTCGTTTCGCAAGCTGTCGTCGTCGGCTCAGGCCGCAAACAAACCGGCGCGCTCATAGTGCCGGATTGGGAAGCTTTGAAAGATGAAATGAAATCGCACGGCATCAACACGAGCTTGCCACGCGAAGAGCTCGCCGCCGACGTGCAATTTGTAAAGCGTGTTCAGCAAGACGCCGTCGATCTCACACGCGAACTCTCCGACTACGAACGCGTCAAGCGCGTTTATCTGCTTCCACGCGAATTCTCCATCGACAAAGGCGAGATGACACCCACGCTAAAAATAAAACGCAGCGTCATCGACGAAAAATACGGCGAAGCCATCGACGAGATCTGCGGATCGTAAATTAAAAATTCAATTTCATGTCGGTGAGAATTTTTTGAAAACGCGGTTCGCCACGCACGTTGTCGAAATTTCGGTCTATTCTCAAGATTATCAGTAAGCCGTCACGCTGCTCGACGGCTTTTTCAAGATGTTCGAGAGCCTTTTCTTTGTAACCTAGTGGTGCAAAACCGCGTGCCAAAACGTAGTTCGACACTGGCGTTTTTTCCGCGAGTTTCAATAGTACGTCGAGCATTTCTTCGGCTTTCTTTTGCTGCCCGTCTTTTGCGTAAGAATTGATCAAGGAGGCCGTGAAATACGGACCGCGGTCGCCGGGTTTGCGCGAATTTTTTTCATATTGAGCGATCGCTTCTTTGTGATTTCCCAAACCGTCGTAGGCTCTGCCCATATACAACAACGCTAGTGAAAAATTCTGGTCGTCCAATTCGAGAGCCGGTTTTAATTTCTCGATCGCCTCGGCGTATCTTCCCAAAGCGAGATAAGGTTGGGCCAGCGCGGTGTTGGTCGAGAGCGAAAGCGGGTCGAGTTCGACCGCCTTTTCGAGTTCGACAATGCTCTCGTCGTATCTGCCCAACGACGTCAAAAATTCGCCATACCATTGATGAGCGGTTGCGTAATTCGGGTTAGCGGCGATCGCGAGCTTAAATTCGCTTTCAGCACCATCCCAATCCCACTCATAAAGTTGTTTATACATAGCGAGCGCGGCGTGCGGTTCCGCGAGATTTTCATCGAGGCTCAGTGCCTTTTCAGCAGCCGCTTTTGCTTTCTGGAAAAAATCATTTTTCTCCGTGTGGCTGAAGAATTGAAGTAGGACGTAGCTGTCGGCCAAACCGGAATAAGCAAGTGCGTAATTTTCGTCCAAACGAAGCGCTTGTTCGAATAACTCGATGCTTTTTCGCAGATCGTCACCGTTTCGATTGTTCCAGAAAAAGCGTCCTTTGTGATAAAGGTTGTAAGCCTCGATATTTTCGGTGTAGCGGCGTCTGAGTTTTTCGCGCTCGTCGGAATTTAATTTAATAGAAAGCGAATTGGCGACTTTTTCGGAGATCGAATCCTGAAGGGCGAAAATGTCCGTGGCTCGTTCGTCAAAATTCTCGGCCCACAATAATGCTCCGTCGCTTACTCTAAAAAGCCGCACGGAAACGCGGATGCGGCCGTCCGCCTCCTGAATATTCCCTTCCAAAACTGCATCGACATTTATTTCACGACCGACGGTCACCGCCTCAGGCGTCGTGGCCGCATAACGCATCACGCTTTTTGTCTGACGGACGACGATGCTTTTGACGTGGCTCAATTTTGCGATGACCGCATCGGCCATCCCGATCCCGAGAAGCTGATCTTCTTTGTCAGGCTCGACATTTTTGAAAGGCAGAACGGCGATCGCTTTGACTTCTTTTGTCCACGAAGATGATGCAACCTGCGCTTCCCGTCCGTTCCACGAATAGTAACCGCCGATAAGCAGCGCAACCACGACGATCGCGCTGAGCGCATAAAGAAGCGGTCGTTGTTTATCGGAGCCGTGATCTTCGACGGCACTTCTTTCTTCAACAGCTTGCGAATCGGTGACGGTCGCGACAAAGCGATAGCCTTTCCCCGGCTCGGTGACGATAAATCGATGCTGATTCGGCGTCTCGCCGAGTATCTTTCTTAAAACCGAGATCGTCTGCGTAAGATTTGCGTCTTCGACAAAGCTGTCGTGCCAGACCGTCTTCATCAGCTCGTCTTTCGTCACAAGTTCGCCGCGATTTTCGACCAACAATGAAAGGACTTGAAAGGCCTTGCTCGTCAACTGCACAGATTCCCCGGCCGGAATACGCAAAAGTAACTTTCTCGCAGGGTCTAGCTGGAAGTTTTCGAACGTGTAAATCATTTCGCTCGGCATTTCAGTCACATTTTAGAAAATTTGAGACTTTCTTTTAGGACATTTTAGCAGGTCGAGAGCTATTAATTACAGCTAAAGGGGAGAATTACATATGACCGACCATTTCAAAAACATTTTTCTTAGCATCGCGATCATGTCCGTATTTTCGACGATCGGCTTCGGGCAATCGAACGAGTTTACGTATCAGGGGCGGCTGCTCGATAACAATTTGCCAATGACGGCGAATTACGATTTCGAGTTCAGCTTATGGAATTCGCTCGCGAACGGCACTCAACAAGGCTCGACGCAAACGATCTCCGGCGTGGCGGTGGCAAACGGCATATTCACCGTTCGATTGAATTTCGGGGCACAGTTTGACGGCACAGCGAGGTTCTTGCAGATCACCGTGCGGCCCGCCGGCCCTGGCTCTTACACGACGCTCGCGCCACGACAACCGATCACTTCGGGACCGTATGCGATACGCTCGCTCAACTCGACGACTGCCGACACCGCGACGAATGCGCTAAATCTAGACGGCGTGGCAGCTAGTCAATACGTTGTAACAACCGACCCACGAATGGCCGACGCTCGCAATCCCCTGCCCAACAGCGCAAACTACATTTGGAATCAAAATTCGGTTCTGCAGCCATCGTCAAACTTTGTCATCAGCGGCAACGGCGACGTCGGCGGCACGCTGGCGGCGAATATTATTAGAGCGACGACGCAATACAACATTGGAGCCACACGGATTTTGAGTAATGGCGGAACCGACAATATCTTTGCCGGAGTCGGTGCCGGAAACGCTAACACGACAGGCTCGCAGAACTCATTCGTCGGACGTGACGCCGGACTTTCCAACATCGATGGCACTGACAACTCTTTCTTTGGCAGAGGCGCTGGCGCGCTCAACACGACGGGCTCAAACAACTCGTACTTTGGCAGGGATGCCGGACTCTTTATCAACGGCTTCAACAACTCTTTTTTCGGACGTTCTGCGGGCCGATCAAGCACAGGCAGTGAAAACTCGTTCTTCGGACGCGATGCCGGACTTGCATCCAGCGGTCAACGCAACTCATTCTTCGGGCGTTCGGCGGGGGCGGCCAACTCAGCGAGCGACAATTCGTTCTTTGGTGCTTTGGCTGGGTCGGCCAACAACAGCGGCACCAGCAACTCGTTCTTCGGCGCGAATGCCGGCGAATCAAACACGTCGGGCACTGAAAACTCGTTCTTCGGTCGTTCTGCGGGCCGGCAGAATATGACTGGCAACAACAACTCGTTTTTTGGCAGCAGCGCCGGACGCGCTAACACAGGCAACGACAATTCATTTTTCGGGCGATTGGCCGGTGATACGAATACGACAGGAAGTGACAATTCTTTTTTCGGCAGCGAGGCCGGGATCAACAACGACTCAGGTGTAGGCAATTCGTATTTCGGAAGCGGAGCCGGTTTTGGTTCGGCCGTCGCGGCAGGCAGTTTCAACTCGTTTTTCGGGCGTGATGCCGGGCGAGCCAATTCAGGCAATGACAATTCGTTTTTCGGAGAATCTGCCGGAGATTCAAATACAGGCGGAGATTCTAATTCATTTTTTGGGCGTTTCGCCGGAACAACTAACACAAACGGCGATGACAATTCATTTTTTGGACGCTCTGCCGGAAACAACAACGGCGGCAGTTCCAATTCATTTTTCGGGCGCTCTGCGGGACTATCTAACGGGAGCGGCAGTTTCAATTCGTTTTTCGGACAATTTGCCGGCATCAATAATATCGCAGGCAATTTCAACACGGTGATTGGTTACGGAGCCGATGTCATCTTTGATGGCCTTTCAAACGCGACGGCGATCGGGATGCGTGCGGCCGTCGGGGCGAGCAACTCGCTCGTTCTCGGCTCGATCAATGGCACAAATGGAGCGGTCTCAGACACAAACGTCGGCATCGGCACGACCACGCCGGGCACAAGGCTGCATGTGGTTGGCGGATCTGACGCCCAACTTGGCAGTGGTGGATATATCGTTACAGGATCGACGACCGGCCTCAATCTCGCGATCGACAACAACGAGATAATGTCCCGCAACAACGGCGCGGTCTCGGCGCTGCTCCTCAATGCAGACGGCGGAAATGTAGGGATCGGCACCTCGAATCCTGTCGACACGCTGCACGTGGATGGCATTATCCGCGTCAACGCACTCGGCGCGGGCGGTGAGACCGTTGTTTGCCGCAATGCTTTTAACCAGCTTTCCACTTGCTCGTTCTTCAATGCGCTGCAAGTCGAGGTCACTACACAAAAGTCACTGATCAGCGAACAGCAACGGCGGATCGAAACTCTAAATCTTAAGATCAACGATCAGCAAACGCAGATCGACGCGCTCAGGAAACTCGTCTGCGCGCAAAATCCAACCGCCGAGTTGTGTAAACCCGCAGCGGAGGTGAAGCCATGATACAAAGCTCCCCTCCTTACCAAGGAGGGGTGTCTCGATGTTTTTTATCGAGACGGGGTGGTTTTTATGTTGCAAAGAAAATCGTTGGCGCGGACAAATTAACTAAAAACCACCCCGTCCGCCCAAAGCGGCGTCCACCCCTCCTTAGTAAGGA
>Ga0187892_10012131_pt1 | contig 10346 bp, 8 predicted proteins | sample MA1701073metaG_FD_139345 | JGI IMG/M metagenome (GOLD analysis project Ga0187892, IMG submission 139345) | Bio-ooze microbial communities from a basaltic lava cave in the Kipuka Kanohina Cave System on the Island of Hawaii, USA - MA170107-3 metaG ...
ACCACCTTCACGCGGATCGCTGCGAGCACCGGTGGGACACGGTCCGCGTTGGCGAGCCGTGCCTTGGCACCGACGACTCCGCATCCACACAGCTCACACATGGTGGCCTCCTTTTATGTGGCGCCGATTTCGCGCCGTTTCGCCGAGCGCTCGGCGTGCATGCAGCCGCAGGTCTCCCACGTGCAGCGATCGCCATCGGCGGCGCCGCCGCGGTTCAGGAGCTGGAGCACCGCGCCTCGCAGCCCGAGCAGATGGTTGATGCGCTCATCGATTCCGCGAACGTGCCGCCTCAACACCGCCGCATAGGTCGGGTGCGTACTCGGACAGCCGGCGTCGGCGATCTCGAGCAACTCCCGGATGTCGGCGAGGCTCAGATCCACGAGCCGCGCGTGGCGGATGAAGCGCAGCCGCCCGACGTCCGCCGCGTTGTAAATGCGATCGCCGCCGGTTCGCGCGACCCCCGCGCGCCGCGACGCCCTCGGAATCAGCCCGACCTGCTCGTAGTAGCGAATGGTCTTGGCGGTGAGGCCGGCTGCCCGCGCCGCCTCGCCGATGGAATAGCCGCTTGCCTGTTCCTTGCCCATGATGCCTCTTTTAACCCTTCCAGCGACTGGAAGATCAAGTCTACTAGCGCGCTTGACCCACCTTCACCCCCTCGCGACAAGGGGCTTGACTCCGGAGACCACCCCAGGCTGTAGGCGATCGGGGCTTGACTCCGCACCTTGGTACGGCTGCTAGGGTGTCGTCATGGCGGAAAGAGAAACATTTGTTGACGCTCCGGAGGCGGTCGGGCAAGCGCTCCTTCTCCGCAATCCAGCACGTGCGCGCCCGGTCGGGCCTGAGCGCTCCGGAGCGCGGTGACGATGGGCGAATTCGGGCTGTTTCAGCTTGTCGCGCTGCCGGCCGCGCTCGGCCTGCTGGGCTTCATCGAGCCGTGCTCGATCGGCTCGAGCCTCTTGTTCATCAAGTTCCTCGAAGACAAGAGCGCGGCGGCGAAGCTCGCGCAGACGGCGCTCTTCGCGGCGACGCGCGCGGCGTTCATCGGCGCGCTCGGCGCAGGCGCGGTGGTGCTCGGAGCCGCGTTCGTCGGCTACCAGAAGGCCGCCTGGATCGTCCTCGGCGTGCTGTACGGAGCGCTCGGCGTGCTGCTCCTCAGCGGCCGCGCGGGCGCGCTCATGGTGACGATCGGCCCGGGGCTGGCTCGGCTCGGCGGGCTGCGCGGCTCGGTCGGCCTCGGCGTGCTATTCGGGCTGAATATCCCGGCGTGCGCTGCGCCGCTGCTCGCGGCGCTGCTCGCGCTGGCGGCGGCGGGCGGCGTCTCCGGCGCGGCGCTCGGCGCCGGGTTCGGCTCGCTCGCGGTGTTCGGCTTCTTCCTCTCGCTGCCGCTCGTCGCGGCGGTGTTTTTCGAGCCCGCGCGGCGCCTGCTCGACGCGCTCGCGCACCAGGCGAAGCGCTTTCCGCGCTGGGCGGGCGTCGTGATGCTCCTGCTCGGCGCGTGGTCGATCCGCTACGGTCTGTTCGTCGACGTGCCGCTCGGGTGATTTCTGATGGAATTCATCGCACAGCTTGATCAGATTTCGGCGGCGTCGCTCGCCGGTGTCCTGCTGGTCGCAGCGGCGGGACTGCTGATGGGCGTCGCGCCCAGCTCGTTGCCGATGTACTCGGTCGTCGTCGGGTCGGTGGCGGCGCGCACCGGTCAATCGAGCGGCGCGCGCCGCGGGCTCGGCTTCGCGCTCGGGTTCGTGCTCGGCATCGCGGCGGCCGACGCTCTGATCGGCGCGTTGTTCGGATTTTTCGGTCAGGCGCTGATCGCGCTGCTTGCCGGCGCGCTCGGCCTGATGAACCTGGCGATCGGCGTGCTGCTCGCGCTGCTCGGGCTGGCGCTGCTGCGCGTCGTCCGCGTGCCTTGGCCGGGCGTCCGCGCGCGGCCGCGGCCGGCGAGATCCTTCGGCGGCGCGTTCGGGCTCGGGCTGCCGTTCGGGTTCTCGACCTGCCCGGCGTGCACGCCGATGACGCTGCCGATCCTCGGCGCGGCAGCGGCGACCGGGTCCCTCTGGCTCGGCGCCGCGCTGATGTTCGTGTTCGGCCTCGCGCGCGGCGCGCCGCTGCTGGTCGCGGCCGTCGCAACCGACGTCGTCAAACTCGTCCCCCGGGTCGCGCCGCTCATGCCTTGGATCGAGCGCTCCGGCGGCGTGCTCGTGCTGGTCGCGGCGCTGTACTTTTTCTACCTGAGTGCCTTTCATGCCGGACTCGCGCCGGCGATCGACTGGCTGATCCTGCGTTGAGGAGATTGCCATGGCCGTTCACGTCCATTCCATCCGCGGGCGCCTGGCGCTCGCGCCGTTGCTGCTCGGCGCGCTCGCGCCGGCCGTCGTCGCGCAAAAAGACTTCCGCTACGACGCGAAGAACGTCGACGTGGCAGCGCACTGGGCGGCGCGCGCGACGCTCGCGAACGCGGTCATGTTCAGCGGCCTGGGCGAGCCGCTCAACATGTCGGTCGGAGAGCGCGACGCGGTGCTCAAGCACGCCGGTTACGTCACGCGTCCGCCGCTGCCGAAGGTCGCGATCGTCGGTGCGGTGTACGCCGGGGCCGCGCCGCGCTTCAAGGACGCGCCCGACCCCGCGCGCCCGCCGACCCTGCGCTGGGATGCGGCAACGTTCGATCGGACCCTCGATCCGGCGGCGCAGGCCTGGACGCTCCTCAAGATCACGAGCCCGGGCTTTCACCTCCAGTACCACGAGCCCAGGGAAGACAGGAGGATCGGGCTCATGATGTGGCCGCAGGCGGTGGCGCAGGCCGGGGCGCTCGCGAAGCGCCTTCGAACGCGCGAAGGACTGTTCGTTGCGCGCGCGGCCGACGGCAGGCTCGCGGCGCCCGTGGCGCGCGACCAGGCCGCGGTGCTGTGGGCCGCCTCCAATCTGATCCTCGCCGCGACCTCGAAGCGCGACGACTACTGGCACAAGGCCTGGCGCGATCTCGTGGATGCGGACGACTACCGACCGCTCGCCCACAACGCACTCGCCGCGATGGAAAAGCTTCCGGCGCAGTCCGCCGCCGACCGCGCGCTTGCGATCGAGGCGCTCGGCCGTTACGCGCTTGGCGCGAAGGACGCAGCGCGGCGCGACCGGGCGCTCGGGCTCGCGCGCGGGCACGCCGGGTCGCTCGCGGGCACCGCCGACCGCTCCCTCGAAGATCTCGGCCTCGCCGTCTATGGGCTGATCGAGGCCGGGCGGCTGTTGCGCGAGCCACGCCATGCCGAGGCCGGTGCCAAGCTGTTCAGGGAGCGGCTCCTGCCGCTCTGGAACGAAGGGCTCGGGGCTTTTTCGCCGCCAGGCGGCCAGGCGGTCGTATACACGCCACGGACGCTCGGCGCGGTCATCGCCGGGCTGAACGCGATGCGCTGGCACGGCCCGGCCGACCTTGCGCGCGAGGCGGAGCGCGTCTATCCGCGGCTGTTCGAAACGGTGCTGGTGCGCGCCGGGATGCTGCAATCGAGCCCGCTGCCGATCGTCACGCCGCTCTACCGCGAGAGGGAGCCGGATGCGCACTTCGCGCACCCGGCGCTCGCTTCTCCAGTCGAGACGCGCGTCGCGCCGGTATTCGCGGCCGAGGTCCGGCACGAGGGCGGCTCCTGGCGCGTGAGCGATGCGCGCTTCCGCACGGCGGACGCGATGTTCCTAGCGGTGATGCTGGCGATGCGCGAGGGCGAGGACGCCGATCCGTTCCTGCCCACCGATCGCCTCGCCGCGCTGAAGCCATGAGGCAAGCGATATGAACACCCCCGCAGCGGCGACTCAAAGCCTGCAGCTCAAGGTCGGCGGCATGAGCTGCTCGTTCTGCGCCAATTCCATCACCCGCGCCCTCGGGCGCGAGCGCGGCGTCGAGGAGGTGCACGTGTCGCTCGCGCACGAGGAGGCGCTCGTGCGCTACCGCCCCCAGGAGACCGACCAGGCAACGCTCGAAGGCGTGCTGCGCTCGCTCGGCTACATCGTGCGCGATCCGCGCAAGGTCGGCGCCTTCGACGAGCAGCTCGACTTGAAGCGCAGGGAGCGCAACGATCTCGCCTCGGCGGCGTTCTTCGCGCTGGTGGGCGTCGCCGCGATGAGCGCGATGTGGCTCAAGCTCTGGCAGATGCAGGACTGGCACGCGTGGACCGCTTGGGCGATCGCGACGTACGTGTTCTTCGTCAACGGCCGGCGCATCATCCGGATGGCCTGGGGCGCGGCGTGGCGCGGCATCACCAACCAGCATGTGCTGCTCTCGGTCGGGGCGATCGGCGGCTACGCGGGGGGCCTGCTCGGCACACCGCTGCCGTTTCTCGACTGGTACGGCTTCGTCGGCTTTCCCCCGGTCGACTTCTTCGGGGTGGTGGTGTTCCTCACCACCTATCACCTGCTCTCGGGCTACGTCTCGCTCATCGTGCGCACCAAGGCGTCCGAGAGCGTGCGCAGGCTCCTCTCGCTGCAGCCCGAGACGGCGCGCGTGGTGCGCGAGGGCCGCGAGGCCGAGGTGCCGGTCGGCGAGGTCGCCGTCGGGGAGCAGGTGCGCGTGCGGCCCGGCGAGCGCGTCCCAGTGGACGGGGTGGTCGAGGAGGGCGCGAGCGCGGTCGACCAGTCGCTGGTCACCGGCGAGCCGATCCCCGAGGACAAGAAGCCCGGCGCGGAGGTGATCGGCGGCAGCATCAATCAGACCGGCACGCTCCTCGTGCGGGTCACGCGGGTCGGCGAGGACACGTTCTTGCGCCAGGTCGCGCGCCACGTCGAGGAGGCGAAGGCGATGAAGCCGGGGATCATCGTGCTCGTGGACCGGGTGCTCGTCTGGTACGTGCCGGCGGTGCTCGGCATCGCCGCCGCGGCGTTTCTCTTCTGGGGCTTCGCGCCGATCGGCTGGGGCGCGGGAATGCTCTGGGTCACCGCGATCTACGCCGGGGTCACTGTGCTCGTCATGGGCTACCCCTGTGCGCTTGGCATGGCGACGCCCCTTGCGCTGATCCGCGGCGGCGGCATCGCCGCCGAGCGCGGCATCCTGATGCGCTCGGGCGAGGCGTTCCAGATCATCAAGGACGTGACGCACGTCGTGTTCGACAAGACCGGGACGCTCACCGAGGGAAGACCGCGGCTGGTCGCGGCCGAGCCGCTCGGCGGGCTGGACCGCGCCGAGCTGCTGCGCCTCGCCGCGGGCGCGGAGAGCGCCTCCGAGCACCCGCTTGCGCGCGCGATCGTCGAAGCGGCCGAGCGCGAGGGGATCGAAGCGCCGGCCGCCGAGCAGTTTCTCGCCGCCGCCGGCCGCGGGGTCGAGGCGCACGTCGCCGGGCGCGGCGTACTGGTCGGCACCGCCCGCTATCTCGCCGAGCACGGCGTCGCCGCCGAGGCCGGAGCGAGCGTACTCGAGGCGCATGAGGCAGAGGCGCAGACGTGCGTGCTGGTGGCGCTCGACGGACGACTCGCCGGGGTGCTCGCGATCGCCGACGCGGTCAAGCCCGACGCGGCCGAGGCGGTGGGAACGCTCAAGCGCCGCGGCATCGTCCCGGTGCTCGTGACCGGCGACAACCGCCGCACCGCCGAGGCGGTGGCCGGCGCGGTCGGCATCGGCGAGGTCCATGCCCAGATCCTGCCGCAGGAAAAGGCGGACCTGGTGCGAACGTTGCAGCGCAAGGGCGCGCGGGTGGCGATGGTCGGCGACGGCATCAACGACGCGCCGGCGCTCACGCAGGCGCACGTCGGCATCGCGATCGGCGCGGGCACCGATATCGCCATCGAGTCGGCCGACGTGGTGCTCGTTGGCAAGCGTCTCGCGGCCGTTCCCGAGGCGATCGAGATCGGCGGCATGAGCTACCGCAAGACCGTGCAGAACCTGTGGCTCGCCTTTTTCTTCAACGGCGTCGGCGTGCCGGTCGCCGCGACCGGCGTGCTGCATCCGTCCTGGGCGATGGCGGCGATGGCGGCGAGCGTGAGCGCGGTGCTCGCCAATTCGTTCGGCGGCCGACTGCTCGGCCGCCACCCCGCACCCGGCGAGCCCGGTGCCCGGGCCGAGGCGCCGGCGGCGCCCGCCGCGGGGGAGCGGCTGACGCTTTCGGTGCCGGGCATCCATTGCGAGGGCTGCGTGGCCACGATCCAGGCTGCTCTGATGCTCGAGGACGGCATTGGTGCGGTGGAGGGCGACGCGCGCGCGAAGCGCGTCGAGGTCCGCTACGCGCGCTCGAAGATCTCGCCCCAGCAGATCGAGGCGGCGATCGGGCGGCTCGGATATCCCGTCGCCAAACACGAGAGCCATTGAAGCCTCGTCATCGGCGAGTACTTTACGTTGGCGAATCGTGCCTTCGAGGTCTGTTCGAGCGCAGACGCGTTTCGACCGACGGGGCCGTGGATCGTTGGTGCGCGAATGAGAGGTTTTCACCATGAAACGTTTCTGGCAGCGAACGGCTCTAGTCTCGGGTCTGGTGCTGATGGCCGCGGGCGCGTTCGCCGCGCCGCAGGCCTACAAGCTGCGGGTCGACGGGCTCGCTTGCCCCTTCTGTGCGTACGGCGTGGAAAAGCAGCTGAAGGCGGTCAAGGGCGTCGAAAAAGTCGCCGTCGACCTCAAGACTGGCGTCGTCATCGTAACGATGGCTGAAGGCGCGGCCCTCGACGAGACCACCGCAAACCGGGCGGTGACAACGGCGGGTTTTACCCTTCGCGGCTTTGAAAGAATCCCGGCAGAGGGCACGGGGAGATGACAGCGGCGTTCCAGCCTTGCCGGAGCGCGAGTACGTCACCACGAAACGGATTCTCGTTGCCGGGATCGAGGCTGCAGTAACTCGAAAGCTCAACGGTACGGCATCGAAAAGCGAGTACGTCGTCAATGCCGGCTTCCGGATCGACTTCTCATCGCCGCTCGGGCATCACGCTGAGCCGGGCATTCGGGCTCTCCCGGTACGTCGCCGTCGCGGCAGCGGCGCTCGTTGCCGGCGCATGGCTTGCGTTCGTCCCGTCTCCGCGGGAGGCTCCCTACCGTTTCGTCGCCGCGTGGGGCGAGCAAGGCAGCGGCCCCGGCGAGTTCCATGACCCGATCGGGATCGCGGTGGCGGGAAGCGAGGTTTACGTCTCCGACTCGCGCAACGGACGCATCCAGGTTTTCGATCTGGAAGGCCGCTTCAAGCGGCACTTCGGCACGCCGGGGACTGGCGTGGGCGAGCTCGGCCGCCCGATGAACCTCGCGATCCACCGCGGCGAGATCTATGTCGCGGAGTATTTCAACGACCGCGTGCAGGTCTTCGCGCTCGACGGGACACCGAAGCGCGCCATCGGCAGGACCGGCGGGGGGCCGGGCGAGCTCAACGCCCCGGCGGGCGTGGCGGTCGCCGCGAACGGCGATGTTTTCGTCGCCGACTTCCACAACCAGCGCGTGCAGCGGCTTAAAGCCGACGACGGCGGTTTCGTACGGCTGTGGGGAACGACGGGAAGAATCGGCGTGCGGGCGGGCGAGTTCAACTATCCTACGGATGTCGCTCTCGCTCGTGACGGCACGCTTTACGTGGCCGACGGCTACAACGACCGTATCCAGGCCTTCGGGCCCGACGGCGCGTTCCGCGTCAAGTGGGGCGGCCCGTTCGCGATCAACATCTTCGGGCCGTTTAACGGCTGGTTCGCAACGGTCACCGGGGTGGCCATCGACGAGTCGGGCAACGTCTTTGTCGCCGACTTCTACAACCACCGGATCCAGAAGTTCACTGCCGACGGCGTGTTCCTGACGAGCTTTGGCGGGCAGGGGCAGGGCCCCGGCGAATTCAATTACGCGATCGCCGTCGCGTCGGCCGACGACGGCACCGTATTCGCGGTCGACTACGGCAACCACCGGATTCAGAAGTGGCGACCCGCCCGATGAGGACGGCGGCGACCTTCAAGAGCCGACCCATGAGCCGCACTGCACCCCCCGCGCTCCCCTTTGGGCCCACGAGCCGGCGAGGCGGCGCGACCCTGCGCGCATTTCGCCCCCCATGGCCCGGAGACCGCTCGCCCTGCACCGACGCGATCGAGAAGGTGCTCGGACATCCCCCTGGCGTCGACAGGCTTGTGCTGCCCCGCACCCGCGTCCGCTGGAACGCGCGTTCGGACCGGCGACCCGACCGAATCGACCCATGTTCGTAGGCAGCGTTCGAAGAGGCGTGAGGAACGTCTGGCGGTCGCGGCCCCGCTCGGCGGTCGTGATCGTGCTGCTCGCCCTCGTCACCGGGTGTCTCGCGCTCCTCGGCCAAGCGATGCTGCTGAGCCGCGAACAGATCGCGACGATGGAGGGGCGCGTTCGCACCCTCATCGAGCTGCGTGAGGCAGGCGCTTTCGGCACCGGCGGCTTCGGCGGCGACAAGCCGCTCGGGGAGGAGCACTTCTCGCTGGACACGCTCGAGGCGGTGCTCGCCATCCCGAGCGCGCGTCACCTCGCGAAGGTGGAGGAGTACGTCTACCGGCCGGAGATCGACCCGTCGAAGAAGAACGCATATGCGATGGTGATCGGGCTCCATCCCGAGGCGGCGCTGCGCGCGATCGGCGAGGTCGACTACGAGGCCGCGCGGATCGTCGCCGGGCGGAGCTTGCGTCCCGGGGACGAGCAGGCGAGGGTCGCGGTCGTGGGCCGGTTGTACGCCGCGCAACGCCTCGGGCTTCCGGAGCCGTCGGTCGCCGGGCTCGCCGGCCGCAGCCTCGCGCTCGGCGGGCAGCCGTTCGAGGTGATCGGCGTCTATTCGACCGGAAACGACTTCGGAGACAATCATGTGTTCGTCCCGCTCGACGCGTTTCGCGCGATCTTCAATCCGGGCAGAAAGCTCTCCAAGATCTTCGTGACAGTCGATTCCGTGGCCAATGTGGAGCGCGTCGTCGCCGAGCTGCGCGGGCTTCCCGAGGCCGACGTCGTCACGACGCCAGAGGCCGTGTCGACCGCTCGGACCACGCTCGGCAGCCTCGCTGTCGCGAGCACCGTCGCGGCGCTGCTGCTCGCCACCATCGGAGCGGTCCTGATCGTGTTCGCCACGGCCTTGAGCCTGCGCGAGCGGGTGCGCGAGATCGGCACGCTCAAGGCGATCGGCGCCTCCGGGGCGGAAGTCGGGACGCAGCTCATCGCCGAGGCAGTCGCGGTAAGCGGGCTCGCCGGCGCGGCCTCGGTGCTCGTCGCGCTCTGCCTCGCGCCGCTCATCGGCCAGCTGCTCTCTCTTCCGCTCGCGTTCGACGCGCGGGTCGCCGCGGCCATCCTGGTCGGGAGCGCGAGCTTCGCCGTGCTCGGTAGCCTCTATCCCGTGGCGCGCGGGCTCCGCCTGAGCCCGGTCGAGGCGATGCGGAGGGAGTGAAGAGCCATGGTTCTGCTCGGGCTGCGCAACGTCGCGCGAAGCAAGGCGCGCCTCGCCCTCGTGGCGGTCCTGATCGGTCTGCCCTACTTCCTCCTGCTTGCGATGGAGGCCATCGGGAGCGCCGTCGAGCGCTACACCGCGGTGCTGCTCGCCAACGTGAACAACACCGTGCAGCTTCGCGCGCGCGGTTCGATGGGCCACGTGAACATGGTCGGGAACGAAGCGATCCTGCCCCAAAACGCCCTCGGGCAGGTGCGCGGAGTCGAGCACGTCGCCAGAGTGGAGCCCTATCTCCTCGCGATGACCCCGACCGAGGGGCACAACTTCGGCATGATCGTCGGCGTCGTCCCGGGCGACACGAAGCGGCTCGAGTCCCATGGCGAAGCCGGCAATCCGAGAATCGTCGCCGGCCGCGACCTCGCGCCCGAAGACGCGGGTAAGCGGGTCGCGGTCATCGGCCAAGCCCTCGCCCGCTGGGCGGGAATCCGCCCCGAGAGCCTCGCCGGGGCGCGCCTCACGCTCGATCTCAAGCGGACGCACCCGGTCATCTTCGCGCTGGACCGCCCGCCGGCGACGCTCGAGATCGTCGGAATCTACGCGAGCGGGTACGTCTTCGGCGACATGCAGCTGTTCATGCCGCTCGACGCGTTCCGGGAGATCTACGGCGTGCCGGAGGGTGTCTCGTGGCTCTACGTCCAGGCGGACTCGTCGACGAATCTCGCGCCCGTCGAGCGACGGCTGCGGGAGCTCCTCGGCGACCGGGCCGACATCATCGGCCCGACGAGCGCCGCGGAGTTCCAGTCGACGACGACCCGAACGGTGCTCAGGCTCACCCGGGGCGGCGTCTGGCTCGCCGCGGCTCTCATGCTGAGCGTCGTGTTCTTCCTGATGATCCTGATGGTGCGGGAGCGCGCACGCGAGATCGGTACGCTGAAAGCGCTCGGCGCCTCCGACGGCGGTCTCGTCCTCGCCGCGCTCGCCGAAGCCCTGGCGCTGTGCGCGATCGGCGCGATCGTCGGCTTCGCGCTG